>Ga0307934_1001771_pt1 | contig 12584 bp, 9 predicted proteins | sample OrgLakmetageno90_FD_201838 | JGI IMG/M metagenome (GOLD analysis project Ga0307934, IMG submission 201838) | Saline water microbial communities from Organic Lake, Antarctica - #90 | ecosystem: Environmental > Aquatic > Non-marine Saline and Alkaline > Saline | place: Antarctica: Organic Lake... | reverse complement strand
GATTGCTAGTAGTGGGCGTGCCGTTTTGGTGAAACTGTTTGGATGGCTGTGTTAGGCGGCCATGGCGGAGCATGGCCCTCCATGGGGAGGATTTTGGAGGGACGCGCTCCGCGTGTCCGGGTAAGTGCGGGTGCGACTGCTTGTTGTGAGCGTGCCGATTTGGTGAAACTATATGGATGGCTGTGTTCGGCGGCCATGGCGGAGCATGGCCCTCCATAAAAAAGCGCGCCTTCTAAAAGGCGCGCTTTTGGGTAGAATTTGAATTTCCGGTAGGCTACTTCGCGCTGAGTGCTTCTAGTATCTTATAATTGCGCTGAATCATTGCGCTGGGGTCTTCGAGGAGACCAGCTGCGGCGCGGGCGTTATCGAGTAGCTGTTCACTGATAAGTTTAGCCGTTTCCGTGTTGCTCTCGCTGAGTGCTGCAAGATTTTTGACTAAGCCATGTCGCGGATTGATTTGTAATTTCGGTGCGGGTTCAGCACCCATGCCTTCGCCCATTTTTTGCTGCATCGCTTTCATCATTTTGCGCATTTGGGCAGTCATCATCTTATCGGAATTAACGACCATGGCTGGGCTGCCGACGAGACGCTCACTGGCTGTGACTTCGCCGACGCTGTCGCCGAGCTGCTCTTTGATGAATGTGCAGAGCTTTGTGACCGCTTTTTCGTCGAGCGCTTCTGCTTTATCCGTGTTGGTGTCCTCGGCGATCGCATCGAGATCGATTTCGTCGGAGTCTGCGGAGGTGAAGTTCTTCTCTTCGAATGCGCGGGCATGATTCATGACGAACTCGTCGATGGGCTCATAGAGATAGAGCACTTCAATGTTTCGCGATCTGAACGCCTCGATGTATGGGCCGGATTCTATAGCTCCACGGTTGGCTCCAGATAAGTAGAAAATTTCCTTCTGTCCTTCAGGTGCTCGCGATAAGTAGTCGGCTAGGCTAGTCGTTTTACCTTCTTCGGTGTAGGAAGATTCGAAGCGGAGCAGCTTAAGCAGGTGATCCCGATGCGTGAAATCAGTGGTGACCCCTTCTTTGAGGAAGAGGCCGAAGTTCTTCCAGAAGTCGTCATAAACTTCGGGCTCGTTCTTGGCTTTTTCTTCGAGGAGTTTGAGGAAGCGTTTGGTGATGACCTTATTAAGCTTCTGGATGAGAGTGCTGTCCTGCATGGACTCGCGGGAGATATTAAGCGGGAGGTCGGCGCTGTCGACGACTCCACGAACGAAACGCAGCCACTCGGGCAGCAGGTTCTTGGGATCGCTATCGATGAGCACCTTGCGGCAATAAAGCGATACTCCCGGCTCCATCCGGCCAAAACCGAAGCCTTCCATGTTTTCGGTCGGCGCGAAGAGTAGTGTGTTGATCGAGATCGGAGCATCGGCATTGAAGTGTAGCCAAAAGCGGGGATCGTCGTAGGCGTTGGCCTGAAACTTGTAGAACTCTTTATATTCTTCGTCGGTGATATCGCCTTTAGTTTTTAGCCAAAGAGCTTCGACTGTTTTGAGCGTATCGTCGTCGACTTTAATCGGGAATTGGACGAAGCTGGAGTAGCGTTTAATAATGCCCTCCACTGTGCCTTTTTTAGTGTAGTCTTTGTATTCCTCTTTGAGGTTGATGACTATTTTTGTGCCGCGGCGCTCGCCTTCGATGGTTTCGATTTCGTAGGCACCAGATCCGTCGCTGGACCAGCAGAGTGATTCGCCTTCGGTTTGCCATGTGCGGGTATACACTTTGACGGAGTCGGCTACCATGAAGACGGAGTAGAAACCGACTCCGAATTGACCGATCAGGTTGTCATTGCGTTCGCCGCCTTCCTTTAAGGCATTGAGAAAGGCTTTTGAGCCGGAGTGGGCGATGGTGCCAAGATTCTCTATGAGTTCTTCGCGAGTCATGCCGATGCCGAAGTCGCGGATTGTGAGCGTGCCCGCTTCTTCATCGGTGGTGACTTGAAGTTCCAGTTCGAGATCGGCATCGTAAACCTCCTTTCCGGAAAGCTGTGTATGGCGCAGCTTTTCCGAGGCATCGGATGCGTTAGAAATTAGTTCCCGGACAAAGATTTCTTTGTCCGTATAGAGCGAGTGGACAACGATATCGAGGACTTGCTTGACCTCGGCTTGAAACTCGTGGCGTTCAGGTGCTTGGGTAGTCATTTTTAATTTAAGAATTAGTCGTTAATAATTGCGATGAACCGGGCATTGACTGCCTGGTCAGCAAAAAATAGTTTTGCGAGGCGAAACGGTAAGAGGTCTATGAGAAAAATCAAGTCCTCGTAAAAAGCACCCGAGAGTGCGTAACCCTTAAAATATGGCTTGTTCGAATTCTGTTTTGCCCTCACTTTTTATTTGTGAGTGAAACCAATCCCAGTCTTTCCGGAAAAGTCATTATTTTAGGCGTTACTGGTTCGATCGCAGCCTACAAGGCGGCAGAGCTGACGAGTCGCTTGACTGAGCTGGGCGCGAAGGTATTCCCCGTGCTGACGGAGTCGGCTTGTCGTTTCATCCAACCGCTTACCCTGCAGACCTTAGCTCGTAATCCGGCCTCGGTCAGCTTATGGGAGGAAGAGAAAGGATGGCAACCTGGACATATCGAGTTAGCGGATCGAGCTGATTTGCTGCTGGTGGCTCCGGCTACTGCGCACTGCCTGGCAAATTTTGCTTTGGGTCTGGCACCCGATCTTCTGTGTTCAATCCATTTAGCGACGCGCGCGCCCGTGATAATAGCGCCTGCCATGAATGGCAAAATGCTGGACCATGTCGCCACCCAAGCGAACATCTCTTTGTTGAAAAAACGCGGATACCATTTCGTAGAGCCTCAAGAAGGGATGCTCGCCTGTGGCTATGAAGGAAATGGCAAATTGGCGGCCATTCCTGATATTGTTTCTGAGGTCAGAGCTCTACTTGCATAAGATGAGTGACGAAGAAAAGAAGCCAGATCCCCCTAAGCTGAAGCGACCAGAGGTGCCGAAGTTGAAGCGACCGGAAATACCTAAGCTCAAACAGCCGGAAGCTCCCCAGCTGAAAAAGCCTGAAATGCCGAAGTTGAATCGACCGGAGGTTCCTAGTTTAAATAAGCAGACGCCTTCGGCCTCGAAAGAACCTGACGGCCCTGTGCTGAAAAAGCCTGACGATGTCGAAGCGGATAAGCCTGGTTCAATCGCACAGCAGAGAATTTTTAAGCCAGGCGAAAGGTATGGAGAGTTCAGAGTCGTGCGTTGTTTAACCGCCGGACTGCTTGCGAATTATTATGAAATGCAAGATGAGAGGACCCAGGAAACGACCACTGTAGGTGTTTTCCACGGGCGGACTCGAGAAGACCCCAAATTTATCCGGCGCTTACGTGCTTTGGAAAAATCGTTAGCCGACTTTGAACAGGAAGGTATCCCTAAAATCCAAAGGTGTGATCTAATCAACGAGCAACACTGTGTCATCATGGACCCGATACAGGGACAGACCTTGAGTCGATACTTTGCTGCCGAGGTCAAACCTACAGAGGTGGGTATAGCAGCGGAAGAAACGGTTGAAGTCTTGGCGCGTTTGATGGGGCTACTTGGTTACGCACATGTGAAAGGCCTGGATCATCGTGATATGGATTCAGACCTCATCTTTGTGGATAAAGAGGGGCAGGTCAGCATACTCGGCTTGGGGATTAAAGCTGCCATGGGACGAGATTTATTTGAGTCGATTGTGTCCGCTTCGGTGTCGCCTTTAGTCTCTTCTAAAACAGTGGGACGGCTGAATTCATTTGATATGATCAGCCCGGAATACCGCGAAGGTAAAGAAGAGACGCACTCGGTCGATTTGTTTGCGATTGGAATGATCGGATACTGGTTGCTGACTTCGCGCAAAGCTTCCTTGAATGATTACGAGACACCCTCAAAGCACGTGGATAAATTACCCGCTGATTGGGATGACTTTTTCAAAAAGCTGCTCAAGCGAGCTCCTGGGGATCGCTACACTTCCTGTAAGCTGGCACTAGTTGGTTTGCGTGGACTTTACAAGGATGAGACTGAAGCGCACGAGCAGGTTGGACTGATTCAGCGGCAAATTGATCGCATACCCGTGCCGAAAGGGATCTTGGATCGCGGGAAGTTAGCCTCTCGAATTTATCGACTTTCAGTCATCGGATTGATCGGCCTAACTCTGACGGCACTAGCGGCCTATACTCTAGTTGTGGCATTTACTGAGGTCGATCCATACTCCAAAATAGTCGCTAAAGTAGTCGAGGCGGGCCAAACACCTGACTTGTCGCTCATAGTTCAGCCAGTAGTGGCTAAAGTGCTTTTTAAGGGGACGGATAATCGATTCATTACGAACTCAGGTTCATTGGATTTGAAGGTGCAACAAGGGTCCTATGACCTCGAATTTTCTGCTCCAAATTACGTGAGTCGCACAATTAAGATTAATGTGGAGCGGGGTGAGGTGAATAATGCGAAGGTTGTTCTTCGTCCAAAGTGGACCGATTTACAAATAGCATCGAATCCACTTGTAGCCGTCAGTGCGGTGACCAAGGAAGGTGGTTTGATCGAACTGGGGAGAACCGACGGAACGGGTAATTTAAGTTTGAAAGAAGGAATATTCTCCGGGACCTACACTTTCATTTTTGAAAAAACTGGTTTCGAGACTCAGCGCATGGAAGACCAGATATTGACCTTCGGTAAGGTTACAGAGTTAGCCGTGGAGCTACTACCTAAGCCATCAAGTTTGACCATTAAAACCGAGCCGACGGGGGCGACGATTTTTGTTGATGCCCAGGCCATAGGGAAAAGTCCTCTCAGGATCGGAGAGCTCGAGATGGACCGAGCTTATAACTTACGAATAGCTTTACCGGGGTATCGTGAGATCGCTCAAGAGGTCGTTTTAGAGGGCGGTGAGGATCGTATTTTGGAACTGGCGGCATTAGAACCGAATTCAGGGGCCATCCGTTTTGATGTGGAGCTGCCAGCGAGCACAAGACTTACGCTTGAGTCTATAAAGAAAGACCTTGTTGTTGAGTTAGATGGGGCTCGTTACAACTTCGGAGATGCTGCGCTCGATGCCGTCCCGGAAGGACCGCACGTTGTTCGTTTAATCCACCCGATATTTGAATCACAATTATTAAAAGTTGAAATTTCCGATAAGCAGGAGGCTGTTTTGGACGTAGTGCTTAAACAACTACCTGCAGTCGTTGATGTTGAAATTATAGGTGGTTTCGATGCCCAGTATTTGGTCGACGGTAAATCAGTTGACGGAACAGAAGGGGAGATTCCGATGCCATCGGGACGCGCTGTAGAGCTAGAGGTCCAGATCCGTGATCATTTAACCATGCGCAAAACATTTGAACTCAAGCCTAAGGATCTTGAGACTTGGCAAATTCTACCGATTAAAATCCCCGGACCCGTTGAGTCCGGCGAATGGGAGATTCCCTATCTGGGTATGCAGTTCAGTTGGGCTCCCGCTGGAGCTTATGAAATGGGCAGTCCGATGCAGGAACATGGTCGCCTACCGAGTGAGGGGCCTCGCACTGAGGTGCGTTTCACGAAAGGTTTTTGGGCGGGTAAGTATGAAGTGACGCAGGCACAATATTTTAGTTTGATGGGGAATAATCCTTCTGAGTTTCTCGGTAAGAATTCTCCTGTGGAGAGTGTGAGTTGGGGCGCAGCGAATACCTTTTGTGAGCGTCTGACCGAAATCGAGTTAGCTGCGGGTCGCCTTCCTGATGGATACATCTACCGATTGCCGACGGAGTATGAATGGGAATACTTTGCCCGTGCGGGGACAGAGGGCCCGTTTCACTTTGGAGATAGCGCGAACGTATCTTATGGCAACTTCAAGGGCGTGTATCCGCGGGATCAGCTTGAGGATTTACAGCAGACAGAACTTTACGGGACGACTCGGGTCGGCTCGTATGAAGCAAATGGATACGGCATTTATGACGTCCATGGCAATGTGCAAGAGTGGACCTCGGATAAATTTAACGGGCGTCTGGAAGGTGGCCGCTTGACTGATCCGATAGCTCGCACATCGGGATCACGGATAGCTGTGCGCGGGGGTAGCTGGAAAGATTCGGCGGTGGCTACACGGGCGGCTTCTCGACGCGAAGTTCGCCCGGAAACAAACAGCTCGGATATTGGGTTCAGGGTCGTGCTCGCTCCGAAGTGAGCTCTAATGCCGGCTGAGGCTTTTAGAAGAAGTGGCCGTGACGACTGCTCTAACTAACTTCGATAATTCAGACCGGTGCAAGCCTTTGATGCTTTCCGCCGAGTGTAGTCAAAGAGCGCTATAAACAGGTAATCCAAGGAAAATAACCGGCCCAGCCAGTAAAGCCAGATCTGCATAGACGCGATAGTCCTCAGGATGAAAATGCTTTTGTAGGGTATAGATCAACCATTGAAGTAAGAGCGTCAGAACGAGAAGATTCCTTAAGGTATGATTGGTTGTTAGGATGGTTAAGCTTATGCAAAGGGCGTAACTGGTGTGGGCCAGTTTGGGAACAAACCATGTGGCGAGAGAATGTATGCCGAAAGCCTGATCGATCGATGCCTCGTGGTGACCGATACTGAGGCAATTCAATAGGCAAATTACCGCAATTACAGTGGCAGCCATTAATGGGTAGGGTGGAGCCAGAAATACGAAGATGCCCGCAGTAAAGAGTATGGCTACGAGTAGTTCTTTCGGGAAAAACAACTTTGAGAGAAGTTGGTTTGCTCCGGTGTAGATTAAACAGAGGCCGAGTAGATAGAAGCCACGTTTGAGGGATCCAGGATCTAAAAATACAAAAGCGAGGCACAGGTCGATGGCCAAAAGAGCCCACCAGATCTTCCAAATGGGCCCTGCATATTTATACGAAAATCGATGGCGCTGGGAGAGGATACTCTCCGGTGTTCGGTCACGTATATCGTATAAACGGTCAGCCGTATAGGTAAGCCATACGGAGAGCCCGAGCACGAGCAGAGCCCACGAGTGAATGGGCTCACCGAAGTAAACAGCAAGGGCGGAGAACCAGGCGACGGCGACGGCTACAGTGTCTATCGAAAGCCAGTTGAGCCATCGGAGCCTCGAGAAACGTGGCATGATTTTTAACTGTTAACTTAACCAGTGGTGCGTAGACCGCTGGCGATTGCGTTGACGACGCGAAGTAGCTGATTGGTCGAATTCGGATTTTCGTCTGGATTCGAACGGGTCGCTTTAAGCAGCTCGATCTGCTTACTGTGTAATGCTGCAAGCGGCACTTCACGCTCTGCCAGTGTCTTGTAAAAGCGCGGACGACGTTCGGCTAGTGGGCGTTTAAACAGCTGGTCGAGATGCTTCTGGGTCAGCATGCGTTCATTGAGAATACGGTTTAATATGGATTCGCGGACTTCCTGATCCTGAACCAAGTCGGCATACGTGCGCATCCAATGTTCATCAGAGCTGGTTAGGCTGCTTTCTACATTATAAATGACGTAGCGCAGAAAGGGCGTTTGTTGCAGGTTATCTTTGATCGTAGCGTAGCCATCGGGTGAGTCTTTTTCGAGTGCTTCCAAAGCGCTGCCCACCCCATACCAACCGGGTAGGTAATAGCGTGATTGGTTCCAGCTGAACACCCATGGGATCGCTCGAAGGTCATCGAGACTAAAGGTGGTCTTGCCTGTGCGGCGAGAGGGACGCGAACCAATTCTGCTTTGCTCGATGGCGTCGATCGGAGTGGCTTCGCGGTAAAATTGGATGAAGCCGGGGGCTTGAATCAGCGCGCGGTAGTTGACCTGTGAAATCGACGAGAGTTGATCCATTGCGGCGCAGATTTTCTGATCAAGTGGGTGCTTGGTCGCGAGCATCCGCGCACCGAGCGTGCCCGCAATCAGCCACTCTAAATTGGCAGTTGCAGTCGCTGGCGTGTTATATTTTTGAGCGATGACTTCGCCTTGTTCAGTCGTGCGTAGGCCACCATCGAGTGCCCCTTCGGGCAGGGCTTCAAGAAAGCGGTGAGTTGGGCCGGAGCCGCGACCGACCGTGCCGCCACGACCGTGAAAGAAGACTGGCTTGATCCCGTGGTTACGAGCGACTTCGACCAGATTACGCTGCGCGTTTTGAAGGACCCACTGGCTGGCGAGTATGCCGGTGTCCTTGTTGCTATCACTATAGCCGAGCATGATCATGAGTCTGGTCGGGCACTCCGGTAGGTCGAGGCCGAGGCTTTGTATGGTCACCGGATGCTTCAAAAAGGCCTCGGTTATGCCGGGCGCGCGTTCAAGGTCATCGTATGTTTCAAATAGTGGGACGACGGGGAATTTACAGGTAAGCCCCTTCTCGGTTTCGTGGGTGAGGCCGACCTCTTTCGTTAGCACATAAACTGTGAGTAGATCGACGAGGTTACGTGTCATGCTGACAATGAATGCTCCGACTGCACGGGTGCCATATTTATCAACATAGTTGGCGACTGCCGCAAATGTCTTTCTGACTTCGTTGGCTTCGTGTGGCAGTTCCATTGAACTATGCGTGAGGGGGCGAGGGGAGGTCAGCTCTGCATTTATGAATTCGAGCTTTTTCGATTCCGGCCACTCGGGAAAGCTTCCGGCATCCTCTATGCCAGCAGCATCCATCATTTGACTAAGGGCTTTTTCGTAAAAGGTGCTATTCTGGCGTATGTCGATACGTGCCAAATGCAGGCCGATCGAATCAACCAGGCGAACGATCGGTAACAGGTAGGTTTCGACAGCGCGGGTGGCTCCAATCGCTTTTAGCCAGTCAGCGAGTTTATCTAATTCTTCGCTGAGTTCTTCAGTGCTGAATAAGTCGATTTGATCGATTATATAATAGGTGTAGCTGGACCATGGCTCTTGTTCAATCGTTTCGATTCCCTTCTCTACCAATGCTTGACGCAGGGCATCGGGGCACTGGTTGTTGTAACTCGTCATAGAGAGTTTTGTAGCCAGCGTTTCCAAGCGTTCGCGTATGATCAGAATTGCTGAGTCACGCATCGTGTCGAGCGTGGTTGCGGTGACTTCCGAAGTGACGAGAGGATGTCCGTCACGGTCACCTCCGACCCAAGAGCCGAATTCAAGGTGCGGCAGTTCATCGGTGGCAAGTGCCGCTTCCTCGGGCCACTGTTCTTTCCACGCGTGTTGTAGGTTATCGTCGAGGCGGGAGAGCATCGATGGGAACACTTCGCTCAGATAATAAAGAAGGTTACTAAGTTCATCTTTAATCCCCGGCTTACGCATGAAAATTTCCCCGGTCAACCAAAGGCGTTCTATGACTGCGCGGATTTGGTTGTAGTTCTGCTCTTGCTCGCGTGGGGTGCGCGCGCTTTCGCGCAAGCGGAGAATACGCACAACTTCACGATGCAGGCCGAGAACAGACCAGCGCTTCGCTTCGGTCGGGTGCTTGGTGAAGACGGGTTCAACCTTTAAGTCAGCAATTTGTGCGCGGATCTCGCTGGCCTCAAAACCAGCGTCTTTTAGGCGTTTCAGATAATGCCCCCAGTGGCCAGGTTCTGCGCTCATGCCGAATTGTGCTTCACGCGTTCGACGGATGCTGTTGGCGACGTGCTCCTCTGCCAGATTGAGGAGTTGAAAGTAAAACGAGATGGCTTGAACTTCGTCGTCTTCCAAGCTGTCAGCGGTGACGCCCTCGAGCTTATTGCGAACAAGCTCGGCAGCTTTCATGTTACCCATCGATTCGAGAACCTCTGTATAAGCCTCGATTAGAAAGGCATGTTCTTCTTCAACTCGGGCCAGGCCCTTTTGGACGAGTTCTAGAAATTGCGAATTTGATGGATTTTGGCTCATGTATCTCTGATTAGAATCTGATTGTTATGGATCGCTGCTGCTTTCGTGAAAAAGAGAATTTGCAGACAGCGATGACTGCAAGCAGCTTTCATGCTTTTCGGCAAATCTACAACCATTACAAAATTAAAGGACTTTTCTAAAAACCTTCCGAGTTATCTGTCGTCTGAGATTACTCGCTTGTTTCTATTAGAGTTTGCTTTAATTTCTTTAGTTAACGCAGTAACCTGTAGCTTAACACGTAACTATTATTTGATGAGAGTTCTACCACGCCTGATTATAATTCTATGTTTATTTAACATGGCATTGGGTATGGAAATCACGCCTAAGCGGTATTTTTACCTAGACCACCCAATCAGTGAAGGCTTTGAGAAGCGGACGCATCCATGGGTGCTGGATTTTGGTTTTACTCAAATGCTCCAATCCGTGGATGTGCCTACACTCAAGCTCTTGCCTTCAGAGCCTTCAGCTCAGTTATCACTGGGTTACGAAATCCCTCAGGAGCAGTTCATTTTAGTCTCACTAAGTTTAGGAGTCATACCTTCTGATGAGGAAGTTGAAATTATCGATTTTGCGGGGGCCTTAGTCTCGTTGGTCACTACCGAAGGTGGGCCGAAGTTATGTTTCGTATCGAAAGACACGATTTCTGGCGAGTTTGAATGGTTCGAGGCTGCCCACGAATTATCCATTGAAGGTCCTGTCGTAAATCTGGATTTTTCGATCTTCATTGATCGACTTAATCGTAAATGGACTTTTCAGATCGGGGATTCTATTTACGAGAACTTGGATTTAATGTCTGATTCTGAATTGCCTTTTAATGTCACCCAAGGGTTCTATGTTTTGGGCAATACAAGAAGCGAACTATTCATAAATAACATTAATATTAAGACCCGTTCAATCGAAGTTGAAGATAGAGTCCTGTCGCATTCGGACCTAGTTCGACAAATATTTAAGTCATTTTTTAAAGCGAGCTCTGCAAAATTAAAAAAAGACCCAGTCACGATACCCATTATTAGAAGGCGTCTCGTTGTATTGGATTATGAATTCTTTTTTTTAGATGAAAGTGGATCTAAGATGCCCAAGATCGAATTGGATGATGGCAGGAAACTTACAATTTACAGTAGCGGCGGACCGCAGCCAACGGAGATAGAATTAACCGCCGAGATCGAGGCGGACCTCATGTCCGATCTGGAATTCGTGCATTGGATCTTATTAGAATCGGACTGGGAAGGAACGCGCTATTCTTTCTTGGACAGCGGATCTTTTAAGGACGGACTTAAGGTATACATACCTATGATACCCGATGAGAAAGGCAATTTCCATATTACATATAGTATCCGAGTCTACTTAGACCATAAAGGATCACTGTCTTCGTTGAAGGGTGACTCGCCTTAGGCATTTATGGACGGGTTCTTCGAGGTTAATTGTGCTGCTCTGTCACAATCACAAAAACTTCAACTTTGCTAAAGAAATTTGCTATTTAGCGGTCGCCCAGATGCGCATCGATTCGAGGAAGAAAAGCTCGAGGGCGGCGGTTTGGTTGAAATTGATTTCGAGAAGGCCGACGCTTTTTTCAAGCGTTTCGATCACGCGGGTGAGCGCGGGCACGGGGAGTCGACCGGGGTTCGCTTTTTCAATTTCACGTGCGTAGCGAAGGGTGGCCTTTTCGATCTGCCCATAGAGTTGTTTGCGGTAGCCACGGCTCATGCCGGCTTCCATCGCTTCTTTTTCTTCGGATGTAATATGATCGGGAAGTGATTCCTTTTGTGCCTTCCACGCTTCTGAAGTTTGATCGCTCAGAATTTTTTGGAAGCGAGTGTTCAGACCATAGGCTCCGAGCATGATGTGCGGGACGGTTTGTTTGGTCGGGCCTGAAAGGATGTTACTGAGCCACTGAAAGTAGCTCGTTTCCCAGTCCGTCCATTCGGTGTCGGCTAAGGCGTCCAAACCGGAAGGGATTCGGAAATTGAGGCAGCGGCTGCGAATCGTGTCGAGCAAGTCGTAAGGACGGCTTGTCAGAAGAAACAGGGTAGTGCCCTCGGGGGGTTCTTCGAGGGTTTTGAGGAAGGCGTTGGCAGTGTTTGGATTCATCCGGTCTGCTTCAAAGACAAAGGCCACTTTATTGCCTCCCTGGTTGGAGGTTTTCTGGATATCTGAGATCATACGCCGCATGAATTGCTTTGGCATTTCACCCTGTATGCGATCCGCTTTTGAGCCGACACGTATCATACGTGCTTTGCCTGTGGGCCGTATTGTAAAGCAGTCCGGGTGCTCGAGTGGGGAACTTGTTTTTAATAAACGGCTGGCAATACCAATGGCTACGGACCCAACCGTATCAAGGTCGTCACCGTGAAGAAGGATCGCATGCGCGAGGCGTCCGTTCTCCAGCGAACGCTCCAGCACTTGATAAGGGCGGCTGTTTCGGACGGTATCGGATATCGGTTGAGCAGTTGGCATATTTGTGCAGTGTTGCTTTCCTTCGATCCACTTACCAACCAATTCTTACGATGCCCTCGATGAAATCAAAGTGCGTGTCGCGGGATAGTATCTGCAGTTGATGTTGCCTAGCTAGGGCGGCGATCCATAGATCATTAGTTGGAATGGAGGCGACCATGTCTTTTCTGTTCCACTGCAATTTCAGCGTAGAGGCGGATCGTTTGACCATCGGGCAAGCATGGGTAGCGCCTCCTTCAAGCCGTCCAGTATGGCTTGGCCCTTTATCCTAAATCCGGCAGTTGGGAAGGCTTGCCGTCAAGACAAGGCGCAAGCCTCTTAGCTGTGGTCACCACTGCAAGTGGCTTGGAACGCAGGATTGGCGGCAAGACCTCCCAACCCTCAGTGGT
>Ga0307934_1001761_pt1 | contig 12630 bp, 10 predicted proteins | sample OrgLakmetageno90_FD_201838 | JGI IMG/M metagenome (GOLD analysis project Ga0307934, IMG submission 201838) | Saline water microbial communities from Organic Lake, Antarctica - #90 | ecosystem: Environmental > Aquatic > Non-marine Saline and Alkaline > Saline | place: Antarctica: Organic Lake... | reverse complement strand
GTTTGAAAAAAATTCAAAAACATGTGTTCGCGTGAACTTTTCAAAACAAGACATGAAAGATGAAAAAAAATCACAAATCAATTATAAACCAATGCAAATAAATCAAAATGCAAACTATTTATTGGATAAAAAAAGTATGATGCGACAAATGATGAATTGCAATACAAGACCATTTATTGATTTTGTTTTCATCATTAAAAAACATCAAAATAATTGTCAACACACCAAAATAATGAATCACATCAAAAAACACATTAATTCTTTAATCAAAGATGGGGATCGTTTGACCATATCCTGTTTTCATGAAAATCAAACGAATTTCAATAATCAATTGCAATTTTACTCCAACGCTCAACAAATTGAAACTATGATTTCAAACGCATCGAACTTTAAACATTCAAACACCAATTTATATGAAAATCAAAGCATTGATATTGTAGATTTGATTGAAAGCCAAATGTATGCATTAAAAATGGATAGAATGGCATATTTAGATTCATCAGAAAGAGACGTTTATTTTTTTGCTTTCACAGACCATATTATAGAAATGTGCAGACCTTTGCCTAAACCAGGAATTCCTCATTTTCATTTCAATTTGACTTTTTATCAAAATTATTGCAATCAACAAGAATATTATTTTACTTGCTACAATCAAAATATAAATATAGATGCATGTCAAACAACAAACAAAGTGGATCATTTTTTATCAGAATCATTGAAATATGTCAAAAAAAACAACACAATTGCAGAATGTGATAAGATAAACAATGAAAAAGGATTGATCTTGCATGATTGTTCTGACATTGAATTTGAAAAAGAATCATTTGAAATTGAAAATATTTGTTCAATGAAAAAAAAATACTTGAATGATTTGAAATACATGATTGAATCAAGTGAAATTGAAAAATCTGATTATGAAAAGATTATGAACATTAATTATCATTTATTATTTGAAAATAAATCTATTGAATTATTTCAACGAGATATCAGCGAAATTCAAAAAAAATATTTTCAAAAAAAGAAAAAGCAAATAATTGTGATTGACACGAATGTTTTTTTAGATTTTGAAATCGAATATATTTTTGAAAAATTAAAAAATCATCAAATATTGATTCCTTATGCGGTGATGAAAGAACTTGGAAATAAATTATACAAATCAAAACAATCCAAGAAATTGAAACAAAATGCATTAAAATACCTAAAATATTCAAAACACAGAAATATAAAAATTGGAAAAGCATCTCTCATGGAAAATAATTTATTGGAATCTAAAGGACTTAAAAAAAGAAACGATAACCGCATATTTATATCTTCATTGATTGAGTTTAAAACCAAACAAGTCACTTTATTAACATCGGATGTGGCATTATCCACCAAATGCATGTCTTATAACATTTTATCTTGTAAATTTGAAGAATTTGTAAATCATTAAATTTCAATTTCACCTGGATCAACAATATTTTCCCAATGATCGTTTTGTTGTTTGGTTTTTTTATTCCTGGACAATATATCAAGCAATTTATCTATCTTTTTTTGTGATTCATGATCAATTTTTGATTGTTCATTGATTATTGGGTTATTTTTTTTTGAAAAACTTTCTTTTAATTTTTCACCCAGCAAATCAATATTATGTTCTTGTGAATCTTGTTTGTTTTTTTGTATTTGTTGTTTTCTATTTTTCATTTTTTCAGCAAATGTTTTTAATTTTTCATCACTGGGAGATGGTTTATTTGGAACCTTTACATTTAAATGGATTGGTTTTTCAAAATTTATTTTATTTATTTTTGGAGGAACAATTACTTTATTAGTTTTTTGATCATTTTGAAGATTTGAGAAATTAATTTTTTTTGGAATCAGTGTGGATTTTTTTACAATATTTTTGTTTTTCGGTGAATCATAGGATTCTGTGCTCATCAAATCGTCGTCTTGATCTCCAAATAAATCATCTATTTCATTAACACTTTTATCTTTTTTGTTAAAAAAATTATTGTTTTTTTCAATTTTCAAATCTTCATTTGTATTTCCAAATAAATCATCTATTTCATTATTATTTTCTTGTTTTTGAAAGTTTGGTTTTTTTGTTTGGTTTTTTGGAAACAAATCATCATCATCATCATCCATTTTGTAAAAATCATCCAATTCTTTTTGTAATTTATCATCATCCATTTGTTTTTTATCTTTTCTCTGCTCATGATTATTTTTTAATTGGTGATAAAAATCATTGGATGTTTTTTTTTCGAGTTCAAATATTCTTTTTTCCAGGGAATCATATTTATTGTCCATCGTCTTGAATTTTTGGAAAAATGATTTTTCAAACTTGTCTGATATTTTTTGCGTGGTTCTCTTTTGCCAAACATCATCCAGGCGTTGATTTATAATTTTATCTTTTATGAATTCATCTTGTTCTGATTCTTCAGAGTCATCAAAATCAAAATCAAAATCAATTAACCCCATTCCCATATCAGAATTTACTGCATTGTTTTGATTATTGATATTGGGTTGTTTTAATGTGTTGGAAAAACCAACATCACCAATATTGAATTTTATATCTTCCATCCCATTGAACATTTTCAAAGTTTTTGTTTTTATATTGCCATCAAATAAAATGTTAGTGATCATTAATTTGATCATACATCAATATTAGATATCATTGTTTGAATATAAATAAAAACTATCAAAAATTTTCAACTCATAAAATAAAAACAATAACTAAAATAAATATACCAATTTTTTTTACCAAAAACAAAATAGCGACTTTAACAAAAATGCCAATTAATAGAATGGGAATGAATCAAAGATATAATGATTCAATGGATTCAATGGATTCAATGAATGCATCACAACGAAGATTTGAACAAAACACACAAAGACAAAAAAGTATGAACACGGGAACAATGCAACCTTATTCATATGATGACATTGAAGATTCGGATTCAAGTTATGATAGCGACAGCGACATGGACGTTTATCAGACAAGAAAATATCCATCATTTAATCAACTTGTTAATTCATCAGACAAACAAACACTCCAAGACAAAATAAGAGAAAGCATGAAAAGAGAAGAACAAACATATTCATCATCAAGTAATTCAATAAAACCAACTTTGTCAAATGGAAGTATGTCAAGAAGAACTGCGTTAAACGAAAGTGTGTCAAGAAGAACTGGATTAAATGGAAGTACTTCGAACGGGAGTATGTCAAGAAGAACTGCATCAAATGGAAGAATGTCAAAAGCTTCAAGTAAAAAACCATTGCCTTCTGTTTTCGACAAAGATGAATCATTGAAATCTTCAATTATTGGTGAAAATAGTTACACCAAAGACAGTGAAATTCTCAATTCGCGAATTTTGAGAGCAAAAAGATTATTGTCTGAAAAGGAAAATATTGAATCAAAATCAAGTACCAATGGATCATTGTCCCGTGTTTCACAAAGACAGGCATCAAATTCTCCATCCTATCGACCAGTTGGATCATTACCGAATGGTTCAACTTCTTTTAGAAATACCGAATCATCCCTTAGAAACGGAAATACCCAATTGTCTTCTATGAGAAACGGAACAATGAGAGATTCAAAGTCATCCATGAGAAACGGAACAATGACTAATGAATCATTAAGAAATTCAATGATGAATGGGACTTCATCAGGATCATTAGGAGGTTCTTCAATGTCGAGATCATCAATGATGGATAGTTCAAAATCAATGAAATATAGTGAAACTGAAAGAATGGAAATTAACGATTTGAAATCCATGTCCGTTGATTTGGCAACTTTCTTGAGCGACCGATTCAAAAACATCGAATCCGAAAGAGTTCATCATACAAAGTCTGTGGTTGAAATTCGTTTAAAGTCATGTCTATCTTTTTTGTTTCAATATAAAACAGATATTGTGAAATCAACATCAGAATGCATTGCTCGTTCAAAACAAGTTGTGTATGAAGTGAATCAAGGAAGTCAAGGGTTATGTTTATCCTATTCTGATCTATTGGACAAATCGATTATTGATTTCGCAGAAAAAATGAGAATATGTGTTCAACATTGTAATTCTGTGAGCAAAGAAATTGAATCATTGATTGAAATGAACAATAATGGAGAGACAGTCAATCTTTCAGATGCAGTTACTATGGAAACTAAAGTGTATAATTGTGTTGGAAAATTAGATGCTGAATACACAAACGTGTTGAGAAATTTAATTGATTTTTCAAAATCATTGTTTCTATGTTTTGAAAAACATTAATCAATAAAAAATTTTATTTGATTGCAAATATCTTTTGAACCACAAATTTTTGAAATGAAACACAATATGAAATGGCACCTGTCTGCAAATTCATTCCACACCAACACTTTTTTCTTTTCCTTTTGTAATTTATGTTTCATTACACTGCAACTTATAAATCGAATCAAAATGCAAAAAAAACATCTATACAATGCCCATTCATAATTCTTGAAATGATACTTTTGATCATGACTATTCCAATAAGTAACTTGTTCCTTGTATGAATTTTGCATATCATCAAACCAATCTAGAATTTGTTTCGTCACACAATAATTCATTGAACTTCCTCTTAAATATCGTTTATTGCTCATTTCTTGAAATTCAAATAAAACGTGCATGTAAAACAAATCACATAACACATTCTCCCTAAATAAATTACCAAAATGAGTATGTGTCATCTTTCTATTTTGATTTTGTCTAAATTGATCCATGCACATGAAAAATAAATCATGAATATTGTCAAAGATCAAACAACACAATTCAATACTTTTCTGATCATCAAACAATGAAAATAAATCAACTAAAAGGTTTATTTTTTGATTGTTGTCAATTATTTGACTGGTTTCATTTATCTTTGTATTAGTTTTTATCAACCAATCGATCAAATGATGAATGTGTTTGCATTTGGTTTTGGGGGTTTTTGAATCTTGATACAAATTGAATATTTGAATGGTTTGCATTTTTATTTTAATTTACAAAAATCAATGAACACCAACACAGTCAATTGATATATATTTATAAAAATTATAATTTCAAGCATTCATGAAAAGAATATTCTATTTTATTTTCAATAAATTGATTACAATCAAATCATCGTTTCAAATTAAATTGCTTTTGCTTTCGAAAATCTTGTTTTTCGAAAATATCTGTCCATTCCCAAGGCTGATTATTTGAATCATTTTGTGATTTAAAAAACCATACACTGGTGTCTTTGTTTTTTTGACCAATCTTGATTGGATTGATTATTTTTTTTTGTGAAATAAATTCAAATTGAATTTTGTTTTCCATTTTTTGTCTTTAAAATCACAATATAAAAATATTGTTCAATATCAAAATAAAAATTGCTTTCTTTTCAACTTAACATGATCAATACAATTTCAATCACAAAATGAAAATTCATTCGATTGATTTTTGTGAATTTTTTAAAACTTTAAAGAATTGTGCATTTTGATTGCAATACACATGAAATTGATTATAATGCATTTAATGATTCTGATATACTTGATAAAACTGCTTTTGAATGTATTTTTAAAAAAATAGAAAACTGCGGAATTTGGAACAATGATTATTTCAATTTATTTGTGATACCATATAAATAAAAAATCATTCAACAACCAATCATCGATTTTTGAAAAAAAAGATAAAATAAATCAAAAAACCAACAAACATGACCAAAACAATTAAAAAATCAGCTTCCAAGAAATTAAAAGAGAGAAAAGAAGAATTGAAATCATTTGAAACAGACTTCAATAAATTGGGGGAGAAAAAAATAAAAAAAGTATTCAAAAAACATGAAGAATTGTTTAGAGAATATGATTCAGATGTGTCTGAAAACGATGACCATGAATCACTTTTAAAATTAGCAAACAAAATTAAAGATAGTCAAAAGGACAAAAAGAAAGGGAAAAAAATCAAAAAGAAAAAATCAAAAAGAAAACCAGGAAAGCCAACCAAGCCAATTCCTTCTTATTTCATTTTCAACAAAGAAAGACATCCTTTAACAAAGGAAAAATATCCTGAAATGACACCACAACAAATTAAAAAGAAAATTTCCGAAATCTGGAATGCGATGGACGATGAAGAAAAGAAACCTTACAATGACAAGGCTTTAAAAGAAAAGGAAAGATATAACAAGGAGTTGGAAGAATACAACAAAAATCATTCAGGAGACACAACCGATGAAGACGAGAGTGAACCAGAAAAAAAAAAGAAAAAAGTGAGAGACCCGAATAGACCAAAGAAATACACCACAGCGTTCTTTTTATTCTGTAATCAAAAGAGAAAAGAATTAAAGGAACAAAGTCCAGAATCTTCAGAAAAACCACCAGACACAGCAAAACGATCATCCAAAGAATGGAAGACGATGACTCCTGAACAAAAGAAGCCTTACACAGATAAGGAAGCAATTTTGAAAAAGAAGTATCTTGAAGACATGGAAGTTTACAAGAAAAACAAATTGGAAGAAGAAAATAAAATGAAAGATGATGATGAAGAATCAGAATAAAAAATATTTTTAATTTAAATTTGATAACGATGTCATGGTTAAAAATGCTTCTTGTCCATGATGAATGTTTTGCATTGTTTTTTTTAATTCGTTCACGTTTTCTTTTTCTATGAACGGGCAAATTGCGTTTTTACCACCAGGATGTAATCTATTCCATGTGTGAATATTTTCCCAATTGAAATATGATTGTGATTTTACTTCATTTTTGAAATTTTTGTAACTTTGAAAAGCTGTGTCCAATGCACCTTCCATCCATCCATGATTTTTCTCGCTCACCACTTCACCAATAATGTGTAAGTTATCCATTGGTTGAGCAAGTTGTTTTTGTATTTTTTCAATAAGTATTCTACTTTGCCATTTTCCAATCACACTCTCCCACATTCCCAAATTCAAATCATCAAAAGAAGTTAAAAATTGTTTCCACACATTTTGGTATGGTTTGTAAAGCGTATATTTTTCAGGAACGTATTTTTCCATCCATTCAAAAAAGGTATCGATATGTTTTTCTACATAATAAACCAATGTTTCATTAATTCGTTGTTTATCTGATTGCGTGTCGTTTTGTGGTTGCAATATGTCCATCATTTTGCTAACATTTGAATCTTCGCAATATGATATCATTGCAATGCAATCGTATTTTTCATGAGGAACAATTTGTCCCAAACATGTTTTTCCTATTATTTTTGGCATGTGAATAAATGGAAATCCTTTTCGAGATAAAAATTCTTTATAACCAACAGGAAAATGAGCATATAGTCTAATGTAATCTCCTTCTTTTATAGAATGAAACAAATGATCAAATGATTGAATCGTGTTTCCTTTTATTTTTTTAACAGCTTTCAATGGTAAACCAATAAAACATGTTTTGCATTGGAATTTTTTAATTTGTTTGTTTTGTTTGCATTTTACAAAATATTGATTTTGATTGTGATTCAATTTTTCCACAAATGTTTTCAAGTAAACATCAACATTGTTTTGTTTTTTTAATATTTCACACAAACAATCTGTGATCATTGACAAGCCTTTATTATTTTTTTCATCCAGTAAAGAATAATATTGATCTTTGGAATTCATTGCACCATTTTTTCCATCTGTTTCGAACCATGATGCATTAATATCAAAGTCTGTTGGATACCCATACATTTTAGAAGCATCATCCACATTCATATTTTTTCCATAATCGTTAAAATATTGATCGATCAAAACTCCTATTTTTTTAAATTTCAAATTTGTTTTTGAATGTTTCAATGCTTTTTCAATTGAATCATTGATCAATGGAAAAAATACATTTCTACTTTTCAATTCATAAACATATTTTTCCATTCCAAAATGTTTAATCAGCCCCCATAATATTGGATGATCGTTTGGATTGAATCGATAAGCCCCATTTTCCACTGTAAAAATTTTATTATTAATTTCCCAATTATTGGATCGTATTCTTCCCCCAACATGTGGACTTTTTTCAATCAAACATATGTTTATATTTGGATCATGAGAAAGCAAATAAGCACAAAATAGACCAGAAATTCCTGCTCCTATAACACAAACGTCATAAATTTTACTTTGCATTGTTTTAATAAAAATCAACAAGTGAAAATTCTTTTTGTTTGAATCCAAAACAAAAATAATCAAATTTCAAAAAATGGAAAACAAATTTGTTCTCACTGATTCTTACAATCACATTGTTTCAAAAAACCAAAAGGAAATTCAAAATGCTTATCAAAAAATCGAAAAGGAAACACAATCATGGACACCACAAGAATTATTAAAACGCATGCTTTCTGTTTGGAAGAATCATTCTATAAAAGATGCATTGGATAAATTAATTGATGAAAAAGAAAAAACAAAAGAAAATATTGAAAATTGGAAAAAGGATGATTCTGATTTGATTCAACAGCTGTCATATATCAATATTGATATGGAAGAAAATGATAATAATTATAAAAAAGATCAAGAACATTTTGTTGAATTTTTTGAAAAATTATCTGAGATTAATTCTTGTGCTGACAAAATAATATTCAAAACAGTTAACCGATGGTTATTAAGTGGAATTAAGTTAGAAACGTTGAAATTTTTTGATGATGAAAATCCAATGTTTCAATTAATTGAAGAAATTGAAAAAGATTTTTTAAATTTTTGTAAAGAAAATTATCAATTAATTGACTTTTTTTTAAGAACAAGTGGATTTATGGAAAATGTGATTGCAGAAAAAAATAAATTTTTTATAAGAATTCATTACATTTGGCAAAAAATAACCGAACAATTAGTGTTTGATTATTTGGAAAATGAATTGAAAAATGTGCAATAAAATTTATTCATTTTTAAAAACCAGCATTCATAAAGTCATTTCTTCTTTGATATATTTGTTGTTTTGTATAATAAATCTCAGGAAACCAGTTTTTTTGTTGTTCTCTTTGATCGTTCAATAAAACATCAATCACTGAGTATGGTCTAAATTTTTGAAATCTTCTTGTCAAATCGTCCAATACTTCAATTTCCATTTCATCTTCGGATGAATCTTCTCCTCCAGATGAAATAGGTTGTCCATTATCCAAAATTCTTTTTTTTTCAATCGGTTGTCTATTATTCAAAATTATTCTTTTTTTATCTTTTTCTTGACTTGATGTTTGCTCAAATGCATCAACTCTTCCCAATGAATCATTTTGTCTTCTTTTTCTTTTGTTTCTTCTATTTGGCATTTTTGACATTGTTCTTGTGTTTGATGATCCGAATCTTGTGGTTGGATTCATTTGGCTTTCGAAACCGAAACCAGATTGGTTGTTTGTGTTTGAAAATTGTCTACTGAAAGAGTCCATTTTTTTTTCAATTTTCAAAGTATATGTTTTTATTTGCTTTTTATTAATAGTTTTCAAAATTTATTTAACAACATCATTGTTTTTTGATTCAAAAGATTTTGTTTGATTCAAAAAATGTTTCACATAATCACCAAAAACAGTTTGATCCATTTTTGTTCTTTTTTTTATGAAATCTGTTTCTCCCATAAAATTGTTTTTATCGTCTTCTTTTTTTTGTTGCAATTGTAATATATGTTGCTCGAATGTGTTTTTCATCACAAGAATGTGTACATCCACTACACCCAATTGACCCATTCTATAGCATCTCGCGATTGCCTGTGATTCCGTAGAAACATTATAAGCCGAATCCAACAACACAATAGTCTGCATTCCTGAAATATTCAAACTACATGCTCCAATGTCATAAGTCATCAATAGCACATGAATTTTATTTTGATTGCATTGTTCGATGATTAGACTTCTTTGTCTACTTTTTGTTTTTCCGTTAATGAAACCAACATTCAAATCAGATTCCTTTTCAATTATGGTTTGCAATTGTTGTAACGGTTCTGCGTATTTTGAAAAAACCACAATTCCTTTGTCTTTTCTTGATAAACAAATTTCCAAACACTTTTTATATTTTGGTGAATCTTTTGATTTTAATTCATTTTGAAAAAAAGATTTCAATACACCAGCATAAGCATTCAATTTTTGAATATTTGACATGTGTGATTCAAATATTTCTTTTTCATCATCAATCACTGTTTCATCGGAATCATAATCCAACATCAATTCATCACCATCATCTTCCATCAATGTAAAAAATTGATCATTCCAATTCATTTTCGTTTTTTTAAATTCAACCAACAAGTGAACCAAATCGATGTTCATCAGTGTTTTAGAAATGCACATTTTCAATGAATAAACAAATAAAGAAAGTGTATTCTTATTTTTACCTGACGATTCAAACATTTCACATATTTCCCTTTGAATAAAATATTGATCTTTGTCCAATTCCAAAACACTTGTCACAAAATTTGGTTTAGGTGGTTTCTTGAATTTTTGGTTTTCATCATCCACATCATCATAAGACAATCTCAACATGTGTTGATCCAAATTCAATTCTTCAAAAACATTTTTGTTCCATTCCTTCGATCTCATAAAAGGACATCCCAAAAATTGAAATATGGAACATAAATCCTTTGCATAGTTTAATATTGGAGTGCCACTTAAAACTAAAAAAAACTTGGAAAACAAAGCTGTTGCAGATATAGATGCATTCGATGTCATTTTCATTATTCTCGTTGTCTCGTCCATGATAATCAAATCCCATTCAATATCATACAATGATTCAAATTTTTTAGGTTGTGTATTTTTTATTTTTACTGCACCTTCAACTACACAACGATTTGCTTCTTTCATTTTGGAAATTTCATCATAGCTATACAAATCGGGCATCATGCTTCTACAATTCTTTTTCCTAACTTTTAAACATTTCTTTTTCAAATCAAACTTGGAAATCAAATATTCAAACGTTACAATCACCACATCAACTTTTAATTCTTTCAACGTTTGAATTGTTATTGTGTCTGCTCCATTTATATATGAACTGTGTAAAATAATAAAATTTAAAATTCCATTGTAATGTTTTTTGATTTCATTGACCCATGTTGTGATGGTTGATTTGTCACACAATATCATATTCATTTTTCCCCTGTTCCATTCAAGAAAAGAAAGACTCATAACCGTTTTTCCCAAACCCATTTCACATGATAATATTCCGCCTTTTAGTGCATCTTCTTTTTTCAAAACATTGTGTTTCCATTGTTTTATTTTTTCAACAATTTTGATTTGATAAGCATGAAGATTTGCCCAATATTTTCCCTCATAAACTCGTTTTAAATTTTGCATGCAATTCAAATCATCAATATTTTTTTGTTGTTCTTGTGTTGTGTTTTCTTGAATCCATGTCTCAAATTCCAAGTTCAAATGATTTGTGTTTTTTATTGTTTCAATTAACTCCTTCATTTTTTAATAATATTTTTTGTGAATGTGATGTTTTTGCACATTGATTTTCGAAAAATAAATTATTTTATACATTTTTTAAATAGAATTTTCTTTTTTAAAAAATAGTTTATTGTCATGCTATTTATTTACAAAAAAATTCAATGAACCAAAATATTCAAAAAAAAAACAAAAAATAAATGATGACTGAAAATATTGAATCAAAAGAAATACAAAACAATGAATCAGAATGGGTTGATTTTTTTGACATTAATTCTTTTTTGGAAAACAAACCAGAACATGTTGAAATAAATTCCATATTGGATCAATCAAATTATAAAAAAATACAAATTTCAAACAATGAAATCAAAAAAATATCAGACATCAATTCCAATTCGAAAAAAAATACAACACCTCCAGCCCCAACAACTACTGATGTCCCAAATTATTTTGAGATTGCGCTTGGGAAAGATAAATTAAACTATCGATTCGATCAGATGAAATCAAAAGAAGAATCTATTGTTGAAAAACTGTCTAAAAAACACATTGAACGCCTAACAAAAATACAGAAAAGAACACAACTTGAAAAACAAGTAAAAATACAACCAAATCTTCATGCTTCCATTAAAAATATAAAAACAAATATACCTCAAATCAACAAATACATTAATCAAAACAACAAAACCATACTCGAAGAAAGTATGTGTAACTTTAAACAACCATTCTTTTGCATTTTGGAGCACATGAAAAATGATCCACAACTCAATTTTATCTCATTGAACAAAGAAAACAAATTCAAATTAATCAATCAGTATTGGTTATTGTGCATTAATCACATATCAAATCCAATCACTTTATTTTTTTTTCAATTCAAAACACATGGTCAAAAATACATGGATCAACACTTGCCAAATCAAATATGTTGTGACACAAATCATCAGATTAATTTATTTTTCAACTTGGATGCATCCAATCATCGACTTCGAATGGATCATTTGATTGGAAAAGTATCATTAATAACACCACAAGAATGCACATTGCCCATTTCCATTCACCCAGAGCAAAATGATGTTGTTTTTTCAAAGACAAAGCAACACTATTTCAAAGGAAAATTAAAAATCAATATTCCCTCATTTTCGAGACAAAAACCAAAATATATTGTGTGTAGATTTAAAATATCATTGTATGATTCTCAATATCCAAACAATCATATATTTTCTTTATGGAGTGATTTGTTTTATTTGAAATAAAATGACAATGTTTTATTTATTTCTGTGTTTTCAAAAATAATCATTATTTTTTTGATTCACGTTTCAATGAATGGAATATCGAC
>Ga0307934_1001741_pt1 | contig 12731 bp, 8 predicted proteins | sample OrgLakmetageno90_FD_201838 | JGI IMG/M metagenome (GOLD analysis project Ga0307934, IMG submission 201838) | Saline water microbial communities from Organic Lake, Antarctica - #90 | ecosystem: Environmental > Aquatic > Non-marine Saline and Alkaline > Saline | place: Antarctica: Organic Lake... | reverse complement strand
GTTTATGGAGCTTTTTATAGATGCTTACGATTGGGTAATGGTTCCCAACGTATACGGAATGACACTGTTTGCAGATGGCGGAACTTTTGCTACCAAGCCATATATAGGAGGATCGAATTACCTCAAAAAAATGAGCAATTACCCCAAAGGAGATTGGCAGGTAATTTGGGATGGTTTGTTTTGGAAATTCGTTTGGAACCACCAAGATTTTTTTAAGAAAAACCCTAGAACAAATATGTTATTGCACACTCTGAATAAAATGTCGGATGAGAAAAAGGAATCATTGTTTGAAGCAGCAGATTTATTTATAACAGAAAAACTTACGGAAATATAAAACCCATTATATGAAAAAGAAACTCTTACTCTTCTGCACATTAGTAATGCCCATCATTGTTTATTTATTGCTTTATCAAGGAGAATACCAATACAAAACCCTTCCAATTCTCACAGAAAAAGTAGCAGAACTAGACTCAAAAAATCATTCTTTTAAAAACAAACTGTCTGTTGTTTGCTTTTTAGGGAATGACCAGCCAAAATACAAGGCAAGTCTTTTTAACATCAACCAATTGATTTACAAACGATATCAAGAAAAACCTTTTTTCCAAATGGTTGCATTTATTCCTACATCAGCAAAACCTGAATTTACCAAAACAATAGAAGAACTGGCAGGATTTACCAACCTTGAAAAATGGCACTTTATATTTGAGGAAGAAAAGAAAATCAATGAAGTGTTTAAAAGCCTTAAAACACCTTGCAAGCTGGATAAAGATTTATACAATCCGCATGCTTTTATCATTGACACTGCATTGAGACTAAGAGGTCGCTCTCGCACATCCAAAAATCATTGCGGCTATGACACCACCAATGTTTCTGAACTTAAAAAAGAGATGAGAGACGATATTTCTATCCTTTATTATGCTGGATTAAAAGATGTTGAGATATTGAAGTGATTTTTTTATCAAAGTTGAGTTCAATAAATTGAAGACCCTCGTGTTTACAGAAATTTTTAATTTCATTTTAAAAACTCGAAAAACGAAGAAAGAAAACACACTAAAACCGCCTAGCTATTCGAATTTTTAGGAATCTCTTTTTACATTGACCAAAAAAATAGTCCGATTAAATTCCTCAAAAACCTAAATGGATTGAGTATATTTGATTAATCTTTTAAAAAAAAATCATGTTTCTGAGATTTACTTTTTTCATTCTATTATTTCCATTGCTCTCAATTGCTCAAAACTCAGTAGTAAAAGGCAAATTAACACCTAAAGAAGAACAACACAATTCATTGGTCATTTATCAGATGAAAGGTTCTGAACTAGAGTTTATAAACTATGGTCAAATTTCAGAAGATGGATCTTTTAGCATTGATATCCCTGAAGATTGTATGGCGGGCATGTACTTACTAAAGTTCAGTTATGGAAGAAATGGTTTTATTCGTTTTATTTTTAACCATAGTGATATTGAATTAAATATTGATACTAAAAATCCTTCTGAAAATATTTCTTTTATAAATTCTGAAGAGAATAAGCTTTATCTCAGTTTTCTGAAGTCATCCAAAAACTTTAACAAAAAGATTGATTCCATAGCAGCATTGTATATAAAAAGCAACTCTCAAAAAGATAAAAGAAATTACAAAAAATTAGTAAAAAAATACCTAGAATTCAATGCTGAAAAAATCAATGAAGCTGAAGGTATGATTGCGGTAGACTATTTTAAAGCTGCACAGAAATACCATACAAATGAACCAGCTACAAACCAAAAAGAAAAATTAGAAAACGAAAAAAAATATTTCTTTCATTACATTGATTTTAACAATGAAGGACTGATCAATTCACCTATTTTATTAAGAAGTGCTATAAAGTATATTTTAAGCACGGGGCAACCTAAAAACTTAAAAGAGGAAGAAAATCTCTTGATAGAAAACATCAATCAAGTGCTTGCTATGGCTTCGAATATGACTGTAAAAAGTGATATGATTACAGAGCTGATCTATGTCTTTACCAATCAAGAAAATAAAAAAGTGGTGCAACATTTATTAGCTCAACACTACTACCAACTTCCTGCTGATATTCAAGACAAAGAGCTAATTAAAAATACACAATCTAAATTATCTGTTGCCATTGGTGAAGTAGCCCCCAACTTCAAATGGGTTGAAAAAGGAGTTCAAAAAGAATTAAAATCTATAAATAAAGCTAATAACTATATCTTGGTATTTTGGAGTACTACATGCTCACATTGTGAAAAACAAATACCTAAGCTTTATGAGTTTACCAAAGACCGAAAAGATGTTCATGTGATTTCTTATGCACTTGAAAATGAGAAAAATGAATTTAAAAAATATGAACAACAATTTACTGGCTGGACAAATATTCTAGGCCTAGAAAAATGGGAAAACCCTGTTGCTATAAAATACCAAATAGATGCAACTCCTACTTACATAGTTTTGGATAGTGATAAAAAAATCATAGGAAAACCCTATGGAATCAAAGAGCTTAAAGAGTTTTTAGAAAAGTAGTATTCAAAGAATTAGTATATTAAATTTTTGACTGTAATGCTTTTCAATATACATTCTAATCATATTATCGTGAATTTCTTCGTTTTTTGAGAAATAAACCGTCGCTGATTCTTCTTATAACCAACACAAGACCAAAATTCATTTAATTCTGAGGTTTAGAAAAACTGTATATCAATCTCTGCTAGTTTTTTAGACTCATTTATATCTATTTCGTAAGGGTTAAATTTGATTGTTTTTTTCTTTAAACCTAGGCGTTCTAGCTTAGTATCGATAGTCTCTTTAAAAGCTTTTTCTATAATTCTTACATCACCACCTTTGATTGCTATTCTCTCTATGAGCATTCTTCTGTGTATTGCTACTGATACTCTTTTAGAGATATTCCCCTTTTATACAAATTAAAAATTAACGCTATCAACCTTTTGATGTAAAAATAAATACATAGATTGCCAAAAAAATTGCTTGATGAAGCATTTGCAACTAACTATTTTCTTTATCTTCTCTACAACCATATTGATTGCTCAATCAACTCAATTAAAAGGACTTGTCGCTGATTTCCGCACCAAAGAGCCTATTGAAAATGTATTGATATCCTCCAACGATGGTAAGCAAACTACAACCAATCAAAAGGGGGAATTTGAATTCATGTTGAAAAGTACATCAACCATTCACTTTCAGCATCCAGATTTTAAACCTAAAAAACAGGTATTAAGCCCTTCAGCTGAATTTGATATTGGCACTATTTACCTCATGCCAATGGATGATATGATTGATAATAGCATCATTACTTTAGGAAACGATGAACTGCAAGGAGATGATAATGAAAGTTCTGCATATATATCTGGCTTGTTTCAGGCCTCAAGAGATGTTTACTTAAACGCTGCTGCATTTAATTTTGGTCAGGCTTGGTTTAAGGTAAGGGGCTATGATGCTCGTTATGGGCAAATATTGATCAACGGCATAGAAATGAATAAATTTCTAGATGGCAGACCACAATGGAGCAACTGGGGCGGGCTCAACGATGCGCTTAGAAATCAAGAGTTTACTGCTGGAATTTCGGCAAGCGAACATGCTTTTGGAAATTTACTAGGCAGCACCCAAATTAACCTTGGAGCCACAGAACATGAAGAGGGAAGTAAAACTTCTTATGCGCTAGCGAATAAGAGTTATAGAGGTAGAATCATGTCTACGTATTCAACTGGACTGATGAAAAACAATTGGGCATTTAGAGTTGCTGGATCTAGAAGATTTGCCAATGCTGGCATCATTGAAGGGACTCCTTACAATGCTTTGTCTGGCTTAATTTCTGCCGAAAAAAAGTGGAATGAGTCGCATCGTTTGGCAATTATTGCCATAGGCGCTTTCAATCGAAGAGGGAAAAATTCACCCAATACGCAGGAAGTTTACGACCTAAAAGGATATGGTTACAATCCGTATTGGGGAGTACAAGAAGGAAGCATTAGAAACGCAAGGATTAAAGAAGTTTTTGAACCCCTATTGATGTTCACACACCGATTTGATAAAGAAAAACTGAAGCTAACAACCAGCGCAGCATTTCAAAAAGGGCATATTTCCAACAGCCGTCTTGGGTTTTTCAAAGCAAATAATCCAGACCCTACTTATTGGAAGTACTTGCCTAGCTTCTATTTGCAGGAAGACAACCTCAGTTTAAGTCAAGCTTATTTGGCACAGCAAAACCTGCTAGGCAATGGACAGGTTGATTGGAATAATCTATACGAAACAAACAGCAATCAAAATGCTTCGTACTATTTATATGAAGATAGGATTGAAGATACTCAGCTAAGCCTTAATAGCAATGTAAGTTTAGCGTTAAACAGTGATCTGATACTCAATGCAGGGGTCCGTTTCAAAAATCTTCAATCAAATAACTTTGCAGCAATGAAAGACTTGCTAGGAGCAAATGGGTTTGTAGATTTAGATCCATTTGCAGAAACAACTGCAACAAGTCAAAACGATCTTAGAAATCCAAATAGAACTATTGGTGTAGGCGATGATTTTCAATACAATTATCAAATGAATGCTCAAAATCTGAGCCTGTTTAGTCAGCTTCAAGGAAACACCAAAAAGCTTGATTATTTTCTTGGATTAAATGTGGAAAAAACAGCTTATCAAAGAAATGGAAAATACCAAAACGGAATTTACCCATCCAATTCATTTGGAAAAAGCGATAAAATTTCATTTTCTGATGTAAGCTACAAAGGGGGTGTTACCTATAAATTTACAGGCAGACATTTGTTGAGCGCTAAAATAGCTCAACTTTCAAATGCTCCTCCCATCAGAAATACGTTTGCCAACGTGAGGGTAAACAACGATATTTCACCAGATGTTGCCAGCGAAAAAGCCACGTCTGCAAACCTGAATTATTTATTTAGATCGTCTAAGCTACAGGCACGCTTTACTGGGTATTATACAAATATTAAAGACGCTATTGAAACATCATTTTACTTTGCAGAAGGACTACAGGGAGATCAAGCAGATTTTGTAAGTGAGATACTAACAGGAGTGGAAAAAACACATTTGGGCGCTGAACTCAGTCTTAGCTACCAAGCAACGTCAACCTTAAAAATCATTAGCGCTTCATCCATAGGTCAGTACACCTATAGTAACAACCCAAATCTTTACTTGCAGTCTGATGTTTTTGCAGGTGAAGAGAGCAATTTTGGAAAGGCATATTTAAAAAATTACAAATTATCTGGAACGGCACAAAGAGCCTATTCAATTGGTTTTGAATATAGAGACCCCACCTATTATTGGTTTCAAGTAAATGGAAACCTTCTAACCAACAATTATTTAGATGCCTCCCCTATTCTCAGAACCAATAATTTTTACCTGGATTCAGATGGCATTCCCTTCATAGATCCAGAAACAGGAAGTCAAGTAACTCAACAAAATGTAGATGAATTACTTACACAGGAAAAATTTAAGGATCTTTTTTTACTGAATATTGTTGCCGGAAAATCCTGGAAAATCAATAATTATTTTTTAGGAGTGTTTGCAAGCATCAACAATGTTTTAGGAGCAACCTATAAAACAGGCGGATTTGAACAATCTAGAAATGCTAACTACCTCGAATTGAAAGAAGATCAAAATTTAGAAAAACCCCTTTTTGGACCAAAATATTGGTACAATAGCGGAACTACCTATTTTTTTAACATCTACCTAAGAGTATAAAACCAACAAACCTTGAAAAAGAATTTAAAATCACCCATCATTCTAGCATTCATTTTTGCATGGCTGGTAATGGGTTGTATAGATGATACAGACTTTGGCACGCCAAATGTGAATTGCGAAGAGCCTATTATAGAAGCAAATACCACCATCTATAACCTTCAAGAAATGTATGCTTTTGGAGGTAAAACATTTGAAGATGAATTGATTGTAGAAGGCTATGTAACCTCAAATGACTTGTCTGGAAATATTTATAAAACCTTGTTTATTCAAGACCAACCAGAAAATCCGACTGCTGCGATTAAAATTGCCATCGATCAAAATTCTCTTTATACAAAGTATCCTGTAGGAAACAAAATTTATGTGAAGCTTAAAGGACTCTCTATTGACTATTATTTTGGCAGCCTGCAAATTGGAAAAAATTACGATGATGAATTTCAGGGAATTTCTAGGTTCGAAGTGTCAAACCATTTGATAAGGTCTTGTGAATACGCAACGATCATTCCCAAAAAAGTAACTATAAATATGCTTAAAAAGAATGATTTAGGCATGATTATTGAACTAGAAAATGTGCAATTTAACAAAGCTGAAAGTGGCAAGTCGTTTGCAAACATAGACAACAATCAAACGGTAAGCAGGCAAATCGATCAGTTCGACGATGATTGTAACCTTACAGGGTCTACATTCCTTAGAAATTCAGGCTACGCAAGTTTTAAAAATGAACTGCTTCCGACAAAAAAAGGAAATATTATTGCGTTGTTTGATAGTTATTACGATGATTTTCAGCTGTTAATTAGAAGCATCGATGGTTTAAATATGGAAGAAACTGGCTGTAATGAGTCAAGTCAACTGGCAATTACCAATACCCTTAAAGAAGTAGTAAATTTATATGAAGGCAGTATGTATAGATTTGGTACTTCTGTAAATCATACGGTAGAAGCGTATGTAATTTCTACGGATTCGTATGGGAGTTTTAAAAAAAGCTTGATCGTTCAAGATGCTTTTGAAAATCCATCTGCAGGTATTCAAATACTTCTAGACAGCGAAGAAATTCACCAGTTTTTTAAACCTGGTGATAAAGTACTGTTAAAACTTAACAGGCTCTACATGGATGAAGTAGATAATGTTTTATCTATTGGCTTTGGCGGAAATGAACTCAATGAATTAACCGAGGAAGAAATTCACAATCATATTATTAATACCCAAGAAAATACAGAAATTATTCCTGTTGAAATCGATATTACGGAGGTGAAATTCCCTGAACATCAACAAGTATTGGTGAGCATTGCAGCTCTTCAACTTGTTAAAGAAGAAATGGGGCATCCGTTTACCTATGATAAAGGCGATGAAGATGCCATCCGAACTTTTGAAACTTGTGGAAATCCTTCTAAACTATCACTTTACACCAGCGGTAGCGCTTTGTTTGCAAATCAAGAAATCCCTAACGGAAGCGGAAAAATAACGGGTATTTTAGGTAATAATCTATTAGAAATTAGAGACTTAAATGATGTAACATTTAATGGAAACTACGAAGCTTGCCCAGAAATTGAACAAAAAATATTAATCACAGAAATTGCAGATCCCGAAAATGTTACTACGGCAAGGTTTGTAGAACTCTTTAATGCAAGCGATTTTAACATTGATTTAGAGGGCTGGAAACTAAACAAATACCTAAACGGTTCGAATTCACCTTCAAGCGGTGGGCTGGATCTTTCTGGATATTCAATTCCTCAAAATAGTTTTTTAATCATCGCAAATACAGGTTATCAACTACTATTTGAAAACAGCCCAGCTATTGAAACTTCTTATATGAGCGGAAATGGAGATGATAGCTTTGAATTGGTAAACAGCCAAGGAAAAACCATCGATAGCTACGGCGAAATTGGAAAAGATGGCACTGATTTAAACTGGGAATATTTAGATGGAAAAGCCATTAGAAGAACATCCGTTACCAAACCTAATCCAACATTTGATGTTTCGGAATGGGTCATCTATACAGACAACAACAACTCGCTAACTGAAAATCCAAATTCACCACAATTTGCCCCTACAGATTTTAGTCCTGGAATCAGGTAAGGTTTGCTCTAGGTTTACTACTTTTGAAGTTTGAAAATCGTGCCGTTGAAAATACTTGATAAATATATTTTAAAAAGCTTTTTAATCCCATTTATTGCCACCTTTTTGGTGGTGTTATTTGTGTTGATTATGCAGGCAGTGTGGCTTGCCTTTGATGAATTTGCAGGAAAAGGAATAGATACTGTTTTTATTTTTAAATTCTTATTCTATCTTTCACTTACGCTTATTCCCATGGCGTTGCCTATTGGCGTGCTGCTCTCTTCCATCATCGCTTTTGGAAGTTTATCGGAAAATTATGAGTTTGCAGGAATAAAGTCAGCAGGAATAAACCTATTGAGAGCCATGAGGCCAATCATTATTTTTTCAACCATTTTGAGCATTTGTTGTTTCTTTTTTATGAACAATATCTATCCATGGTCTGTATTAAAACAGCGAAATCTTTATATAAATATTAAAAAAAAGAAACCCGCATTGGCTTTGATTCCAGGCGTATTCAATACTGAAATCCCTGGCTATGCCATTAAGTTTGATGAACGCTATGGCAAAGATCAAAATTTACTAAAAAAAATTCAGATCTCTGATTTAACAGGAGGTTTTGGCAAAACAAAAATCATTACGGCTGAAAAAGGTGAAATTGCTTCAGATGAGGCTAATAAATATCTTATATTAAAATTGCAAAACGGACATTTTTATCAAGAACACCTTAAAAAGAGAATGAGCGAAAAAGAAGCGCTACGAATGCCTGCTTCTGTGGCAGCTTTTGAATCTTATACCTTGAATCTTGATATTTCTTCTTTTAGCGAAGACGACCTTTCAAAAACAAAATACAAGATGCATCATGGCATGCTATCTTTAAATCAGTTGGACTCTATTTCTAGCAAAAAGAAAATCGATTTTGATAGATACGTACAATCAAAATCAAATAGTTTATTCAAAATGCTAAAAATATCCAGCTTATCTACTGGAAATGAACTTATAGTTAGTGAAAAACCTTTGGAGCAGCTCTCAATATTTCAAAACTTGAGCGAATATGATCAAAAAAAGACTTTAAAAAAAGCATTGAACTCGCTAAATAATATTCAAAATCAGACAAAAAATGAACTAAAATCATTCAAAGTCAAAAGAAAAGTTTTAAACCTTTATGATTATGAATACAATTACAGAATTACCTTTTCCATGGCTTGTTTAGTGCTCTTTTTTATAGGAGCTCCTTTGGGTGCAATCATTAGAAAAGGAGGATTTGGCTTACCGCTTATTTTTGCAATTGTAGTGTTTATAAGTTATTTTATGTTTACCCAATTTGGTAGAAATCTTGCGGAAGAAAGCGCGCTTTCCTCAATAATTGGAGGTTGGCTATCAACGCTTATCATGCTGCCATTTGGTATTTTACTAACACTAAAAGCATCCAAAGGAATTGACATAAATTTTACAGGTAGGTTTAAAACGATTTTCTTAAAAATGTTTAAAAAGGCAAATACTCAAATTAAAAAAATGTAACTCATGCAAAAATTAAACACCATCGATGAAGCCATCGAAGACATAAAAGCAGGAAAAGTAGTCATTGTGGTAGATGATGAAAATAGAGAAAACGAAGGTGATTTTGTAGCAGCAGCATCTTTAATAACTCCAGAAATCATCAATTTTATGGCAAAGCACGGGCGTGGTCTCATCTGTGCACCCATTACCGAAAGCAGGTGTAAGGAATTGGAATTAAATTTGATGACTGGTAAAAACACCGACCCTTTGGGTACTGCATTTACCATTAGCATAGATTATAAATATGAAGATTTTACTACTGGCATCTCAGCGTTTAACCGTGCTTCAACGGTAAAGGCACTGACTAATGCAAACACTAAGGCCATAGATTTTGTGAGGCCAGGGCATATTTTTCCATTAAAAGCTAGGGAAGGCGGTGTACTTAGAAGAACAGGGCATACCGAAGCTGCCATAGATCTTGCCAGACTTGCAGGTCTTTTTCCAGCAGGTGCAATTGTTGAAATTATGAATGAAGATGGCACGATGGCTAGGCTTCCTCAACTTTTTGAAATTGCAGAAAAATTCAAGCTAAAAGTAATTTCTATTGAAGACTTGGTGGAATACCGTATGCAAAGAGAATCGTTGATTGAATTAGTGCATGAAGGAACTTTTGAAAACCATTTTGGCGAATTTAATTTAAAAGCCTATAAACAAACCACCAATGGTCAGGTACACCTTTCGCTAACCAAAGGAACTTGGCAAAGAGCAGACAGTGTGCTGGTTAAAATTTATTCCAATCCTTTAGGAAATGATTTGCTGGGTTCTCTTACTTCAGATGCTTTTCAGAAATTACACCATGCTTTTGAGGAGATAAATATAAAGGGGAAAGGAGCCGTTGTGTTGATCAACCAAGAAATTGAACATAGCTTGCTAGATCGAATCAAAATGATTGCTAACCAACAGCAAAAAGGAAATTCCTTGGCTAAGGAAATTCGAAAAGATGAAAAAGATTACGGTATTGGTGCGCAAATACTAAACCACCTAAACATTACAAAACCTATTGTACTATCAAATGCAAAAAAGCATGAAAAACCAGTTGGTTTACATGGGTATGGAATTGAGATTGAAGGGTATCAGAAGTATTAAAAACTGAATCAAAAAAAATTATATTTGCAATTTTAAAATGATAAATTAAGCACAGAAAATGTTGAAATTTTAAAAGGGTCTTTTCAGAAATCGCCTCTATTTCCTTTTATTTTTGTTGGAAACTCCAGAAGTGGCAAAACTACTTTGATAGAAAGTGTATCAAACTTTCTTAAAGAAGAATTTAATCTTGAAGTCGAAGTTCACAACTTAGATGCGCTCACCTCAGATTTTCACAAAAATGCGAGTACTGAGGAGAAAAATGAAATGGGTGAACTTTTGGGGATTGACAATTTTGAAGAGGATGTGAAGAGCAATATCAATTTGATGAATATCAGTCTTCCAGTGTACCAAGAGTTTGAATCAAAACTCATGTTACATTACCTCAATAACACAAACTTTGATAAAAAGAAGGTACACCTAGCGGATCCTGGAGCAAAATTTCCGCTTAACGAAGAGATCATTAAGTTGGTCAATGCAAAAGAAATACCCTTGTTTCATTTAAAAGTAGAGAGGCAAGAAATAGAAAATCGCCTTGTAGATGACTACACCACATTCAAAAAATGGGATAGCAATGACAGAGAAGGAACTGATAAAGGACTGAGATCAAACTTTATTCAAGCTATTGATAAACTAAGAAAGGAAACAAAGGCAGCTCCTACTGAAAAAGAAGAACTGGAAACTATTTTTGAATATTATTTCGAAACTCTTGAGAAAGAAAGACAACCTGTTTATGAAGAAGTTACGAATATAAAAATCAATGTAACGCAAAACGAGAAACCTAAAGAAGTTTTGATGAAAGTTCTAGAAAGCTACCTAGGAAGGACCCTCAGCAAAGGTTTTTCTACCGAGCCTCTGGCTCAAGAAAGAATGGCAGCTATTGTTCCTGCTGAAACAGCAGATTCTGAATTAGAAATACTAACACCGAAGTTATAAAGCAAACACTTTAAGAAATAGCGTCAAATAAAATGCACTAAATCTTTATGCTAAACAAGGGTGAGTTTATCAGAACTCGCCCTTTCTTTTTACTTGTAGTGATTATTCACCAATGCTATCATACCTTTTACTGAAGACTCCTTGGCAATTTTTACGGATTTGAAATACTTTTTTGCAACATTTGCAGTGGTATCTCCTATACAAAAAGCCGTTGCTTTGTTGGGTTTGTTTTTTTGCATATAGCTTTCAATACCCGATGGGCTGTAGAATAAAATACCATCGATATTTTCATCTACTATTTTTTTTGTAAGAACTGTTTTGTAGCACTCAATTTCTTTAAGATCAATGTTATGATCTATCAGTATTTTTGGCAAATCATCTCTTCTTTTATCACCACAAAAGAAAGATACCGATTTTTCTTCCAGATTTTCTACAAGATAATCTGCTAGTTTTTCAGCGCTATTACAGGCGTGCTTCACCTCTCCTATTCTACTCTCTATTAATGTTTTGGTTCTTATACCTACGCAATAAATATTGTTGAATTTAAGTTGATGAACACTAAAATTGCTCAAGAGCGCTTCCACAGCATTTTGACTAGTAAATACTGCATTTTCAATTTTTTCGTTCAGTAAATGAGGCTTTAAACGATTGTTTTTTATATTGATTAAGTTCGACATTTCAACCTTTACATCACCTTTAATAGATTCCAACTGATTTTTGGTCAATATTTTAGTTGAAAATAAGAGCGCTTGCTTTTCACTAGAAATTCTAGGGCGCATCATTTGTTTAGCACCACGCTCAATTAAATATTGAGCAGCTTTAAAACCCAGTTCTTCAGCATATTTTACTGGCACGGTTTTAGAGAATTCCATTTTCCTAGAGCCTTCCGTATTAAAAACAACCCCTTTAAATGATAGTTCATCATCTTTTATCTCTGCCAAAGCGCCAATGGGTGCAGAACACCCGCCTTCTAAGGTTCGTAAAAAATCACGTTCTACCTTCACACAAAGTTCTGTAGTTACATCATTAATGTTTTTTAACACATCCAATAACGCTGTATTTTTTTGCAAAGCAAGTACCACAATTGCTCCTTGACCAGGGGCAGGAATCATCCAGTCTAGTCTTAGATAGCCTGTTTTTTCAGAAAACAAATCAAGTCTTTTAAGGGCAACTGAGGCAAAAATAGCACCATCCCAATCGCTATTTTCTAATTTTTCTAACCTAGTACCGATATTTCCCCTCAAGTTTTCGAATTGATGATTTGGGTATCGATGCAACCATTGAGCTCTTCTTCTAATGCTTCCAGAAGCAATGGTAGCCGTTTGTTGCTCAAAAAAATGCAAGTCTTTTTTCGATACTAACAAATCGTAAGGGTCATCCCTTTTTAATACAGCTGCTT
>Ga0307934_1001732_pt1 | contig 12768 bp, 8 predicted proteins | sample OrgLakmetageno90_FD_201838 | JGI IMG/M metagenome (GOLD analysis project Ga0307934, IMG submission 201838) | Saline water microbial communities from Organic Lake, Antarctica - #90 | ecosystem: Environmental > Aquatic > Non-marine Saline and Alkaline > Saline | place: Antarctica: Organic Lake... | reverse complement strand
CACTAACAGTTGAGCTCCCTAAAGCTGAAGCACTGCCAGAAAAATATCGCCTAGAATTTGCCAATCTGGCTCAACCACTGATGGCACAACTGGATAACGTGCGAATCCCGACACTCGCTTTCAATATCGACTAATGGCTTTATTTGTTGGTGTCATTTCCGGCACCAGTGTTGATGGTATTGATACCGCTTTACTGGATATTGAAGCAAACCAAACGCCGCGCTTAATTGCCGCGAAAACCTTTGATTATCCGGACACTATTAAATCAGCGATTCATCAGCTGATTAAACAGCCCCAATGCAGTTTACAAATGCTTGGTGAGCTGGATATGGCGTTGGGAAGTGTTTATGCAGAAGCCATCTTGAATCTGCTGCTGCCGACCAACTACCAGCCTGAGGATATTGCTGCAACAGGCTGCCATGGTCAGACCATTTATCATGCACCCTACGCAGCACGCCCGTTTAGTATGCAGATTGGTAATGCCAATCTGATAGCCGAGTTAACCGGTATCACAACGGTTAGTGATATGCGTCAGCGCGATATGGTTTGTGGTGGTCAGGGCGCTCCCATGGTGCCGGGATTTCATGAAGTGATGTTTCGAGATGCCACTGAAAATCGTGTGATTGTGAATATCGGTGGTATTGCTAATATCACCGTGCTGCCAGCAGATAAAAACCAACCGATTTTGGGGTTTGATACCGGTCCCGGTAACACGCTGATGGACGCCTGGATCGATCACCAATTGGATAAAGCCTATGATGCCAATGGTAACTGGGCCGACACTGGCAACAGCCAAAATGAACTGTTACAGCAACTGTTGGCTGAAGCTTATTTTTCACAGCCGATTCCTAAAAGCAGTGGCCGGGAGCTATTCCATCTTGAGTGGTTAAAACAGCACTTAGCGCAGTGTTCCATGTCTTATGCTGCCGAGGATATTCAAGCCACTTTATTATCACTGACGTGTCAGACCATTTCTGATGCCATACGACAATACGCACCTGACTGTCAGCGGGTAATTATTTGCGGTGGCGGTGCACATAACAACATACTGCTACAGACATTACGGAATAATTTACAACCTATCGCGGTAGACATAACCAGCGACCACACGGTGAATGTGGACTTTGTAGAAGCCGCTGCATTTGCCTGGTTAGCCTCAAGAACACTGAATCGTCAAACCGGCAGCATACCCTCCGTCACTGGCGCGCAGCGGGCCAGTATTCTAGGCGGCGTTTACTGGTCTAAATAATGTTGATATTGCTCAGCTGTCAGTAAATCGTCATGCAAATCATCGGTATCAACTTGTACAAAGGCTAACCCAGTTGCCGTTTACGGTTATTGCTCAAAACGTGGTGCATCTGCCGGTAATTTGGTATTAATGCGTAGTAATCTCAACGGCAGCCAGGTTTCGGTTAACTATTTGATTGATTCAATAACACAAACTACGTGCCGACTACTCAGCACGTTGCCGGTGCCGGCAACAAACTGACTGATACCAAAAAACCAATCCGTTGTCGGTTAACGTTGAAAACCACCGGAACTGGCAGCTAAATAAACCCGTACCTTATGAATCTGCAGGCAAGCGTCCATATAAGCTATTTAAATGCCGCAACGACTCAGCACAATCGGCCGGCAACATATCCCAATGAAACCGCCAACGCCAATTATCCTCGGTGGTCCCCGGTACATTCATCCGATGGCTTGCATCTAAAGCCAGTACATCCTGCATTGGCAACACTGCCAAAGCCGCTACCGACTGCAAAGCCAGTCGGTTTAATAACCACGGCATCGTTTCACTGTTTGGCCCAACATATTGATGCAAATGATTTTTGCTCCCCGGATCCAGCGCTTGATACCAACCCAGTGAGGTATTGTTATCATGCGTTCCAGTATACGCCACACTATCTTGAGTATGTTGATGCGGTAAATAAGGATTACTGGCATCACCGCCAAACGCAAACTGCAGAATTTTCATACCGGGCATGGCAAATTTCTCACGCAGCGCATTGACCTCGGCAGTAATAATGCCCAAATCTTCAGCCACCAGCGGTAATTCTTTAAAACGTTCCAACAAAGCATTAAATAATGCCTCACCGGGCGCTTTAACCCATTGCCCTTCAATGGCTGTATCGCAACTAGCCGGGATTTCCCAGCACGCCTCAAAACCACGAAAATGATCAATACGGATCAAATCAAACAATCCTAACTGTGTCTGCAGCCGCTGTTGCCACCATTCAAACTGACTGTTGATGTGATGTTGCCAGCGATACAAGGGATTGCCCCAACGCTGGCCGGTATCCGAAAAATAGTCCGGCGGCACGCCGGCCACTTTTTCCGGCTGGCCTGTGTCATCCAGGGTAAATAGCTGCGGATCAGCCCAGACATCAGCACTATCATGGGCAACAAAAATTGGCATATCACCAAATAACTGCACGCCACGCTGATTGGCATAGACTTTTAACGCTCGCCACTGACTGTGAAACATATATTGTTCGAAACGACGGATGTGCAGGGATTCATGACGCTGTAGACGCATCTCATCGAGCGCCGCCGGCTGCCGGTCACGCAGTGCCACAGGCCAGTCAAACCATGCCGTTGAGTGCTGCAAATGACGTATTTCCCGAAACAGCACATAATCATCCAGCCAGTAGGCTTGGTCAGTACAAAAATCGGCAAAATCTTGTTGTAATTCTTTGGTCGCATTCGCCAAAAACTGACGATGAGCCAGCGCGATCTGCGTGGATATTTTGCCGCCCGTCAATTCGTCAGCATTGCACCATGGTTGATTTCGGATTTTTTCGATATTAATAAGACGTATATTGCCAGCATGTGCCGATAAACATTGGTAAGGCGAACCGTCATTGTGTGTTGGCCCCAACGGCAGCATTTGCCAGACAGTGACCCCAGCTTGCTGCAAAAAATCGACAAAACGGTAGGCATCTTTTCCTAAATTACCTGAGGGCAAACTGGTGATATGCAATAAGACCCCGCAACGACGCTGGGCAAAAATATGTGCTTGTTCCATAATCACCCGCCACGACGCATTGTGCCGCCCTGCTCAGCCTCCATGCCTCCGCCCAATGACACCACCTCAGATAATTTCTGTGGCACTTCCTGCCCCAGCATTTGATATAAATTTGATAAATGCAGACGATACAAGCGCTCAAAATCGCTGACACTTTCCGCTGAGTTATAATCCCCGAACCACCAGAACCAGTCTGAGCCCTCACAAATAGCTAATTGTCGGTCAATAGCCTGCTGGGTTTCAGCATCAAATTCATTTTCTACTACAACCCGGTCATACACTTGCTTCGCTTCACTGAGTAAATCCCAACCGCGGTTTTTATCAGCATCACCAATCCACGTTGAAAAACTGCCATAAACCCAGCTACCAGCGACCATTTCCGGAAGATTACCTGGTTCAACACCTGCATCCAAACAATCCGAAAAGGTGCATAGCTCAATTTCAGGATGCGCCACCAAGCGCTTATATAGATTTTGCAGAAAGTAATAACCATTATAAGAATAATATTCCCAGGCATTTTCGCCATCGAGAATCACCGATACCACACGATCTTCATCGTCTTCGGTATTGGCTTTGATATTCATCAAGTGGTGAATAAAATCATTGACCGCGTCTTCAGCACCCCATTTTGTGTAAGTAAAACCAATCAGATCCGACAGGCCATCATCACGGAAAAAACAAGCTGGCGACTGATCGTGCAGGCGATACGGTTTATGAATATTGGCATCAGGCATCGCCGATTTATTCAAACTATTACGCAATACATTTTCACCAGTTGCCGTCCAACTAAAGCCATGTTTGGCAATTAATGGCATAGTTTCAGCAGAAATCGCACCTTCTGATGGCCAACAGCCTTTCGGACGAAAACCAAAAAATGATTCGAATACCCGTAAACCCTCTTCCATATGCCAATCAGCACGCACTGCACCACCGGGATAATCGGTAATTTGTGGCAACGGTGCATCAGGCATGGCTTCCAGCGTCGAATTAATATCCAGCATCAACGGTAAAATTGGATGTGCATATGGTGTCACCGATAATTCCACCCGGCCGGTTTCTGCCAAACGCCGGTAACGCGGAATTAAGTCATTGAGAATTTCGCCGATAACAGTCAGCAGTTGGCGTCGGTCATGAAAGGTAAAAAACTGGCCTTTTTTCATCAACGCCTGAATCCGGATATCGCTTCGCCGCACGGACTCGGCCATCCATACCAGGTGATACCAAACCAGCAAGTCGATCAGAAACTGCTCGTTTAAATAGCGCAGCCGTTCAGTTTGTTTCAATGCCCAACGGGCAATCTCTACCAGTCGTGCAAACTGCGGAAATGGCGCGATCAGTTTTTCTTCATTGGCGCGCAGGCAAGCATTGATCAACTTGCGGCGTTCGCCGGCATGCGCCGGTTGTACGGGAGAGTCCAAGTAGATTAACAACGGATCTTTTAATCGACCCGTTCCTTTGAAACGGCCTTTTAGCTGCTGATCATAGTCATCAATTTGCTCGAGCAAAGTCGGCGCAAAATTAATAACGGCTCTTGCCTCAGGGACGTTTTCCAGATGCCAGGCCATATCGGCATAATCTTTAATGGCATGCAGATAAGTCCATGGCAACTGATACAAGCCGCCCATTGGTTCACTATATTGCGGCTGGTGCATGTGCCAGCATAAGACGACTTTTAATTTAGCGGACATAACGATAATTTTGACCTAACATTTCAGGCGTCACCAAAACGACACCATTGGGCGATACTTCAAAGCGTTTTGCATCGGCAACCGGATCTTCGCCGATAATCGTGCCTTCCGGCACAATACAACCTTTATCGAGGACGACTTTTTTCAGACGGCAGTGGCGGCCAATACTGACATCCGGTAACACCACGCTATCTTCGATAACACTAAAGCTGTGCACTTCGACATTGGAAAATAATACTGAATGACGGACTGTGGAGCCAGAAATAATACAACCGCCTGAAACCATTGAATCAACCGCCATTCCACGCCTATCGTCATCATCAAAGACAAATTTCGCTGGGGGCTGCTGTGCCTGATGGGTCCAAATTGGCCAGTCATCATCATAAAGATTTAATTCCGGCGTGACGCCAATCAACTCCAAATTCGCTGACCAGAATGCGTCTATAGTCCCAACATCGCGCCAATAACCCGGGTCGTTACCTTGCACATCTTTGTATGGGAAAGCGATAACTTTGTAATGCTTTATCAGGCTGGGAATAATGTCGTGACCAAAGTCATGGGTCGACTTAGGCGAATCAGCATCTTTAATCAGCTGCTCGTATAAAAATGCAGCATTAAAAATATAAATACCCATTGACGCCAGCGCTACGTCATCACGACCCGGCATCGGCGTCGGCTCAGCCGGCTTTTCGTTAAATGCAACAATCCGTCGATTGACATCGACGGACATCACGCCAAATGCTTTGGCTTCATCAATTGGCACTTCAATACAACCAATAGTCATATCAGAATTTTGCGCGACATGTTCAGCCAACATATCACCGTAATCCATTTTGTAAATATGATCACCAGCAAGGATCAGCACATATTCAGGACCATGATTACGCAAAATGTCAATATTCTGATAAACGGCGTCAGCAGTGCCGGTATACCAGCCCTGGGCGGTACGCTGCGAGGCTGGTAATAACTCGACAAACTCACCCAGAGCACCCCCCATAAATCCCCAACCTTGTTGGATATGGCGAATGAGTGAGTGCGCTTTGTATTGCGTCAACACACCAACTCTGCGGATACCGGAGTTAACACAGTTGGACAAAGGGAAATCAATAATGCGAAATTTACCGCCAAAAGGTACGGCAGGCTTGGCACGCCAATCCGTCAGTTGTTTTAAACGCGAACCTCGGCCTCCAGCCAAAATCAGAGCCAGTGTGTCGCGTGTAAGACGACTGACAAAACGCGTGGTATTATTTTCGGACATATCCAATCTCTCCGGCCTCATGCCTTTAAAGTATGTTGTAATGAACTCAAGCCTGCCACAATGGCGCCCTGGTGAGCAATAAAAAAATGGTGAAGGATAGTATGCCTAAGGTTTATGAAAATAAGTTGACAGCCGACCAGCAAAAGATCATTGAAGCGCGCCATCATGACCCGTTTTCAATACTCGGACTGCATGAAAGAAACGGTGAAGCAATATTGACCGTTTTTTTGCCAGATTGTGATGCTGTCTCACTGGAAAATGGTGATGTGCTTTCCCGTTTGCCCGGCACCGATATATTTGAATGGCGTGGTCAGCCCGGTCAATTAAAAAGACCCTATGCGCTGGTTAAAAAATTGAAAGACAAAACCGAGCTGCGCCAGTTTGACCCTTACAGCTTTGCACCGCAACTCTCTGAATACGATTTACATTTATTTGCCGAAGGCCGACATTGGCATGCTTACCGTATGCTCGGTGCGCATCTGAAAACCGTTGAAGGTGTTGCAGGGGTTTTATTTACCACGTGGGCGCCTAATGCGCAGCGGGTAAGCGTTGTGGGTGATTTTAATCGATGGGATGGCCGTAGTCATCCGATGCGGGTTCGTGACGGCAGCGGTGTCTGGGAATTGTTTATCCCGGAATTACAAACTGGTGATTTATATAAATTTGAAATTCGTAGTCATCATGATGGCAGCCTGCATTTAAAACAGGATCCCTACGGTCAAGGTAGTGAACTGCGCCCCGGTACAGCATCGAAAGTGTTTAACAGCCATTACCAATGGCAAGATCAAAACTGGATGGATAAACGTGAACGCAGCGACTGGCTGCATAGCCCGCACAGCGTTTATGAAGTGCATTTGGGCTCTTGGCGGCGGCATGTTGATGGCAGCTTCTACAGCTATCGTGAACTCGCTGAGACACTGGTGCCATATGTGAAAAAACTAGGCTTTACCCATATCGAATTATTGCCGATAACCGAGCATCCGCTGGATATCTCCTGGGGGTATCAAACAACTGGTTATTATGCGGCGACCAGCCGTTTCGGCACGCCAGATGAATTTCGTTACCTGGTGGATTTATGCCATCAGAATGACATCGGCGTTTTGCTGGATTGGGTGCCGGGTCATTTTCCAAAAGATGCGCATGGTCTTGCCCGTTTTGATGGCACAGCTTTGTATGAACATGAAGACCCACGTCTTGGGGAACATCAGGACTGGGGCACGTTGATCTTTAACTATGGTCGCAATGAGGTTCGTAACTTTTTATTATCCAGTGCTTTTTTCTGGCTGGAAGAATTTCATATTGATGGACTACGTGTCGATGCGGTAGCGTCGATGCTTTATTTGGATTATTCACGAAAAGCAGGTGAATGGTTGCCCAACCGCCATGGTGGCCGCGAAAACCTTGAAGTTATTGATTTTCTCAAACAGGTCAACACGGTACTACATCAATCCCACCCGGGCTGCATTATTGCCGCCGAGGAATCGACTTCTTATCCCATGGTGTCACGGCCGACCGATATCGGTGGTCTCGGTTTTTCGATGAAATGGAATATGGGCTGGATGCACGATATTCTTGAGTATATGAAGCAAGATCCAATTCATCGTCGATATCAGCATAACCAGCTGACCTTTGGCTTGCTGTATGCATTTACCGAAAATTTTGTCTTGCCGTTTTCACATGACGAAGTAGTTCATGGTAAAGGCTCCATGCGTTACAAAATGCCTGGTGATGAATGGCAGCAATTTGCCAATTTGCGTCTGCTGTATACCTTTATGTACTGCTATCCCGGCAAGAAACTACTGTTCATGGGCCTGGAATTTGGTCAGGGCAGTGAATGGAATTCTGACAGTCAGCTGGAATGGTATGTACTCGATTATCCACCGCATCAGGGTTTGCAACAGCTGGTGGCCGATTTAAACCAGATTTATAAAGATACGCCGGCACTGCATCAGTTTGATTTTGAATCGCGTGGCTTTGAATGGCTGGATTGTCATGATCATGAACAATCCGTGCTGAGCTTCATCCGTAAAACGGATCAGGATTGTGTTGTATCAGTTTTCAACTTCACGCCGGTGACCCGTGAAAACTATCGTGTTGCCGTGCCGGAAGCTGGCAGTTACAGAGTGATTTTTAACTCAGATTCTGAATATTACTGGGGCAGCAACCATGCCACGCCAATTGAAGTGCAAAGCGAGCCACAGCCTTGGGCAGAACGGTCTCATTCCATCATTATTAATTTACCGCCGCTGGCTGGTTTGATTTTGCAAAAAATCCGTTAATGACTGCCAAACTGCCGGCTAAAGTTTATCGTGAACAGAAGCATTTGTTGCAGTTGGAGTTGCTGAAAGTTCAGCGCTGGGCACAAGAAACCGATCAACGGCTGCTGGTTTTGTTTGAGGGGCGCGATGCCTCTGGAAAAGGTGGCACCATTAAACGTTTCACCGAGCATCTGAACCCACGTGGCACACGCGTTGTTGCCCTGCCAAAACCCAGCAGTACTGAACAGGGTCAATGGTATTTCCAACGCTATGTTCAGCATTTACCATCAGCAGGTGAAATCGTGCTGTTCGATCGAAGCTGGTACAACCGTGCGGGCATTGAGCGGGTCATGGATTTTGCTACAAAAGCACAATATGAGCTATTTCTAGAGCAAGTGCCGCTATTTGAAAAACTATTGATTGATGACGGTATCTTGTTGTTTAAATACTGGTTTGATGTCAGTCGTGAAGAACAAGCTAAACGCTTTGAAGCGCGGCGCAGCGACCCTCTGAAACACTGGAAGCTCAGTCCAATAGATTTGGCAGCACAACAAAAATGGGATGATTACACTGACGCTAAACAAACTATGTTTGCCGCTACGCATAGCCCAAAATCACCGTGGACTATCATTAAATCCGACGATAAACGTTCGGCCCGCATTAGCTGTTTACGGCATTTTTTGAGTCAGCTGGATTACCCTGAAAAAAATACCAGCTTGTTTACCATTATCGACAGTACCTTGGTGTTTGAGCCGATCTTCAGCCGGCCCAAACGTCGCAAGTCTGACTGATTATTGCCGAAGTGTCCGGATCATTTTAATCAGTTCGGTGGTCGAACTATCGTGACTGGAAATCCCGGCATCATCCTGCAAATCCGGCAAAATCGCTTTAGCCAGCTGTTTGCCAAGCTCGACGCCCCACTGATCAAATGAATTGATATTCCAGATAACGCCCTGAACAAACACTTTATGTTCATATAACGCCACTAGCTGACCGAGCATTTCTGGCGTCAGTTTGGGGAATATCAACACATTGCTGGGACGGTTACCCGGGAATACTTTATGCGGCAGCAAGGCTTCCAGTGCTTTGCCTTCGAGACCACCAGCCACCAACTCGGCACGCACTTCTTCAGCCGTTTTGCCTTTCATGAGTGCTTCAGCTTGTGCCAAACCATTGGCTAACAAAATAGACTGATGATCACATTCCGGATAATGGCTGTTGACCGGTAACACAAAATCTACCGGAATCAGCTGTGTGCCTTGGTGGATCAGCTGAAAATAAGCATGCTGGCCATTGGTACCCGGCGTACCCCAGATGACCGGACCAGTTTTATAACTGATCCGCGCGCCCTGACGGTTAATAAACTTACCATTACTTTCCATATCCAGTTGTTGCATATGGCTGGGAAAACGTGCCAGCGAGTGGTCGTAAGGCACGATGGCATGGGTCTGAGCATTGAAGAAGTTGATATACCAGACACCTAACAATCCCATGATAACCGGTATGTTTTTGGCAAATGGCTGGGTACGGAAATGCTGATCCATCTGATGACCGCCTTCGAGCAGCCGGACAAAATTGTCCATACCCACATAAAGTGCAATCGGCAACCCAATGGCACTCCACAGCGAATAGCGGCCACCAACCCAGTCCCAGATCTCAAACATATTGTCAGTATCAATACCGAATTTTGCGACCTCGTCGGCATTCGTCGACACCGCGACAAAATGCTTGGCAACATCTGCTTGTTTAGCGGACTTTAAAAACCACTGCCGTGCCGACTGGGCGTTGGTCAGTGTTTCCTGCGTTGTAAAGGTTTTGGATGCAACCACAAACAGTGTCGTTTCCGGATTCAATTGTTCCAGTGTCGTACTTAGATCGGTGCCATCAACATTAGACACAAAATGCACTGTAAGACCATCAATCGCATACGGCTCAAGTGCATCACAGATCATTGCCGGACCTAAATCAGAACCACCAATACCAATATTAACAATATCGGTCATCCGTTTACCGCTGTAACCTAACCATTCACCATTGTGCACTTTGGCGCAAAAGCCGGTCATTTTTTCCAGAACGGCATTCACATCTGTCATGACATCTTTGCCATCAACCATAACCGGCGTATTGGAACGGTTACGCAGTGCTGTATGTAAAACAGCGCGGCCTTCGGTGGGATTAATCGCTTCACCGCTGAACATACGATCGATCCAATCCTGCAAATCAACCGCTTCAGCCAGCGCAACCAGCTTATCCATGGTTTCTTGGGTTACCCGATTTTTTGAGTAATCCAATAACAATTCACCGCTATAAACTGAAAAATGTTCAAAACGGCTTGAGTCCAGGGCAAATTGCTCACGCATAGACAGGTATTTCACATCGGAATAGTGCCGGTCTAAAGATTGCCACTCTGCGATATTTAATGGAGTCATATTTCTACTTATTGTTATTACGGATGTGATGATTGTTTCAGGAATTCGGCCAGTTCTTGCCATGCCAGCGTTTGTTGTTCGCCGGTGGCCATGCTTTTGACACCAATCTGCTGCTGCGCGACTTCAGTTTCACCAAGAATCAATGTCCAACGCGCTCCGCTACGATCTGCCCGTTTAAATTGGCTTTTAAAACTACCACCACCACAATGGCTAATCAAGCGTAAACCTGGCAGTTGATCACGAAGCTGCTCTGCAAAACTTGCCGCAGCCGCCTGTGCGGCTTCACCGACAGCGACCAAATAAGCATCTGGTCCGACGATTTCGGGCAAAGCAGAATTGGCCTCAAGCAAAGCAATTAGTCGCTCTAAACCAATAGCAAAACCGATAGCTGTGGCATTTTTCCCGCCTAGCTGTTTCACCAAACTATCGTAGCGACCCCCAGCACAAACCGTTCCCTGTGCCCCCAACTGATCGGTAACCCACTCAAACACCGTTTTGCCATAATAATCAAGACCGCGCACCAATCGCGGATTAACCTCATAGGCAATACCCGTCTCTTCAAGTATTTGGCAGAGTTTTTTAAAATCTTCAGCAGATTCAGCGTCGAGATAATCCAGCAGTTTGGGCGCGGCATCATTGAGTGCCTGCATATCCGGATTTTTACTATCCAGAATCCGCAAAGGATTGCTGTGTAAACGACGCTGACTGTCTTCGTCAAGCTGATCCTGGTATTGCTCAAAATAACGGACCAGTTCAGCACGATAATTAACACGCGCTTTGGTACTGCCCAGTGAGTTTATTTGCAAAGTAACCCCGGTCAGACCCAACGCTTTCCACAAACGGGCGGTTAGCAAAATCAGTTCGGCATCAATATCCGGTCCGTCGAAACCATAAGCCTCGACACCCAGCTGATGAAATTGCCGGTAACGGCCTTTTTGCGGACGTTCATGGCGGAACATTGGCCCCATATACCAGAGTCGCTGAGTTTGATTGAGCATGCCATGTTCCATGGCTGCTCTGACACAACCGGCCGTCCCTTCGGGACGCAATGTCAGGTTGTCGCCGTTGCGGTCTTCAAAGGTGTACATCTCTTTTTCAACGATGTCTGTGACTTCGCCAATTGAGCGTTTGAACAGTTCGGTTTTTTCCAGAACCGGCAGCCGGATCTCCTGATAACCATAACTGCCGAGGACGCTTCTCAGCGTTGCTTCAATATGCTGCCAATACGGTGTCATTTCCGGGAGAATGTCGTTCATCCCCCGCACCGAGCGAATCAATTCTGCCACCTTTACCTGATGTCCTTTATCGGAATAATTTTACCGGCTTGCTCGCCTTGTTTGCGCCGCGCAATACGCTGACGTATTTCGCGCTCTAATTCATCAACCAACGCTTCGTTTTCTACTTTGTGATGCGGCTTGCCATCAACATACAACAGATTTGGCGAACCACCGGTCAGACCAATAGCAGCCTCTTTAGCTTCACCGGGTCCGTTTACCACACAGCCAATCACAGCCACATCCATCGGCTCAATAATGTCATCCAACCTGGCTTCCAACGCATTTACCGTTGAAATTACATCAAATTCCTGACGTGAACAAGACGGGCAAGCAATCAAATTAATGCCTTTGCTACGAATACGCAGGCTTTTCAAAATATCAAAACCCACGCGGATTTCTTCAATCGGATCCGCCGCCAAGGAAACGCGAATGGTATCGCCAATCCCCTCAGCAAGCAGCATTCCGAGACCAATAGCAGATTTTACTGAACCACTGCGCAAACCACCGGCTTCGGTAATACCTAAATGCAGCGGCTGCTCAATCTGATCAGCCAATTTGCGATAAGCATGCACTGTCATAAATACATCAGAAGCTTTCAGACTGACTTTAAAATCAGGAAAGTTAAGCCGATCCAGAATATCAATATGCCGCATCGCAGATTCAACCAGCGCATCAGGTGTCGGCTCGCCATATTTTTTCTGTAATTCTTTTTCTAAAGAACCGGCATTAACACCGATGCGGATCGGAATATTAAAATCACGGGCCTTATCGACCACCGCCCGCACGCGATCTTCACGGCCAATATTACCTGGATTAATGCGCAGACAGTCAAC
>Ga0307934_1001727_pt1 | contig 12777 bp, 12 predicted proteins | sample OrgLakmetageno90_FD_201838 | JGI IMG/M metagenome (GOLD analysis project Ga0307934, IMG submission 201838) | Saline water microbial communities from Organic Lake, Antarctica - #90 | ecosystem: Environmental > Aquatic > Non-marine Saline and Alkaline > Saline | place: Antarctica: Organic Lake... | reverse complement strand
AGCAAAAACAGTAAAAAAGTAACAACCTTAACCTAATAACTGACGAAACAAGATGGAATCATTTAGCACAACATGGACTAAAGAAGAATTGAAAGCGTACCTCTTTTTATATTGTTCCCACGCCGATTTTGAGGAAAGCAAAGCGGAAATGGAGTACATTAAATCGAAGTTACAAGATTTAAACTTAGCTACCATTCATGCTGAGTTTGACGCGGACAACGACTACCAAAGTATTCAAAAAATACGTTTAGCAATGAAGCGCTTGCAACTTAGTGCCAGCAGCATTGAATTGCTTGAGAAAGAAATGAAGGAGTTGTTTTTAGCAGATGGAAAATTCGACTCCTTAGAGAAAAGTCTATACCTTGGAATAAAACGTATACTCGAAAATTAGTAAATATAGAAGTACTTCTTTACGGAACAGCTCCTTACCTAGCTATTTATAGAGAATTTTTTCATTTCAATGATTTACTTCTTATTCTAAGGATTTATTAAACGCTAAACAAATCCTTAGGACTATATTTATTTTATAAATAGACCTTTAGCCCTATTTATGGTAATTTCGCTAATTATAATTTAGACATGAAGCACTACAGTATATCCTATCCAGTTGTTGTCGGTAATTTAAAAAACGAAAAATTCAATTTAAACATTAAACAATTAATATTTGGACTCCTGACAATTGGCCTGGTAAGTTGCAGTTCAACACCGAAAGGAAAAAATACTAATAAAACAGAAAGCTACTCCAATATTAAGATTGTAGGTGCTATGAAAAACGTGATGTGGAAGGGTGAATTATTTAGTAGCATTGATCTTGATACAATTTCAAACAAAAACGGACTTTATGGTATTGGACCTGTAAGCTATTTAACAGGTGAGCTGCTGATTAATAATGGAATCAGCTACATATCAACTGTCACTTCGGACACTACAATGACCGTAGAAAAAACATTTGAAACTTCAGCACCATTCTTTGTTTATGGAAATATTACAGAGTGGAATGAAATTGACATACCATCTGATGTAAAGACAATTAAAGATGTAGAGAAATATATCGACGACAAAACAGATGAAATCGAAAGACCTTTTGCTTTTAAATTAATCGGTCGAGTTACAAGGGCCATTATTCATATTCAGAATTTGCCCAAAGGAACAAAAGTGTCATCGCCTGATGAAGCACATCAAGGCCAGACAAATTATAATATTACAAATGAAGATGCTGAAATAGTTGGCTTTTTCTCAACTGAACATAAAGGCGTTTTTACGCATCATGACTCGTTTTTACACATGCACTTGGTAACAAAAGACGAAAGTAAAATGGGACACTTAGACGAAATAGAAATCGGTGAAATGAAATTGTATCTGCCGAAAAAGTAAATAACTCCATCCAACAAAACCTAAACTACATTAAAACGCTGTTTAGCCTAACCGTTGTATGCCATATATTAAATCCTGACTTCTGGAAAAAGGACTAGCAATAAAACAAGGGGCAAAAGAATGATTGAAAGTACTCAAGACTTATCCGAAAAAGATTATAAGAAGGTGATCGCAATGCATTACTTCGGCTACAAATACACTTATTTTAATCCAATATTAGGAATAATACTTTTATCGACTTTAGTGGTCTTTGGTTTGATAAACCCTGAAATCCTTAGGAAAGAATTTGTCTTTTTATTTTTAATTGGTTTATTCTTGATACTCAGACCATACTTGTATGTACAGAATGTATATAAAAGTCTTAAAACAAATAAAACTCTCAAAGAAAATACTACTATCAAGATTACAGACGAGAATAAAATAGTGACTACTGCCGGAGAGAACACTTCAAGTATTCGTCTAAAAGATTTGTATTCTTATTTTGACAAAAAAACCTTCTTATTGCTTTATATTGCTAAAAATCAGTACCTGATTCTTGATAAAAGAATATTGTCAGATTCACAATATGAAGGATTGATGAGCACACTAAAAGAGTTAAGAATTAGGAAAAGATAAAATACCATGCACCGAATTAGATATATGGCGTTTCGAAAACCACACTAAGAAAGGAAGTATTAACAGCAAACAAAATTAGCAGTAATTTAAAAATGAATCAGTTAAACATCCAACACCCCACATTCAAAACCTTACAGACCGTCAAACAACCCACATAAATTTAAAAATTGAAACAATTAAAAATAATAGCAGCAATTATCTTTTTGACAAGCTTAGTCGCTTGTGAACCACCTATAACGTTTACCGAACCTCAACCTGCTGACACAAAAAATATTTCTAATTTCCCGAAGCGCATAAAAGGAGTTTACCTCAGTCTTTCGGACAGTTCCACTTTGGCAATCCAAGATCAACTGATTCAAAGAACATATGACTTCAACTACAAAATTCATCCCAACCAACTTGACAGCACCTCAAAACTTTCAGATGACACACTGATTAACCTAATCACTAAAGAAAGAGAGATAATTAAGCGAAGTGGTGACAGTTTGTTCATTCACATACATCACGTAGACACTTTGTTTATCATGAATTACGATAATGTGGTAAGAAAGTTTAAAAGCTTTTACTTTCTAAATATGCGTTACAACGAGACAAGTTGGTTGGTACAGAAAATCCAAGTATCTAAAAGCCAACTTGTGATTAGCAGCATATCCACACCGGAAGATCTTGAAAATTTAATGGAGATTACAGCAACTACTCACGATACAATCGGAAATCCTACTTTCACAACAACGAAGAGACAGTTTAAAAAATTTGTGCGAAACGATGGATTTAGGAAGGATGAAATCTTCGTAAAATTAAAAGAATAAACCTACCCGAAATACATTTTAAATGAATAGGAAATAGTCACTTAACAAGAAGTAATTGGAAAGCGAAAAAGAAACGAAAACAGTATGGTTTTCGATACATGGATAATCCAAATAATCTTACGCCAATGAATTACTTCAATTCTGCTATTGAAAAATCTTTGACAAACTTAATTTTACACTTGGAAGGGGAGGCAAAAAATCAAAAAGAATAACATGGAACAAGCACTTCAAACAATGATTAATAACATGCCTGAAAAAACTGGCAAGTCTTTGAACCAATGGAAAAAGATAGTACAAGCAAAATCCTTTAGTAAACATTCAGAGGCAGTAAATTTTCTCAAAAAGGAGCATCAAGTAACTCATGGGTTTGCGAACACTATTGTGACCTTGTCCAAAGAAGAAAATGAAACGCCCGCTGATCTTGTTGAAAATCAATACAAGGGCAAAGAAAGTTTAATATCTATTTACGATAGTCTAATCGAAGTTATAAAAGATTTTGGCAAGGACGTGATCATTACACCCAAAAAGACAAGTGTCAGCATTATTAGAAACAAACAATTTGCTTTAATAAAACCGTCCACAAAAACGCGAATAGATGTAGGACTAAAGTTGAAAGACAAGCCAACTACCGAGAGACTCGAACACTCAGGACCTTTTGGTACCATGTGCACCCACCGGGTAAAATTATCTAATGCTGATGAAGTAGATGCTGAATTGAAAAAGTGGTTGATGGAATCTTATCAAAATGCGGAATAGAATTATTTAGATAGGGAGTGTGTTAAGCTGTTAATTCGTGCCGACTACTAACCAAAACAAACCTTCAAAAAAAACACCATGAACCGAATTCTTATTGTATTGTTTTTTACCCTTACATGTTCCTTGGGAGTAATCGGCCAAAACTACGTGGTTATTGGTCTTGGTAGCTATCCAAGTACTGAAACTATATCGCTACAGTCAGATTCAGACGTCAGCTTTATAAAAAACCCAGATCTTATTTTCGCAAAAGACAGAGAACAAGCATTTTTAATTGTTAAATCTGCTCTGGTAAGCACAGTTCTAATTAGCGAAAAATTGACAATAGTTCTCGAGGATGGAACTTCGATCACTTGCAGTGAAAAAGGCCAAAAAGAAAATATAGACGGCTTCGCTTCTACCGCATACCATCTTACAATGGATGACTTAGTTAAATTGAAAAAAAGCAACATTGCGACAATAAAATATCAAATAAAATGCTCCGATTGCTCTAGAAACCTTCTGTATGAGGGAATATATTCAGCATCAAATACTGGAACTTCACCGGCCGACTTTGTGCAATTATTGAATGATTTTTATGGAAAGTGAAATGAGAATCCCACTAGTAGGATAAATAGAGCCTAACTAAACATCTCACCTTTCAACCTGCTTAATCTGAGCCAGTATCAGCTTCCCTAACATAAGAGAAAGTAGGTACGTTTTCGACGATGCTCCCTGCACCTTTTTTATTGATTTTGAACGTAACGTCTTTGGTGGTGGTAAATAGCAATACCGATAAAAACGGAGTTTGGAGGTATTTTTTTACTACTTCCAATGCTTCTTCTAGACTCATTTCATCTTCTTTGTCTTCCGTATCTCTAGAACGATAGCGTAATTTTACAACTACTCTAAAACCATCCTCTGCATAAATCGGTCTTAAAAATACATTTCTCAAGTTTGGTTTACCAATGGTTTTCGCCATGGTTAACTTTGCAAAACGCTCTTCCTCCACACTTTCTTTGACCTGTTGCCAAAACTCTCCAAACAATTCTTTGTAAGACATAAACTATAAATATATAGGGTGCTATTTGATTATTTCGAAAGTAACATTAATAATTCAAATCTGTTTGAATTGGCCTTTTTACAAGGTTCGTTCGTAAACTCAAATCTATAAAATAAATTAACGATCGTTAGAAAGTAGAGCAAGTAAATGCAAGTCTTTTGTGCACGCGAAAACCTTAATTTTGCTTTACCCAACACCACTCCGTTATCGTTTAATCATTAACTTATTCCATGAAGAAATCTAATTCAACCCTAAAGAAAATTGGGAAAGTTTTATTGGCTGCACTACTTACCATAATTGTCGTTCTTTTCGGTCTTTTTCTTGTTTATGACGAGTCTGTTCCACAAGGAGAAAACCCGAAGGAAGCGGATGAACTTGCAAAAAGAATGTTGGAAGCTGTGCACCATGAGGAGTATAAAAACACGCGATTTATAGAATGGAGTTTTGTTGGCCAACACCAATACAAGTGGGACAAGGAACAAAACTTGGTAGAAATAACTTGGGACAATTACGAGGTGCAGTTAAACACAAGGAACAACGATGCCAGTAGTGTTAAAAAAGATGGTGCTGAGCTTGAAGGCGACGCTAGAAAAGAAGTGATTGAACAAGCAGTTGGCTTTTTCAACAACGACTCTTTTTGGCTGGTTGCGCCGCACAAAGTCTTTGACCCTGGAACAGAGCGATTATTGGTGCCATTAGAAAATGGGGAACAGGGTCTTTTAGTTCGTTACACTTCTGGAGGAAGCACCCCGGGCGATGCTTATTTGTGGATGTTTGACGAAGCCGGACTCCCAAAATCATTTAAAATGTGGGTAAGCGTTATTCCAATCGGCGGAGCAGAGGCTTCTTGGGACAATTGGACCACAACGGAAAGTGGAACACTACTTCCTTCCAGCCATAAGTTTTTCTTCTTAGACATGACACTTGGCGACGTCAAGGCTTATTAATCAGCACTTGGAAATTAGATTCTGATTTCTTTAAGGGTCTCTCTATTTCCTACCTAAAAATTACTTTAAAAAGGTATTCGCTTTTGCGGGTTATACAAGAAATAAGAAAGTGTTACCTTTAGCTTGTAAAATTTCCAGAATACACAAACGGTTTAGTCATTGCAGAATACACCATGAAGCCATCAGATAAAAATCCGACCTATCAAGAATTGGTTCTTCGCGTGGAAGAACTGGAGTCGGAAATTTTTTTACTCCGAGAAAAAGGGAACTTACCTGATGATAATCAAGACTTTGCAAGCCTTTTTAACAATGCACCAATCTCTATCTGGAACGAAGATTTTACGCAGGTGTATGAGGAATTAAAAGAACTGAGAAAGCTAGATATTCCTAACATCAAGCTCTTCTTGCATGAAAACCCTACCGTTCTAGCTTCGCTCTTCTCCAAGTTGAAAATAACAAGTGTAAATACTGCCACCTTATCGTTATTCGAAGCGGAGAGCAGTCAAAATTTTTTAAGTAACGTACAACGTACATTTGGCGAAGGAGCTGACAAAATATCTACAGATCTAATTACTGCCATTTGGAATAACGAAAAATCGTTTACAGCGGAAGTGAATTACAAAACGCTTAAAGGGGAAAATTTCGCTGCATTATTCTCAGTACCAATACCTCAAACTAAAGCTGAACGACAAACCGTTCCTGTTACCATTCAGAGTATTCAAAAATTAAAAGAGGCAGAATTAGCAAAAAAAGAATCTTTATTAAAATTAGAGCAAGCTCAAAAAATAGGAAAAATAGGTAGTTGGGAGTGGAATTGGGAAACTGACAAAGCCGTTTGGTCGGATGAAATGTACCGTATTTATGGTGTTGAAAAATCTCACTTTGAACCTACTAGTGAAAATGTTGCCAATGCAATTTTAAAAGAGGACAAGCATAAAATGGAGCATGCGATTGCGAGACTATTCCAAGGCGAAGTGGTAGAATCTTTTAAGTTTCGAATTCAAAGACGTAACAATGAAATTCGAGTACTTAGTATAATTGCTCTCGAAATTACCGAAGGAACTATATTTGGAGTAACACAAGACATAACGGATAGAGAAAAGATTGAGCAATCACTAAAAGAAGCTCAGAGGTTGGCTAAAGTTGGTAGTTGGTTATATAATCCGGAAACTAAAAAAGTCGAATGGTCAAATGAAATGTTTCACATATGGGGTTTGGATGCAAACGGCGGTGCTCCAGAATACGAGACGTTATTGCACTTAATACATCCTGATGATGCTGAATTATGGAATACTTCTGTTTCCAAAGCTACCAATGAAGCCGTACCTTACGATATTGAACATCGGATTTGCCTTCCAAGCGGCGAGGAGAAAATAGTAAGAGGAATTTGTCAACCTGTTTTAGGAGTAAACGGGGAAGTAGTTGGTTTAGCAGGAAGTGGACAAGACATTACCGAACAGAAAAGATTAGACAGACTGCTTATAGAAGCAAAAGAGAAGGCTGAAAAAAGTAAGGATTATCTGAATAACATCATTAACAATATTGGTGATCCTGTATTTGTGAAAGATGACGAATTTAAAATGGTTTTGGTTAACAATTCCTTTTGCAGACTTCTAGGATTTCCCAAACATAAATTAATTGGCAGAACAATGGCTGAAAATTTGCCAGCTGAGCAAATGGAGGGCTTCTTAAAAATAGACTCTCAGGTTTTATCAGATGGAGTTGAAAACTTAAACGAGGAGGTAATTAATAATGCGAATGGTGATAAACTGTCAATCATTACGAAAAAGTCAAGATACATTGATGAACAAAACAAAAGGTTTATTATTGGCACAATTCGAGACATTACTGAATCCAAATCAATTCAAAAGGAATTAGACCGTCAAAATGAAAAGCTGAATAATTTAAACAATGCCTTAAATAAAGCGCAGCGATTAGCAAAAGTTGGGAGCTGGTCTTTTGATACGTCAAACCAAAAATCAGAATGGTCTAACGAAATGTTTCTTATTTGGGATTTCGACTTAAGTGAATTGGCTCCTGATTATAAAACCATCATAAAAAAAATTCACAAAGAGGACTTAGAATTATTCAATGCTTCTGTTGAAGAAGCCGTTAATAATGGCATCCCATATGATATTGAACATAAAATTTACCTCTCAAACGGTGAAGTAAAAGTAGTTCGAGCCATTTGTCAGCCGGTTTTAAATAAAGATGGTAAAGTGATAGGCCTAGTTGGAACAAGTCAAGATATAACTGCTGAAAAACAATTTGAGCAGGTTCAAGTCAAAAATCAACGGCTTAAGGCCATTGGAGAAATGTCATCCTCTATTGCGCATGACTTTAACAATGCTCTACAAGAAATGATGGGCAACCTAGAAATTGTGAAACTTCAAAAAGATTTATCGGTAGACACTTTAGAGCGTTTAAACAACATTAAATCTATTATTAACGATGTTGCCGGTAGAGTTGGTGCTTTACAAAAATTTGGAGACACAAAAAGCTGCACGGTACATACTGACTCCTTAGATTTTAACGAACTAATTGAAGAAAGTCTGGAACAGTCACGTCCCCCTTGGAAGGACAATCCAGAAAAAGAAGGCATAACCATCGATATTACCACTGAATTTGAGCAGATCCCAAAAATTTCTTGTAATAAAGGGGAGCTAAAATCTGCCATTTACAATTTAATTAAAAACAGCATTGAAGCGATGCCAGAAGGCGGTAGTCTTACCATTCAAACAGGAACGAAAGAAGAACATGTATACGCGCGTTTTTTAGATACAGGACTAGGAATGGACGAAGAGGCAAAGTTGAAAATCTTTGAACCTTTTTTCAGCACCAAGGGGTTTAAACCTGGTCGAGGTTTAGGCATGAGTGGAGTATATACAATTGTGCAAAAGCACGGGGGAGATGCTGTTGTGCAGCGCTCAGAATTAAATAAAGGCACCACCATTGAAATTTCTTTCCCAATAAGTCATCTCGATAAAATAAACGTCTCTCACAAAAAAGACACCGACATATTTAAAGAATATCGTGTTCTGTGGGTGGATGACGAGGTGTTGATCACCAAGGCTTCTAAATTGTTAGTGGAATCCCTAGGTCATACTTGTGATGGAGTGAGTAGCGGACATAAAGCCCTAGAACATCTGTCTCAAAATTCCTGCGATATCGTATTCACAGATATTGGAATGCCAAAAATGAATGGGTGGGAGTTAATAGATGCCATACGTGAGAAATTTGGATACACCATAAAAATTGTAGCTGTAACCGGTTGGGACCTTGAAGGTAAATCGAAAGAAGAGTTTAAAATCGATTTTTTACTCCAAAAACCATTTACCTTAGAAAAGTTAAAGACCGCATTTGAAATTATTTAGGCAAAGTTGCCTTTTATGAATTGTAGAAATCGCATGCAATACGTTTCCCTCTCTCAAGAAAAACTTAAACCTTTCCTACAACATACATTGCTTCTAAAGTTGGAACGTCACTACCTCCCTCCTTTTCCAAGGTAATGGCAAATGCCTGAATGTTATCTAGTGGAATAGCCTTTTTACCCGTAAGTTGCTCCGATTTATTCAAAACCCCATGTCAATCGGTTGCTCCATCGGAGATTCATCGTCGTCTTTTTTAAAGTATTCATTGTGTTGTTTTTTAAATTCGGCATACATACGGCCATACCTTGCATCTGGATTTATTTTTTTACAATTAATTTATAAACACTTAATATGAAAAAAGGTAAATTGAAATTTACTTCTCATATCTGATTCAAATCCTTGTACAATTTCTTGAAAGAGCTTCTTCCCATCCTGCTGAACTATTTCGGCGTTTAAAGTGTTTCCTCAAGAAAACTTATTTTTGCATTTTAAAATAAACTTAATTAGTTAGATATAAATCCATCACAACTATGAATAAAATAATACTCTTTGCATTTATCTTAATTTCTTCACCTCTATTAGCGCAAACTTGGACATCCCAAGCAAACTTGCCAAGTGGAAGACATCATCCTATTACGTTTTCCTTAAACGGAAAGGGATATGCTGTTACCGGAACATCTTCGTCGAATGTACCAACCAGCGATTTTTACGATTACGATCCCGTAACAAATACGTGGGGAACACTACCAAGTTTTCCGGGATTGTCTAGAAGTTTTGGTATCGGAACTGTTGCAGATAGCATAGCATATATTGGCTTTGGAGCAACTACTACTCAATATTTAAATGACATGTGGAGCTTTGATGCTTCCGATAGTTCTTGGACACAATTAGCAAGCTGCCCTGGTGTTGGCCGAAGGCACCCTGCAATGATCGCCATTGGAGATAAAATTTACGTAGGCTTAGGAGATGGCGCTTCAGGCGACCTCAGAGATTGGTGGATGTATACCATTTCTACCAATACTTGGTCTCAAACGGCAAACTTCTTAGGTGTAGGAAGACATCATCCATTTATGTTTAACGCAGGTGGGGAAGTTTTTGCAGGACTTGGACACAGCGGGAGAAACGTTTACAGAGACTGGTACAAACTAGATACAATCACAAACACATGGTCAATCATGAGCGTATTCCCAGGACAAGCTAGAGTAGCAGGAACGCAATTCTCAGCAAACGGATACGGTTACGTGTTAAGTGGAGATGGATCTAACCACAGTTATATGCTTACCGGCGAATTTTGGCAATACGATCCAAGCTTGGACAGCTGGACACAACTTACCGCACATCCAGGCAGAAGTAAATGGGCTCCAGGTAGCTTCATTATAAATAATGAAGTTTACTTTTTTGGTGGATTAGATCGATTAACCAATTCATTTCCATTAAACACCTATAAATATACTTTACCCAACCCAACAGGAATAGACGAAGAACAGGAAATACTTTCGAATACATACATATATCCTAATCCTGCGAGCAATCAAATTTCTTGGAAAAGTGACAAACGCTTTACGGACGTGAGAATATTTAACTCTGTAGGCCAATTATCTTTTTCCGGAACAGCAGTAACAGGAAACGTGGATGTGAGCAACTTTGCGAATGGTCTATATTTCGTGCAATTTTACCATAACGACAACCTTGTTGAAACTTCTAAGGTTTTAATTGAAAATTGATTAGAATTTAAGTTTTACATCAAAAGTTTTTATAAAGGCGACCACTTGGTCGCCTTTATTATGACGTATCGTTACGATTACTTTTAATTTTTTACAAACTACCTTCACTAAAATAATGGTTGTAGAAGTTAGAGCAAGAGATTGCTGAATCCTTTCTAGCAGTACGTTGACTGTGGTGTGTTTTAAGAACCAAGAAGTAGAAGGTAAAACACCAACGGTATTTAATTAAATGGTACTATTACAAAGAACTCTTTTACTAGAATTGAAGCAGAACTATGACTGATAAAAACGAAAAACCAACCCCAGAAGCCAAAGCACTATCCCTATTTTTAATGGCTCACAAATCAACAAATCCAAGTTATAAAGAGAAATCGAAACGGATGAACAGGTTATGGAGTTTGGTGCTCAGCGAGGAACTAAGTAGAACGGAGTACATGGAAGAGGTTCAGAGTGCCTTGGATTCCTATGGTGGTTATACCGAAGTTATCGAGAAAACAGTTCGGTTCTACATAGAAAAGACGGGAGAATGGAAATTAACAGGAGACGACCAATACTCTATAGATGCAGCACAAATAGCGAAAAAAATCAAGCAAGGTTAGTTTCACTCTGTGTGCATTCACTTGCGCAGAAGGAGTCTTTTGTAAATAAAAGTCATTCCGACCTCAAGCTAAAAAAGGGTAGTCAAATTTTCTGAACTACCGGGTTTAAAATCATTCATAATTTTTTTGCTGGTGCTTACCAAAGTAGATAGTTGTACTTTCGCTGTCTACTTTAGTAATTACACATAACCATGAATTGCCTTTTAACCGGTGGAACTGGAATAGTTGGAAGCCACATTATTTTTGAATGGATTTATAAAGCGATTGTTGAAAAAACAGTAAATCACCTTTTTGTTGTTATTCGGGACAGTAAAATAACTGCCAAGCAGCGTTTAATTGCCATTTTACAAGATAAATCCCGACCTAACTTTCTAGACGATTACACGCTCGAGGATTGCCTTCAGAAAATAACGGTTATTTCTCAAGATTTAGCAACAATCACAAAGAACCATTTGCTAGGCTATGAATTCGACACAGTGATTCATTGCGCAGGCTCCACTAGTTTGCTACACACCAGCGAATCGAAACAGAAAGTACACACCCAAAACTTTTTGGTAACCAAGCAGCTTTTAGAGCAATTACCAAAGGACGTTTCTCGTTTTGTTTACATAAGCACAGCTTACTCGTTTGGTATTCAGAACAAAAAAGTTAATGACGACATCGATCAATACGAGGTGAATCATTTTAGAAACCCATACGAGCAATCAAAATACGAGTGCGAACGCTACGTGAAAGAAACCTGCGTGGCAAAAAATATAAACGCTCAAATATTAAGACCAAGTATTATTTGTGGCCGCTTAATTGACATGCCATTTTATGAAACACCAAAATTTGATGTTTTTTATTCTTGGGCCATATTTTTAGATAAGTACGCAGAAAAGGCAAAGGAAAATTTTAGAATTTGGATTGACAAAAAAAGCGGTCTAAATATAGTCCCAGTGGACTTCGTTTCTAAAGCAGTGCTGTATGCCTTTTTAAATCCAGATATAAAGGAACTGAACATAGTAAATCCCAAACAAATATTACACAAAGACTATGTGGGAGATGTGCTAGAGTCGTTCAACATTAGTACTTACGAGTACATGGAACAAAAGCCCGAAAATCTGACTATTTTCGAGCAATTGTATTACAAAAGTATTGGTGGGCTTTTCGAAAAGTACGTGTCCATCCCCGACCTGCAGTTTCAACCCGATCTCATATTGAAGCTAATAAACCATTTGCAATTAGACCTTACCTTGGGTGTTCATGAAAATTTCATGAATCTCATTAACTTTTCAGTGGAAAAGAAGTTTAGAAAAAGCTATTAGTATTTCAGTGAACTTGTAGTTTACCCTTGGCAATAACTTGAAATTGTCATGGCTTGACCAAAAGGTAGAAAACAATTTGAGTGTGTCCTATCCATAGATCTAAAAAGCACGGGTCACGTTCATTTTATGGGGACTAAGCAAAAAGTTTCTCTAATCTAAAGAGGAAAAATTTAACATCAACAACTCCTCTTAAATTAGCTCTGAAGAGCTTTATTTTGGAATTGAATGATTCTGCA
>Ga0307934_1001723_pt1 | contig 12804 bp, 12 predicted proteins | sample OrgLakmetageno90_FD_201838 | JGI IMG/M metagenome (GOLD analysis project Ga0307934, IMG submission 201838) | Saline water microbial communities from Organic Lake, Antarctica - #90 | ecosystem: Environmental > Aquatic > Non-marine Saline and Alkaline > Saline | place: Antarctica: Organic Lake... | reverse complement strand
AAGCCTCAATTTCCGGCTTAACCGCAAGATAGCGACTGTAGGCATGGCGAAGGAAGATAAGACCCATCACAGGCATGAAGTATTCGTTACTAGCGTAGTTGCTGTTAGCGCGGAGGTTGTCGGCACTGCCCCAAAGTCGCTTTTCTATTACTTCAATATTCTCTAGCTGAGCCATTCAATTGTTACTCCGTATTTGCTTCTTCTGTTCTTTAATCCAGTGTTCAATAGCTTGGCCTAGCTTCGTGAACAGAAGACCTGCAAGTCCTACGCTTACTAAGACCACTTCCACAGGAATTAACCAGGAAGCTCGTATCTCTCCTTTCAAATTAACCGAGGAGTCCTCTCAGTGCTGCCTGGGCGACATTATTCTCACTGCCTCCAAAGAACGGCTTTCCCTTGAGGACCGCATCTCTATCAAAGTCGAGAGGTTTAAAGGGATCTCCTATTATCTCAATCTGAAAGTCTCTGAGCGCACCTCCGAATTTCCCCAGAGAAACGCATGTTACCGATTTCGCGCCCGCTTTTTTTAGCAAGCTTGAGGCGACACCGAATGAAACCCCATGAGTCGTGCAGTCATCAATCAACATCACACTACGCCCCGAAATGTTTGTTGAGTAAGCTGGGTTAATGTGAAGTGATTCAATTTGTTCCCTTGGGTCAAGCCGATTAACACCTGCCCCCGCCGATGAACGCTTAGTTGACGGTTTGTGGCGTATGAAAAGAGGTTCGCTCCGCCTCGCCATTCGGACATTTGAAACTGTTGTCCTTAAACGGTGAGTAAAATCGCTCAACACTTCGGTGTCGTTGTTATTGCTGTTGGACGATGGAAATACGCCCCAAAGAAGGCGCGGAAGAGAACCAATCCCCTCAGCGAGCATTGACCTTGCCGTAATTGCAAGCAGCGCATTCAACCGAGGTCCGCCATTTTTAATTATGCTCGTGAGGTGAGACCGAAATTGCTGTTGGTCAAAATCCTTGCCATAGGTTGATAGGTCGGACAAAGCGTGGACTGAATATGAGGAGCCTTTACCACTAAACCACCATCTGCCGTCCCATTCCGAAGTAAGATGAAGAACTTCCCTGAGCGCAGACGGACAGTCCACTTGTATCCCCAAATCAGAGACTCGGGGTGCCGTAGACCAGCCAGCCGCGACCAAGACAGCCTTCCCATTTTTCCCCATGGCGATGTCGTTTTCTGAAGCGGCAAGGACCAACGCGTCCTGCGGTGCCAGCCCCTGTTTCTCGGCAGTCCTCTTGACGATTCCCCCATCTCCGCGCCCAATTGATTTCTGGAATTGAACGCCGGTTCCATCAAACAAGCCGTCGAACCAGTCCGGTTTTGATTGATTGGAGGTTACTCCTACAATGTAGCCATTCCGAACTGCCTCTATCAGAACCTCAGCAATCGATTCATCAGCTTTACCGTTCACTAGTAATGCACTGGGGGAAGTTACGAGCAACATAAAATGCCTTTGTGTCGTCCTTGAATGCCGCTATTGGCTATATATTGAGACTTTGTTGTTGAGGTTCTTCAGAAGTGTCATTCGTCTCCAAAAGAGATAGGTCAAACATCTCTGCAAGCGATGCGTTTTGCCTTGGTACCTCAAAGGATTTGGCACCGCGAAATCGCTCGGAGAACGCCAACTCAGGGCGCGTGCCTGCTGTTCCCGGCAGAAAAACATTTACCACTTGCTTTCCATACCTGTAGGCATAGTCAACCGTGTGGGCCGTGCCGCTCTTAATTTTCCACTCAACGGGAACGACCAGGTCTGATAAGGCTGCTTGAATCCGGTTGCGCCTGACAAAATTTTCGCCAGAGTATGTTTGCGAAGGCAGATATTCGGTGATTATTGTCCCACTGTTCCTCAGGATGTCCTCGCGCACTTCTTGAGACCCTTTAGGATAGTCCAGGAATATGCCAGTCCCCAAAACAGCGACAGTTGGTAGGCCGAACCTAAGTGACTCTCTATGAGCAACCTGGTCGATACCGAAAGCGAGACCAGAGACAACAGCAAAATTTGTATTGGCCAGCAGAGCCAAGAGATATCGAGCCAAAAACTCACCATCCTGCGAAGGCTTTCGAGTCCCTACGACGGCAACTGAGCGACGATGGAGGTTGTTAACCTCGCCCTGCACAAAAATCCACCGAGGGCCGTCTTCAATCTTTCTCAGCTGAGGAGGAAACTCATCCTGGTCCCTGAAAAGTAAACGGGCTCGTTTCTGACCTAAGTCTCTTGCAAGCTGAAGCCCAACATCCCAGATTCGACGCTGCCAATCTTCCGGGGTTTCATCACCCAATAAGTTTGACACTTTCAACTCTCTTTCCAGGACTGAAATGGGAGAGTTTTTTAAGAAGTCCTTGAAACCGCCCTCGGTCAACTCCAGGCGATACAGAGTCCAATATCCAACGCCCTTGATCGTCGAGAGTGCTAGAAATGCTACGACTTCATTTCGCCAGTATTCAGCATTTTGATTCACTCTGGAGATTCCTAATCAATCACTTCTTTGGTAGCCCAACTTCAGAGCGTACTGTAATTCAGACACTTAAAGAAGAGCATTACCTTAGCCCCTCTTCAACTACCCTTTTGCTCTCCGCACCAGTCTTCATTCGGGTGTCGGTGTCCGGCATGTTGCCTTGCTCTTAGGATGGCTCGCGCCCAGGTCAGGTGCCTTGTTGACTTTATGCAGAGCTATGCGCTTCATGCATAGTTTCACAAACCATGCTTACATAGCAGTCAAGAGGGGGGGAGGGGAACTTTCCGGGAATCTTAGGTGCTGGTAGCAAAAAGGGCGAGAACTTCATTCCAATAATGGTTGCTAATACGGAGATCCACTTCCTCCTGATCTGCTATGTTGCTGGAACGACCAGTGTCTTAAACTGACGCTTGCTCGTCCAAATCCAATGTGAAGGCAAAGTTGTCGTCCTGGTGAAACTTCGTTGCTTTTGATTTCTGAGGTTCGATGGTGGGGCCGGAGTGAAAATTTGCCATCCCAATTTAAGCCCTTGGCTAGTCTGCTTTTCCGGCTTTCATCTCTTTCAATAGCGCAAGGCGAATCTCTAGCTGCGAGATCTCCTGATCCAGTGCTTCCACGTTTTCTTCTGTCGCGGTTACCACTTCAGCGAGATCGACATAGTTTTTAAGTGTTGTATCCAAGGATTCGTGTCCGGCTTGGCGTTTAAGCTTCATCTCAATCAGCGACCGATCAATCCGACGCTTGTCACCGCTTTCTTTAGCAAGCAACCTTTCGATGCTGTACAGAGAAATTGCATAGTTATACAGACTGTAGCCGCGCAAATCATGCGGAGTAATGTCCATAGCGGCACCGGTAACCATCTTATAAATGTTGTCAGTAGACATCAGACCTGGTTCTCCTGTACTCACGAAAAGAACCCCAGGATCTTTCCCGCTTAGGTGGTCATCGATCAGGTCTTCGCGCTCCATTTCAATGAAATCGTGTGTATCGGCAATGAGTTGTTCTCGTACTTTCACCGTTCGCGGCTTATCGAATTTCGTACCCTTATCAATGACTACTGGCACCAACTTGGCTGGATTCCCAGATTTCCTCGCTGGAATTCCTGATACCAGCAATTGAGCAACCTCTTCTTCCCGCAACGCGGCTTCTGTCATCCAGTTGAGCATCAACTGATTTCGTGCGTCCAAAGCTTCAACGTCTTTGACCCCTTTTGCGCGTCTCGTGCGCTTTGAGATCTCGATACGTAGCCTCTTTACCTTATCTGCTTCAAGCATCGGGGATAGAGGTTTGTTGTGCGTCTTGAGCAAAAAAGGATTTTTAAATTCTTTTCTCGACTTTTTAACTGGACGATCAACTTGAATTTGAAAGTCCTGAGTGGGTCGTTCAAAGTCTCTCCAGCCGGCCATTCGTCGGTACAGGCCTTTATCTTGCGCCCACCAGTAAAAATCCAAAGGAATCTGCGTGTGCTGATTTACTGAATCGTTCTGATTACCCTCGGACTTCAACTTATCTCGGTATTTGCGAAAGTCCCCGGTTACCGCCTCCTCCAGCCCGATTCCCTGACTTGAAAGGAATATGCACCAGCTTCTCAGAGTGTACGCGATCTTTCGAACTTGCTTTGCTTTCTTGCCTCGCTGATTCAACGACAACAGCCAACGCGTGGGCTCATATAAGAGCGCTCCATCGGCGTCGATTAAGACGGGAAGCTTGCTGGATTCTGCGGTGACGACGTCAATCATTGCTATCTGCTAAGTATCGAACCTTCGAATGATCTCTGTGCTGAGCTTGCTTCACGCCCAGCCTATCTCTGTAGTCCTCGTTTTCAATCATCAGATCAAGCACATCCTGAGCGAGCCGTTGAAGCTGTTTTTTCAGTTGGTCTCGTTCTGCTTTTAACTTAGCAACGTCGTCCATTGCCTTAGGATCGAACTCTTGGATGGCGTCATAGACGCCCTGAGAGTCCCTGAGGGCAATTTTTAGCCTTTCCTCGTACTCACCCCCGACTCTTAGGCAAGGAAGTGCTTTAGACACTTTCTCAAGCCCTTCTGCTTCTACTTCCAAGTTGGAAAACCAATTTGCGGAAAATTTCCCCTTGGGAGGCATCGGAAACCGAGCTTGTTTGGTATCCCGATATTCCTCCAGCGCTTCGATTTTGCGAAGGACCTTTTCCCTGGTTTTATCGCGAATTGTGCTCAAGACGCCATCTCCTGAAGCTTCTGCAACATGGGAGACTTACTGATCTCAACAATCGACTGCGCATCTTGAGGATGCTCAAACCCACATAGATTCGGACAACCGATGCAGGTTCCTGGTTTTGCGCTGGAAATTTGGATCTCACCTCTGGTTAAACACTGGCTTCGGTCCTTGAATTGCACGGTGTCACCGAAACAAATCCCGTCTGGGACGAATTTTAAGATGAGCCCAATTTCTTTCACTCGCTTTTTCAGACGATCAATGCGCCTCTCACCTTGCAGCTCAAGATTATCAATTAAATTCTTTAGGTCTTGCTGTATCCCGGCAAGCTCCCCGCTTCCCTGCACCAAATCTGCGACCTTTTCAGCGAGGACTTCGTCATAAACTTCGCCGAAAGCTTCGTCTGTAAGATAAACCTCAGTCATGCTGAAATTGCTATGACGCATGTGCCACGAGAGAGTGGGGAGGTCTCCGGCATCGTATTTGTAGAAGTATGTCTGAGCGAAGAATCTACGAAACTGATGCTCGGAAAAATTCCACTTCTGTGGCTCTCCCTCAACTTCCTCAGCTTCGACTAAACGCGCAAACTCATTCATTTTATTGTTTTGCCAGAACTCGAAATGCCCACCTTGCAGGGTTGGAACTTGGAGAAGGCTCTCATTGTCCTTGGTTCTTACGGACTCGCTAAGTCTTTCGAGGATATTGACCGCACGAGCCACCAGCTTTGTGACCGGGAAGTAGTCAAACATTTGATCAACTTTCCCGGAGTACAAATTGATATAGGGGCCATTTGGAGAGTCAAAACAGCACCCGGCTGTGAGGGACTCAATTTCAACTTGTCTGCGCCCGGTGAAGCAGTATATGACAAGCAGGCAAGCAGTCGGCAAATAGCTGTGCAAGACCTTATCCAGGCCCAGTCCGTCTTCTGCCCAACCGTCCCTCAAAATTCGAGATAGCGACGCTTTCGAGATCCCGACAGCCTTTGCTGCATCTTGTTGCGTCATGCCCCCACTGATTAGTTTTTCTGCTTCATCAATTTGTTCTTTTGAAATAGTAGATTTATTCGACTTCGCAGCTTTCCAATCTGAATCAAAACCGGTGATAGGATGAGGGGCACCGGGGCGATCAACAAAGGATTCAACGGGGTTTGCCGTGAGCCATCTGCGCATTTGCTTCGAAGCATAGTGACGTCGGTTTTTCTCCGATCCCCCACGATTATCGGAATCGATGAACTGTGCATATTGATTAGATGCACGGTCTCGCAGTTCAAGCAGCTCGTCAGAATAATCGACAACCCAGCGGATGGCTCGATCCATCAACTTGAACATGGTTGCTCTCGGGATATTAGGCGTTCTGGCGGTTCCGGAACCGTGGAGTTTTGCAAATTTGCTAGGCGAAACGTCGCAGAAAAACTCTTCGGATGGTTTGTGGCGTTGATCAAAGATTTCGTCAAAACGCCCCAGAACTGCGAAAAATTTCTTTATATACGTCAGTTCCTTTCTGATGGCGGTTTCACCCAACGAATCCAACTCTTTATCATGGTCAGTCTTGAGATAACGACGCTGGTCTGCCTTCACGAAAAAGCCGTTATTTTCCTTGAAGTGAGCGATTAGAACTGGGAAAGATTGGTGGGCTCGCGTACTGAGCCCGATCCTACGCGCAATTTCGTTCATATGGAGATCGGGCTTTCTCTTGCCGCCACTAAAGACAAATAATTCCTCGATTTCCTTTTGAGAAAGCGAATGAAGGAACTCGGAAATACGATTTTTAACGTCGAGCCTTTCCAGAACACCTACACGTAAGTCTCTCAAAATCTGATTCGCTACAGATTTATTCAGACTGCTCAGCAACTCCAAGCCATATTTGAATCTGATTAACCTGAGCAAGTTCACAACAGCTGTAACAAACTTCAAGAGGCTTTGAGCCCCAACTTTACCGAGTTCTTTCCCAGGTATAGTTCCAACTAAAATGGTCGCGAGCTTTACAGTACGGAGAAGCTCTGGTTCCTCAGTGAGCAGAACCCCAGGCGCGATTGACGTTTCAAAATTGATAAATCGATTTTCTTTCGATGTACCTCTTATCTTCCACTCGTTGTGCTCAAACTCCGTTCCATCAGCGAAGAAATGTGGGCGTAGTTGCTCCAGCGAAAGAAATTCTCCGTCGCTGATGCCTTGAAAATATGGCCTATGTGCTTCCAGATTAATGACTGCGCCCATCAGACTACCTCACCAGCTGTTACATCCAGGGTAGGTATAACCCCGCGATATGGATTCTTCATCGATCTCTGAGCCTCGCAGGCATCTTCCAGCAAACGAGCGTGCTGGTCTTGACTCTCAATACGCTCCAACATGCTTGATGTGAACAAACGCCACAGTGCCCACTTCTTGAATTCTGTCGTTGAAAGCGTTTTTTCCGCCTCCTCCAAAACAGCGTTCCAGTGCAGAAGCGACACTAGATTGGATTCAGACATCACGAAAATATCTCGCCGATTTTCGCACCCAACACACTTATCTACACGGTGACAAACCTCACCCACTTCCGTGCCAGGTTGAATACCTGCTTTGGGGTTTGAGCAATGTATCCCACCGAACTGACTGTTGATAATTTCTTGTGCTCGCTTGTCGTATGCATCTGGATCAATGCCGACTTTATTCGCAAAGTCTTCGATGTCGAGGGTGAGGAGCGTTTCGAACCAGTCTAAAAACTTCCGGATATTCAATTCTCGACGAAGAATTTCTGGAATGTGATAGGTGTACTTGCTTGCCATGGATAAAGAAGAATGGCGACCTTTTATCGCTACTTGTGTCGCATCTCCGGTCAACATGCCTTCGAACAGCAGAAGGCTTCCGCGTATTGCCTTAAGCGTACTTTCCCACGCACCCCCACTTACTTCTTGGCAAATGTATTTAAAGTGACGATTCAATGTCGCTGCATGCAGACCTTTGGGCATGTAACCATAGCGACTAGATCCGTTCTTATAGTGCGAGAGAAAAAGTTTCTCCTTTTCGTCTGGATGGGCATCTGGGCGCAACGGTGCTGTGATCAGCTTTAGATGATCGAAGACGTCTACAACCGTCAAGTTATCCGCGTTGATAATCCCCATGTATTGCTTGTCTCGCCCCCTGACCGCAACTTTTTCGAGACTCTGAGAGCCTCGCCGGTATTTATGCCAATGGAGACTGTACACTCCCGTCTCATGCGTCAGGGAGTCCACACGTAGGTTTGTAATCGAGTCGGGGTTCCCGGCGACTTCGAAGCAAATGAACGCATGACACGCTGCGTGGAAATTAGTAGCTGCTCCCAGCCTCTGCCGAAGCTCATGAGTCGAGATCCCATACGCGTGCACTCGTTGGCTCCAAGTGTTATAGAAGTCCTCAGTGGAAAGGGGATACCTTCCAAAATACTGAAACGCATACACTGTCAGTATTTCTAACGGATGATCATCCAGTATCTCTCTGTAGATCTTGCTTTGCTGATGTGGGTCGCCGCTATAGCTTTGAAAGGCGGAGTGAAGTTGCCGCGCTCGCTCTATATAAAATTCGCTCTGCGCCCAATCCCGCGCTTCTCTGGAGAGGTTCATGTGCTTAACGATGATCTCGGCACACTTCTTTCTGAGGCTTGTAATGCGGTCTTCAAGAACCATCAGTGCACAGCTGTAGGGATCAAATTCTTCCCTATCGATTTGACTGACTTCCAGGAGCAGGTTTTCGAGAAGCGTTCTCAATTCTTGTTGAGTGTCACCGTCGAACAAGTAGTCTTCACCGAGAATCTTTTCAGCGTTCGTCATTAAACTAGCAAGGTCAACCTCTCCGACCATGTTTACGTCTAGGAAGGTGCTTCCGCGACCAACCTTGCTGCCGACCCGGAATCCGGTAATGGCCAGACCTGCTGGGAAAAGGCCCGCATTCTCGCCAATTCTGAGAAGCCACTGAACACCACTTATTTTGTTATTTTTGGTCGGTCGAGTAAGGTCCAGCTCATCAACATGTTTTCTGTAAGATGCCAATAAAATGTTGTAATGAGCACGAACTTCCTTGGTTACAGTTGAAACCTTGCCAAAGTTCTCAGCGAGCCACCGGCGTAGGGGAGCAGCGCAATCAGCCTCTGCGAAATAATCAAGAAAAGATCTGATGTGATGGTAATAACTAAGTTCTGAAGCAAGTCGATCAGAAAGGCATGCGGGACCATAGGCATCGGCAAGCTGCTCGCAGAAATTTTCTCCAAAGCTCTCAACCCAAGGCGAAAAATCCCTGTATAACTTCCCAGCTACGTGCGCAGTGTATGACATCGAACATCCTTTCTTGACCTAGAGATTGTCAAGAAAAATCGCGGAGGGTCCGCAAAGCGGAAACCGTTATTTTTCTTTATAAGCGCTCACTGAAACAGCCTTTTTAGCGGGGTTTAGGCGTGCCTGAACCCCTGCTACCGGCGAGGTTGGGGTCTGGGGCAAAGCCCCAGATTTGAGTCTAGTAGTGGACTATAGTGCGATGATTCGAATTTGTAAGATGATTTTTGAAAAAAAATGCAAAAAAAATCAGAAAGATAGGATATTTAGTGCTTAGTGCCAGCCAGTCTGTTGGGGAAGGTGCGAGTACAATCCACTCCCTGATACATAAGATCAAGAACGACAAGACTGTTCAGTCAGAGCTCGACCTGGACCCTTTAATAATTATTGATGAGGCGTCGATGATTGATATGTCCCTCATCTGCAACCTTCTGCGGAGCTTGGAAGGAAGGAGTTTTCGCCTATTACTTGTGGGCGATACAGCTCAGTTGCCACCGATTGGATTTGGGCTTTTCTATCATAAATTAGTTAACTCGAATGCACCTCAAACAAAACTAACACAGGTCCACGGGCAGGCTGATGGAAGCTCTCTGCACGGGGCTGCAATGGCAATACGTAGCAAAAATACGCACGTTCTTCCGGAGTATAATGGTCAAACTGAAGGGATCTATCTGCTCGATTCTGGCGACAACGCCAGAGAGTCCGTCGTGAAGCTTCGAAGTGATATCAACTGCATGATTCTCACGCCATACAGCGCGGGTCGGTATTTTACATCTACTGAATCTCTGAATCCGGTGATACAAAATATCGTCAATGAGCAGGAGGACTCAAAGCTCAAACTGACAATGGGAAAGACCAGTATCCAGATTGGTGACCCGGTGATCGTTACCAAGAATGTTTTAAATCTAGGGTTGTTCAACGGCATGACTGGGGTGGTGACTGAAATTGAGATCCAGGGCAGCCAAATCGCTTGCACCGTTCTATTCGAAGGCATGCGGTCTCAGGTCACTCTAAACCGGGACCAATCCTGGGAGTTGGGCCTTCAGTTAGCTTACGCGATCACAATCCACAAATCGCAAGGCAGCGAGTACGACAACTGCGCGATCATTTTGGGTAGTCCGATGATTGAAAACAGTGCTTTGTATACGGCTATTACTCGCACTAAGAAACTATGCATTCTCGTTGGAACTCAGGAGATGTACGACGAAGCCGTCAGGAGGCAGCCACGCTATGAGACAGTGGCCTGCGGTTTTTCGCCGGAATTCCGCTTTAAAGGACGAGAAAATCGTGAAGAGGTGGGATCGTGAGCGATCCTGCCGAATGAGCGATTCTCGGGGTGTCTGAGGGGGGAACTCCCTCAGGGCTGTGCTTGGGGCATTACCGCACTAACATCAAGTCGAGGATAGCGTTTAATCCAAAAGCGTATCGACGGTCACTCTACTCGGTCTGGAATAAGTTCCCTCGGGGAGCACCCGAGCGTTTTGGCGAGAGTATTTACGGTCTCTAGAGTAACGTTGATTTGGCCTCGTTCGATTTTGCCGACATAGCTTCTGTCGAGACCTGAAGCGAAGGCCAACTGCTCCTGCGAAAAACCGTTAGCCTTCCTTACTGAGCGCAAGTTCTCTCCAAACCTCACTTTTAACTCGATCATTTTTGCCTCTCCTCGAGGCAAAACTATCCTGCTTGTAGCATTATATGACCACGGCATATAATACCCATTTTAGCCTTAAGCGAATGTTCCCACCACATTTCACGGTGATAAATATGTCTAAGGGCACTCCAACAATAGATAGATTGCTAAACAGGATATTGGAGCTTCCAGCCTTCATGTCCGTCGGTCTGACAGAACTGCGGGAAAGTTATTTGCTTCTACTGGGGCCAAGAAGCTCGGCTACCCAGAATGAGATTGAGAAATATCTACTCGGAGAACTGGAAAAGCTAAAAAAAAGGGCTTTGATCCAGGAGTATGAAAACTTGCCGAACAACGAGGCGAGATTCTTAGTGGACGAACGTTTTTACCATAGTGAGATAGTTTCGGTTGAGGGCCCTTTTGAAAAGCGAATTAGAGTCAATCTTGATGAGCACGATATAAAAACTATGAGAGACAGAGAAAATGATCTGAAAACCAAGTTAGCAGGCAAGAAGGGCGAGATTGATGAGTGCTTACTACTTACCAAAGAGTTTCCTAACTTGACGGTGCCACTGGGTGAGAAGCACCAGGAACTTCTCTCTGAGTCATGCGAGTTGACTGGCCGAATTCAGTTAATAAAAGAAACCATACGGAATTTCACCAAAAGCTCATTCGCAGATTAAAGATAAGTGGCGGCTCGGAGTGGCCTAATATCGATCACTATTCCAACGCAGGCTGGAATACTGAGAAACATTCCTGCTTCAGTCGCGCTGATTTTAGATGGGTGGTTACGCAATCTTTATAGCCGACCAATACCGATCGCACTAAATTAGCTGTTACCTGAGAATTGCATGGAGGAAAGCTATGAGAAAGGACCTGACCGGGCTTGGAGATTTGGACATTGAGGAGATCGATCGAAGGCAGCGCGAAGAATTGCGCCATCGAAATCCAAACAACCTGCCAGAAGTGACACTCACGACCTGGACTTTTGTACAGCTTATTTGTGATGACGGGATTGCGAGGTCCCTGGTGTGTGGCGTTGTCACGGAGTGTCTTACAGAAGATTATCAAATCGGAGACTTCGCGTGCAGCTTGCAATTACTGGAGACCCCACCGCATCCCGGTCGACGAATCTGCGTTAGTCAAACTCTTCGTTATGAGTGCAAAGGTCAGGGGAAAGAGGTCTCCATTTCTGAGGATGAACTCAGAAATCGACTTTCGGATCCAAATGCTGACATCGAAGACCTAAGGCGTTGCTTAGAAAGTGGTGGGTTGTGAGAAGACCCCTACTTTGCCTCGATTTCGAGGGCACTTTGATCAGCAATGGAATCTCCCAGATCCCAAGACCGGGTTTACACGATTTCCTTATCGAAGCCTCTCATCTTTTTGATCTAGCGATCTACACGAGCGTTAGCCAAGGGCGTGCCACGGCGATTCAAAAACTGCTCGTTAGTGAGGGGGCGGCACCGGCCTGGTTCGCAGATCTCGATGTCATTAGACCAGTGGGGACGTTGAAACCCAAGTCAGCGTGTAACCGTGGTGATGCCTATTTGCTCGATGATCAACATGAAGTGATTGCACCAGGCGAGAATGAGTGGTGGATACCGATTCCAGAGTTTCTGCCGCCGTACCCAGAAGACGACCGAGCGCTTGAAGAAACATTGGCCCGCATTAAGGAGTTAACATGAGGCTCGTCTGCATCTCTGATACACACAGTCTCCACGAGAAAATGCCACCGATCCCAGACGGCGACGTCCTAGTGCATGCTGGGGATTGCACTGGATCTGGCACTCTTCCCCAACTTGATGAATTTACTCGCTGGATGGGAGCGTTGCCCCACAAGCATAAGATTTTGGTGGCAGGTAATCACGATTTTTGTTTCGACAAAAGCCTTCGTGATCCCACATGGGCGGTCTGGTCCCGAAATATGTGTGAGCAAAATGGAATCAATTACCTTCGAGGTGAGTCGGTAACGATCGATGGCGTTAATTTCTTTGGGTTCCCCTGGCAGCCCATTTTTCGCTTCATGGCTTTTAACGCTCGAGAGCAAGAAAGGCGGGCGCGGCTTCGGCTTGTGCCGGACGACACTCACGTTCTGATCACCCACGGACCTGAATCATACCGGGTTTCGTGGAGGCCTCAATTCTTGAGAGAATAAGGCATGAAAAAATCCAACAGATATTCCCCTGAAGTTCGCGAGCGCGCTGTGCGCATGGTTAAA
>Ga0307934_1001717_pt1 | contig 12838 bp, 11 predicted proteins | sample OrgLakmetageno90_FD_201838 | JGI IMG/M metagenome (GOLD analysis project Ga0307934, IMG submission 201838) | Saline water microbial communities from Organic Lake, Antarctica - #90 | ecosystem: Environmental > Aquatic > Non-marine Saline and Alkaline > Saline | place: Antarctica: Organic Lake... | reverse complement strand
TGGCGGGGCCAAGGGGTTCAGACTGGAGGGTTTCCAGCGCCTCGGAAATCCGAAGGTCCATGCTGGGGCGCAGCAAAAGATCCTCGGGCGGGTAACCGGTCAGGCAGAGCTCCGGAAAGACGACAATGTCGGCGGCCAGTTCCTTTTCGGCGCGATGGGCAGCGTCAATCACTTTGCGGGTATTACCCGGAATGTCGCCCACCAGAAAATCGAGCTGTGCCATTACCACCCTAAGCGTTGCAAGTGACTGACCGGATTGCGCAGACATAAACCACCGCTCCTGTAACTCATTGCCGTTAAAAGGCTATTATAACCTCCCAATGCCCAAGAATTCTTCCGGGATACGAACGAATCATGGAAAACGCCTCACAGCAAACTCCCAGCATCGCCGCTGGCGCGCAGCCCAGCCGTCAGCGGGCGCGACTGTTCCGGATTTACAATCATTACCGCGTAGTTCTGAGCGTATTACTGGTGGCGCTGTTGTTCATAGAACCCACTGAATTCGACAGCCGCTTGAGGGCAGCCGAGTATTATCATGCCGGGATCATTGGCTACCTCGCCCTCAACCTGTTTGTTGCACTGGTTCTTCTGGCCGGTTTTCAACCGCGCAACCGGCACATCGTTCTGTCCATTCTGATGGATATCCTGATATTGCACGGACTTCTGCTGACCAGCACCGGGATGACCAGCGGGCTTGCGAACCTGGTAATCGTGACCGTGGCGGCGGGCAATATTCTGACCCCTTCCCGGATTGGCACCTTTTATGCCGCCCTTGGCGCCATCTGCTCTCTGGGCATCGCTGTCTGGTCTGTACTTTACATGTTCTACTCGGCTGACGAGATTGTACGAGCCGGATCACTTGGCATTCTGTATTTTGCCGCCGCTTTCATTCTTCAATATGTCTCACGACGCATGTTGAGAAGCGAAGCCCTGGCCAGCTCCAGAGCAAAAAGCATTGCTGAACTGGAACAGATCAATCGACAGATCATTCGGCGCATGCGCACCGGTATTCTGGTACTCGACCGCTATGGCGCCATCCGGCTGGCCAATGCCGCGGCTGAAGAACTACTGTTTGGCTCTGCCCCCGATGAAGAGACCCTGAGCCGGGGCCGCACTCTGCCCACACCCCTTCGCCGCGGCCTGGAAAGCTGGCTGAAAAACCCGAGGGGCCGCAGCGAGCCGTTTCAGGCAATGCCAACGGCCCCCATGGTACAGGCGAATTTCGCCCAACTGGACCAGGAACGGGGCGATCAGATTCTGGTATTCATTGACGACCTGAGCAAAGTCACCCAGCAGGCCCAACAGATGAAGCTGGCTTCGCTCGGGCGGCTGACCGCCGGAATAGCCCACGAAGTCCGCAATCCTCTGGGCGCCATCAGCCACGCCTCACAGCTGATGCGGGAATCCGAACATCTGGACGATGGCGATCGCAAAATGCTGGATATCATTCAACGCCACTCGCGGCGGGTGAATGGCATTATCGAGAATGTGCTTGACCTCTCCCGACGGCGGGAGGCAAGCAGCGACCTGGTGCAGGTTGACCAGTGGTTGCGAACGTTCCGGGATGACTACCTGCAAACGCTGGACGGAGCGGCCGAAAATCCACCCGTTATCCAGCTGGAAATCGAGGATGGATTGCCACAGGCGCGCTTCGACGTCAGTCAGCTGGAACAGGTGCTGGTCAATCTGTGTGATAACGGACTGCGTTACAGCCAGGAGAGCATCGGCCAGCCGAAAGTCGAGTTACACGCGGGGGCCACCGCTGACGGTGAACGCACGTACATCGACGTTCGCGATTTCGGGGTTGGCATTGGCCAGGAAAACCGCACTTCCATTTTCGAGCCCTTCTTCACCACAGACAAAAGCGGCACCGGCCTGGGCCTTTATCTGGCCCGGGAACTGTGCGAATCTAATCAAGCCCATCTGTCTCTGGTGGATAATAAAAATCCTGGCTGCTGTTTCCGCATTACCTTTGCCCATCATGGGCGAATGATCTGATACGCCGGACACCCTGATAGTAAAAATAGCAAAAGCCTGACCACGACACGGAGCCAACTCCACGCTAATGACCAAACACACAGCCCTGATTGTCGACGACGAACCCGACATCCGCGACCTGCTTGAAATCACTCTCAGCCGAATGGGCATTAACACGTTGACCGCGCCGGATGTTGGCACCGCCAAAAGCCTGCTCAAAGAACACGCACCGCAACTCTGCCTGACCGACATGAACCTGCCGGATGGCAACGGCATCGAACTGGTGCAATGGATTCAACAACACGCGCCTGCCACGCCGGTGGCGGTCATCACTGCCTACGGCAATATGGAAACGGCTATAGAATCGCTGAAAGCAGGCGCTTTTGATTTTGTATCCAAGCCCGTGGAATTGCCTCGCCTGCGAGAGCTGGTGAACAGGGCGCTCAAACTTTCGGAACCAACAGCTGACGCCGAATCTCAGAACGATGAACCAGGTCTGCTCCTGGGCAACTCTTCGGAAATTAAACGGCTCAGAAATCAGGTTCGTAAACTCGCTCGAAGCCAGGCGCCTGTGTTTATCAGTGGCGAATCAGGTTCCGGCAAAGAGTTGGTGGCCCGGACAATTCATCTGCAAGGGCCCCGACGCGACGGTCCTTTTATTGCGGTCAACTGCGGGGCAATCCCCTCGGAATTGATGGAAAGCGAATTTTTTGGCCACAAAAAAGGCAGCTTCACCGGCGCTATTGATAACAAGGATGGGCTATTCAGATCTGCCAACGGCGGCACCCTGTTCCTCGACGAAGTGGCGGACCTACCACTAACCATGCAGGTCAAATTATTACGAGCCATTCAAGAGAAAGCCGTAAGGCCCGTCGGCGACACCAAAGAAATCGCCGTGGATATCCGGGTACTGAGCGCCACACACAAAGATTTGCCCGGCCTGGTTCAGGAAGGAAATTTTCGCCAGGATCTATTCTATCGCATCAACGTAATCGAGCTTAAGGTTCCAGCACTGCGGGAGCGGCCAGATGATATTGAGCTACTGGCAAATCATATCCTCGAGCGTATTTCAAAGGAATATGAGTGTGAGCCAGCCACTCTGACATCGGAAGCGATCACAAGACTAAAAACCTACGAGTTCCCAGGGAACGTTCGAGAACTGGAAAATATCCTTGAGCGGGCGTTCACCCTGTGTGATGAGGATCTGATCGGACAGAACGACCTTCACCTCGGCCATGCTCCAATTCCACTCGAAAGCAAGAACCTTGGGGATATCACTTCGATCGGCAGTGGGTCAGAATCACCGGCTGTACCGGAGGGTGACATTGACTTGGAAGGCTACCTTGAAACCATCGAGCGCACTGCCATCGAAAAAGCGTTGGAAGCCACTCGCTGGAACAAGACTGCCGCAGCGAAGCGGCTGGGGATCAGCTTTAGAGCGTTGCGTTATAAACTGAAGAAATTGGGGATGGAGTGACACTCACCTCAAACATGGCAATAAACGGGTGCTGAAAGCGCCTGTATTTGTTTAGAATGTCAGCAACTTTTCACGGGAAGTGAAAAGCTCAATCTCACAACTCAACATGGATGTTGAATTATGCCCCTGCGCAGAACTACTCAGGGCTTTACCCTGATTGAATCTTTGATAGCACTCGTTATCCTTGCCTTGCTAATGAGCCTCTCCGGAATATCTTGGTCACCCCTGATTGCTTCCAACCGCCACAAGGATATAGTGAACACTACCCATCGCATGTTTTCACTGGCACGTTCCTACGCCATCACCCAGAAAACCGTTACAACTGTCTGCCCGCTTTCTTCTTCACTGCAATGCATCGATGACTGGAACAAACCGGTTTCCATATTCCCCGATGTCGACAATGACAAACGCCCCGACGATGGCCGCATTTATCAAGTCTTCGAGTTGGCAGACGAGCAGTCAATACTGTATTCGCGGACAGCCGGTCGAGGCTATTTTCAGCTGGCACCCGACGGCATGAGCCGCGGCACTATGGGTAGCCTGGTCGCGTGCACTAGCGCCGGCGACAGCTTGCTGGAAATGAGCTACCTTGCTCTCAATATCGGGGGCCGCTTGCGGACGCTGGCTGACGATGACAATGATGGCATCATCACGCTTCCCTGGGGCGCGACGGTGACTTGCTGACCTCCCTGACCTTCCTGACCTTTCTGACTACGTGACCTCGATCACATAAACAGCGATTAGCGACCGTTCATTACTGAACTTTTACCGTTCATCGCTTACCTGATGCATATCGTCAACGGCTTTGATCTACTCAAAAAAGGCTCATTGACGGGATACATATTTTGAAGAAAAGCACAGGCTTCACGCTGATTGAGTTGATCATCACCATGGTGATTCTAGCCATCGTCACCATGGCCGCCATTCCCAGTTTCAGCAACATGATTCAGAACAACAAGCGGGCAGCCGACACCAACCTTCTGGTGTCATCAATTAATTTCGCGAGAACGGAAGCGATCAAACGCGGCGCCAACGTTACATTCAGCACGGATGGAGGCCTGGAAAGTGGCTGGTGCGTGCACTTAGGCGATGCAGCAGGTGACTGTGACGATCAGATTCGTGGTTTCGAGTCATCCGGCAATCTGACTTTTACTGTTAAGGACGACGACGATCAGGACGTAGACGATCTCGTATTCGACAGGCGCGGTTTTCTTGTTCCCCAGACGGCCCTGACGGTCACTGTTATCCCTGAAGAATGCGTTAGCGGGAACCCGGACAGGCGAATTATCCGTGTAAGTCCCGTTGGACGAACAGAAATTGACGAGGACCCATGCCCGTGAATCAACTCATTCAACGTGAACCAAAACAGCTGAATCGCTCATTTGCCATTAGCCAGCAATCAGGCTTTGGCATGATTGAAGTGCTCGTCACAGTGCTGGTTCTGGCGATTGGACTACTTGGCGTTGCATCTACGCAAGTCGTCTCGCTTCAAATGAACTCACAGTCGCAAAGCAGGAGCCAGGCCGTGTTGCTGGCTGAAGACATGCTGGACCGGGTTCGCGCAGCGCCTGACAACATCGGTGCCTATGCCCTGGGTCAAGGTAACGCGCAAGGCGCTAATAGCGGGGCATGCGCTACGTCTTTTGTTCCCGCCAACGGTTCTGTCCCGGCTAACGACGTCGCCGCCTGGGAAAACAACCTGGCGTGCCTGTTGCCCGCCGCAAGCCGAACCGTTGCGGTAAACGGCAACACGGTAACGGTAACTATTGACTGGGATCAAAATGACCCGGATATGAATCCCGTTGTAGTGAGGGCTCAGATTTGATCAAACTAACGCTAAAACACCGTCGCACACTGCCCGCTGGCTGCATAAAAGGCCAGGCAGGCCTGTCACTGATAGAGCTGATGATTGCCATCGCCCTGGGCCTGGTGCTCACACTGGGCGTCATCCAGATCTATCTCAGTGGTAGTGCATCCTATCGCCAGACACAAGGGCTTGCGCACGCTCAGGAGAGCACGCGATTTGTTTCGGCAATGCTTGCGCCAGACTTTCGCTCCGCCGGCACGTTTGGATGCCTCGCGCGAATGGGCCGGCCGCTTAATCAGGTTGTCGATAATCGGCTCAACGGTGTTTTGACCGTGCCCGTAAACCAGGCGTTGCAGGGCTGGGAGTACAGCGGCACCGGGCCGGGTGACAACATCACACTGGCAGCGGCTATAGACACGCCGGTGGCCGGAAGCTGGGCATCAGGTTCAGCTGGAACCAACTTGCCGGCGGCTCTTGCGGGGTCAGTCATAACAAATTCAGACGTTATTATTGTCAATGCCCTGACACCGCTCGGTGTTCCAGTAAATGGCGGCAATCCTCAGAATGGAGCCAACATCAATCTGACGGGTGCGTCCGGAGTGGATGATAGAATCATTCTTACTGTCGATGAAGCGTGCTCACGGGGTGAGCTTTTTCAGAATACCAATAACAGGAATGCCACCGCGCTCACCATCGCGGGCGGCAACGTTAACCCGGGCAACAATGGCAACACTTTCAACGTCGACTATGGCGACGACGACGGTGATCCCCTGACGACACCACGGGTTTATGAGTTCACCGCCATGGCCTATTACATCGGTGAGGGCACCAACGACGAGCCCGCTCTATTCCGTCGACTAATGACACCACTTTCCTCCGCTCCACAGGAATTGGTGTCCGGCGTCGAGACACTTCAGCTCCTTTATGGTGTTGATACCGGCGGAACGAGTGCAGCAGACAACTACGTGCCAGCGAATCAAGTGACTGACTGGGAATCCATCGTCAGCGTCCGCTTTTCCACCATGACCCGCAGCCAGGACGAAGTGCTCACCGAAGCAAACAATCGCAGTTTTGACATGCTTGGCAGCGAGGTATCTCAGGCAAACAACGGTGACCGCCGAGCACGCCTGGTTTCAGTGGGCACAACGGCGCTCAGGGGGATAATGCAATGAACGCAAATCGACAGTTGATAGGCAGAGCCAGGTTCGGGCCCACACTGAGAGCTCAAAATGGAGCATCACTCATAGTCGCTCTCGTTATGTTGCTCTTGATCTCTCTGCTCGCAGTAGGTGGCATGCAAGGCTCTATCCTCCAGGAACGGATGGCAAGCAACTCTCAGGACCAGGCAATTTCCTTTCAGTCTGCAGAAACTGCGCTGAGGCAGGGCGAGGATGACCTGATGGATACCGATACCCCCAATGTTCGCCAAACCGCATGGCTGGCAGACCCGCTGCCGAGCCCATGGGCATGGGATGGAAACAACCCCGCCGCGTCAGGAACCGGAGACGCAGGCGGCCAGGTCAATGCTGAGCCGGTATTTCATCAGGCTAGACTCGTCGATGTCTGCTCGTTTGATCCAACGCAACCCTGTTTCGAGAGGTTCACCGTCACTTCGCGAGCGCAAGGTGGCAGTGACCAGGCAATTTCCGTTTTGCAAACTACCGTTCTGCTACCACCGGAGTGAGAGGTGAATACTCTTTTTCCTACGCCAATGAAACCCGCTCTTTTGAGAGCAGCCTCCGGACCAGGAGTACACAACATGAAAAAGAACAGAATCGTTAATCGGACCTTGAACGGGCGCTCGCCAAATCGATCGGGTAAGCGGAAGTATATTTCCCGCACTTTGGTGGCCGCTGTTTCCTGCATGCTCTCACTAGCCACGTTCCAGTCTGCGCTGGCGAACGTCAACCTGGCCTCTGTCCCAGTGTTCCTGAAAGAGTCCGTCGACCCTAATCTTGTTTTTGTCTTTGACGACTCGGGATCGATGGGGTGGCGCTATATGCCATCCGACCTGGGGGGCAACGACTGGTACAGCAACCACTATTACTCCAGCCACGTCAACAAGATCTATTACGACCCATCGGTGACATATGAACCACCTTACATGCCGGATGGCACCAGTCGTTACCCCGATTCTAGCTACACCGATGCCTGGGTAAATGGCTTCGATCAATCTGATGGAACAGACAACTTAAGCAATGACATTCGATTCGACCAAATTGGATCCATCGAAGAAGGTTTCTACATGCAGTTCAACTCCTCGACGAGCTGCGACGGGAACCCGAAGCAGGACGACTGCTACACAACAGTTCTTCTGAACAACGCGTCGGACGGCGTCAAACAGAACTATGCTAACTGGTTCTCCTATTATAGCCGAAGGGATTTGGCTTCCAAATCTGGTATCACTGAGGCTTTTTTTGACCTTCCCGAAAATATTCGGCTGGGTTATGGCGCTATAAACATCAATAACACCACCATTGACGGCGAGAATACGGATACTCTAGCCAGTGGCGTTCGCGCGTACGACTCAACCCGGCGCCAACAGTTCCTGACTTGGCTACACAACAAAAACGTCAGCGGCGGAACTCCGCTTAGAACAGCACTTAAGGATGTGGGTGACTACTTTTCCCGCGCTGACAACCGCGGCCCATGGGGCAACGATCCCGGGACCAATGACACAAGCTCCCAAGTCGAATGCCGTCAGAGCTATACCATACTCATGACAGATGGCATCTGGAACGGCAACAGCAGTCCGCAGGTTGGCAACGTCGATGGAGCTTCAGGCCCATCGCACACCAATCCCAAACCAGAGGGTGATGATTTCAATTATCAGGCAGTGTCTCCCTTTGCGGATGACCACTCCAACACGCTGGCCGATGTTGCCATGCAATATTGGAAAACGGATCTTCGCCCGACCCTGGCCGACAAGGTGCCTACCGCCGGTATAGACGATGCTTTCTGGCAACATATGACGACGTTTACAGTCGGCCTTGGTGTCGAGGGGACTGTAAGCGAATCTGATGCGTTTGCTGCAATTGCAAGTGGCAATCAGATCAATTGGCCTGAGCCGTTCAGTGGTGCAGGTGCGCCCAATATCGATGACCTGCTACATGCAGCTGTCAACGGTCGGGGAGGATTCGCAAGCGCACAGAACCCTGAGGAGTTTTCGAGGGAAATGAAAGGCTTTCTTGACACCGTTGTGGCCAGAGCAGAAACCTCTGCCTCTTCTGCTGCAGTGAGCGCAGCCGTTCTCAGAACCGACACCCTTGGCTTTTTTGCCGGGTTCCGCAGCGACGACTGGAGCGGAACGCTTTCCGCGTTTAATTTCGAGAGCGGTGAGTCCATTTGGGATGCAGAGGAAACACTGAGAAACAAATCACCGTCCGAGAGGAATATCTTCACCCATGACGGTACCAGTGCCGTTTCCCTTCTCGACATCACCAAGCTCTCGACGAATCAGCAAGACGCCCTGAATGCCGACCCGGATAATCCAGGTTCGGATGATAACCTGGGCCAGGACAGAATTGATTGGATCAGAGGTGAAACAGGCGCTGCTTCGTTCAGATCAAGAGATTTCACTCCGGAGGGTGGCGGTGCTCCCGTTACCAGATTGCTGGGTGACATTGTTAACGCCAGCCCTTTGTTTGTCGGCACTCCGAACTACGGCTTCAGACGCCTGAACGGGAATGAGGGGAGCAGTTACAGTATTTTCCGATCAAGTGAGGATTACCGGGACAGAACAACGGCTGTGTACGCGGCTTCGAATAATGGCCTATTGCATGCTTTTGACAGTTCAGAAGGTGATGAATTATTCGCATATATGCCAGGCGAGCTCCTGGAGGCTGGCCAGAACGCCAGCTCTGCCCGGATTTCGACATTGATTTCACCGGATTACGCGCATCGCTATTTTATGGATGGATCCCCCACCGCCCTAGATGCCTACATAGAAGTGGATGGCACTTCCCAATGGCGAACTGTTTTGACCGGCAGCATGGGGGCTGGAGGAAGAACTGTTTTCGCTCTCGACATCACCGATCCCGATGAGTTTTCAGCAGACAGTGTACTGTGGGAATTCTCCCACCCGGACCTGGGTCAGGGTGTAACCGATGTGCGGGTTGCCCGCCTGGAAAACGGGACATGGGCTGCGATCTTCGGTAACGGATATAACGGGGATGATGAGAAAGCCAGTCTTTTTGTTGTCGATCTTGCTGATGGCAGTTTAATTCGACAAATTGAAACCGGTGCCGGCGGCACAGCTAACTCCAACGGGCTCTCAACACCGGTCGTCACAACGTTCCCGGAAACCGACGGGATTACTCGGTATGCCTATGCGGGTGATATGCTTGGAAATATGTGGCGGTTTGATCTGACCGGCGGTGACGATGACGGTAGTCAATGGGCCACAACCAAACTGTTCTCGGCGGTTGGCCCGGGCGGAAATGCTCAGCCTATTACGGCGGCACCGGCAGTTACCGTAAATCCTTCAGACCTCGATGAACTGATCCTCTCATTCGGAACCGGAAGCTTGATCAGAAATGGCGATGATGCTTTCGATGAGATCCAGTCTTTTTACTCAATTCGGGATGATCTGACGCAGAGCTCACTGAATCGCAGTGATGACCTGCTTGAGCAAACCATAACGTCGCAAAGCTCAGTTCAGACACCGCGTGCTGATGGAACAGGGACTAACACCGCTGTGTTAAGAGACACCTCCAATAATGAATTGACTGACGAGCAAGGGTGGTACCTTGATCTCTCGGTTGGAGGTAGCAAAGACGGTGAACGAGTTATCAGCCAACCGACATTCCCGTTCGGCTTAACCCCCGACAGGGTACGCTTCAGCACCGTCATTCCGGATGCAGACCCCTGCAGTCCTGGACGTACAGGATTCATTATGGACCTGGATATCGTCAGCGGCGGACCACCGGCACCAGATTCGCCTGTCTTTGACCTCAACGGAGACGGTCTCTTCAACACCGCGGACATACCTGGTAGCGGTGACGATAGCGATGGCGATGGCGTAGCGGATACCTTTGACCAGTGCGTGGGCACGTCGACCGGTGTCAGCGTTGACAGCTATGGCTGCGGAAGCGGAAGCGGCGGCGATGGGGGCGATGGCGATGGCGATGGCGTACCAAATATCGATGACCAGTGCGCGGGCACGTCGACTGGTGTCAGCGTTGACAGCTATGGCTGCGGACCCGGAAACAATTACGAAAATCTTCTCGCCCCCTCCGGCATCCAGAGCGGAGATGGAACCCGGATCACAACGATTGCTGACCCTTCGGGCCAGTTAGAAATGATAGTGGATGACCCAACGCAAACAGACCCGGATGATCCGTGTGTAACGGCAATCTGTGTGTTCACTGGTGGTGATCTTGGCAGGCAAACATGGGAGCAACTCCGTTGAGGGGTTGCCTATCCAGCTCAAGGAGCATAATTATGATGCGAAACCTATTTGCAATCGGTCCACTCTTCTCGGCAATAGCACTCACTGCGGGATTGACAATGAGTGCAAGTGCCAATACGGACGCTAACACAGAACAAGCAGGGTCAATGCAGAATGTTTTTGTCCAGGGCGAGCAATCCCCTGATCAGAAACGTTTTAGTGGTCGTCTAGACTCTATCAGTAGGGATGGGCGTACGGTAGTCATCAACGACACAGTGCTTGAAGTCAGTCCGATCATTACCGTCGACGGAGTGAGTATTTCCAGAGAAAGGCTTTCACAGAAACTGAATGAAGGCCAAAAGGTGGAGTTCAGATTGTCTGATGACTCGAAGGCAGGCAAACAACTTACTGAGATTCTCACAAAATAAACGGCCTCCAGGCGCAGAGAAAATAGATGAAAATCAGACAAGAAGCCTTTTCAGCACCATCAACGGCAAAATCAGTGGCTAGAAAAGCCACTGGTTTCACATTGATAGAGTTGATGATTGTAGTAGCGATCATCGGTATTATCGCGGCAATCGCCTTCCCGTCTTACCAGAATCAGGTTCAACAAACACGGAGGACCGCAGCCCAATCAGACCTTCTGGAACTTACTCAATGGATGGAGAGGCGCTACTCAAACGGGTTTGATTACAGAGAAGACGACGGGAGTGCGCCTACTTTGCCCTTTGATCAATCGCCCAAGAATGGAGATGCTTTTTACGACATAAGCTTTTCTGGGAACGTTGCTCGAGACACTTTTACTCTTCAGGCAGTTCCAACCGGGGGCCAGGCAACCGATGACTGTGGTCCGCTCACACTGGATCAGCAGGGGGCTCGCGGCGCGGACGAGGCAGGATGCTGGTAAAAGACGCCTTGTTGATACCATCGTAACTTAGCTCAGTTCGATGGCATCGATTCTTAATTCCTTCGGCATGGAAAACACAATATTTTCCTCACGCCCGGCGATTTCTTCGGGCAGATCACCACCCAGTTCACGAAGCCGGGAAATCACGTCATTCACCAGCACCTCCGGGGCGGAGGCTCCGGCCGTCACACCGACGGAACGCTTGCCATCCAGCCATTCGGGCTCAATCTGGGAAGCTTGATCAATCAGATAAGCTGGCGTACCCATGCGCTCCGCCAGTTCGCGGAGGCGATTGGAGTTGGAGCTGTTGGGCGACCCCACCACCAGCATCAGGTCACAATCCCCCGCCAGCTGCTTAACGGCGTCCTGCCGATTCTGCGTGGCGTAGCAGATATCGTCTTTACGCGGCCCCTGAATCTCCGGGAAATTCTCCCTCAGCGCATTAATGACCCGCGCCGTGTCGTCCATAGAAAGCGTGGTCTGGGTCACATAGGACAGCTTTGACGGATCCTTCACCCGCAAGTTGACGACGTCTTTCTCGTCCTCAACCAGGTAAATCTCGCCACCGCTACTATGATCGTACTGCCCCATGGTGCCTTCCACTTCCGGGTGGCCCTGGTGACCGATCAGGATGCACTCCCGACCGTCCCGGCTGTACTTCATTACCTCCAGGTGCACCTTGGTAACCAGCGGGCAGGTAGCATCAAACACTTTCAAACCACGACGCGCCGCTTCATTCTGCACCGCCTGGGACACCCCGTGAGCGCTGAAGATCACCAGCTTGTCATCCGGCACCTCTTCCAGCTCATCCACGAAGATGGCACCGCGCTCACGCAGGTTATCCACCACAAACTTGTTGTGCACGACTTCGTGGCGCACATAGATCGGCGCACCGAACACATCAAGAGCGCGGTTCACGATTTCAATGGCACGGTCGACACCGGCACAAAAGCCACGAGGATTAGCGAGTCGTATTTGCATAAAATTGCCCTGAAATATCAAACAAGTTTGAGGAAGCGGGCAGATAGGGCCTTCCGGGATCGTCAAAAACAAGGATGTTTTTGTCGAGCGTACAGGGAAGTATTTACCGCGTATCCCGGAAGGCCCTATCTGCTCGCTGACCTACGCCCGAGCTAAAAGGCTACAAAGGTCAATGGGCAGCCCCAACAGGCTCCACATCAATAATGTCCACTTCAAACGTCAGTGTACGCCCCGCCAGAGGGTGATTAAAGTCCACCTCCACCTCGTCACCCTCCACACGACTGACCACCCCTGGCAGCT
>Ga0307934_1001714_pt1 | contig 12844 bp, 8 predicted proteins | sample OrgLakmetageno90_FD_201838 | JGI IMG/M metagenome (GOLD analysis project Ga0307934, IMG submission 201838) | Saline water microbial communities from Organic Lake, Antarctica - #90 | ecosystem: Environmental > Aquatic > Non-marine Saline and Alkaline > Saline | place: Antarctica: Organic Lake... | reverse complement strand
AAATAAACAAAACAGCAAGAAGGATGTCTTCTTGCTGTTTTTAGTTAACTTCAATCTATGTCAAAAACAGGTGTTTTATTAATCAATTTAGGTACTCCAGACGATGCAAAGTGGGGCGCTGTTCGAACTTATTTATCAGAATTTTTGAATGACCCAAGAGTAATTGATATTCCTTGGCTGCTGCGAAAAATATTGGTCAATGGAATCATTGTTCCTTTTCGTTCGTTCAGTTCTACAAAAATTTACAAGGAGTTGTGGACGGATCGAGGTTCTCCGTTGATTTATCATGGAGAAAGGGTTGCTGAAAAATTACAAAACCAATTAGGAGATGATTTTGGAGTTCACTTAGCCATGCGTTACCAAAATCCGAGTATGGAGAAGGTGATGGGAGAGATGAGATTAAAGAATTACAAAAAACTAATTATCATTCCATTATTTCCGCACTACGCTTCGGCAAGCTCAGGTTCTGCCATGGAAAAGGCACTGAAAATAATCTCTAAATGGTGGGTGATTCCTGAAATAGCCATGGTCAGTCAGTATTGGGATAATGAAGGTTTTATTAATTCATTTGTTGCTAGGGCTAATCAGTATAAGATAGACGATTACGATCATGTTTTATTTAGCTACCATGGCTTACCTGAGAGACATGTGGATAAGGTTTATGACGATGGAGTTCCTTGCGCAGATCACAATTGTGAGAACGAAGTAACGGAAGACAATAAATACTGTTACAAAGCAACGTGTTACGGAACAACTAGATTGCTAGTAGAAAAATTAGGAATTCCTGAAGACAAGTATACGGTTGCCTTTCAGTCGAGATTGGATAAAAAGTGGTTAAGACCTTTTTCAGATGATTTTATAAAAGAAAGAGCTGAAAAGGGTGACAAGAAAATTTTAGCCTTCTCACCTGCGTTTGTTGCGGATTGTTTAGAAACTACCGTGGAAATTGGTATTGAATACCAAGAGATTTTCGAAGAGCACGGAGGAGAGAAAGTACAATTGGTTGAAAGTTTAAATGATCACCCTTTGTGGATCGATACCTTGGAGAAGATGGTTCGAGATAGAGCATAATAAGTTTACTTCAACACTATTTCATACTGTTCCAATTTAAATTGCCCTTCTATTTTGTTGAGGTCCTTATTATATAAGTAACAGCTAATTTTCCCCGTCTCGGGGTAAACTCCAAAAGCGTAGGTAAAATCGAACAAAAGGCTACCGTCGTCTTGAATTCTTGTGCTATTAATCGGATTAAGTCCGCCATATTCATACTTTTCTCCACTAACGCTATCTTCCGCCGAAAAAATGATAAGGTAGTCTTCGTAAATATTAGGGTTTGTTATTTTTCCACTGCAGCGAATAAACGAAGGAATAGCCTTGTGTTTCTTCATTAAATCATAATACATACCGTTTCGATTAACCTGAATTTCATTTTCAAATATTTTTTTGCGTTTTAGAAACTTTTTTCGCTGAAAAAGAGTCAACTCAGAAATAGAGTCTTGGTAGATCCTATCGTACGTTTCAAAAATTCTCGGTCGTAACTCTTCGAATTGGATGAGGTAATCTACCATGGTGTCCGATTCTTTTGGACTATCTTGAAAAACCCGAGTTGGAAAATGGTGAATCCTAGCTAGCTCGTTGTCGATTTGCCAAAATCTACCGCCAGTGGAGGTTGGAATGCCTTTTACTTGTAAAGGAATTTTAGTCAGCAGTTGTGTGTTGAAGTGCTCGTATTTCCAGTTACGCGCATACGTTAAGTTCGCTTGTAAGATAAAAAGTAAAACGGGAAAAGGAAGAAGTATTAAGGAAACCCTTTTCCACTTTAAGTTATCTAGGCAGAAAGGTATAGAACCTAGAAAAAGGATGAGTAGGTGAGTAATTCCTCTGTCTAATGGGTATAGGATGTCGAAAAATAAATTTAAAAGTAAGGCCGAAACGACTGTTACTACTAAGAAGATTGGGAATAGCTGGGTTTCCCAATCTTTCTTTTTCATTAAGTGGATGGCGGAAACGATGATAATTCCTATAAAAACAAGGCTAAAAAAATAATTTAAATAGGGGTGAGTCCACCCAAGGTGAAATTCCGATAAGGACGAAACAGAAACATCTAGAAATCCTTCCTTCCCACCCAAATAAAGCTTCCCTGAATTTTGCAATTGCATGGAGTAATAAGCCATAAAGCCGATGGGTATTATACTGATTATTGTTATTATAAGGGTTTTTAATTGCTTAAATTTTATGTTCCAGAGCAACAGAAATAGAATTCCACTTAAACTAACTACGAGTAAAGAAAGGTTGGAATACATGCATAAAAGCCAAAAAAGAATCGCCAAGTTGGAGTATTTGAATTTTTGGGTAGCCAAGTAGTTTCTCGTAAGTGCGAGGCTCAAAAGCATGAAACTCCATGCCAAGGCATAACCACGGCTAATGCTAAAGAAATCTAAAATGAAAACGGAGAAAACGGAGAAACACAGAAAAAGCCAATAGTTACTTTTATAATGAAATGCTTTTTTGAAGGACACAAGGCTCCAAAAATAAATGGGAAAAGCCAAAATGCTGGGTAATCTAACAATCCACATGCTATCATCTTGAAAAAGTCGAACCAATAAACCTCCTAAAAAACTATTTAAAAAGTGATTGTTGGCGTCGAAATAGCCGGTAAATGGAATGGGATTCCAATCTAACATGTAACTGTATTTAGTTACTAATTCGTCGTGAATGTAAAAAACGTAAACTGCTCGGACTATTACATAGATAAAGAGGCCTAGAAATAGGGCTATTTCTAGGCGATATTCATAACGAAGGGTTGTTAAGTTGCGTTTTGTCAAAAAGGTACAAATTTATAATCTCTCAAATATATTGTAATTTTTTAGTACTTAAGCCGATAGCGTTATAAAATGTCGTACACTTCGTTCGATGGCTATCGGACGAAGTGTACTCGTTTTCTAATCGCCTGCCTGCGGCAAGGCAGGCTCGGCCCGTTCGAACGGCTAGGCCGGGCGGGCATTTAACAAAAATGCTTTTAAAATTATTGCATTTATTTTTATGCGGCAATTAAAAACTGAATTGGTATTAGTAGTTATGAGATGCAAACCATAAAAGTTTTCCGGTCAGAAGCGAATGAATGAATTTGGCAGAATTAGAATTGCTTTCGATCTTTTTTTAAGCTAGAATTTATTGCGTTTTTCCAGTATTTTGAAAATTTACTGAAAGAGTTATCTTTAGGAACTAAATGGATATCATTATGTCGAAAAAGAAAAGCAAATCAAATGTATTGGTAATTGTCGCGGTCTTTCTAATGGTGTTAGGTGGATTAATGATTTACAACAGTTACGTATCCGGGAATAAAGGTCTAATTGCAAGCGCCATATCATGTATTGTAATAGGTGGTGCACTCATTTATATCTCCCAAAAATCGGTTAGAAAAAGAAGAAAGTAGTTTAATTCAATACTTCCTCTTCCGGTCTGGTGTGTTTCCATCGTTTATGGCTCCACAACCAATATTCCGGCTGGGATTGAATGACCTTTTCCAACATTTGAGTGTGGGTTTTTGAAATAAATCCAAATTCCTCTTGGTTGGGTTGTTCGGTAATTACGTCGTATTGTAGCTCGTAATAGCCTCTTTTTACTTTGTAGATATTCGCAAATATGACTACTGCATTAAATTCTTTTGCAAACTTTTCTGTTCCAAATTGAACACCGGTTTCTTGGTTCAAAAATTTCATCCAATAGGCTCGTTGACTTTTCCTTGGAGATTGATCCGCTCCAAAAATAATCGCATACAATCCAGAATTAATGTCGTTTAGTTTTTCCTTGATTTCTTTTATAGAAAGCATTCCCAATCCATACTTGGAGCGGCTGTTTGTTATCTTGTCGTTGATAAATTCATTTTTCAGGGGAGTGTAAAGGGCAACTGTATCGTGTTGCGTCGTTGCTCCAATGGTAATAGCAAATAACTCCCAGTTCCCATAATGACCTCCAACTAAAACTACCTGCCTACCTTGTTGGAAATACTGGTTTACCATTTCAATGTTTCTGTCCTTCATTCGAAGTTTTGCATCTTCCAAAGAAATGCTAAACGCCTTCAAACTTTCTACCACTAAATCGCATAAATGGCCGTAGAATTTTGCCTCGACTTCTAAAATTTCTTTTTTAGACTTCTCTGGAAAGGAGTTGGTTAGGTTTTGCCGAACCACCTTCGTGCGATAACCAATTACTTTGTAAAGTATTAAGTACAAAAAGTCTGAAATGCGATACAACATCCAAAAAGGCAATTTGGATATTGGCAAAATAACTAGGTAGTACAATAATTTTGAACCCATTAGTTTACGCTTTGGATAAGATAGTTTCGATCCATAAAAGTAAGTTCATCTCCTTCCTTTCGGTCGGTCATCAATTTACCCAATGGGGAGTTGAGGGATAAACCCATCAAATCTTGAGCTTCTAAATTTAACTTTCCAAAGGCAATTCCGAAGAAAAACAAACCGTGATTGGTAAGCACCAAGCTGCCATTTTGAATGCTCTCTACTTTTTTTAATGGTATGTTTTTAAGGGAATTAATCTGTTTTTTCAAATATGCAATTCGTTCTTCTATTCTGCTAATTTCTTGGTTCATCATCTCCCTAGAGGTTTCAAATTTATCTCCCGCACTGCTTTTGGTTTCTTTGCCAATTTCTTCATTTACCGACTGCAATTCGTCCACATAGTCGCTAAGTTGCGTCTGTAAGTGTTCTTGAATGAAAGAGATTATTTTTGTTTTATCCATGAAGGAGTAAAGGTATCCATCAATTTTAAATTTATCGTTTCTTCTACCCTCACTTAAACTTATCTTTGTGAAGTGAGACAAATTGCTCAAATTATTCGTTCCCAATATCCATTGTTCGTGGATGCGCTGGTGCATTGGTCAAATACCTTTGAGGTTGCTTCTGTGCTGAATAGTAATGACTATGCGGATCATTATGGAAAATATAGTCTACTTGCAGGAATAGGAAGTAAACGAATTATCCGCGACGGGGGAATTCGAGAGGTTAGGGCTTTTTATAAGGCCAACAAAACGTGGTTGTTTGGGCATTTAGCCTACGATTTGAAAAACCAATTGGAGAATTTACAATCTAAACACGCTGGGAATTTTGATTTTGGTGATCTCAGTTTTTTTGAACCAAAAATTTTGGTAGTTCAAAATAGAGGAGAAGAAATGGTGCGTTTTTTCGCTGATGACGAAGCAGAAATAAATTCCTTTATAGAAAGTCTCAGTCATTTTGAAGGTACCACTCCCACACTACCAAAACTAAAGGCTAAAATGCAGCGACAGGCTTATTTTGAAGCCATTGCTCGTTTAAAGAAGGAAATTCAATATGGGAATATTTACGAAATAAACTATTGCCAAGAATTTTATAAAGAAGAGGTTCAGTTGGATTCTGCCGCCGTTTATAGTTTGTTGAATTCGGCATCTGCTATGCCTTTTTCGGCTTTTTACAAGTTAGAGCATAACTCGTTAATGTGTGCATCGCCTGAAAGGTTTTTAGTGAAACGGGGGAATCAAATTTATTCTCAGCCTATAAAAGGCACTATTAAGCGGGGAGCTACTAAGCAAGAAGACGAGCAGCTGAAGCAAAAATTACAAGCAGATTTAAAAGAGCAGACGGAAAATGTAATGATTGTAGATTTGGTTCGTAACGATTTATCGAGAACTGCCGCGAGGGGAAGCGTTAAGGTCGAGGAATTGTTTGGGGTTTACCCTTTTCCACAGGTGCATCAATTAATTTCTACCGTATATTCAACGCTAGACAAGCTATACGATATTTTCGATGTTTTAGAAACATGCTTTCCAATGGGCAGCATGACGGGCGCTCCGAAAATTTCAGCCATGCAGCTGGCCGAGGAGCACGAAACATCAAAACGAGAACTCTATTCCGGAAGTGTAGGTTACATAACTCCTGAAGGAGATGCAGACTTTAATGTAGTTATTCGCAGTCTCATGTATTCTGAAAAAAGAGAATACTTGTCGTTAATGGTTGGGGGAGCAATTACCAATTTGGCAAACGCAGAACAAGAATACGAGGAGTGCCTGTTAAAGGCAAAGGCAATTTTTGAATTAGGAGAGAAATAGATGTTTAAAGGGTTTAAAAAAGAGTTTAAGAGTTGTGGTATTCGCTTTGATCAAAAAATTTTGGTTGCAGTAAGTGGTGGAGTAGATTCCATGGTTTTGTGGCACCTCATGGATCAGTCCAAATACCTTTACGGTGTTGCACACGTTAATTTTTCTTTGCGCGACAAGGAAAGTGATGCAGATGAGGAATTAATTAAGCGAATCGCGGCAGATCGGGAAATTCCTTTTTTCTCCAAAAAAGTAGACACTAAAAGTTATGCGAAGAATAATGGGGTTTCTATTCAAATGGCTGCTAGAACTCTCCGGTATGATTTTTTTCAAGAAGTAATGGGAGAGCACTTTTACGATACTTTGGCAACAGCCCACCATTTAGAAGACGATGTGGAAACGTTTTTATTGAATTTAAATCGCGGAACTGGGGTGAAAGGCTTAGCAGGAATTCGATCGACAACGGAAAGGTTTAGACCGCTTTTAGGATTTACGAAAAAGGAAATTAGAGATTACGCCAAACAAAATGAGATAGACTTTCGGGAAGATAAATCCAATGAATCCACTTTGTACGATAGAAATTGGTTTCGCCATGAAATTATAAATCCATGGAAAGAGAGAAATCCAAGTTTGCTCAACACCATGCGGCAAAACCTACATCACTTAAAAGAGACGTATGACATTTTAGATGAATTCGTGCATCGCCAATCGTTGGAATTAAGGGAGGAGTTAAAACAGGGATACATTCAATACGCTACAATAGAGCGCCTTGATCGGAAACAGTTTTATTTGTATCATGTTTTGGGACCTTTAGGATTTACTTCTGTTCAAGTCAATAATTTATTGGTTTGCATTCGTAAAAAGCAAACGGGCAAGGTTTTTTTCGGGAAAGACTCTACTCTTTTTGTAGATAGAGAAAGAGTAGAAATAACATCTGGAACAAAAGCGGAGGGCCCTTTGGTCTATTTAATTGAAAAGAATACAACTTTGGTTTCAGATCCAATTCATTTGGAGTTTAAAAGGGTTTTAAGAGACGAACTAGATTTGGAGTTGAGAGATAATAACCAAGAAGTAATCGATCGGAGCAAGTTGGTTTTTCCTTTAAAAATTAGAAAGTGGGAGCCTGGAGATAAAATGCAACCTTTAGGGATGCAAGGAAAGAAAAAGGTGAGCGATATTTTAATTGATTTGAAAGTTTCTCGCGCACAAAAAGAGCAAACGTATGTTCTGCTATCTGAAGATAAGGTAGTTTGGCTCATCGGTCTTCGGTTAGATGAGCGTTTTAAGGTAAGTGAAAGTTCCACCAAACTACTGCAAATAAAAATGTAATTGGGAGCAAAAAGAATTCAAGCGGAACGAATGTATCTGATTTTGTCGGGGTTGTTCATTGCTTCGCTAGTTGCCGGTAACTTAATTTTTCAAAAGTTTTTTAGCTGGAATTTTTTTGGATGGTATACGTTCGAAATTTCGGTAGGCATATTGCCTTATCCAGTAACTTTTCTGATTACAGATATCATCTCCGAAATTTACGGTAGAAAGAAGGCGAATCAAGTAGTGGTTTCCGGACTTTTTGCATCTGCATTTGTATTGGCTATTGTGTATCTAGGCGATGCTGTTCCTGCCACAGCTTGGTCTCCCATTCAAGATGTTGTTTTTCATCAGGTATTTGGTTTTACAGCAATAGCTGTGGGAGCCTCTATGACGGCATATCTGTTGGCACAATTCATTGACATTAGAATTTATCATTTTTGGAAACGAAAAACCAACGGAAAACACTTGTGGCTGCGGAATAATGCTTCTACCATGCTTTCGCAGTTCGTTGATACCTTAACGGTTTTACTTCTCTTATGCTCTTTTGAAATCATAGAGTGGGTGAGGTTTTCGGACTTGTTGCTCAGTGGTTTTCTGTTCAAAGTGCTAGTAGCAGCTGTAGATACACCATTTTTATATGTTGCTGTTTTTGGGATTAAAAAGTACTTTGGTCTTGGAATAAACGATGAGCTGCTAGCAGAGTAGCAATTGACAAAATTTATTTGACGTTTTTCATTCTTCACTTTTCATTAACATTAGCTAAACATTTATCTTAAATTCGCGCCTACACTATTAATAAGGTAGATATGCGGACATTTTTTCTGAGCATCTTGTTGTTTTTTTCGGCAACTATTTCTAATGCTCAAATTTTCAATCCAGTAAGCTGGAAAACGGAAGTTAAAGAATTAACTAACGGAACTTTTGAGTTGCAAATGACTGCCACTATTGAAAGTGGGTGGCATTTATATTCTCAATCTTTACCAAGCGATGATGGTCCGATTGCAACAGAATTCACGATAAAAGATTCACCAAATTACGAGTTGGTTGGAAAAGTTGTAGAGCCAAAACCAAAAACGGAGTTCGATCCAAATTTTGACATGGATTTAAACTACTTCGAAAAGAGAGTGACGTTCACTCAAAAGCTGAAGTCAAAAGTAGCTAAGGCATACAAAATAACAGCTGAGGTGTACTTTATGGTGTGTGATGCAGAAAAGTGCTTGCCGCCAGAGTATGTTGATTTAGAGTTTAACATTCCTGCAAGTTCAACAACTGAACCAGCTTCAAAGGACTCCGAGACAACAGGAGACGTTCTAGAAAATAAGGAACCAGAGAATAAAATTGGAGGAGATCACGTTTCTGACGATTATTTAAACGCTACCAAATGGGAATACTCTTCTACTAAAAATGAGGACGGTAGTTATGATTTTATCTTCAAAGGAACTATAGGAGAGGGTTGGCACTTGTATTCTCAAACTCAAAAATCTGAAGAGGAGCAGGTGATGGCTACCAAGTTTTACTTGAACAAAGCCATGGATCCGGATACTGAGACAAAAGAATCTGGTGAGTTAATTTCGAAGTTTGACCCAACGGCAGATTTAGATTTAAATTATTACGAAAATGAAGTCGAGTTTGTAAGAACTGTTACAGACATAACCGGAGATAAATATGCGATAGAATTCGAGTATATTGTGTGTAATGCATCCATGTGTTTGCCGCCAGAATTAATCGAAGTCGAATTTGATTTGAATACTGGCAATGGTATGAATGTGATGGATAAGGCTTATGTAGAAGCCAATTTAGATGTTGAATCTATCATTCCATATTTACCAAACGTAGATTTAGAAAACCCGAAAGGAACATGCGTTGAAAGCAAGGAAGATACTCAAGATGTGAGTAACGTTTGGGTCGTGTTTTTTATGGGATTTGTAGGTGGTTTAATTGCACTACTTACACCTTGCGTTTTTCCAATGATACCCTTAACGGTTAGCTTTTTTACCAAAGGTGACGGTGGTGGAAAAGGTTTAGGGAAAGCAGTGTTGTACGGCTTTTTTATCTTTTTAATCTATGCTATTTTAAGTATTCCTTTTCACTTTAATGCAGACCCTGCGGTACTTAGTGAAATTGCTACAAGTGTCGTATTAAATATCATTTTCTTTATTGTATTTGTAGTGTTCGCCATTTCCTTCTTTGGTTATTTCGAAATTACCTTACCAGCTTCACTAACCAATAAAGCAGATTCAGCTTCACAAGTTGGAGGAACGTTAGGAATCTTTTTCATGGCATTAACGTTGGCGTTGGTTTCATTCTCTTGTACTGGTCCAATTTTAGGAACGGTTTTAGGCTCAGCATTAAAAAATGGGCCGTGGCCAATTACAGCCGCCATGAGTGGTTTTGGAATTGCTTTGGGATTGCCATTTGCAGTTTTTGCTGCCTTCCCAAGCATGATGAACAAGCTGCCGAAGTCAGGTGGCTGGTTAAATGCAGTAAAGGTTGTTTTAGGATTTATTGAGTTGGCTTTAGCGTTGAAATTCTTCTCGAATGCAGACTTAGTAGAACAATGGAATGTAGTTCACAGAGAAACGTTCTTCTTGATATGGACGTTGATTTTTGCAGGTTTAACCTTGTACTTATTCGGACTAATTAAGTTTCCTCATGATTCGCCAATTGCAAAATTGTCGCCGTTTAGAAAAGCGTTTGGAATAGTTGTTTTGGTCTTTACGATTTACATTGCGCCAGGAGTTATGAAAACTCCGCCATGGAATCACAATTTATTAAGTGGATTCCCACCTCCAACCTTTTATTCTTGGTACGAAAAGGAAACTTTCCATGCACCGTTTGACAGTTTTGAAGAGGCTATGGCAGAAGCAAAAAGAGTGAATAAGCCGTTGTTAATTGATTTTACAGGTTGGGCTTGTGTTAATTGTCGTAAAATGGAAGAATCTGTTTGGACAGTAGAAAGCATTAAAGAAAAGCTAGAAAATGACTTTGTATTGGTTTCCCTTTACGTGGATGACAAGGTCAAGCTACCAGAAGAGCAACAAGGTGTTTTTGAATACATGGCAGGTGATGAAATGAAGAAAAAGAAGATTAAGACCATTGGTAACAAATGGGCTACTTTTCAAACGCAAGTGTTTAACAATAACTCTCAACCTTATTATGTAATGTTAAGTCCTGAAGGTTATCTTCTAGGAAGTCCTGTAGGCTACACGCCAAGTGTTGAAGAATATTCTGACTTCTTAGATTGCGGGATTGAGGCGGCGAAGTAGAAGGAGTGGGCTTTAGATTGTCTTGACTTCGATACGTTCCAATGCATTGGAACACGCAGCCTGACAATCTACATTAAATAGAAAATACTTGAAGCAGAAAATAAAAAAAGGCGATTCAAGTTTTCACTTAAATAGCCTTTCCTTTTGCTCTAGTCTTTATTCATTTATTGAACAACGATCTTCTCTTGATAATTCTTTTCGTCCATTTCAATGTTTAAAAGGTAAACTCCTTTGCTCATTTCTGTGTCATCAATATCGATGCTAATTACATTGTCTTGACCTGCATAATTATTATCGAAAACAAGTTTTCCTCTCATGTCAAAAATGCGAACTCTTTTAGCTGAATTTGATTGCTGCTTGAATTGTATATTCACAACTTCCGAAGCAGGATTTGGCGCAACGGAAACGCTATTCTCATCATTCGGATTATTTTCTAAGGAAATATTGAAATCATAAAAAACAAATGCAGTATCTACAGATGGGCAACCACTAACATTTCCAACAATTACAGCAATAGTATCTAAAGTTCCTGATTTTGTAGGAACGTAATTAACCACAAAAGTTTGGTTCGTGCTGCTGTCCTGCCATAAATAGGAAGCGAAACCCGGACCTGCGTCGTAGGTGTAAGAAACTGCATTTACTGGATTTAATGTGGTATCAGGTCCAATATTAATTGGTGTTCCGGTATTTACCGTTACGTTTATTGTATCTGAAACAATACAACCTATTCCACTGGCGGAACTGACAATGTATAAAGTTGAACTTAACGGGGAAACATCGATGGTTGAGGTTGTTTCATTCGTATTCCACAAGTAAGTAGAAGTAGGCGAACTACTTTGAGCACTAATAGAAATAGTATCTCCTATACAAATAGAAGTATCGTTTGAAGTTGTTAAAATAGGATTTGGGTTAACTGTTACCGTTACATTCTCAACTCGAGAGCAGCTAGAAGCATTCGTTACCGTCACAGAATATTGGGTAGTTGTTGCAGGACTTACCGTTATCGTTGCAGTCGTAGCTGAATTACTCCATAAATAAGTAGTTCCACCTGCTGCACTTAATGCTATGCTGCTACCATCACAAATTGCAGTGTCGGCAGAAATGGTAGATGTAGGTAAACTGTTTACAGTGATGGTGGAAGAATCTCTCGCACTACACCCAATGGCGTCTGTAAAGTCATAGAAAATAGTAAAAGTTCCGACTCCTGTTGCAACAGGATCAAACTGACCTGCAGTTACGCCTGTTCCAGAGTAGGTTCCACCCGATGGTGTTCCACCCGTTAAGGTAATTAATCCGCTTCCTTCACAAACATCGGCGAATGTTGATAAGCTGACTGTTGGAGCAGGATTCACGGTTACCAATTGACTTTCTACATCAGTACAACCGTTTAAATCTGTTACCGTTACGGTGTAAGTTGTATTTACGATTGGTGAAACTGTAATACTAGCATTCGTGGAATTGTCATCCCAAAGGTAAGTTGAACCGCCGCTAGCAGTTAAACTAGTACTAAGGCCTTCACAAATGATAGTCGTTCCGCTAATTGCTGCAACAGGATTTGGATTAACTGTAACGGATACATTCTCAATTTGAGTGCAGTTAGAAGCATTCGTCACAGTAACAAAATACTGTGTAGTTGAAGTTGGACTAACCGTTATCGTTGCTGTTGTTGCTGCATTACTCCACAAATAAGAATTTCCACCTGTTGCACTTAATGCAATGCTGCTACCATCACAAATTGCAGTGTCGGCAGTAATGGTAGTTGTAGGTAAACTGTTTACAGTGATGGTGGCAGAATCTCTGGCGCTACATCCAATAGCATCTGTAAAATCATAGTAAATGGTAAAGGTTCCGACTCCGCTTACACTAGGATCAAACTGACCTGCAGTTACTCCTGTTCCAGAATAGGTTCCACCGGAAGGAGTTCCACCGGTTAAGGATAGTAATCCACTTCCTTCACAAACATCTGCTAATGCTGCGAAGTTTACTGTTGGAGCAGTATTTACAGTTATGGATTGACTTTCTACATCAGTACAACCGTTTAAATCTGTTACCGTTACTGAGTAAGTTGTATTTACGATTGGTGAAACTGTAATACTAGCATTCGTGGAATTGTCATCCCAAAGGTAAGTTGAACCGCCGCTAGCAGTTAAACTAGTACTAAGGCCTTCACAAA
>Ga0307934_1001710_pt1 | contig 12860 bp, 10 predicted proteins | sample OrgLakmetageno90_FD_201838 | JGI IMG/M metagenome (GOLD analysis project Ga0307934, IMG submission 201838) | Saline water microbial communities from Organic Lake, Antarctica - #90 | ecosystem: Environmental > Aquatic > Non-marine Saline and Alkaline > Saline | place: Antarctica: Organic Lake... | reverse complement strand
TTTCAAGGCCTCTTATCAGTGCATACAGCATTTTAGAAATTTCCTCTAAAAAAGTATAGTAAGCATCAAATGTTTTTTCGTCAATGAGTTCCGAATCCTTCAGGTAGTCGAAAATTGCGACACACTCGAAAGCTGAACCTCTTGCAATTACATAGAAATTCCTTTTGTCTGGTTTAGTGAATCTACCTGAACCTTCGGCAATGTTTAGCATAATACTAAAGGAAGCTCTTCGGAGTTGTCCTTTTGTTGTGCTGTCCACTTTTGATTTTTTGAGAAAGTTGGTTACCGACTTATTGAAAACCTTTGCCTTAGTATATACGGTTAGTTTTTCAAAGTCGAACATCGAGTTAGAGTTGGAGTGTGAGTCTTGAGGCTTATTTTGGTGTGTGAGTAGATTGCTGTTGCTCTCTACTCACACTCAAAACTGATAAAGTACCCAGGGCCGGGCTCGAACCGGCACGTCCGAAGACATTGGTGTTTGAGACCAACGCGTCTACCAATTCCGCCACCTGGGCAAGTGAATTGGAGCGACAAAATTATCCATTTTTTTTACTCTAAGAAATAGTTTCTATTTTTATTCCTGTAAATCTATGTTGTACACTTGCGGGCGCTGATAATAATTGATATTTTTGCACCCCTTTTTACGGTAGGAAATTATGCCAAATGAAGTAAAAATATTTTCAGGTTCAAGTAACAATCAATTAGCACTTAGTATTGCTAAAAGTTTTGGAGTAGAGTTAGGTAAAACCTCTATTAACAAGTTTTCTGATGGGGAATTCCAGCCTGCATTCGAAGAGTCAGTTAGAGGATGCGATGTATTCATCGTACAATCTACAAACCCTCCGACAGACAATATCTTTGAATTGTTGTTAATGATTGATGCGGCTAAAAGAGCTTCAGCAAGAAGAATTATTGCCGTAATTCCTTATTTTGGTTTTGCTCGTCAAGATCGCAAAGATGCACCTCGAGTTCCTATTGGTTCTAAGTTGATGGCTAATATGCTAACAGCCGCAGGAGTCACTAGAGTAATGACAATGGACTTACACGCAGACCAAATTCAAGGATTCTTTGAAATTCCGGTAGATCATTTATACGCGTCGGCAGTATTTTCAGAAGCGATACGCGAATTGAACCTAGAGAATTTAGTAATGGCCTCTCCGGATATGGGTGGTTCGAAACGAGCATACGCCTACGCAAAACATTTGGAAACAGAAGTTGTGGTCTGTTACAAGCAGCGAAAAAAAGCCAACAACATTGATAAAATGTTTTTGATTGGAGAAGTAGAAGGGAAAGATGTTATTCTTATCGATGATATGGTTGACACAGCAGGTACATTAACTAAGGCTGCTGATATCATGATGGAGAAAGGAGCAAATTCTGTTCGAGCAATTTGCACGCACCCGATATTATCAGGTGAGGCATATAGCAGAATTGAAAAATCAAGAATCACGGAACTAGTCGTTACCGACACCATTCCACTGAAGCAGCAAAGCGATAAAATCAGAGTGATTTCTGTAGCTGATTTGTTCGCAAAAGTGATTTACAAAGTACATAATTATGAGTCAATAAGCTCATACTTCATATTTTAATTAATTTAACCTTAAAAGATAGATATATGAAATCTGTTCAATTAGAAGCTACAAGCCGAAGTGAAGTGCGTAAAAAATCTGCACTTAATGCACTAAGAAAGGAGGGTAGAGTACCGGCCGTTTTATATGGTGGTAAAGAAAATGTAAATTTTCACGTAAATGAAATCGCTTTTTCAAAGCTGATTACTACACATGAAGTATACTTCATTGATTTAACGTTTGGTGATAAAACTACCAAAGCAGTGATAAGCGATGTTCAATTTCATCCTGTAACCGACAAGCCAATTCACATTGACTTTATGGAAATTTTTGAAGATAAGCCGGTCACGATTGGAGTGCCTGTTGGGTTCACAGGAGCTTCAAAAGGAGTTCTTGCAGGTGGTAAGAGAAGAGAAAAATTAAGAAAATTAACGCTTAGAGGACTTCCAGCCAATTTACCAGAAGTAGTTTCCATAGACATAACAAACGTAAAGATTGGAGGTTCCATTAAAGTAAAAGACATTTCACTAGATAATGTTGAAATGTTGGATAACGAAAATTCTGTTATCATTGCTGTTAAAACTTCAAGAGTTGCTGTGGAAGTGGATGAAGAAGAAGAAGTTGAAGGAGACGGTGAAGAAGCTACAGAAGAAGCTGCTGCAGAATAATAGACAACATGAAATATTTGATTGTAGGACTTGGTAACATTGGTGCTGAGTACGAAAATACAAGACACAATATTGGATTTAAAACATTGGATGCCCTAGTTAAGGCATCCAATGTTGTTTTTACCCCAAACCGTTTAGGTGATACCGCTGAGGTGAAACACAAGGGACGTAAGCTTTTATTGCTAAAGCCGTCTACGTATATGAATTTGAGTGGTAAGGCTGTGAATTACTGGATGCAGGCGGAAAAAATTCCTTTAGAACGTGTATTAATTGTAACGGATGATTTAGCCTTGCCTTTTGGTGCGTTGAGATTGAAGGGGAAAGGCAGCGACGGCGGCCATAATGGGCTTAAAAGCATTAACGAAGTAATGGGTTCTCAAAACTATGCCCGGTTACGTTTCGGAGTTGGAAACGAATTTGCTAAAGGTAAACAAGTCGATTATGTTTTGGGTGAGTGGTCTGAAGAGGAGAATGAGAAATTAGAGGAGCGACTAGATAAGTGTTGTCAAATTATAAAGGCTTTTTCAGTAAACACCTTAGGTAGGGTGATGAGTGACTTCAACGGGAAGTAATTTATCGTACCTCAAACTCATCGGCATCCATTCCAACAGGGAACTTCTTCCTAAAATTATTTAGTTCATCTAAATTTAGATCAACTGTCTTTGTAGATTCTTTTTGATTGGGAGCCTTCCAAATTAACTCACCTTTCGGGTCAATCAACATCGAATTTCCAATACAATTTACTCCTTCTCCATCTATACCGATTCGATTTACTGCAGCAACGTAGCATTGGTTTTCTATTGCGCGGGCATACAACAGTTTTTCCCAAGCAGCCGTTCTTACTTCCGGCCAATTGGCAACATAAAGCAGCATATCATATTCTTGCTTCTTATTTCTACTCCAAACTGGAAAACGTAAATCATAACATATTTGAGGGCAAATTTTCCAATCTTTTAATTCAACAATTAGACGCTCCGAACCTGCTGTAAAATGATTGTGCTCATCTCCCATCCGAAATAAATGACGTTTGTCGTATTTTTCGAATGTGCCGTCTGGTCTCATCCAAATAAAGCGATTGAATATTTGATTGTCTTCCTTTAAAATAGCGCTTCCAGCAATTACTGCATTTTTATTCTGTGCCATTTCTGCCATCCAGCTCATGGTTTTCCCATTCATAGGTTCGGCTAAAGCTTCAGAATTCATGCTAAATGAAGTGCTGAATGTTTCAGGTAAAAGGATTAAATCGGTTTCATTTATGGCATCAATCTTTTCAGTAAATGCGTTTAGATTTGCATCGACATTTTCCCATTCTAAATTTGCTTGGATGATGCTTATGGTTAGTTCTTGCATCAAATAAATTTACGATTAAATGGAATTGATAATCTCAGCTGCTTGCAATAAGGTTTCATCTTTTTTTGCAAAACAAAACCGGAGTACCTGTTGCTCTACTTTTCTACCATAAAAAACAGAGGTAGGAATTGATGCGATTTTGTGTTCTTTCGTCAAGCGCTCTGCAAAGGCAACATCGTGCTCTTCAGAAATATTGGAATAGTCCAATAGTTGAAAATAACTTCCGGCTGTTTCACCGATTATAAAGCGTGAACTTTTTATCGCATTCTTGAATAGATCTCGCTTGTATTGGTAGAATTCCTTCAAATGGATATGGTCATTTGAAAGACCGAGATATTCTGCATATGCTTGTTGCGAGGGGCTGTGAACAGAGAAGACATTGTATTGATGCGCTTTTCTAAACTCTTTCATTAATTCAGCAGGAGCAAGGCAATAACCAATTTTCCAACCTGTGGTGTGATACGTTTTCCCGAAAGAGGAGATAATAAAGCTCCTTTCCGCTAGTTTAGGGAAGCGAGCTACACTTTGATGGTCATAGCCATCAAATATAATGTGCTCGTATACTTCGTCACTTAGAACCAATATATCTGAGCCTTGTAGTAACTTTTCCAATTTCTGCATGTCTTGTGCAGTCATGATTGTTCCCGTTGGGTTGTGCGGAGTATTGATGATAATCATTTTGGTGCGCTGGTTGATTACCTTTTTTACTTGCTCCCAATCAATTCTGTATTCAGGTCCTTGTAATTCTAAGTGAACTGCTTTTGCACCAACTATATCTATTGCAGGTTCGTAGCAATCGTAGGCAGGAGTGAAAATTATTACTTCGTCCTCTTCAGAAACCGTTGCTAATATGGCTGTAAAAATAGCCTGTGTCGCACCTGCTGTAACGGTAATTTCAGTTTCTGGATGATAAATACCAGTATATAAATCTTCTGTTTTCTTAGCAATTGCTTCTCTTAAACTCAACAAACCGGGCATTGGGGCATATTGATTCATGCCGGAATACATCGCTTTGGTTACAAGTTCCTTCAATAGTGGGGAACAATCAAAATCAGGAAAGCCCTGAGACAAGTTCAGGGCTTTTTCTTGAGCAGCCAAGGCTGACATTTTTGAAAATATGGTTGTTCCTACTTTAGGTAGTTTACTTTTTATGCTTGCACTTAAACTGGGCATACTGCCTTATTTACTGATAGAGGCTGATAAAAATTCTCTGTTCATTCGTGCGATGTTCTCAATAGAAATTCCTTTTGGGCATTCTACCTCACAAGCTCCTGTGTTTGAACACGGACCGAAACCTTCTTTTTCTGCTTGTTTTACCATATTCAACACTCTATCTTTCGCCTCTACCTTACCTTGCGGTAACAAGGCATATTGAGATACTTTAGCAGCAACAAATAAGGAAGCAGATGCATTTTTACAAGCCGCAACACAAGCCCCGCAACCAATACAAGCTGCCGAGTAGAATGCTTCGTCTGCGTTCTCTTTCTCAATGGGAATCGAGTTTGCATCTTGAGTGTTTCCTGAAGTATTCACCGAAATATATCCACCTGCATGTTGAATTCGGTCGAACGCACTTCTGTCTACCATTAAATCCTTAATCACAGGAAATGCCTTTGCTCTAAAAGGCTCAATGTAAATTGTTTCACCATCTTTGAAGGAACGCATGTGCAGCTGACAAGTTGTAACCAACCTTGCCGGTCCGTGAGGTTCTCCATTAATATATAGTGAGCAAGACCCGCAAATTCCTTCTCTACAATCGTGATCAAATGTTACAGGACTTTCGCCTTTCTCAATTAATCCTCCGTTTAAAATGTCTAACATTTCTAAGAAAGAACTGCCAGGAGAAATATCCTTTACTGGATAGGTCTCTAGACTACCTTTGGCGTTATTGTTTTTCTGACGCCAAACTTTTAATGTTAAGTTCAATGTTTTTTCTGCTGACATACTAATCTATTTATATGAACGAGTTTTTAACTCTACATTCTCAAATTCTAATTTATCTTTATGAAGGATAGCATCTGAAGGTTTCCCTGTGTATTCCCAAGCAGAAACAAAAGCAAACTCATCATCTCTTCTCAATGCTTCGCCATCTTCCGTCTTGTATTCTTCTCGGAAGTGTCCACCGCAAGACTCCTCTCTTTCTAAAGCATCTCTTGCAAATAGTTCTCCTAACTCTAAGAAATCCGCTACTCTTCCTGCTTTCTCTAATTCTTGGTTCAGTTCATCTGCTGTTCCAGGAACTCTAACGTCTTTGTAAAATTCTTCTCTCAGAGCTGCAATTTCTACAATTGCTTCATTTAATCCTTCTGTGGTTCTAGCCATTCCAACCTTATTCCACATGATTAATCCTAATCTCTTGTGGAAATAATCAACTTTTTTTGTTCCGTTATTATTGATCAATTTGTTGATTTCGTCTTTTGCCTTCTTTTCGGCTGCTTCAAATTCTGGTGAATCAGTTGAAATTTTTCCGGTTCTAATGTCGTTGGCTAAATAATCACCAATTGTGTAAGGCAATACAAAGTAACCATCGGCTAAACCTTGCATTAGAGCAGAAGCACCTAATCTGTTTGCTCCATGATCAGAAAAGTTTGCTTCGCCAATAGCGTACATTCCTTCTACGTTTGTCATCAAGTTGTAATCCACCCAAAGTCCACCCATGGTATAATGCACGGCCGGATAAATTCTCATTGGGGTTTTGTACGGATTGTCATCTGTAATTTGTTTGTACATGTCAAACAAATTACCATATTTATTCTCAATAACTTTTTCGCCAAGTGCAGTAACTTGTTCTTGTGAAGGATTGGAAATTCCTTTTACCAAAGCTTCTTCACTTCCATATCGTTGAATTGCAGCTGCGAAATCTAAGAATACACCCTCATTGGTATCGTTAGCAACTACGCCGTATCCAGCGTCACACCTTTCTTTTGCTGCTCTAGAAGCAACATCACGTGGCACCAAGTTCCCAAAGGATGGATACCTTCTTTCTAAGTAGTAATCTCTATCTTCTTCTTTTATGTTAGTTGGCTTCAGTGTGCCATTTCTAACACCTTCGGCGTCTTTTAAATTTTTAGGAACCCAAATTCTTCCATCGTTTCTCAACGATTCTGACATTAACGTCAGTTTTGATTGTTCTGTGCCATGAACAGGAACACAAGTAGGATGAATCTGTGTGTAACAAGGATTGGCAAAGAATGCACCTTTTTTATGTGCTTTCCAAGCGGCAGTAACGTTAGATCCCATAGCGTTTGTAGAAAGGAAGAATACGTTTCCGTATCCACCGGTACCTAAAACCACTGCGTGTGCTGAATGTCTTTCAATCTCGCCTGTTACTAAGTTTCTTGCAATAATACCTCTTGCTTTACCATCCACAATTACAACGTCCAACATTTCATGTCTGTTGAACATCTGAATCTTTCCCTTAGCAATCTGACGATTCATAGCTGAATAAGCCCCTAATAATAGTTGCTGACCAGTTTGTCCTTTGGCATAGAATGTTCTAGAAACTAAAACACCACCGAAAGAACGATTATCTAACAACCCACCATAATCTCTTGCAAAAGGAACTCCTTGAGCAACACATTGATCGATGATGTTTGTAGAAACTTCTGCTAATCGGTAAACGTTAGCTTCTCTGGAACGATAATCACCACCTTTAATAGTGTCGTAAAAGAGTCGATAGGTTGAATCCCCATCTCCTTGGTAATTCTTCGCTGCGTTGATTCCTCCTTGAGCCGCAATCGAGTGCGCTCTTCTTGGAGAATCTTGGTAACAAAATGCTTTTACATTGTAGCCTAATTCGGCCAATGTAGCAGCAGCAGAACCGCCTGCTAATCCAGTCCCAACAACGATAACATCAATGTTTCGTTTGTTGGCAGGGTTTACCAAGTTGATGTTGTTTTTATAATTAGTCCACTTATCTTTTAATGGACCATTCGGTATTTTAGAATCTAATTTTGACATAACAGAAATAGATTAATGACTAGAGTTAATAAAATGGAAAAGAGCAATAATGATGAACCCTAGAGGTACTGCAACTGCGTAAATATTTCCTAATTTTTCAATGGTTGGGGCATACTTTCTATTCTTAAAACCGACGGTTTGAAAGGACGATTGAAAGCCGTGTAATAAGTGCAATGAAAGAAAAACGAAAGATAGAACATAAATTCCCATTCTAACTGGGCTCACAAATTTATGCTGCAATTCTTCAAAGTATCGAAATCCCTCTCCTCCCTCTTGGAGTCCGCTCATATCTCCTTCTATGTATTTGGTGTTAATTTCTGGTAGCCAGAAGTCGTAAAAATGAAGCCCAAGGAATAACATTACCGTAATTCCTGTGATAATCATGTTTCTACTCATCCACGAGGAGTTCTCGCTAGGTCTGCTGAATGCGTACTTTATTGGTCTTGCAGTTCTATTTCGCTGTTCAATAATCATTCCCATTACTAAATGAAGGACAACACCAAAAATCAAAATCGGTTGCAATAAAAATTGCACCGCAGGATTTGTTCCCATAAAATGAGAAACTTCATTGAATGAATCTGGATTAATAACAGATAAGGAATTGATTACTAAGTGCTGCAGCAGAAAAATTACAAGAAATAGACCGGAGAGGGCCATTAGAACTTTTCTAATTATGGATGTTTTTGAATTTTCCATGGATGTTTTGCTAGATAATTATTAGATATTTCAGGGTGCAAAGGTAACCCTTGAATTGTTTCTTATCAAAGTACGAAGAAGCATCTAAGTTATTTAGACACATTCTTAATAAGAACTGACTTGGATTGGTTAAAGTATAACACAATTGGGTCGGTTAAGTTTAACATTATCACAAAAAAATGGCTCCATCGAATAAACGATAGAGCCACTTTCCTGCATAATAGAAGAAGTTAGTGAATAACCACCGTCTCAACTATATTCTCTGTTTCGTTTTGCAACGATAGGTAATAAATTCCTTTTTCTAAGTTTGAAAAATTAAACTGTTTAGTTTGTACTCCATTGATATTTATTAGTTCTGAATGGACTAGCTGACCCAACGTATTTCTAACTTTAAATTCGAAGGCGCTGGATCCATTGGTTTTGAGTTTTAGACTAAATTCCCCATTTGATGGGTTGGGTTGAATCGATATAGTAGTGTTGCTGTCGGTTTTGTTACTCAATGAAGTGGAAATAGGGAGATTTCCCATGTTCAATCGGATTACCGGGTTCACGTCCACCCATCCCCATCCCGGAGCGTGAGCTAAATCAATAAAACAGGTGACATTATCTTGGAAAGCACCTGAGGAAGCATCTACTTGAACTTCAAAGCTATTTCCTCCATTGGTGTTGGTTACTTCCCATCCTACGACGTATTGACCCGAATCTAATCCGTTCAAAACAGCAGGTCCATTATCTAACTTTATAGTTAATAACGAATTTGTATCAGACGACAAGATCGTGTAAGGAATGAAAGTAGACGCAACTTCTCCACCGGAAAATGCAGCAGCAATACTTCCTCCAACAGCGATTAAAGAGTCTTCGTTGTAAGACCAAATTTTAGGAACGATTTCTACTCCGATGTTGGCTGGGTCGTTAGAAACTGCAAACGTAATCGAAGTAGGAATTTTCCTGGTTCCTCCATTTCCTGTTCTTGACTCTACAATGTACATGGTCCCAAATCTATCTCCGACAGCAGTGCCCCCGGCTTGGTTATTTCTCACGTATGAGCCGGGACCCGTTCCACCGGCATAACCATCGTCATCTCGGGATATAACGGTATCAGATGTTGTAAAGGATTGGGAATACGTTTCATTCCCTAAATTCTCATCAACACTGTCAGAGGTTGAAATCAAATCGACCCTAAATTCGCCTAAAAGAGTGGCGGTAAATAAGGGCCCATTCATAACTGTGGTGTAAGTTGCACCCGGAAATACAGTATCCGTCAAGGAGGAAGTATTGAATACGTTTCCAATACCTGGATTTCCAAATTCGTCGGCAACGTGAACAAAATCACCTTCTAGTTTAACTCCAGTTAAAATGTTGCATCCGTTATTGAAGTTACTTCCAGATGCCTGAAGAGGCGTCATTAGGTCATAAGGTATTTGGCTGTAAAATGGATTATAAGCATAATCGTTGTTAAACTCCAAGTAGGCAGATCTTAGTTCAAGGTCATTTTTAGGACCTTCAATAATAGTAAAATCATCAATCATCCAATAATAGTGTGAGTTTCCTTCTGAAAGGAACCGAACCTTTACATTAACAGAATTGGCAGCAACTGAGCTTATGTTTATTGTATTAGTCACAGTTCCGCTTGCCGCATTAACGGGAAGCATATTAGTTGCGTCAAATTCTTGAAACGTTACAAAGTTGTCTACACTGGCTTGTAAAACCAATCTATTAGCACTAGAACAACAATATCGCAGCGCCTGCTGATAACGAACCCAAACGGAACAAAACCCATTCGGGTTGGTGCCATTCTTAGTTAAATCTATATTGGCGGATTCAAAATACGTGTCCATTGCAACTGGCATGGAGCTTGGAGTATTGTAAAAATCTGCAGGCAGAACCATGAATCCATTCGCAGCAGTGGTAGATGTAATGATATTATTTGCATTGGAATACTGGCCATTGGAGTAAATGGTGTCCCATCTCCATGAGAAGTTATTTGGATTGTTGTTTACAATGGACCAACGTAAGCTATCAAAACTGTCATAAAAAAGAGTGTCTCCAAAGGCTTTGGAGTTTAGTTTAGAGGTTTTGATAAAATCCGGGTCAGTAGCTTGGGGAGTGCTGGATAAGGCTGCTTGGATTTGAGGAAGATTAATTTTTGACTGAATCTTATTTTGAGCATACCCAACTATTGTGCACAATAAAAAACTTGTAAGTATTATTTGTTTCTTTTTCATAATGAAGAGTTTTAGAATTCATTGTCAAAAGAAAGCAGGAGTATCCTTTAATGATGAGGTAAATTCATACTTGTAGAATTATACTTCATGAATAAACAAAAAAGCCTCACTCTTTGACCTAGAATGAAGCTTTTCCAATACAATTGATTTTTGAGACCTGCGCACTTGCATTAGCAAGTTAGGTGCTAATTATTGAACAACAACCTTCTTTAAAATTTTCTCCGCGCCGTTCTCCAAACTAACCACGTACACTCCCTTTTCGAACTCTGTTAAATCCATTTGCTTGGCAACGGTTTCGTTAACAGAGATTATTTCAGTGTAGACTTGTTGTCCCAATAAATTTCTAACAGTTAAATTGTATGTTGTTTTAATCTTGTTGCTTATGGTCAAATTAAATAAACCATTGTTCGGATTGGGACGTATTGAAAACTCTGTCGAATGGGTGATAATATCTTCAAATCCAATTGGGCCGCAGTAAGGTAAATTGGTAAGATTTAGTCGAATGACGGGGTTTTTATTTACCCATCCCCATCCAGGTGAATGGCCAAAGTCAATAAAACAAGTCACCGGTTTTTGAAATTGACCCGATGACTCATCTACTTGAACTTCAAAGCTATTTCCTCCATTGGTGTTGATTACCTCCCAGCCTACAACATATTGACCCGAATCTAATCCATTAAACACAGCGGTTCCGTTATCCAATGGAAGCGTTAATAGCGTATTTGTATCTCCAGCTTGAATGGTATAGGGAATAAAGGAAGAAGCAACCTCACCACCTGCAAACGCTGCAGCTATTGTCCCTGAAGCGGGCGCGAATAGAGAATCTTCTTCGTACTTCCATATTTTCGGCACTATTTCAACGCCAATATTGAAAGGGTTGTCAGAAACTGCGTAAGTAATGGAAGTTGGCGCTTTTGTTGAGCCTCCGTTTCCTGTTCTAGATTCTACTACATACATAGTTCCAAATCGGTCTCCTATTGCCGTTCCGCCGGTTTGTCCTGCACGGGCATAAGAACCGGGACCTGTTCCTCCATCATACCCATTATCATCTCTCGCCCACACAGTATCTGAGATGGTGAAGCTTTGTGAATAATCCTCATTCCCTAGGTTCTCATCAACGCTGTCAGAAGTTGCAATTAAGTCCACTCTAAATTCGCCTAAAATAGGAGGAACGAATCTTGGGGAGTTAGTTACAACATAATCTGCAGTATCTCTGGAAATACCAGATTGTAACGGAAGAGGAGTAGAAGATGTGCCGTAAACAAGACCAATGCCAGGACCCGGAAAGTTGCTAGAACCTGAAGCTGTATTAAAAATGTCACCTTCTATACGCACTCCGGTTAAGTCATTTGATCCGTTGTTGTATACAAAACCGGACAAGCTAAGTGGCGTGAATAAATCACAAGGAACTTGACTATAAAAAGGATTGTACGTGTAGCCGGGATTGAACTCTAAATACGGATCTCTTAATTCGACATCGTTTTTTGGTCCTTCTACAATTGCTAAATCATCAATCATCCAATAATAATGCGAATACCCATCGGATAAAAACCTGATTTGAATTGAAGTAGCATTGGCAGCAGCGGGACTTATATTAATGGAATAGCCTATTGTTCCAAATGAATTATTAAAAGTGGGAGTATTAGCCGCATTAAATTCTTGAAACGTTGTAAAACTATCTGTGCTTAATTGTAATACTTGTCTATTGGTGTTAGTACAACAATTACTGAAGGTCTGCTGGTAGGTTACTATAACATTAGCAACTCCATTAGGGTTTAGCCCCGCACTAGTAAGGTCGATTGTTGCCGATTGGAAATATGTATTTAAAGGAACAGCGCCGGTTGGGGGAATAGGGGTATTGTATAAATCTAAAGGCAATGACATGAAGCCATTTGCCGCTGTTGTAGAACGAATAGTGTTGATTGGTGATGTGAAGCCTCCTGATTGGTACACTGTATCCCATGTCCAAACGAAATTATTGGAGGTGTTATCTACAATTGTCCATCCCGCAGGTAGTCCTCCGTTAAAGTCTTGATAGTAGATGGTATCTCCATATGCCTTAGAAATCTGTTTCGCCTGTTTCGTGAAATCAGGATCAAAACTTCTAGCTTGGTTTTCAAGAATCGGTTGTTCTTGGGGGATGTTTATTTTTTGATTCACCGTGCGCTGTGAAAAGCCTAGGACAGAGTAAAGCGATATAATTGAGAGGACAATAATTTTACGATACATAGTTTAAACTTATTAGTTCAGCGGAAGTTAATGAATATTCGGGTCACGTTCAAAAGTTGGGGAGAAGGCTTAAATTTGTAAGAAAAGTCAAATGGAATCTACTGTTTTATCATCGTTTTTACCTTCTGGCTTATTAGACTATTTTGATATAGTCTCTTTTAAAG
>Ga0307934_1001706_pt1 | contig 12883 bp, 11 predicted proteins | sample OrgLakmetageno90_FD_201838 | JGI IMG/M metagenome (GOLD analysis project Ga0307934, IMG submission 201838) | Saline water microbial communities from Organic Lake, Antarctica - #90 | ecosystem: Environmental > Aquatic > Non-marine Saline and Alkaline > Saline | place: Antarctica: Organic Lake... | reverse complement strand
GGTGCCGTCGGGTTCGCCTAACTCAGCAATTATGGAGGATTTGTCCGTCCCGATTAAGGGCAACGTGTAGGCTTGAACGAAAGAGGAGAGGAGTAAGGCGGGGACAATTAGTAGGCTCTTCATGCAAATACAGTAGGATAATTGTCCTAAATCGCAAACCTGATTTGGTATGGATATTTCACGCTGCTTAAATGGATGGGGCCTACCCGTGTCCGAGACTATTCAGATGCCTTCGGAAATCGTGAACTTTGCCAGGTAAATTGGATTCAGCTTAGAGAAACGTAGCCATGCGGAGCATGGCCCTCCAGGAAGGTTTGGAGGGACGCGCTCTGAGTGTCCGCGCCGGCGAGAATCGTTTCGTCGCCTCTATGGCTAGCGTATGTTAAATCGCTTCCGCTCGCATTCTCAGCCATACGGAGCATGGCCCTCCAGGGCCTTCTTACACAAAAAAACGCCCCGAAATACGGGGCGTTTGTAAAAGGCAGATTGTATATTTCGCTAGAGCAAATCTTTGACCGCTTCACGTTCACCGACAAGCTCTGCGATGGTCGCGTCGAATTTTTCTTTGCTGAAGTCGTTGAGCTCGATCCCTTGGACAATCTCGATTTTTTCGCCGTCCGATCGGACCGGGAAGGAGCAGATGAGGCCTTCGGGCGCACCGTAGCTGCCATCTGAGCAAAGACACATGCTAAAGCTGTCACCAGCTGGAGTCGGCGTGGTTAGCTTGCGAACCGAGTCAACGATCCCGTTGGCTGCCGAAGCGGCCGAGGACGCGCCGCGCGCCGCGATAATGGCTGCGCCACGCTTTTGCACAGTTGGGATGAAGGTTTCCTTGAGCCATGCTTCATCTCCGATAATTTCAGCAGCTGATGTGCCATTGATCTTGGCTGAGTAAAAGTCGGGATACTGGGTGGCCGAATGGTTGCCCCAAATAGTCATGTTGGTCACGGAGGTGACGTCGACCGCAGCTTTTTGGGCGAGTTGTGTCTTCGCGCGGTTCTCGTCGAGCATCGTCATAGCAAACCAGCGGTTGCTCGGCACGCTCGATGCATTATTCATGGCGATGAGGCAGTTCGTGTTGCAGGGGTTACCGATCACAAGTATGCGCACGTCCGAAGCCGCATTTTTGGCGATGGCCTGCCCTTGGCCAGTGAAGATCTTACCGTTGATGCCTAGGAGGTCATTGCGCTCCATACCTGCTTTGCGAGGAACAGAGCCGACAAGCAGTGCCCAGTTAACGTCTTTAAAACCTTCGTCGAGGTCAGTTGTGGCGACGACGTCTTTCAGCAGCGGGAACGCGCAATCGTCGAGCTCCATAACGACTCCCTTGAGTGCGTCGAGAGCGGGCGGAATTTCGATCAAGTTCAGCGCGACCGGTTGGTCGGGACCAAACATCGCTCCGGAAGCGATGCGAAAGAGGAGAGCATATCCGATCTGACCGGCGGCTCCTGTGACTGCGACGCGAATAGTAGGTTGGCTCATGATCTGTTTGTTGGGGATTTTATTAATGTAGGCCTATAATATATAGTCTATGCGCAGGTAGGCAACGAAAAGCAATTATCGTTTTCATTTGGAAAAATCGACCAAACGCTCTAGCCGACATTCGGCGTAGCTTTCAACGCCCCCGCCGACTTGCTGGACGACAACTCTAGGGCGGTGAGAACGGCTAAACCATTACTAGCCAGGGGGCGACCAGAGGCGGGGGTGCAGTGGGACGGCCGATTTGCAACCGTTGATCGCGGGTTGCCCGTTGCTTCGTTTGAGCGTTGGTTTGTCTAACGGTTAAGAGTGGTGAATGATTGAAGTCTATTCGAAATGCTCCAGATTCGGATCACCCGTCGGATTATGAACTATTCGACTGAAGTTGAACCAAATGTCTCCTTGCGTATTACTTGCAACATCTACAATGAAAGAACCATACACTCCAGCACGTGATTTAAAATAAAATTTCAGTCCATCATGTTGACTAGTCCAAGATTCTTGCTGGCTCGAAATACTCTTTGAGACTGTTTTGCTATAACCATCAAGAGGTGGTTTAAATAAAAATAAGTCTTCTGTTTGCAGTATCCCTCCCTCAATGAATTGAAAGGTGTATGACCACTCATACTTATTGCTAGACGCTACAACCCAACGTTTCGTTTTATCATCAAAATAGCGATCCCCTGAGCTTTTTCCTGATATTTTTATAGTAGATGCCGATGTATTTGAGCTAGCTACATTCCCGCTAAGTAAATCAATATAAGCAGCTTCGACTGAATCGTTCGTTTTCAATTTCAGTTGAGCTGACCTTATCACTACTTCAGCATTTTCCTCATATCTCCACATAGAAAAAACTACTGGGCTTAAAATGTCAGGTGAATGCATTCCAGCCATATTGCTTCCATACAAAAATTGACCAAATCGATATCCTTTTTTAGCACCTCGGAATGAATCCGCATGACCATCTTTCGTCATACTCTCTACTAAAAAATACGACCCTTTATCAAAATATTGGAAACGTCCCTTATCATCGGTATAAATTTCAACGGTATCATAATATTTCATTCCTTCACCTTTTAGTGAATCGACCAAGGAATCTTTTATCTTTGATATCTTTGCCCTAATTTTTACGCCAGAAATTGGAGCACCGTATTGATCAACACATTTACCATAAAAAATGATGTTTTGATTAGCTGCGAGTGCAGCCTTATGCGTTTCTCGCATATATTCAATTTGATCTGGAGTATATTCCTCAGCAAGTTCGTCAGGCAAAGGTTCGGGCTCAACGGCTACTTTGGTTTGAGGACTTGAAGCCGGAATAGATATATTGGTCGCATCGGCATCCTCCTGTTTAATGTGACACGAGTAGTTATAAATGACGAAGCCGACCAATATTACTAATCCAATAAATAAACCTATTTTTTTCATAGTTCAGTTAAGCCAAAATCAAACAATAAGCGCTCCCAGTAATTCGACCGTCGCATTATTGTAGAGCGGAACTGAGCAGAATGATCTTCAGCTCCATCTTGAAAATCAACTCCTTCATTTAAATCATAGTTACGATTGATTTCGATGCCCGTAGAAAACCCTTCAACAACTGAAGCACCCAGAGGCGTTGATCCAGCTTCGGCCGCTCTTGCAAATATTTCGAATCGATCAAAAGGAAATACTAACAAGGTATCGGTTCCATACAAGCCACCATCATCTCTATACCAAAAATCATTTTCATCTTCGTAATAATAATCTTCATTCGGCTTTCGAGACTGGCCGATCAACCACCACGCCAACGCATCGTCCTGCCTGTTGTGGTAATTTACTATAGTAGCATTGATGCCAACTCCTTGATAGTAGGGCTCACTAGTTTGTGGGTAAGAAGCAAAGACTCTTGGGTGAAAATCCAATCCATGGAAATTTTCAAAAATTCCTCCTGCCAAACCTCGGCCATCTAGCTGCAGCTCTATTAAATCAGCACTCAGCACTTCTGGGCCATCTGCATCATATGCACAGGCTACACTTGCTGCTTGAGAGGCAATAAATACATTAACTGATGCTCCATTCCTTAAGGCCTCGCTTACAACAACGTTCCCCATGCTATGAGCAAATACAAATACATTTGCACCATACTCGTTGTTTAAGTCTTGAAGTTTGGATGCTAGTCCAGCCCCAGAAGCCATAGCCTTGGCGTCGCTTCGCATATAGTTCTCTTGGTCATCAGGTGGACTAGCACCAATAAGATCCCAATACCAAGTATCAGGCCGATCAGTCCATTCTGTTGGCCAACTGAACAAGCCAAAACGCCCCTTGTAACCTTGCCAATAGAGTCTCTTATAGGCAGTTTCTGCAAAAGCACGGCGTTCCCACTTTTTCATGCGCCAGCCATGCACAAACAAGATGTAGTCATCTTCAAAATTCATTTCATCCAAGTCTGCCTTGCTTGGACTACCTGAAACCGGTGACGCAGAGCTTGCAGGAACTGCATTAATATCGTCTCCGACGGTAAAATGCTGATAAATCTGCTCTATGTCTTTCAGGTCGAACCAGACTCCAGACATGCTCATATCTATGTCTTGGGGCAGACCAGCAGTGTTTGCCTGTAAAGAAAAGACCAATTCGCCTTTGCCTGCACTGGTTGCTTCAAAAAGGAAATGAACGATTCCAGTGCCTGGTAGGTCATCCCAATAGTCTTCAGGGAAAAATATACGACCGTCCGCAGCAGATTCTTCCATAGCAATTGCAGCATACAGCGACGGCGGTGCGGTGCTCCTTTGCTGGTTGGCAACGTTCTCGTCGAAAAGGTATTTCATGCCCCCGTCAACTTCGACGGCATCATATAGCCTAATTGCGGGATCGCCCTCGGAAACATTTTTCCACTCAAGGCCGAGTCGTAGCGAACCTTGGCTTCAGTAAGTGCTTGGTTTCGCTGGTAGGCGATTTGCAACTCGGGCAGGTTGTCGTCGTAGTGCGCAAGGAGGGCTTCGAAGCCTGCGAGGGCTTTGGTTTCGTTCTTAGAGCCGCTGCGAGCAGCGACGCTACTTTCTAAGAAATACTCGCTGCGATTGGAATGGAACTTGGGTAGTTCGGGGAGTGGTTCGTAGCTTCCGGCGTGTGACTCCCTGGTATCGACTTCTCCGATACCGAGAAAAACAGTGTAATCGGTGGTGTCTGCCTGGATCGAAGTGACTCCGCGCAGGTAGTTGAAATTAGCGTTGGTGTATACAGTATATATTTGGCCATCTTTTGTCCACGAAACACGGCTGATTGATGCATCGTATTCGGTAACCGAAAGCATGAGGGCTTGGTAGTCTTTTTGAGCGTCGGCTTGGAATACGGCTATTTGGTTAGGAGCCAGTTGAACGGGTTGATTAGGGGACGGTGCGGGGCCGCTGCGAGCAGCGACGCCACGGGCGGGGGCTTCGATATTGCGAGCGATTTGGATGTCGCCGTTGGCTTGGACGGTCTCAACTTCTGATTTGGCTGGGGTGGCTTGAAGCCGTTCGATCAAGGCAACCTCTTTAGTGGCTTTGGCGGTTTCCTTTGCCAGCACTATCGCGTCCGCTTCAGCTGGGGTGAGTAAGCTAAGATTATTTGCAAATAGACTCATCGTTAGAGAAAGCTGTAAATAAACAATGAACTTCGCTGTATGCATATAATGACGTTCATTAGATGAGGCTTTAGCGTCAATATAAATTATACGGACTGCAGTCCGTTAACAGGTTATTGGTAGTTCTATAAGTGTAGTCTGTGGAAAGTGATCCTTTACTGTTACAGAAGCTTGGCAAAAACATCAGGCGTGAGCGAGTGGCTCGTAAACTGACTCAAGAGAAACTCTCGGAGTTATCAGGTATGGACATAACGAATTTACAGCGTATTGAAGCGGGAAAGTATAATACGAAAATCCTCACCCTAATACGCCTAAAGGAAGCAATGGATGTAGATTGGGATCAGTTAATACCTGACTTGAAGTAACCTTAGTTAGCCGATAGGCTCAGTATCAGCTCTCCTGATGCCATGGATAGGCAACGCTAATTGATGGTAGATTTTACTGTCTGACTTTGATTTCAAGGGTTTTTCGAAGACCTTCTCCACTTCTTTTTAGAAAGTCGCTGCGCAAGTGGCTTGGATTGAGTTTTCAAAACAAACAAATATGTCAGAAAAAATTAAGACAGATGTCGCCTTGGTTGGTGCGGGAATCATGAGTGCGACTTTAGCTGCCATGTTGAAGACGCTTGATCCGAATATACGAATCGTGATTTTTGAGGGTTTACCTGCGGCGGGCCTCGAAAGCTCAAACGCGATGAATAATGCCGGAACGGGGCATGCCGGGCTCTGCGAGCTTAACTATACCAAGCAGGAAGCGGATGGTTCGGTTGCGGTGGATAAAGCGATTAAGATTTACGAGTCTTTTGAGGAGTCCAAGCAGTTTTGGACCTACCTTATAGACCAAGGGATTTTGGAGGATGCCGATGAATTTATTCGTCCAGTGCCACACATGAGCTTTGTGCGCGGAGAAGCGAATGTTGCCTACTTGAAGGAGCGTCATCGTAAGATGTCGGCACACCATTTCTTTCAAGAAATGGAGATCACCACTGATTGGGATGTGGCCGAGCAGTGGGCGCCGCTCCTCGCTGATCAACGTGATCGAAGCGAGCCCTTTGCGCTGACCCGCGTGATGGGTGGTAGTGATGTCAACTTTGGTGCGCTTACTCGAAAGCTGATGGCGCGTCTCGAAAAAATGCCTGGGGTTGAAGTCTTTTATAACCACAAAATTAAGGACATGAAGCGTCAACCTAAGGGCTGGAAACTGTATGTGAAGGGTGGGGGTGACTCTTCGATCGTAAAATGTGCGGCCGACTTTGTTTTTATCGGTGCCGGTGGGGGCGCACTGCCACTGTTGCAGCGCTCCGGGATTCGTGAGGGTAAAGGCTTTGCTGGATTCCCTGTAAGTGGACAATGGCTGGTATGCGACAAACCGGAAGTCGTGGATCGTCATAATGCGAAGGTGTATGGTTTGGCTGCAGTCGGTGCGCCTCCGATGTCGGTGCCTCACCTCGACACGCGGATCATTGATGGAAAGCGGGCCCTCTTGTTCGGTCCGTTTGCTGGGTTCTCGCCGAAGTTTTTGAAGACGGGTTCCAATTTAGATCTGATCAAATCGATCAAGCTGAACAATTTGCTCCCTATGTTGGCGGTGGGCCGTGATAACATGGACCTGACGAAATATTTGATTGGGCAAGTCCTGCAGTCACACAAAGAGAGCGTGGAGACTTTGCGCGAATTTTTCCCGGACGCGAAGGATGGGGATTGGAAACTGGAAAATGCAGGACAGCGCGTTCAAGTCATCAAAAGCGATCCGAAGCGCGGAGGTGTTTTACAATTTGGAACTGAAGTTGTTGCCGCTCTGGACGGTAGCTTGGCAGCGCTGCTCGGAGCTTCACCAGGTGCATCGACCGCTGTGAGCACGATGATCGAAATGCTTGGGCGTTGTTTCCCTGAAGAGATGGCGAGTGATGCATGGCAACAGCGCCTAAGAGAGATGGTGCCTTCCTACGGCTCTGAACTCGCAGAGAACGCAGATGCATACGATGAATTACATTTGAAGCTCAATGCGCGCTTAGGTTTGGCGGTCTCTGAGCCAGCGGGCGTTTAAGCTCGAGTTGGTTCTATCTGAGTCGATTGACTAATCTGTGACTTTCTGGAGGGACTCGCTCTGCGTGTCCGCAGTTTTGGTGGTGATGGGCTGTGGCGCAGACTTGGGCTGGTGGTGAAATCGGTTTACCCGGTAGTATCTAAGTCATGCGGGAGCATGACCCTCCATTACTTAAACAAGGGTGCTAGCTTTTTGTAGCCGTCGCGGATCATCGCCTCTGTAGTTGCCCAGTCGATACATCCATCCGTAATGGAAACGCCGTATTTGAAGTCTTCAATCGGTTGAGGGAAAGACTGGTTACCGTGGTTGAGGTTGCTTTCAACCATCGCTCCGATTACGTTGCGGTCGGTAAGGCTTTGGCGAACGATTTCTTTGAAAACTTCAGGCTGCCGAGAGGGATCTTTCTCGCTATTAGCATGGCTGCAATCAGTCATGATAGCCGGAGTGAGACCGGCTTTTTCAAGCTGTTCGGCCGCAATTTTTACATCGGCTTCCGAGTAGTTGGGGCCGTGATTGCCACCGCGTAGAACGATGTGGCAGTTTGGATTGCCCTTCGTGGTAAGGGCGTTGGCTTTACCCTCGTTGTCGATGCCGAGAAAAGTTTGGGGTTGGCTGGCGGCTTTGATTGCGTTCGTGGCTACAGCGAGTCCACCGTCGGTGCCATTCTTGAAGCCGAGAGGCATAGAAAGGCCGGATGCCATTTGGCGGTGGGTTTGACTCTCGGTCGTGCGCGCACCAATTGCTGACCAACAGATAAGGTCGGCGATATATTGCGGCGTGATCGGGTCGAGCAGTTCGGTCGCGGTGGGCACCCCGAGCTCAATCACTTCATTGAGGAAACGACGTGCGATGCGGAGGCCTTCAGGGATATCGCTCGTGCCGTCGAGCTTCGGGTCCATAATCAGCCCTTTCCAGCCGACAGTGGTGCGCGGCTTCTCAAAATAGACGCGCATGACAAGTAACATGCGGTCTTTCACTTCGTCGGCGAGCTTAGCCAGCTTTTCAGCGTATTCGCGACCTGACTTGAGGTCGTGGATCGAGCAAGGGCCTACGACGACGAGCAAGCGCGGGTCATTTCCGAAGATGATTCGGTGAATGGCTTCGCGGCTTTCGGCGACAAATTTTTCCGCAGCTTCACTTTTTTGGATCTCCTTGCACAGAGCAATCGGAGATGGAAGCAGGGTTTTGGAGGAGATGTTTATATCGGTGACTTTTTTCACGAGGCGAGGATGTGTAGACGAGCAAGTAGCAGGGAACAAGCACTTATTTGTGATCCTGAACTGGAAGCTCCAGAATTGAAATTCGTTAGTGAGATATTATTTGTATGGAATTACATTTTGTAAGTAAGCGCAGATGTGTTATCAATTTGGAGGATGTCTGAGATTAACTATCATAAATATGAGCTGGCGGCTGCGTTACGGGTCACCGATGAGGATGCGGCTGATTTTTTACAGAGCCAGTTCAGTGCGGATTTGGATGCTCTGGATACAGGTCAGCTAATCTATGGTCTTTGGCTCGACGTAAAAGGAAAGGTAATCGCTGACAGCACAGTGCTACGTCTAGGTAACGAAGCATTCTTAATTTTGAGTGAACATTCTTCGGGTGAAGCGATTCGGGCAAAATTGGAGCGTCACATTATTGCTGATGATGTTGAAATCGAATCCGTTGATCTGAGTAGTGCATATACAGTGATCCATGCGATAGCGGACGTAATGTCGGCATTAGAGTGTGAATTGCCCGTAAAAGGAGCTTTTGGTGAATCGGACTCGTTTTATATTTTTTCGGGCCGCCGTGGATTTGATTCCAGCATCGAAATTGTCTGTAAAAATGATGCCGCCGAAGAGCGCTTATCGAAGGTGCTGAAAGAACTTGGAGCGTGCCCGATAGAGCCGAGTTTTCTACACGAACAGAGGATTGAAGCCGGCATAGCTTTGATTCCGCAAGAGATCGGGCCGAGTGATTTGCCGGGCGAGGGAGCACTTGTGGCAAAAGGCGCGGTATCGCTCACTAAAGGTTGTTATCTTGGTCAGGAAGTGGTCGCGCGTATGCACAACGTAGGCCGCGCGCAGAGGGCTTTGTTTAAAGTGCGCGGGATAGGTGCGGTCCCTGGATTGACAGCCGATTTGTCCAATTCGGAGGGTAAAGTTGTCGGAGAGCTGAGAAGTGCATACGCAGTTTTAGGTGCAAAGACATGGTTTGGAGGTGCCCTCTTAAAGACGCGTTATGTTGATGTGGGAGCAGAGCTTTTACTCGATGGAAACCTTGTTCAGGTAGAGGGTATTTTATAGTATGGAGGATGTTGAAAACCCTCTTCCGAGTGAAGAAGAACTGAGTCAGGTCGCAGAGATTTTTAAGCGTCTGGGTGCCGAGGAAGCGGCGGCAATTGTCATGGCAAAGCAGCTGCTCAAGCGCGCCCGGCAAATCGCTCAAGATAGGGAGATTCCATACCTGACTGCGCTGCAAGGTCTGTTACAGCAGGTAGTTGAGGCAAGGTCTGAGACCTGAGCGCCCAGAATAAGCTGTTTTGAGCCCAAGTATCGCCTTTATCCCGCTAAAAATAGGGGTTTAGCCAGATATAAGGGTTGACGGAAAGTTGGGTATTTCATGTTCTTTAGACGGTCGTATGACCAATAACCTCAATAAATATAATATATATGAATAAAGCAGAACTCGTCGCAGAAGTGCAAAAGTCACTTGGTAAAGATACATCCAAAGCAGCCGCAGAGCGTGCACTTGAAGCCGTTATCGAAGGCATCAAGAAGGGTGTTAAAAAGGACAAGAATGTCCAACTGATTGGTTTCGGAACATTCTCCGTAACAAAACGCGCAGCGCGTGCTGGTATCAACCCACAAACTCGCGAAAAGATCAAAATCAAAGCTTCTAAAGCTGTGAAGTTCAAAGCGGGTGCTGGCCTCAAGGCTGTGCTCTAAGAAATACCCCTAGAGTTTAACTCTTTCAACCCGCAGTCGGTAGACTGCGGGTTTTTTTTGCTTTGCGGTTGCCAGTCAATCAAAAGACATCCTTATTGAGACGCTTTTGAGATTCACCCCCAATTGGGAGATAATATTATGGGCAAAAGCTTATTTGAAAAGGTATGGGACGCACACGCTGTTCGCGAGTTAGCCAACGGGCAAACGCAGTTATTAATTGGCACGCACTTGATTCACGAAGTGACGAGTCCGCAAGCATTTGGAATGCTGCGGGACAAAGGTTTGCCGGTCATGTTTCCGCATCGCACTTTCGCGACGGTCGATCATATTGTGCCGACTAATGAAACCGTTGAGCCTTACAGCGATCCGCTCGCTCAGGGTATGATCGAAGAGCTTCGTAAGAACTGCGCAGACAACAACGTCACTTTCTTCGACACGAATACAGGTCGTCAAGGCATCGTGCACATCGTGGGTCCCGAACAGGGCATCACGCAACCTGGCACGACGATCGCTTGCGGCGATTCACACACTTCGACGCATGGTGCCTTTGGTGCGATTGCGTTTGGTATCGGCACGAGCCAAGTGCGTGACGTGCTGGCCACGCAAACAATTGCTTTGAACGAGCTCAAAGTGCGCCGGATTAATGTGAGTGGAAAACTCTTTCCCGGAGTGTATGCGAAGGATGTTATTTTGCACATCATCCGCGTGCTCGGCACCAAGGGTGGCACGGGCTACGCATATGAATACGCTGGCGAGGTATTTGATAACTTTTCGATGGAAGAGCGCATGACGGTCTGCAATATGTCGATTGAGGGCGGTGCCCGGGCTGGTTATGTGAATCCAGACGAAACAACTTTTGAATATTTGAAAGGTCGTCCCTATGCGCCGAAGGCAAGTGAATGGGAGGCTGCGGTCGCTCGCTGGGCGTCGTTTGCTTCGGATGCGGATTGTAAATACGATGACGTTGTCGATATCGACGCGGCGGATATTCAGCCGACTGTTACATGGGGCATCACTCCAAGCCAAGGTGTTGGAATCGGTGAAAACATTCCCGCGATTGAAGACGGGTTGACCCAGTCGGACCGGGATTCACTCGCGGAAGCGTTGGAGCACATGTCTTTTGACGGAGGTTCTCCGATCAAGGGCAAGAAAATCGATGTTGCTTTCTTGGGCTCGTGCACGAACGGACGTCTGTCTGACTTGAAAGAAGTCGCGCAATACTTGAAAGGACGTCATGTCGCAGAAGGCGTGAAGGCGATCGTTGTGCCGGGTTCTCAAATCGTGGCAAAGATTGCTGAAGAGCTCGGGCTGGACCAAATCTACAAGGACGCTGGCTTCGAATGGCGTGCAGCTGGTTGTTCGATGTGTTTGGCGATGAATCCGGACAAATTGATCGGCAATCAACTCTGCGCGAGTTCCTCGAATCGAAACTTCAAAGGCCGCCAAGGCAGCCCAACTGGACGCACCATGCTCATGAGCCCGCTTATGGTCGCTGCTGCTGCTGTAACCGGCGAAGTCTCCGACGCACGTGAAGTCTTCGGTTTCGCTGAACCCGCAATGGCTTAAGTTTATACAATTCTTAATTCGTAATATTTAATTCCTAATTTTTTAAAAAAATGGCATCTACACCAATTAATCAAGTTGCAGGAAAGGGCGTTTACATCCCCGGCGACGACATCGATACAGACCGCATCATCCCCGCTCGTTTCATGAAGTGCATCACCTTTGATGGTCTCGGCGAATACCTCTTTTACGACGTGCGTAAGACAGAGGACGGTCAGGACAAAGTGCATAACTTAAATGATCCTCGTTTCGCGGGGGCCTCTATTATAGTCAGTGGCAATAACTTCGGTTGTGGTAGCTCGCGCGAGCACGCACCGCAATCAATCATGCGTGCTGGCTATAACGCAGTGATCGCGGGTAGCTTCGCAGAGATCTTTTTTGGCAACTCGACCAATCTTGGCGTTGTCTGCGTGACAGCGAGTGACGCTGACCGCGAAATCCTAAAGAAGGAAATCGAAATAAATCCGGAGCTAGACATCACGATTAATGTCGAAGATCACAAGATCTGGTTTGGCGATCAGTTCGTGCCCTGTGGTATTAAAGCGGGTGCGCGTGACAGCTTGATGAGCGGAACGTATGATCCTCTCGATGAGTTGCTTCGCGGTGCGGATGAAGTTGCAAAGACGATTAGCGGACTTTCTTACACCTAAGTCACGTTTCAGTTTTTTTCCAAAAGGCGTTCCTATGCGGGAGCGCCTTTTTTGTATGAAGATGGTTCAATGTTGATTCGCTGGAATGATCGGTTCTGAACAGGGCGTTGGCTGGAGGGACGCGCTCCGCGTGTCCGCGCAGGCGAGCATCGTTGCATTTTCTGTGTGGCTTACGTCTGGTGAAGGGCTGCCGCTGGTTGCACACACAGCCATGCGGAGCATGGCCCTCCATTATGTATAACCTTAATCATTATCGTTTTCGGATATGCTCGGTCTTGAATTGGTCGACAGTTGGAGGGCCGCGCTCCGCGTGTCCGCGTAGGCGAGCATCGTTACATTTCCTGTATGGCTTACGTCTGGTGAAGGGCTGCCGCTGGTTGCATGCTCGGCGATGCGGGAGCATGGCCCTCCATGGTGCGTAACCATAGTCATTATCGTTTTCGGATATGTTTGGTCTTGAATTGGTCGATAGTTGGAGGGACGCGCTCCGCGTGTCCGCGCAGGCGAGCATCGTTACATTTCCTGTATGGCTTACGTCTGGTGAAGGGCTGCCGCTGGTTGCATGCTCGGCGATGCGGGAGCATGGCCCTCCATGGTGCGTAACCATAGTCATT
>Ga0307934_1001705_pt1 | contig 12884 bp, 7 predicted proteins | sample OrgLakmetageno90_FD_201838 | JGI IMG/M metagenome (GOLD analysis project Ga0307934, IMG submission 201838) | Saline water microbial communities from Organic Lake, Antarctica - #90 | ecosystem: Environmental > Aquatic > Non-marine Saline and Alkaline > Saline | place: Antarctica: Organic Lake... | reverse complement strand
TCCACGGATTCATCGGGGACGTCCCACCTGCAGAGTTCGAGGAAGCGTTCTATGCTGACAACCGTCAGGCAAAAGCCTTGGCAGAAAACACAACTCTGGGGTCTCTATAAAACCCAGGACGGTTCACGGAATTCGGAATTGGACATTTTGGTTGATGATGTCGGTGGGTGGGTCTAACTTGGAATGAAGTATTTCTTGACCTGGAGAGCCTGTGGCTGGACTTAGTGACCGAAAAGAGGGGCAGGGAATCTCGAGCGCTCCTAAGTGGTTACAGCTCTTTTTTCTGGTCGCCCGACGGATTACGTCTGTCAAAGCGGATGGGCACGTGTCTTGTGTCGTCGCTCCGCCGGTTATCGAATATTTCTCGTCCGCTTTGGCACTTGCTAGTGCTTCCATCCCCGAAGCTCCTCTCGAGCGGCCAGTGAAGCCTCTAGGCCGGGTAGCCTCGCTAATCAATCACACGTTGCAGGACAGAGAACACAGTTTCAACTTCGACGAAGCCGGTTCTGTAACTGATGAATTTCTAGGACTGACAAAATTTAAACAAGGGACTTTTCCACCTGTGGTGAGGCTCCCCGAGGGTTTCCCCCATCGAAGCGACTCCTCAATTCCCGATGGGATTCCTGAGCTCCTTCAACTTGCTGGGCTAGGGGCGAACGACCGAGAAGCCTCTTGGCATTACTTTCAACTTTGCGCAGAGCCCGTAGTTGTCATTTGCCAGAGCCCAGCAAAAGTTGCGCGTGAAATTAGCGAACTCACATCTTCGAGCTTGTACGAATGGAATGCCGAACAATTGGGCGCGGGCGCCGAAGCCGCAATAACTCCGGATGCCTGGTTTCGACGCCCAATAATTTGCATGTCTCCGCGCTCCAGCCGGTCGCGGCCATGGCTTTCTGAGTTGACACCTTCCGCAGTGATTGTCATCGGGTACTCCGCCTGGGAGACTCCAGCCAGGTGGGTTTGGCCTGATGTACCGCACTCATTATTTCTGAATGTTCGCTCCGAAGACGTGCTTCGATTCCGAATGTGGCATGACGGACAGGACTTACCAGCTGTTGATTCCGAGTTTGCCAAACTAACGGGCATTCGGGGAATCCCAGCCAAAATCTTCGTCGAACCGTTTGCCGTTGCTGGCAATTCCGCCGACTTCGATTGGGAGGGGTACGGTGCAGATTTTGAATGAGCGGTCATTGAATGACGCCATTGACCTACTCGGTAGGTCAGAACATTCGAACATCGAGTCGGTGCGAATTGACTGGCCAGAGCTTACGGAATTGATTCGGCTGGCGAATAGGTTTTCAAACCCAGAATTCGGTGCGATTTCGGTTGCAGAGGACCGATGTCTTTCGGCGTTAGGGGTCTGGTTATCTCAGCTGGCAGACGGGCCCATCGATGCCATCCGTCAAACTGCCGGGCACGAGGCACTTCTAGCTTGCTTTGGAGAGGCGATTTCAGTCGGCGGCGCCAGCGCAGACATTTTCCAGTCACAACTCCAAATCATTACATCTATTGGGTCCAAAGTCCACCCAGCTGCAGGTTGGTTGGAGGATTGGATATCGGCTCAGCCAATTCTTGAAGGGAGCCCCGACGGGCCTCGGGCTGGGCAGCCGGCTACGGCCCTGGTCTCGAAGAAGGAAAGCGGTAGACAGGCGGTGGAGGACTGGCTGAGCTCTGAGAATCTGTTTGCTGACGCAATCACGTACGCCGGACTCAAGAAGGCTCCGGCGTATGAGAATCTCGTATTCTTCGGCCCACCTTCCAGGTACGAGAATTCAAAGTGGTCTTCGAGTCCAGATTCTGACTACCGGGCCCAATGGCTTCTTACGGCGCCTGCTGCGACAGGGATTCTCCTTCTCAACTGGCCCTTTCATTCAAGGCTGGACGTGTCACTTTTAGGCCCTTGGAAGGGGGTCTCCTCCCCGGCCGTCATCTTCCGCCAGCAAGAAACCCATCCCGAACCGCCGACCTTATCTGTTTTCAATACTCCAGCGTTTGAGAAGAGGGCGACGTTTAATTTCGATCACGAGCCTGATGTGGTGTCTGCCGCCGAGTATCAAATTCTTGGAAAGGAGAGTGGTCTCTGGGTTTTCTTTGATGAGAACCTCGGTCCTCGGCCTCGCGTACTTTCTCGGGATTTGAGCCGTACTTCCTCTCCGCCGCGCCACAAGACTCTGTCATATGGAAGTCATCTGGTCTTTCGTTCCCAGGATGTAGAGCGGGCCCAACTATTGAAGGTTTCAGAGGATTGGTGGAGCGAGAAGTACAAAGACTTCTCCTTCTCCCGTGCCGAGGAGCTCCGAAATGAGTTGAAGGAGAGACTTCAGGAGTTTATTGACCACAGGGGAGTGGACCAATTTAGAAGGGGACTGCTTTCCTCAGGCCTACCTAGGGAATATGTCAAGCAGATACATGCGCGGGTGCTTGACCAAGGTTACGTGGCGCCCCAAAGCCAGGACAGGTATGAAGCCCTCTGCCGAGTCCTTAGCTACCGAGCGCCCCCGGAAAGTTTCGATTTGCTTGCAAAACTCAGAACCGCACGCCAACAGGCGGGTCTGAAACTAATGCGACAGCTACTCGAGAAGCTGCACTCGTCGGGTGCCTCGGGATTGAGCGAGGCACTTTCTGATGACGGTTACGCAGCCTTGCATGACGATACTCTCGGCGAATTATTCATAACAACCGTGGCTCATGTTTCAGAGGGGCAGAGGTTGTTTCCAATCTCAAAGCTAGGTCGGCCAGTTGACGAGGTTGGTGCGCTTTGGCTCAAATGATTCCACCCGTAATTCCTCAAGAGGGAATCAGCCCAGGAGAAATTCAAGTCTTTGAGTGGTTGCGAGTAGCACCAGGTGCAGAGGAATGGGTTGTTTTCCATTCCTATGACCTGCCAACGGGAAGAGTGGGCCGCCGGCACGAGGTGGACTTCATCATCATGATTCCCAATCTTGGAATTGCGATAGTCGAAGTCAAGGGCCATCTGGCGGCAACGGTTAACGACCGAGGACAGTGGCGACTCGGAAGCGAACCCTTCCCTTCTCGCAATCCGGTTCAGCAGGTTCTTGATGCCTGTTATTCCTTCAAAAGGCACGTGGAAAGTTGGACACCCGAGCGGCTGAAAATAGCCCCTTTCCTGCTTTTCACGGATGCAGAGGTTCCTCTTATTTCCGAGCTGGACGTGGAGTGCCAGCTTTCCCCGCGAGATGGGTCTGTCGTCAAACGACTTGTTACGAGCGTTACCACCGCTATCAAAAAAGAACCCGGAATAGCCTGGTCACCAGATTCTTTTCAGAAAATGCGCCGAATGTTGAGGCCAGATTTTGATGTCTTGGCCAGCCCTATGGTGCGAAAGGAAAGACTAGAGAGGGACCTCTATTCAGCGACTCTGGAGCAGCAGAGAATCTTGGATGCAATCGAGGGTAATGAGCGGATAGTGGTTGAAGGGCCTCCAGGATCAGGAAAGACAGTGATTGCCATCGAGGCGGCGAGGAGAGCGGCAGCTCGGGGCCAAAAGGTTACTGTCCTCTGTTTCAACACGCTGCTAGGTATGAGGCTCCGGGAATCATGCGCGCCCGAATTCGCTGCGAGCAGTTTCTTCCAGTTCTTGGTCCAGAGGTTCAAAGAAACACCTCCTCCTGGAGCAGCGGCGGGATGGTGGATGGAGTTTGCCGAGAGGAGTGCAGAGAAGATTGCACTTTCCGACCAGGTGGACTTCCTCGTGATTGATGAAATGCAGGACCTGCTCGGGCCACAATTTCTTGGAGTCCTCGATAAATTAGTGAGGGGCGGGCTGGAGAAGGGTCGATGGCTCATGACTGGAGACCTCGAAAACCAAGACCTCTACGCGAGGGCCGAGAACCTTGGGCAGCTAGCTGGGTCACCAACCAGACTCTTGCTCAGAGACAACTGCAGGAACTTAGAGGCCCACGGTAGATGGGTACAAACAATGACTAATCGCCCCGAACTGTACAGAGATTTTCTTCGAAAGGAACATTCAGAGAGCCCCACGGTTGTCTTTGCAGACGGCGACCCCGATGGCGCACTTCGCGATGCCTTGAATTCTGCTTTGAAGAGTCGGCGGCCAGAAGATGTGGTGGTACTTGTGAGTGACGTCTCCAGACAGCAGATGGTTAAAGCTCGCCTCGGCCTCAGAACTTATCTTCCAGGCGTGCGGGGGGCGAGTGTGGCTACAGTTCGAACGTTTAAGGGCTTGGAGTCTGCTGTGGTCGTTTTTGAGGGCAGCTTGAATGCTCCGGTAGAGGAGTTTCTCACGGCCGTAACGAGAGCAACCGAAGATTTGATTGTCATACTTCCTGTAGCGCAGCAAAGCGAATTTATGAGGAGAATATAGGTTATGGTCCCGGTTGTTGCACAAGATGCACGAGAGCTCATGGTCAAGACCCTGCGCCTCGCGCTTCACGGACCCGAAGGGGATGAATTTGAGGCTTGGCCAGGTTTCGAAGGTGACCCGAGGGTCGTGACCCAGGGCCAGGTTTTTCCTGCCGATGTCAAGCTAAATAAGCCAATGCGTGACGGCTTAGGCAATGAAGTTCTCGCTAGACCTCCTGCTTTTCTTTATGGGGTTGGACTTCTTTATCCGAAAATGACGAACCAGCAAAGCGCCGAGTTGCTACTCAAACAGCAGAGTCTGGACGATGGCGATTTACAAGATGCGCCCGAAGATGTTCGGGCGGCTCCGCAGATGGAGGCTCTTGAACCCTCGGCCGGAGACGCCGACGATGAAGCCCCGACTTCCGCCGAGGAACCCATTGGCCGACCTCGTAGCCTAGCTCTTTCGATTCATATCCCGGCGGAAGTTAACACAGTAGATGTGGTTATTGATGGTGCCACCTACGCGCCCCTAACTGTCTCGGCTTCGGGTAGGGAGCAGACCCTTTGGAGGCGTTCCCCGCTGAAAATTGAACTAAGTCTCAGTACCCAAAGCAATGAAGAGCAAATTCTGGAGGAACATGGCTTGAGACTGAGAGTCGGTCTGTCAAAGCAAGAATCCCCCGGTCTCGGTAACATCTGTACAGTTTTCGTTGTCAACGAGACAGTGGCCTCAGAGGAAGTCTCCCAGAATTGCCTATTTCAATCTAAGCTTTCAGTCGCTTCTGCGGCCTTGCTCCCCTACCCCCGCGCGCAGTTTGAATCAGATTCAACGGAAGAAAGTTTTTCGCTTCTCTATCGTCACCACCCGGTCATGAGTATTGGGCACGGTAGCGATTCCAGGGCCGAGTGGCGGCACGATGGCTGGTCAGTCTCAACTGACGTGATGCCCGCAGTCACGGTTCAAAGCCCGGACCCGGAAATCTGGAGGCCCGACGGTGGCAGATATCAGTTGGGAATGCTCGACTTAGCGACTGCGGGCGGTCTGGCGACCCAGTCGGTTGAAGACCTACTTGATGATTATGAGGCGTGGATAACCGGCAAAGAAGCCGACATCCCTCATTTAGCCGAGCTCGGTCATCAAGCAGCGGCTGTGAAGCACATTGAGGCGGCCAGACAGTTTCTTGCAGACATGAGAGCCGGCTGGGAGCTAGTTGGTTCCGACTCCGAGATTGGCCGGGTTTTTCGATGGGTCTGCCTGGCCATGAATGCTCAAAGGACTTCCGCGAAGGCCGAGGTGAGGGTCCCCGAAGAAGGTGGGCCGAAAGCTGAAAGCCCCCGGTATTCGGTGGGCTCTCCCCATGGTCGCCCTGACTTCGACCCAAACTCTGAGTCCTTTGGGTTTGGAGAACTGGACTTTGAAGGTCAGGCGATTTGGCGGCCCTTTCAATTGGCCTTCGTGCTGGCTTCCATCCCTCCGCTTGTTGATAAGCAACACCCGGATAAGGAGCGGGTCGACATCATCTGGATGCCAACAGGAGGCGGCAAGACCGAGGCCTACCTCGCGCTTGCAGCCTTTACTATCCTGTGGGAAAGGCGCCAGGAATTGTTGCGCGGTGAACAGCCGAAGTATCACGTGAGTGTGATGATGAGATACACCCTGAGGTTGCTCACTACGCAGCAAGCTATGAGGGCGGCGGCTTTAGTGTGCGCGCTGGAGATTATTCGAGAGACCAATACCGTTCTTCTTGACGGCCCAGGGAAGAGGGTTATCTTTCGAATCGGCGCATGGCTTGGGAGTACAACAACGGCAAATACATGGACCCAAGCAATTAGTGACTTCACAAAACTTGCTGAAGGGCGTAATGCTGAGAGAACCTTCCTGCTGACAAAATGTCCTTGGTGTAGCGCAGAAATGGGTACCCCTAAAAATGGTGCTCTATCTGGATACTCGAAAAAAGCCCTGCCACTAGCAGGCAAGAGCCACATTATGATTTTTTGCCCCGACTCTACCTGTCCATTTTCGGCCACCGACGGAGCATTCTCGAGGCTCCCAGTGCTTGAAGTTGATGAAGATATTTATGCTCTTCCGCCATCTTTTCTAATCGGTACCATTGATAAGTTCGCTCAGATTGCCTGGAAACCAGATGCCCGAAGGCTCTTTGGGCTCAAATTGGACAGTGGAGGTGTCGTCCAGCGTGTTGCTGCATCTCCGGACCTAATGATTCAGGATGAGCTTCACCTAATTGCGGGCCCCCTCGGCAGCATGAACGCGCTTTATGAGCTTGCGTTGGAGAACTTGTGCCTCGCCAAAGGCGGCTCTAGGCCACGTATTGTTGCGGCCACGGCAACGACTAAGAATTTTGAATCTCAGATTCAAAGACTCTATGGAAGAAATCGGACTCGTCTGCTCCCCCCCTATGGGATGGAGATTGAGGACAATTTCTTCTCCCGAAGCCCCGAGGGGGGGTCAGCCTCGGCGGGAAAGACTTACGTTGCGGTGTGCGCTAGGGGTTTGGGAACAGTTGTTGAGTCTCAACTGCGGGTTATTTCGGCTCTAGCTCACGGTGCCGGTGCTTTGGACCACCTGGACACCGAACATGCGGATGCGTGGTGGACAAATCTAGCGTTTTTTAGCAGTCGCCGCAGTCTCGGGCTCCAATTAGCTGCGACCCAGGCATCGCTGAGAATTCATACCTGGAGCCTTACTCAACGTTCCGGGGTTCGAACTGGAGCGCTCAAAGCGGATGGCACGAGAAGTTCGGTTCGCTATGTCTCCAACGTTAGAGAGCTCACCGCGACCTCAGGTGAGAACATCTCCAAACTTATGAATAGTCTTTTGCTCCCAAAGCAGGTGAGGGGGAGTGTCGACCTTTGTTTTGCGACCTCGATGATTGAGGTCGGAGTGGATGTTCCTCGACTCGGCCTTATGACTGTAATGGGTCAGCCGAAGAGTGCTAGCCAGTACATTCAGGTAACTGGAAGGGTCGGTCGGGATGGAAGAGCTCCAGGTCTTGTGGTCGTGGTCCTCTCCCCATACAACGTGCGAGACCGGTCTCATTATGAGAATTTCAGGCAGAGTCATGAGCGTCTCTATTCCGCTGTCGAATCGGTCAGCATCACCCCCTACACCGCTCAATCTTTGGGGCGTGCTGCCTCCGGAATGTTGACAACCGTTCTAAGGGCAACTTCCACGCTGCCCCCGATGAAGGCATTGGAAGAGCCTGAAGCCAGGGATCTTTTTGAGTCAATCAGGCAGAGGGCAGCCCAGCTAGGAGATTCACATGCTGTTCAAGCCGTCGAAAACGAAATTGAGAGACTCCTGGAAGCCGCTCGAGCTTCTGAGCGGCAAGGGCACGCCACGTGGGATGCACCGGGGCTGCTCCTGAGAGCGGGGGACACCACTCCAGCAGCTGAGGCTTTCGACCACTGGATTGTTCCAATGTCGATGCGGTCGGTCGACCTAGAGTGTGGGGTGCGGGTTGCTCCTAGAGCGGGAGGGGCCAGGCGCGGAGTTTCACTTGGTGATGCTTCAGGCCAGGTCGACCGGGAAGACGAGGACCTTTTTTGATGCGTAAGCCTTTTTACACACCTGTTCGGCGTAACCATATTATTGGCCCGCTTGGAGTCGGTTCAATCGTTGTGTCTAGGTCTGGAGTAACTGTCTTGATGACGGGTCTCAATGATTGGGTCAGAGGGATAAAGGTAGACGGCCCCGATGAGACTAGTCAAAACCAGCAACGCGAGAACAGAATCAGCGCTTATGAACTGCACGACTTTGCTCTCGAAAGTCAGCTAGGGGTGCGGCGATTTATTCAGCCCCCCGTGATTGAAGCTGGTGAAGCAGACTATGGGACGTGGTTTATTCCCTCCGCACGTTTTCCGCTTGCTGAGTACTGCACGAGCCCCTGGTGCAGCAGTATCTCCTTCTCCCGGAACGCCGAGGACCCCTCCGTGGGCTCATGTTCGAGGGAGGAATGTAAAAAAAGTAAGAGGTACGGGTGGAGGACCCAGCAGGTCCCGGTGGTGCTCTGTTGCCCAAACGGGCATCTTGACGAGGTCGATTGGCATGGGGAGGTGCATGAAGGTGAGGAGTGTGCCGACTCGGTCCTGGAGTACAAAGAAACAACGGATGCTGGTCGTCCGCTTGTTCGGTGTCGGAAGTGTGGAAATAGGAAATTCTTCAGTCCCGCTGGGCGCGGTAGCACCACCTGGAATCAAAAGTGCACTGGCCGTCGCGCTTGGTTACCTGAGGCTGAAAATGAGAAATGCGAGAGTGCGATGAAGTTGCTTTTGCGGACTGCCACGCAGGTCTATTTCCCTGATGTGCGCTCCTCTTTGCATCTTCCGGCTCCCGATGGTCTCAGCGACTCTCTCATTCGATGGTTGCAGGAGGACCAAGGAGCAAACTCTCTTGTGAGGGCTCATGGGGGCGACCAAGTAGGAATATTAACCCAAATTTTGGAGCGAGGCAACACAATTTTTCCATTACTTGAGCTTGAAGACCTTGAGCGGCACGTGTCTCATGTCCGGTCAGGCAGCATTGTTGGAGTGGACGCAGGTCGAGCAGGCGAAATGCGCGCTATGACATCAGGGGCAAGGGGCCGGCTCACGGCAGGTGGCCCCCCCGTCCTCGACCCAGAACTCATTTCTATAGGTGAGTTTGCGGGGCCAAGGTTCGGTGAAACAGCGCTTATCTCGAAGGTTGTAGCTGTACACCGGTTGGCAGAGACCCGGGTACTAGCAGGTTTTTCGCGTGACACCCCGCCGGCCGCTAACAGAGAGGTCCGTGAGGGAATAATTCAAATGTGGGGGTTTTCCCCGGAGAGGAATTCGATGGCGCGGTCTTGGTTGCCAGCCCACAGGGTCTACGGAGAAGGCGTCTACGTTGAATTCAATGAAGAGCTTGTGAGTAACTGGGAAGCTCGAACTGTGGGCGATTATCCTCCTGAATTGGTTCGCGACCGCGTAATTGGGGCACGATTTCTGTTGGCGCATACGTTCTCTCATCTCCTAATCAATGCCGCATCTCTTGAATGTGGGTACCCAACGGCGTCAATTCGTGACCGAATCTATGACGAGGATGGTGTCCTAGGGCTGTTGATTTACACAGCCGCAGGAGACAGCGTTGGCACTATGGGGGGCCTTGTCGAACTTGCTCGCCCAGGAAAATTTGAATATTTGGTTGAGAAGGCCCTTTCGGCCGGGTCATGGTGCGCGCTAGACCCAATTTGCATTTCTCCGATTGACCACGTTGTAGAAAACTCTAAAGGAGCCTGCCACCAGTGCTGCTACCTCCCTGAGACAAGCTGCGAACTCTTTAATCTAGGACTTGACCGGGCCACTTTGATTGGACGTGGGGGCTCCGTTGGTGTCTTACAAGTTGAGCACACGTCGAGATGATTTCGAATAATTCGTCACACGGTGAGTCAGCCCCGCTAGGTGTTGGTCAGCTAATGAAGTTGGGAAGTCGATGAAATTTTCTTCAAAGCAAGGGAAAGCTGTTTTGGGCAGAATCTTCGGAGAGCGGCGCCTGGGGTTTGGGGCGATAGCTCAGATTGCGACGAGTTTTGCGAGGCTGTGGGGCCCGCGAACGAGCTGAGGTGTTTTCCTAGCGGGCCCTCTGAGTGTTCTTCTTCGACGGCGTATCCTGAAACTCAGTACGGCAGCGGTTTCGGTGAACAAGCCGGGTAGAAACATTGGCAAGCAGGCAATTTCCTCCCTTTCAAATCGAGTGGGGCCTCTCCTGCGGCCTATTCAGTCAGAAGTCCGGCAGGAGCCCTACTGGGTCTCGTGCGCCGGAAACCAGCCACCCCTATTTTCTCTGAGCATCGGCCGCCTCGGATTACGGCCACATCTTTGCCCCGTGAAAGCTTCCAAAACATAGGGCGCTCGAGAATGCTACTTTGGGAGGGTCTCTAAGGCGTCTGTTTTAGCGTTCGGTAGATGGTCCCTCGGGTTACCGAATACAACTTCGCGACTTCAAGAACACTCAGGTCTTCTGCTTCGTAAAGTTTTTTAATCTGCTTTTTTTGAGTCTGGCTAAGTTTCTCGGCCCGACCACCAAAGCGTCCTCTTGCTCTGGCAGAAGCCAAACCCTCCCGTGTGCGAGCTCTTAACAGGTCACTTTCGAAGGATGAAAACGCTGCGACCATCGTAAAGAACAGCTTCCCCTCTGGTGTTGTCGTATCGATATTCTGCTCGACAACCTCGAGAGCGACTTGGCGCTCTTCGAGTTCGGACAGAATGTTAAGGAGGTCTTTGATCGACCTGCCAAGGCGGTCCAAGCGGGTGATGACCATCGTGTCGCCACTTCGCAGTTTTTCTCTCAGTCGGTCTAGTTCGGGCCTTGAGGCAACAGTCCCCGTCATCTTCTCGGAGAAGATTTCGTCAGCTCCTACTTTTTGGAGTGCGTCGAGCTGGGCGTCGAGCACTTGTTGGTTGGTGCTGACGCGAAGGTAGCCAAATCGGTGTGTTGTCATATGACTTCTATAGTGCCGAAATGGGCGGTTGTCGAGTCATAGTTTTTGAGACGAGTTGTTGGGCGGTTTTATACCCCTTATCGAGGTCCAGGAGGTTCCGGCCAGAGTGTGCAACAACCGAACGTTTATAACGACAAGAGTTAGACGTGACGTTTTCGGACGAAGTGGTGGGGCCCACCGAAAAATGGGAGGTACATTTTCTAGGCTAAAACTGTGTCGCTTTGGAAATGGAAAACGCTCGAAACAGAAAGTGTGCACCGCGATGGGCCCAGAGAATAAATGGGTTCCTAGCCTTGGGCTTGCTTGACAGCTGGAGCAGATGGTCTTTCGGCGCTCGTCATTGCCTTATAGGAAAGGCCATTTTTCGGCAATTGGAAAATATTGAGCCAAAGTGGAAAACCCCCGCCGTGGTAGCTTAAGTAATGGTGGAAAACTCTAAAGATTCCGCAGGTAGCGGTGCAGAAGAGCAAGAGCCGTACGCCTCAAACGGCGTTCCAAAAAGAAAAACTTCACCACTCGTAGTTGGGTTGAGTGTAGGACTCGGTTTCGCCCTCCTATTAGCCTTCGGCGCACTTGGCGGCTTTGTGCAATTTGGCGATGGAAATCAGTCCACAGCCGCCAGTGTCACCGAGACGAGTGACGAGTCACGAGACGACTGTTATGACCCCGGGCTCTACATCGAGCTCGATAAAGACTTAGCGGCAGCGCTAGGAGGCATGAACGCCATGGTTCGCCCCGCTTTGGACAGCGGTGATTCAGCCGTTTTAGGGCAAGCAATGAGTGACATGAGCGTCATGTACGCGCCTCGCCTTAAAGCAATGGGAGAGCGTTGGGGTGGGATACGCTACTGCAGCGCTCGCGTCAACGAGCTGAACTTGGACATGGAAGACCACCTGCTGAGCCTTAGCCGGGTTCTCTCAAACTACGAACACTGAAGACATCGCTGTGGTGGTCGAGTTGACTGAGAAAATTGCCGACACTTTGACCGACCTTAACGTGGCTATTCCGTGACTGCATAGCTCAGAAGGGCTTTTTCTTGCCTTTGGCCTCTCGCTGATTGGCGCGCTAAAACAAGGAATCGATGAGCCCAAAAAGACAGCTAAGACCAAAGAAACGCAGGTAATGCGCTGTGCAAGCGTCCGCAAGTTCGCACGAGGCTAGAGAGTGACACCCACAAACGTTGCAGTGCGTTGAAGGAGGCAAGTTTATCGTCCGCTGAACTTCGGCAGTGCGTCAAGCGGGGGAGCCGTCTGCCGTGACTCACGTGGTACCAAGTAAACCCAAAAGCCGTCGTCCCAAATGCGTCTAGACATTTCTTGAGAGTTAGCCACCATTCGTCCACGCTCGAGCAGGCGCTGGCAATGGCGCAAACGGAGCGTTGCCGGTTGGATTCAAACGCGTCAGCCGGGCCGTGACAACTTTGCGCCAGAAGTGGACCGTAAGCTCTAAAGTTCAAGTGGCGCACAAATCGGCGACAGCCCAGCCCTGTCTATCAACAGAGGCAAGGGGTCACGAGGGATTGGGCGCCCGCTACCAGCTCCGAACATATTCCGTATAAAAGCCGGAATCAGACAGAAATAGGCGGAAATAGAAGGAAATCACTCCCAGCAGCGAGGACCGCCACAGCCAGCAAAACCCCAGCATTTCCCTATACTTCCAGGGGTTTGCCGTCTTGGCTCAGTTGGTAGAGCGTCTCACTCGTAATGAGAAGGCTTCCGTGTCTCTCAAAACCGTGCTTTTGAAAATCATTCGCAGGAAACGGAACGTCTTCGAATTGGATGGCTTGAGCTCCAATGTTTTGAGAGACTACTAGTCATGGGAACCTGTGAAGCTTGCCTCAAGCCAATCAGCGCCGAAGTTGCGCAGTGCCCGTATTGTCTTTCAAAGCAGGTCGGGAGCATGTTAAAGACCCCGATGCCCCTCTCAAATTCACCAAACGAAGGCCAACAGAGTTCTCAAGTAATTGGTGTTAGCCGTTTGGATTCCGACGCAAAATGGGCATCCGATGTTTTGGACACCCTGGGAGATTCAGTACGGGGTAGTGAGGTACTTCAACAGCTGGACTCGCTCGTTGAAGAG
>Ga0307934_1001704_pt1 | contig 12886 bp, 20 predicted proteins | sample OrgLakmetageno90_FD_201838 | JGI IMG/M metagenome (GOLD analysis project Ga0307934, IMG submission 201838) | Saline water microbial communities from Organic Lake, Antarctica - #90 | ecosystem: Environmental > Aquatic > Non-marine Saline and Alkaline > Saline | place: Antarctica: Organic Lake... | reverse complement strand
GTTCACCATGCCTAATGCACTAGTTGCTCAAACAGAGCATATGATTGGTAGGATAAATGAGGCTAATATATATTCTTATGCTACTAAGAGAATACAACAGTTTTTCTCGAGCATTCTCGACCAAGAACACGCAAAGGATAGCCAAGCTAATTTTGGATTGAAGGGAGAAGATGTAAAAATATTAATAAACAAATAAATAAATTATGGCTTACAACGATTTAAAAAATGATGGAATATATAACTTAACTAGCATGGGTCAGTTTGGTTATGATCAATTTTCGACAGGTGACTCTAGTGAAAATAATGTTAAATATTCAACTATTTACGCAAATGAAAATAGTGAATTTACTGTTGCTCAATATAGCGTGGGAGGTGATATTTCAATAACTGTAAAATTAAAAGTGGGAGGTAATATTCCAGGACCTTTTAGAAATATTACTTCTTTGACAGGCAATATTCTTTGTTCAAAAGCTACAGAATTATGAGTTTTGGATTTGGGTTTAGTTTACATAAGCACAGGTTTATAAGTGGTGTATTTAACAACGCTTTTATCATCGAAGTAAAAACTGATGAGTCTGTAACTTCTAATAGCGATCAATTCCAGTTTACTGGAGGACAAGGAGACTATGACGTGGTCGCTAAGCAAAACAATATAATAGTTCAAACCTTTAATAACCTATCAGATGAATCAACAATAACATTTGCAAATGGTGCAGGAACTTATACACTTGAGGTCAATGCAAAAGAAACTAATGGATTTACAGGAATTAGATTTGATAATTCAGGAGACAAAGATAAACTAATTAAAATAAATCAATGGGGAATATTTAGCGATACTAGAGAGAATTTATTTCAAGGTTGTGGTAATTTAATTAGCTTGCCAATTAATAATGAATACTTGAATCAAGCAACTAATATCTTTGCAATTTTTAGAAATTGCGAGAATTTAATTTTACCTGATTCTTTAACTTTTGAAGCAGCAGTTATTGGAACTAATGCTTTACTTTTTAATAGTCTTACTTCGCTTCCCCCTCAAATGAATTTACCTAATTTAGAAGTTGCGGATAACATGCTTAGAGGTAATTTATTAACAGATTTACCCGTAGGAATGACCTTACCAAATCTTACGGATGGTACTAATTTTTTACTAGACTCTACAATTAACACCGAAAGATATTCTCAATTACTTGTAGATATGGCAGCTGGAAATAATAATACTAACGTACCTTTTCATGGAGGTAACTCTAAATACAATGATGCTGGTGAGGTTGCTAGAAATTCATTAGCAGATGCAGCAGGTAGAAATTGGTCATTTACGGATGGCGGAAAAGAATAAATTATGAACAATCATACAGACATAACAAAGTCTTACTACGTGGCTAAAAATGATGAAAATACAGATTTTCGTTATGGAAAAATAGCAGAAGGTCAAGTATTCAGTACCTCAATGCCGATTAAAACTTTTGCAAAAAAACAATCTATGATTAATTTTATAGAAAGTAACGGAGGTACATCTATAGAATTTAATATATGAATAATAAATAAACAAAAAAATTATGAAAATCAAAAAATTATTTAAAAGTTATATTTGGAAAAAAGATAAACTAAAGCACTTAATTGTAGGTACGCTTATTTATATTGCAGGGGCATACTTTTTTTCTCCTGCTATTGGTCTTCTCTTGGCCTTAATAGCTGGATTTTCTAAAGAGATTTATGATCAGTTTTTTAGAACAGAAGTAGTTAACGGTGTTAAGGTAAAAACTAAAAACGGTGAAGGTCTAGACTTTTTTGCTACTATTGTGCTTCCAATTATATTATTTTTAATAAGTACAATTTAAAGAAACAACTTAAAAAATATTCACTTAATCACTTATGAAAAAAACATCTGTAATACTTATATTTTTAATTGCTCTATTCTTTCTACACACTAGCATACAATGCTCGTCAAAATCTGAAAAGACAACCGTACAAGCATCTGAGGTTACTTCTAACACGACTAAAGAAACATATGACCAGATACTAGTTTATTTTGATATTCGGGAACTAGTAAGTCCTGGGGTTTATGACAAATTTAAGGATAGGAGCGATTATTTTTTCCTAGCGCGATTTGATCTTCGATTGCTTGAAAACTTGCTTTGGATAAGAATAAATGTAGATTCAGGTATTACGATTAACAACTGGATGCACGGTGGTAATCTGGATGAAAGAGGGCTAAGAGATACATCTACGCCAATGGTTCAAAAGAGAGCCAGAGAGAACGATCCTTGGTTAAGCGGTCATGTTCTTGCTATGGGAATAGACTATGATGTTAATGGGCAAACCGCTGAAGAGCATCGCAAGTGGCTTCAAGAAAGAGCCGACCTACTTCCGCATCCTATAAGATTAATTAGGAAGTTGCGCAATAAACAGATCATCTGGGTACACCTAGACGTGTGCGATTTACCGTACAATCCAAAAGTTTATCAGTTTGATATGTAAAAAATAAACAGATGAAAATAGATAAAACAATAATTCTTAGTATCATTATCGTCATATTGCTTGTTCTAAATATAAAACAATGCTCAGAGCCAAATAAGATAAAAACTATAACTGTTGAAGTGCCTGAGAAAGAAGGCGTTTTTAAGCTAGACTATAACGTTTTGCAATTTCCAATTAAAAGGAAAGATTCTATAGTCTACAAAGATTCTATTATCTACACCGAAAACAAAGTTAATATTAAGTTAGCCCAAGACTATAAAGATCTAAAATCTGAATTTGACCGTTATAAACTATTCTTAGACGCTATTAGCATACAAGACTATTCCAAAACCTTTGAGGATAGTTATTTTACTGCCACCGTAACTGGGGGAGTGCAGGGCGAAGTACAATCTATGGCTCTTAATTACAGGCTTAAGGCTCGCAAAGCACAAACTGATATGAAGATGAAAAACTATCAATTTGTAATTGGCCCATCTGTAGGAATGACTTATAGTCAAAATGGATTTGCGCCTTATTTGGGTTTAGGACTTACTTATAAATTGATTCGATTCTAATGCCTCAAAATAACCGTAAAAAAAATATAATTATAAAAAAACTTATAATAAACAAAAAATCGTTAATATTGTAATATGAATTTTCAACTAGCTAAAGAGATTTACGGATTGACGCCATTTTGCGTTGATTCCTTTACATTACCAGCCATGCTTTCAGTTTTAAGCGATGTAAAGAACGGAATCAAATTCGACACTCTTAAAGATATTAAAAATGATTCTTTTGACATTGTATTTAATAGTGAAGATCGGTTAATTAGGCGGACTTATGAATTAGAAAACCAAGACGAATTTAACGGTGTTGGACTTGTAAAAATAAACGGACCTATTTTAATGGGCGGAGGTGCTTCGACTTTAGGAATGTTAGACGTTTCAAAAAACGTTTTATCTATGGCAAAAGATAACCGTGTTAAGGGATTTATTTTTGACATGGATTCTGGTGGAGGATCTACAGCTGCGGTTGAAATAATGGTTGATACCATTAAAGAGGTGAAGGCGATGGGCAAACCCGTTTATGTTTTAATCTCTAAAGGAGGAACACTAGCCAGCGCCGCTTATGGTATTGCCAGCGCCGCTGATGGTATTTATTATCAAAGTGATATGTCAATGGTTGGAAGTTTAGGCACGATGCTACAAACCGAGGGACGAGCAGCAAACAGCGAAAAGGACGGCGTTAAATACATTAGATTATACGCTACAAAATCGGTTTTAAAAAATAAGCCAATTGAGGAGGCTTTAAATAATGATAATTACACTCTTTTAGTCAATGAGCTTTTAGATCCAGTTAATGAAAGGTTTATTTCTACATTACAGGCAAACAGACCAAAGTTAACAAGCGATAAACTCAACGGAGATGCTATATTTGCGAAAGACGACACAGGTATTTACCTAGATGGTAAATCAACAATGGAAGATTTATTTCAAAAAATAATAACAAATACTAACATTACAAATACCAATATTAATTTTAATTCAAACATCACAATGACAACACAGGAACTAAAACAAGCGCATCCAGAACTCTTTAGCGAAGTTCTTGGAATGGGTGTTAATCAAGAATCCGAAAGAGTTCAGAGCTGGTTGGCTCACAATGAAACCGACTCAAAAGCGGTAATGGAAGGAATCGAAAGCGGTTTGGAAATTTCAAGCTCACAAAGGGAAAAATTGCTAGTTAAATCTAGCAAAATTAAAACAGTTGAGCAAATGCAAGATGAATCCATAAAGGATTTTCAAACGGGAGAATCAACTCTTGATGCTGGACTTTCCGATGAACAAAAGGAACTAAACTCAGCATTTAACTTTAAACTCAAATAAATTATGAGCATAAACGCAACACAAAGAAATGCAACCAACAACCAATCAACGGTTGATTTCGTACGACAAAATTTATTCCTATATGGCGCTAGATTTGCCAAGGGAGTTTTAGTTAACAACTTAGACCCAGCGGCGTCTCAAAACGCCACAACAGGTCAGTTGGTTGTTAGAGACACCGGTACGGCTGGTCAAGTTGAATTAGCAACCGCAAGTAATTTAGCCGACGTGATAGGTATTACTTTCATGAATGATAAAACTTTAGCTTCAGGTGCGACCGCTGCTATTGATTACGCTATCAGTGGGGATATTGACGGAACTCTTTTACTGCTACCTGATAGCGTGACACTAGACACGGTTGTGGGAAATAAGGCGCTTAGAGACGTATTAAACGATTTAGGATTTGTGATATTCGCAGTCCAAGAACAAACTAAAATAGACAACTAATGGCGATCACAATTCAGAATCACACAAAAACGATTGCCAGTAAGGTAGTCGGAACTTTTGTTGAAGATAAACCAGTTTTAGCAGGATTTTCAGGATTCTTTCCTAGAGAAACAGCAATGACTTTGGAAGTAGATTTAGAGGTTCAACGGGATAACGATAGCATAGCCGTAGACGTTCGAAGATTTACGGAAGGGAATAAAAATAAATTCAGCATTGTTACTGAAAAGAAATTTCAACCTCCATATTTTCGTGAGGAATATGATTTTCAAAGAGATGAAGTTTACATGAGTACTATTGCTTTAGGGGTTGGATTGGAAAATTCAAATGTTAACGCAATTATCGCTCAAAATGCGCTTAAAAATATTCGTAAAATGCGATCTAAAATTGAAAGATCAATCAGAAAGCAGCAAGCCGATGTTATGCAAACGGGAATCGTTGAGCTAATTAATGGAGATTCTATTGATTACAAGAGAAAGTCCGCTTCTATGGTTGATTTAGGGGCTGGGGAATACTTCACCAATGCCACTGCTGACCCTTTAGCTAGTCTAAAAAACGCAGGTACTTTTTTAAGAGACGTTGGAGCAAGTTCTTCAACAACGCTTAACATGGTAATGCGTGGAGAAGGACTAGCCGCTTTATTAACTAATCCAGTTTTTAAAGCCGAAGCTGATAACAGACGTATTAACCGTGCTGATGTACAATCTCCAGAATTTAACAACGTTACTGGTTTTGCTTTTCATGGTCAAGTAGCTGCCGGTGATTTTAATATCAATCTTTGGACTTATAACCAGAAGTACACAAAGGCAGATGACACCACAGCGTATTACCTAGATGCTAACAAAGCGGTATTTATACCAGATGATTTTATGGCAAAAACTGTTTTTGGAGGACTACCAAATATGGTAGATCGCCAAATAGGTGGCGAGAACGCATCAATGCCTTCTATCACGGAAGCTGAGTTTCTTTTGCGAGCTTATTCAGATTCTAAAACGATGAGTTCAACTCTTGAAATCACATCTGCTCCATTGGCAATGCCAATAACAATAGATAGAATCTATACAGCTCAGGTACTCGCTTAGTAAAAGCGAAGTTATAATTTAACGGCGGCTTAAAAACCGCCTTAATTAAAATAAAATGAAACAATACAGAATTATAACGTTTAAGCATCTTTTAGCAAGTAATAAAATTGCCGTAAAGGGCGAAATTGTAAATGAATCAAAATTTGTAAACCTAGCAGAAAGCCTTAAAGGAGGTTTTGTTGAAGAGGTAAAAAAAGAGACAAAGAATAATAAAAAATCTAAATCAGATAAGAAATAAACAATGAGCGGTAATTTATTAATTAAAGCCAGAAGAGACGCTAAAAAAATTATAAAGGGCGGATTTAGTGAGAAAATCACTTTAATAAATCCAGTTAGCGGTTTGACTATCGAAACTGATGGTTTAGCTTCTAAGCACCATATAAATTTTGATTCCGATGGTTTGCCAATTAATAGTAAAAACGCTCATGTTTGCTTTGACGAAAGCGATCTTTTAAGCAAAGATTATAATCCTCGCAATAATAACAATGAGGTTAATTTGTTGAATCACTTAGTTAATGTAAAAGATTCAACAGGTAATTTAAGGAATTACGTTATTATGGAAAACTTTCCAGATGAAACTTTAGGAATGATAACTTGTATATTGGGCGATTATGGTAATGATTAACACTATTATTGGACCTTCGGGAGTTGAGCTTATAAAGCAGCGGATTGCCGCTATCCTTAAAACAGAATTGGAGAACCAAAAAGTTTTGCAGGAAGACACTTTCCCAATTAATGTTTTTGTTGACAGAATGGTCCCAATCGATAAAAGCGAAATTTTAGTCATTAATGTAAGGTTTGAAAGTATTAATCCAGAATCAATAAATCAGCATGGTTCGCAAGAAGATGCCACATTTACAATTGATACCTGGGCAGTAGCTAAACAAACTTCGACAAAAAGAGGAGACTTGTTAAGCACGAATTTACGGGACAAAATTACTTTTCAAATTAAAGCTATTTTACAAAGTAATTTTTATGTCACTTTAGGGTTTGTCCCTGGATTAATTATGTCCTCAAATGTTCAAAATATTGAACCGTATGAACCAAATAATAATCAGGATGCTAGTTTTGTCAGTATGTCTAGGCTCAATCATAATGTTAGATTTTATCAGGATTACAAAGTTTGGGAAGGTGTGGAGGTAACAAATAATCTTACAAATGTAAAATTATCGAATACAGAATTAGGTTACAAATATGAATTAATCAATTAATTAAAAATAAAAAAAACTATGGCAGCAATTTCAACGGCAGTAGGTTTAGAGCGTAGAGCTAGAGTGGCTGGTTACAGAATCACTAAAGGATTCTTTAACGATACCAGCTCAAATCTAAACCAAATTATTGCAATATTTGGAGAAGCGAATACAGCGAACCAAGGGACTTTAGATACCGTAAAAAAAGAAGTCACCTCGGCTCAAGAAGCTGGAGAGCTTTATGGTTTTGGTAGTCCAATTCATCAAATTTTAAGAATTTTACGTCCCGCAAATTCACCAGGAGTTGGAGGAATACCTACGGTAGTTTTTCCTCAAGAAACGGCCAACGATTCAACCGCTACGGCGATAGAATGGACGGTGACTGGTAATGCTACAAAAAACGCAACACACACCTTAAAGGTCAATGGGAGGGATAATTTAGATTTTCAGACTTATGATTATTCAGTCGTAAAAGACGACACTCCAACTGTTATAGCGGCAAAGATTGCCCTGGCTGTTAACTCGGTTTTAGGTTCTGGATTTACAGCAACTTCAACGGGGGCTGTGGTAACGTTAACAACCAAATGGAAAGGAGCTACAAGCAAGGAAGGTAATGTAGTAATAAGCAACGAAGGTGACGCTGCTGGGATTACTTATTCGCAAACAGATAGGACGGAAGGATCTGGAACGGTAGATTTACTACCTAGCCTCGCTCAATTTGGATCAACTTGGTACACTTCTATAATTAATCCTTATATTGATAAGCTGGAAGTTTTTGAACAATTTAATGGTATACCCTATGGAACAACACCAACTGGAAGGTATAATCCGATTGATTTTAAACCTTCTTTAGCTTTTTTCGGTAGCACTTTAGATGATAAGGACGATTTGGTAGCAATAACAGGAGCCACGGATAGAATTAGTCAAGTTACCAACGTACTTTGCCCTGCTCCAAAATCAAATGGATGCACGTGGGAAGCTGCTTCAAATATGGTTGCAATATTCGCAAGAATAGCACAGGACACTCCTCAGTTAACTGTAAATAATCAAAGTTATCCAGATATGCCAACTCCTAATTCTGGAAATATTGGTGACATGTCAGACTATAATAACAGGGATCTCTTGGTTAAAAAGGGATGCTCAACTGTTATTTTGGAAAACGGGGCATATAAGGTTCAGGATTTAGTTACAACCTATCATCCAGAAGGAGAGGTTCCTTTGCAATATGCTTATCCTAGAAACTTAAATATCGACTTTAATGTTCGAGAAGGTTACGGGATTTTAGAAACTCTAAGCGTAAAAGATCACGTTATTATAGCAGACGATCAAGTTTCGGACGCTCAAAGAACTATTAAGCCTAGACAATGGCAAAGTATTTTGTCTGATTACTTTGAAGATTTAGCAACTAGGGCCTTGATTACTGATCCAGAATTTTCAAAAGAAAGTTGCTCAGTTCAAAGAGGAGAATCAAATCCAGATAGGTTTGAAACTTTTTTCAGATACAAAAGAACTGGGATTGCTAGAATAGAATCAACCACAGTGGAGGCTGGATTTTAATTAACCAATACAAAAAACAAAAACAAAATGGCAAAATACACAGGCGGAGACATTATAGAAATAACCTGCAACCACCCGACTTTAGGAAGCTTTAAATTTGCTACTAAATCAAACGAATCCTACACGCTTGATCCAGGAGGTTTTAGATCAAATGATGACGCAAACATGATTACTGGTGGAGGTGAATTTATCGATCAAGTCAATAGAGTCCGCTGGTCTTTTGAAGGACCTTTGCAAGCTGATTTTATTAGCAATAACGAGCTTTTAAATCTACCAAAATTGGCTGAAAATACAGATTTAGCCACGTGGACCTTTACACATATTTCTGGAATCACTTGGAGAGGTAGAGGGAAGTTTGTTGGAGATATACAAATCGATAGCAACACAGCTCAGTTAACAGCTAAGATTGCTGGAGGTGGTAAGTTAGAGCAGCTTTAAGAATAACGCCTTAGGCTTATTCCAGAGCAGCATAAAGAGTAAATTAATCAACGGCGGTATAAAAACCGTGTAACAACGGCGGTATAATAACCGCCATAATATCAAACCAATGAGCAAAGTAAGTAAAGAAGTTGCGTTTAAAGACGTAAAAAGTTATTTAGAAAAACATCTAAAAAAAGAATTTAGGCGAAAGCAAATGCCAGATTCTAAAATTTATGATGAATACGAGGACATGATTGAAGCCGTTGAAGATGGCTTGTTAATTATCGATTCAAAAGGAAAAGTCGAATATACTTTAAGATATCCTTTATTTACGGATAAAGAAGATTCCTCCCTGGCCATTAAAAAAGTTGAAATTAGAAGCAGGATTAAAGCTGCGGATAAGCACGTTTTAATGGACGGATTGGAAGTACAAAAAAAGTTAGGAACCTACACTTTGAGAATAATTGCCTATATAACCATGTTGCAAGAGGTGGATATTAAGGAATTAGAAAAGGATGATTTCGATACTTTAAATCAACTTTGCTCGGTTTTTTAGATGGGTGGCTAGCGGCTGCAAACATTGACGACATGATTAAATCGGTAGTTAATGAGCATCACTGGTCGCCTTCTATTATCGATCAAATGTACCTAGATCACTTAGATTATCATGGAATAGGTTATTGGTATGATAATGCAAAAGAAATGCATGATAAAATAAAAACACCTGGTAAATAATTACTGGGTGTTTTTTTTGTGGTTTGGTTTTAGTTTTTTTAATTTATCAATTATTGCAGTTGCTTTTTTAGGTGCATTTCTTAATACACATAAATAAAAACTTTTTTCTAATAATAGCCATTTTGAATCATCGGTTATTTTAATAGATATTTCATAAAATTCATTAATTATTTTATTCCAGTCATATCTTTTCATAGTGATATTTTTTAATTTCCCCTTATTCGGGGGTTTTAGATTTATAATATTTTAATTGTTGTATGTGAATTATAGTCAAAAGAGTTCCATTCTTTTTTGCCTGCATCTAATTCCATTCTAAAAGAATTTATTGAAATGTATTGAGAAAAATCTTTTCTAACAATATTAGTTAATTCTAATTCTGATAATTCTTTTGTTACTTTGTCAAAACTGCTTATAAATTGAACTTCCATAATGTTTATATTTTAAGTACACTACAAATATAAGATACTTATAAGCTTTACAAACTACTATTAACAAAACTTTAAGAATTACAGTTTGTAGCAACTAATAATAAACCCACAAAAACGATTTAATATAAATTTTTTCTTAAATTTGTAGCTATGTCCGCAACGATTAAAGCTCCCGTTATATTTACAGCAAATGATAAGCTGAGTCCTACTTTAAGACGAATGAGCGCCAACGTGCATGGCTTCGCTTCTAAAGCGTCCGTTGGTATTGCTAGGGTAGAGCATAGATTCAACAGGCTGTTAAGTCCTATACGAAGGGCGCAAGCTCAGCTAGGACAATTCGGCTTGGTTGCTGGTGGATTTTTAGCTTTTGCAGTTTTTAAAGGAATAACAAACTTCGAGGAAGGACTGGTTGGAGTTGGTAAAACCACGGGATTAACAGGCATAGAATTAAAGTCCTTAGGTTCTGATTTTATAGATCTCTCCGATAATATGCGAGGTGTCTCAACTCAATCACTTATAGAAGTTGGAAAAACTGCTGGACAGTTAGGCGTTAAAGGATCGAAAAATATTTTAAAATTTTCTGGCACAATGGCCAAACTAGAAAGTGCAACTGATGTAGCGGGAGAACAAGGTGCTTCCAGTATTGCTAGGCTATTAACTATAACAGGAGAAGGTGTTGGAATAATAGATCAATTCGGTGCCGCTTTGGTAGGGCTTGGTAACAATTCAGCCGCTACAGAATCAGAAATTTTAAGCGTAGCCAGTGAAGTAGCGAGAGGAACCGCAGCTTATGGTTTGCAGGCACAGGAAATATTAGGGCTAGCAACTTCTTTAAAATCTCTAGGTGTTAGACCAGAAGCCGCTGGAACCGCAGTTTCTAAGGTTTTTAGAGGTATTGAAAAGGCTACTTTAGAAGGTGGCGATGGCTTAGAAGCCTATGCGAAAATAATAGGAAAAACATCTAAGCAAGTAACAGAAGATTTTGGCAAAAGTCCTCAAAAATCATTTAACAGTTTTATAGGTGGTTTAAATAGAATATCAAACGAAGGAGGATCTGTAGCTCAGGCTTTAAGAGATGCGGGTTTGAGTGGAGAAACAGTATCTAAAGGTATAGTTCCATTAGCTACAAATTTTGAAATGCTTAATGAAAAAATGGCTTTATCATCTAATGAGTTTAATAAAAACACAGCATTAAATGATGAGTTTGAAACTTCGACAAGAACAGTAAACGTGGCAGTCAAAGATGTTGTTAAATCATTTACAAATTTAACACTAAAAACAGCTACCGCGGGAAGTGGTTTAGAAATTTTGCAAACAGCTTTATTTTTCGTATCTGATAACATGGAAACCTTAGTTGTCGTTGGTGTTGCCTTAGCTGGATCAATGCTATTAATTAAAGGAGCAATTATAGCCTCTAAGGTAGCCTTATTCGCTTATAATGTAGTTATGGGTGTTAATACGGCTATAACACAAACAAACAAGAGGGCCTTAATACAGAACGCTGTAGCTCAAGGAGCCTATAGAACCGCTATGTTGATAGGAACTGCGGTTACTTGGTTGGCAAATTCTGCTTTTATAGCTTTAGCTATATCTGTAATTGCAGCGACATGGCCGATATTAGCTATCATCGCCGCTGTTTTAGCAGTCGTTTATATATTTCTTTATTGGGATGAAATTGTGGCTTTTTTCGGAAAGCAATTTACTAAATTTACAGAAATGCTAGGAACGGCTTGGGATTCAATAACTAAATTTTTTCAAGAATTTGACTTTCTAGATTTCTTCAAAGGAATTGGTAACGCGTTGATCACTTTTATGCTGCTTCCTTTAAAATCCATGTTGTTTCTTTTATCTCAATTGCCTGGAAAGCTTGGAGATTTAGCGAGTGTTGGACTTGACAAGCTTAATGAAATGGAAGCCAATTTTAATTTTGACAGAACGGGAGACGAAAGCGGCGTCCTACCAAACAGCGGACAAGCATCAACGCAACAAAACACGGAAACGATTAGAGATAGTAACGTAAGAATTGATGTAAGAGATAAGGGAGGTAATGTTGAAAAAGTTTATCAAGATGGAACGGATATTCCTATAAGTATGCAAAATACAGTAGGGGTTCTAAATTACGGAAATTAACAATAACAGAATATAGCCATGTCAACAAGCAAAATATAAAGCCATGTCAACGAAAGATATAAATTTATTTGAAAGCGGGTCTGGAGGCGAAATGCGAATTTTAAATTCTGATTTACTACTTACAGAAACTATTTACCAAACTATTTATTTAGCTCTTTATGGTGGTAATGTTGAACAAGATACTACAAGCGAGGAAACGGATTTAGAGGAAAATTTTGACTATTGGGGTAACCAATTATTTTATTCTAACAATCCAGATAAATGGTTTAATTCACAAACGGAAAGGACTTTGTCGACCGTCTCGTTAAATGGAGAGGGTAGAAAATTAATAGAAGATGCGGTTAATGCGGATTTACAATTCCTTAATAATGTAGTTAATTTCGAGGTCGAGGTTAGTATATCTTCTAATAATAGAGCGGAAATAGCTATATTCATTTCTGAATTTCAAAATCAATCCGATAGGCAGTTAAAAATGGTTTGGGAAAACTCAAGGAATAAATTAATAATTCAAGAAATAATATGACAACAATAATAGAGCTTAAAGAGCAAATAAGCAAAGA
>Ga0307934_1001703_pt1 | contig 12891 bp, 11 predicted proteins | sample OrgLakmetageno90_FD_201838 | JGI IMG/M metagenome (GOLD analysis project Ga0307934, IMG submission 201838) | Saline water microbial communities from Organic Lake, Antarctica - #90 | ecosystem: Environmental > Aquatic > Non-marine Saline and Alkaline > Saline | place: Antarctica: Organic Lake... | reverse complement strand
GAAGCCGGTGCGGGTATCCACCACAAGCCCGGTGCCCAAAGTTTGACCGCTCAGAGACGAGCCTCCTGAGCGAAAAGTAACCGGGGTTTTCGTAACGTGTGCGGCGGCGAGAATCAGGGAGATGTCCGCCACGTTGCGGGCTCGCAGGGTGCTTCCGGGGTGAATTTGAAAATGAGAGGCATCCCTCGACCACACCGTGGCCCTCGCAAGCGATTGCTCGAGTTGCTCTAAGTCAAACCCAGTTTCTGCTAACTGATTTAAGACGAGGTGTCTGCCCATAATGTGTCCGCTTCTCTGAGCAGAGGATTTCTCGGATGCCACAGGACCCACTGGCATAAATCTCACGATGAGCCATGAGCTCTCCACGCCAGCCGGTGGGCCGGACGCCCAGCTATCATTCCGGAAACGCTGTACAGCCCGCCACCCTCATGGGCGGGCCCCTGCGGATGCTGAGCGGTCGTAATGAACATGGTTTTGAATCCTCTTCCACCCAAGCACACGCTTGTTGGGCGAGGCGTGTCCAGGGATACTCGCGCGAGTACTTTTCCTTCCGGAGTAATCCTCACCACCTCGCCGCCACCGAAGAACGCTATCCAGAGACAACCCTCGCTATCGACGGTCATCCCATCAGGGACGCCGCTGTAGCCGGAGACATCCAAACGTCGGACTTCTCGCTTGATTTCCGCTCTTGCCGGGTCGTAGGCTGCAACAAGGATTTCCTGGGCCAAAGAATCTATGTGATAGAGCTCCCCCCCGTCCGCCGACCAACCCAATCCGTTGGAGAGCCCCAGGCCCTCCCTCAGCGGCTTTAGGTGACCATCAACAAGATGATACAGTCCTGCCTTGCCAGGAGAGAAGTCTCGATGCGTTGTCCCCACGAGGAGATTCCCCGCAGGATCAACCTGGGCATCGTTAAACCGAAGTGAAGGGTCGAGACCACCCGTCCACAGCTGCTCGGAAGCGTGGGTTGCCATCACGGTCACTTCATCATCAAAAATCACCGCGAGAAGGTCTTCTTGAGTGAGCGCGACCGCACACACCGGGCGTCCATAGTCCGAATGAGAGTGCTCACCGTCAGACACACGCAAGGAATGAAGAGCTTTCCCATCGATGTCCACGAAGAATAGGGTTCCGTCTGACTCTCTGTAAATCGGACCCTCCCCCAATTCGCAAGCTTCGCGGATCAGAGCTGTGGCCCGGTAGGCGACTGTCATGTCGTTGTCATTCCTCCGTCAATAATCAAACATGACCCCGTCGTGAAAGAACTATCGATCAAAAACTTGATAGCATGTGCTATTTCCTCAGGCCGGCCTAAACGATTCAATAATTGACGGTTTTTCATGCTCTCCATCGCGGAATCAGGCCGCGGGTGGTCGCTGAGGATGTCCGCGATCCATCCGGTATCAGTTGTTCCGGGGCAGATGGCGTTGACTCTAATGTTGTCATCCGAATGGTCCGTTGCAAGCGCGCGAGTCAGCGATACGACTGCTCCTTTTGTCGCGCAATAGGCTGCGCGATTAGCAATACCGACGATTGCGGCTACGGACGCTACATTCACAATGACGCCCTGACCCGCTTGAATCATGTGCGGAATCACAACCCGACATAACTCATACATTGCGTGGACATTCACATCGAATATCCGATGCCAGGTCTCACGATCTGTGTCGGGAAGCGTGTTAGCAACGGCGGTTCCAGCATTGTTAATCAGCACATCAATCGTGTTTTCGGAGCAGATTTTCAGAGCGATGGATTCAACTGCCTCCCAGTCGGACAAATCTATAACATGCGTCTTAATGTCACCTGCACCGTTGAGATCGAGCCGACTTACAAGCTTATTAAGGCCGTCAGCGTTGACATCCAGAGCGTGGCACTGCCAGCCCCCCATAACCAGCATCTCGACGGTTGCAGCGCCAATGCCGCTTGCTGCCCCTGTGATCAGAGCAGAGCGGGTCATCGGTCAACCTCCGCAACCTTCGGGAGTTGAGAGATATCGAAGTAGGCTCGGACTTCCTGAAATTTCCCATTTCGCAGGGTAATTAGATTCACCCCGCCAATCGGGTGACGCGCGCCGTCCGGACCCGTAAGGACCGCTGACCACTCGACCGCGCCAAAATCCCCGTCCGCCACATCTGACACCACGTTGACTTCAAGCCCCGGAAATTGCCGGGCCGAAGATTCGTAATACTGCCGAATTTGCTCATGCCCCACCAAGTCCCACCCCGGGGCAACGAAGCGACCATCCAGGTTGTAATGTTCCAAGACTTTCTCCGTGTCGCGCATACACTCTGCCCTCCAGTAGGACTCCGCAACCGCACGCTGTTGACTTTTCATATTTACAAACCTTTCGATGTTGTGTGTTCCCACGCTGGCGGTAGGTCGCTGCATATCGGAGGAGGGCTGTGGGGAACCGGCAAAACCGGCACCCCACACCAACCTGAAACCCTAGAAGGCCCCTCCCGTCTCTTCCTGCTTCGTCAAGTACTCGGCGATGTTGGAGCCATCAATCACAAAAAGCTCCGTGTAGATCGGGTCAGCAGGAGCCTCACAATTGTTGAGCAAGTCGTACATGGCTTGAACACCGGTCTGACCGAAGCCCCACCACGAGTAACCGACGAGCTCATTCGCGTATCCCTGGTCGACAGCATTTAACGCTCCCTCAAGCGAATCGAGAGAGTTCACGTAGCCTCCGTCCGCAACAAACTGCTTCAGGTTTGGCATAGAAGCGAGGTCAGCGAAGAAGGGCCACATTCCCACGAAGTAGTAGCCCACAAGATCAGGAGAAGCGTTAATACGCTGCTCCACGATTTCAACTGCCCTCTGGACATCGTCGAAATTGGGGTCTACTGCAATAATTTCTAGAGCAGGATTGCTCGCGATTCCAGCCTCGAAACCTTCGAGACGCTGCTCAAGGTTCAATGACCCCGGCGTGCCGGTAAGGACCGCAACTTCGCCACCATCGGGCAGAGCAGCAGCAAGAAGCTCGCCAGCAACTTTGCCAGCAGCTTCCTGATCGATTCCTATGTTTGTCAACCGCTTGGATGCTGGCGCATCAGAATCCCAGGTAAACACAGGAATCCCTGCATCGACGGCCCGACCAATACTGGGGTTGAGCGCAGTTTCCTCATTTGCGCTGATCACAATTCCGTCAACACCCCGAGTTACCAGGTCGTCGATGATTTGTGACTGAGCCGCAGCGTCGGTGGTCGCAGGCCCGACCCACTCCACAGTGACGTTCCCTAGTTCCTCAGCCTTATCGACGGCTCCCTGGCGAGTGATTTCAAACACCGGGTTGTTCAGCGCTTTAGGCACGAACGCGAAGGTGTAGGAGTCTTTCGCCGTCTCGCACTGCACTGTCTCTACACTCGAGCTGGTGGTGTTCGGCGCTGAGATTTCCGGTTCAGCTGTGGTTGCACACCCACCCAGAACTATCGTGAGCGTCAGTGTCGCTCCCGCTGCGCTCACCCTCTTCCATAGATTATGGCTCTTCATTTCCTTCTCCTTTTTGTGTGACCACAGGGCGAGATCGCCCAGTGGTATTTCTTCGGTGTCATTTTCGACGCCGAAGAAAGTCAAACGTCGCCGCAGCAAGAATGACGGCTCCGATGAAAGACTGCTGCCAATACGTTGGAACTGCCAGCAAGACCAATGCGTTGTTCACCAGAGCAATCAGAAGCCCACCAAGGAGAACCCCGAGCGCCGTTCCGCGGCCGCCTGCCAAAGAGGCTCCCCCAATCACTACGGCCGCAATGACAACAAGTTCCATCCCTACTCCGGCATTGGGAACCGCAGAGCCCAGTCGGGCCGTCACTAAAATCCCCGCGAGGGAGGCGAAAAGCCCACTGAGCGTAAAAGCCAGAAGGATCCTGCGTTTCACTGGAACACCGCTTATACCCGAGGCCAGTTGGTTCGAGCCGACAGCATACATTTCGCGCCCCTGCGCAGTACGACTCAAAAAAAGCCATACGAGAATTGCCAATCCGATAAGAATCCATAGCGGAATAGGGACGCCGACAAACGGCGTAGATCCGATTTCGATAAAACCCTCGGGCAGTCCCGAAACTGCCTGGCCTTGCTTATAACCAAGGGTGATACCCCGGACAATTTGGAGTGTCGCAAGGGTCACGATGAAGCTCGTCATGCCTACATATGCCACCACAAAGCCGTTAAAGAGGCCGACCGTCACCCCAATGGCGATTCCGACGAAAACGGCCAAGTAGAGGTTACCCCCATCGGCCATTATCGATGCAGTGACAATCCCAGCGAGGCCCATGGTCGAACCCACTGATAAATCTATTCCTCCAACAATCACAACGAAGAGTTGCCCGAGAGCGGCTATTCCCAGGAATGCTGCATAGAGGCCAACCGATCTTAGATTTCCGGGGGTCAGAAAGGCGTCGGACAAGAAGGACATAGCTGTCATGACCACCGCGAGAGCGAGAAACAGCCTGGCATCTGACAACTGCGCGAGCGATGCCAGATAACTTCGCCCGTGCGAACGATCCCATGGACTCGTAGCGATTTTTTGATCTGACATAACTACCTTTCTCTCTTAGAATTGGGGGTTGGTGCCGCCAGCCGCATCAAATGCTCGGGCGACAAACTGGCGTCGTTCTCCACCTCACCGCTAACCGTGCCTTCCGCGAATACGATTACCCGGTGGGAAAGCGCAATTACCTCCTCGATTTCGCTTGAGACCAGCAGCACTGAGGTTCCCCCTTCAGCAAGCTTGAGAATTAGCTGATGGATATCGTCCTTGGCCTTAATATCGACTCCCCGAGTGGGTTCGTCCAAAATAAGCACCTCCGGTTCGGACCCGATTGCGCGAGCCAGGATGACCTTCTGTTGATTACCCCCGCTCAGGGTTTCGATCTTTTGCCAAAAAGACCGAAACCTGATGTCGAACAGGGTCTTTGCATCATCACTCGCCTTACGGAGGCTCGTGACATCGAGTAATCCATACCTCAAGAAGCGCAACAAATTTCCTGAATGGAGGTTCTCGTGAGTAGATAAACCGCGAATTATCCCCTGATTTTTTCGGTCTTCCGGCACAAGAACCAGACCTGCGCGTTTTAGGGCTGTGGTCGACCAAGACGTAACAGCCTTGCCTTTGAGAGAGACAGAACCGCTGAGTATCGAATCGACCCCGGCGATGGCGAACATTGTTTCGGTTCTTCCTGCTCCAACGAGACCAGCAAATCCAAGAATTTCACCCCGACGAAGGTCGAACGAGACATCTTGAATTTTTCTTGTGGCGAGGCCACGGACCTCGAGGACTACGTCGTCGCCCCGTGCGGGTCGAATCGACCGATAGAGCGTTACTGGCCGGTCTACCATCAGGTGGATCAGCTTGTCCTCGCTAACATCTTCAGAGAAGTGGCCCACTACTTGACTGTCGCGCATTACCGTGACTTCGTCCGAAATCTCGCGTACCTCATGTAAGCGGTGCGAGATAAACACCACCGCAGCACCCTCATCTCGGAGCACACGAATTTGGGCCAAAATTTTTTCAGCCTCTTCGGCGGGCAGGGCCGCAGTTGGCTCATCAAAGATGACCACCTGGGCTCTAAGGGCCAGTGCCTTAGCAATTTCAACCTGGTAAGCCTGCGCGACCGAGAGATCCCCGAGAAGACTGTGTGGGGATACAGAAAGACCCACCCGGTCTAGAGCTTGCCGGGCAAATTCAACTTCACCTTTTCCCTTCCGGAATCGCCAAGGTGCTCCCGGAGGCCGCACCAGCATAATGTTATCGATAATGCTCATTTCGGCAATTAGGGCAAGCTCCTGGTGAACCATTACTACACCGGAACGCGTCGCCTCGGACGGGCCGCTAAAAGCAACTTCCTTCCCCCCCAAGGTCAATAACCCGGTGTCCGCCCGGACCACTCCACTCAGGCATTTCATCAAGGTGGACTTTCCTGCACCATTTTCTCCGACGACAGAGTGGACCCTTCCTCCGTGAAGCTCGATACTTGCCTCGGTGAGGACCTTAACCCCGTCATAAGTCTTTGAGACGGACTTCGCAACCAGTTTGACTGTCATTACAACCCTCCTCCAAGGCGCTCGGAGACATCGTCGGCGGCTTTCATGACCCTGAGGCCGTATTGCTCGCGAGTGAATTCCGGATTGTCGCTGTCTATTACGGACACCGAGAGCGCCGCCACCATTGCATGTGATCTGTCTCGAATAGGAGCGGCATAGCAGGTCACGCCCTCAGTTGACTCGCCCTCATCAATTGATAAACCGTCCCGCCTAGCTGCACGAACACGCTCAAGGAGGGCGTCGAAGGAAACAACGCTCTTAGGCGTGAGAAGTTCGAACTCGAAGCCGTTGTAAAGTTCAGCCAGCCCAGTATCGTCCAGTCTTCCCAACAGCACCTTTCCCAACCCGGTGTTGTGCGCTGAAAGTCGGCGACCAACGCTACTCACCAAACGAACTGGCGAGTCATTTTCCTGCTTCATTACATAAATAATGTCCCTACCCTCCAACACTCCCAAGTGCCCAATTTGATTTAGGTCCTCAACCAGGCTTCTTAGGCAAGGCCGGGCGGCTGATTCAAGTGACGTCGCTTCGAGCCAGGCTGACCCAACTTCGAAGGCTTTTAGACCAACCACATAGTTTCCTCTCTCGTCGAGATTGAGGAACTCACCCTCAACCAAGACAATCATCAGACCATGGAGGCTGGAGCGAGGAATATCAAGGCGGCCCCGCAAATCGCCGATCGAGATTGGCTGATGACGCGCCACAGCCTCCAACAATGCCAATACGCGACTCGCAGACTTCACTGGCATCAGGACCCTCTCCTCGATAAAAAATCAACCATTTTTTCCGCAGCTCTGCGGCGCAGCCGAGCAAGAGATTCAGGACTGTAGTAACCGACGTGCGGGGTGATAATCACGTCGTCCCGGAACACGAGAGAATTACCCGGTCCCTCGGGCTCGAGTACGTCAGCGGCGAGACAAGCGATGTGACCGCGGTCGAGAGCATCGGCTAAGGCGACTCCATCAACAAGACCGCCACGAGACACATTGACAAGAAAAGCCCCACGTCTCATTTTAGAAATGTTGTCCGCGGCGATGATATTCCTTGTCTCCCCGGCGAGTGGCAAATGAAGAGAGACAATTTCGGCACCAAGTGCGTCGTCCAGGCTTACAGCCTTGACGCCTGCAAGTCCAAATATTTCTTCAGGCAGGTAGGGATCGTAAGCCATCACGTCACACCGGAATCCGCTGAGCCGACGCGCTACCTCCTGGGCGATGCGCCCAAAGCCCACCAGTCCGACGCTTTTGCCGCTGAGCGTTAGGAGGTTCGATATTGCGGATACTGCGGGCCACTCGCCAGCCCGCGTTTTCCGAGAACTCTCCGGTATCGACCGCAAAGCAGACAACATGAGGGCAACGCAATGATCAGCGACCTCATCCGTGCAATAGTCAGTTACTCCAGAGACAGCGATTCCTTTCGCCTGCAGGAGGTCGACTTGAAGATTGTCGACACCCACGCCATATCGAACGACTGCTCTGAGGTTAGGAAGTTCATCGGCGAGAGCAGCCGTAAGCGGTGCATACTGGATCAACAGTCCATCAGCTTCTCGGCCAAAGTCGACTATTTCACGGTCGGTCGCCACGTTAGAAACCGTCAACGTATGACCATGTTGTTCCAGAATTTCGCGTTCGATTTCTCCATTTCCAAAGTCACAGTCGAGAATCGTTACTCTAGCCATCTGTATTCCCCTTATTAACCTGAATCAATACCTTGCCCGTTCCAGATTGCTTGTCTCGTGCAAGTTCAATGGCCTCCGGAAATTCGCTGAGTTGAAACGTATGAGTCACCAACTCAGCGGGGTGAACTTTCTGAGAGTCGAGCAGGGCGAGTACCGCAGGCCACACTCCCGGGCTGCCCAGAGTGCCAACCAACTCCAGGTCGCCAATCACAATATTGTCAACAGGAAGACGAATCTCGGGTTGTCCAGTGAGGCCCGCCAAGACCAGGCGGCCACCGGGCGCAAGGGCGCTGATAGCTTCAAGCACTGCACCGGCGCTGCCTGCGGCCTCAATGACTCGCGGGTATCTCGCCCCCGGAACGTGGGCGCTGAAACCGCGGTCTACAGCCTGCTTAGAGCGATAAGCATTATCAGAAAGAAACGACACGTGTGCGTCGCCCGTGGCACGCAAAACAAGGGCGGCCAACATTCCAATCGTCCCCATACCAACTACAAGGATTTTTTCACTGTGGCTGATTTCAGCGCGCTCCACGGCACGGTAGGCGATGGCGAGAGGTTCTGTCAGGGCGGCATCCTCCAGACTCACTCCGGCCGGGACGCGATGAGCGGACCGTGCCGGGAAGAGCATTTGTTCTCTGAGCGCACCGGAGATCCCCATGAAACCCGTCTCGGAACGGTTTGAGCAGCGGTGGTAATCGCCAGTGGAACAAAGACTGCAATAGTCGCAACCAACACTAACTTCTCCCACAACCGTGTCTCCAACCGAAAACCCAATTACTCCTGAGCCCAACTCAAGTACACGAGCGACCCACTCATGCCCAGGGAAAAGGGGATAGCTTGCAACACCATTTCGCAGGTAAACCATGGAGCCGTCAATTAATTCAAGGTCGGTACCGCAAATTCCCACCAGCAAAGGGGCGAGGAGAAGGTAGCCCGGAGGAACCGCCTCCAACTCAATTTCAGCAAGGCGGAAACTATTCGGACCTTCAATCAACACTGATTTCAAGCGTTCACACTCCTGAACGGCATTCTTGTACGTGAAGAAAAGAATACACTTTTCGCGCTGGAAGTAGTCACGTGTTATCAAATCGTTCTCTAAAGGAGATCACGGGCGGGAAATTAGCCTTACCTGAACATCCTTGCGTTCTCTCCACATGCTCGCTCACGACTCTTCCGACATGCTTGTCGCGCCGGGGGCCTTGGTCGGCATCGCTATTGCTCAAGACGTGGCGCAGTCCATGCGGCGTGCCTGTGAAACGAGGGAGTCAATGACGTCCCGGCCGGAAGGAAGGGGGCCTGTCGGGCCAGACCCCCGCGAAGAAATGCTGGCTGACTCCAGCCCGGTTTCTCCAGGACTCTGATTCTGGGCCACGGTCGGTGGTTGGCGGTCAACCCATAGGTCAAGCGCTAGCAGTCTAATTCTCGCGTCGCACAACTCCGTCGCAGATTAAGTCCGAATCCGACGGGTGGAATCGCTGGCAAGCAGGGCCGGATGGTTGCCAGTTTCTAGAGTGGAATGACCTACGGGACGCGAAAATGGACAGATGGACAGATGGACAGATGGACGACTGGGGGAGGTTCTTTGCCCAGGGTGTCCGGACTCAGGCTGTTGAAACCGCCGAGAGGCTCTGGACTGCCAGGATGTTTCCAAACAGTTGGAGTTTTAAAAAAGGGGGTTCACTGAAAGAAGAAATCACCATGACCACAGCACGCCGAGAATTTATCTAAGAGTTGAGAGATGAGTTGTGTCGGGAGGTGATCAGCCCCTCAAAGCCGATTAGAGGCGTCGCCGAGGTCCGTGGAATCGCCACTCAGAAGGAGCCGGCCGGCCGGTGCTGTATCAAGTCACCCGGCGGCGTGGAACGAAATCCACCACGAACAACCGGCCCGCATCGATGACTCCATTGTGGACTGGTCTGTCATGCGATTGCGTCCAGCACTGCTCGAATAATGCTGTCGGTGTCGATGCTATGGTGGCGGTACACATCTTCGACTCCACCCGCCTGGCCGAAATGACTGACCCCGAGGTTGCGACTCTTGACCTGATGGACGCTGGCAAGAAAGGCGAGAGTGTGTGGGTGCCCGTCGAGCACAGTCACCATTGGTGCCGCCTTCTCGGGGGGAAGAATCTGGTCGAGAATCCACGTCTCGGCATCATGTTCCTGCCCGTTTCGACCTTGGAACGCCTCGTACAATAGCCCAGGGCTCGTAACGCAGATGACGTCGACGAGAGTGCCGAGTTCTCCCAGTCGATGTGCGGCAGTAAGAGCCTCCGGAACCATCGCACCCATCGTCACAATTGTTGCGCTGGGCTTTGGGACTGACTGCAGCACGTAGCCCCCAGCAACGACCTGGCGGCGGCGACGTTCGCGAGCAGCTACGTCTTCCGGGACAGCTGCCAGAAGTTGATTAATCGGTTTCGTCGATAGACGCAGGTAAGCAGACTTGCCTCCCTCGCGGCCCATCTGCGCCATCGCTGCAAGCAGCGTCCACTCCACCTCGAGCGCGAAAGCGGGCTCGTAACTTATACAATTGGGCTGCTCGAGCCCGATTGACGGGGTTTTAATCGACTGGTGCGCCCCACCCTCCGGCGCAAGAGTTACACCAGAAGGGGTTCCTACGAGAATCGATTGCCCCCCGGCGTATATTCCGTAAGACCAAGGCTCTAAAGCTCGCTCGACGAACGGATCGTAGAGAACTCCGATAGGGAACAGTGGCTGGCCCCAACGGCTCCAGGTCGCGCCGAGCTCGCTAATCAGCCCGACCAAATTGACCTCCGCGATGCCCAACTCGATGTGCTGACCTGACGGCCGTTCGCGCCAGTGCACGATCGTTTCGGCATCATCGCTGAACCAGTTCTGTCTTTCCATTGTCGACCAGACGCCCACCTTGTTCAGCCAGCCGCCAAGGTTCGTGCTCGAACTGACATCGGGGCTCACCGTCACTACACGACGAGCTACCTCGGGCGCCGATCGCGTCAGGTCGAGCAGAGCCCGGCCAAGCGCGGCCTGAGTAGTCGAGGTTCCTGAAGGAGAACGGCCAAAATCCAAAGGAATCGAGGGAGGCGCCACAGCTTGGATTGGCTCACGGCGCAGCCGCTCGGCTGTCTCGATGCAGAGCGCGCCTTCAGCGGTTTCAGCCCCGAAACGCTGCCACGGAGATGACGAGCTTTGGCCGAGCCTGCCGGCCAAAGCCTCGTGCTGCTCGAGCGTCAGAAGCGAGGAGTGGTTTTGGGGGTGGCCCTCGCTCGGGAGTCCGTACCCCTTTATGGTGTACGCAATTATGGCCGTCGGTCGGGAGTCATCGATTTGAGCGTAGGCCGCCCGCAGCGCGGCAAGGTCATGGCCGCCGAGGTTGCGGATGGCCAGAAGCAGTGTTTCGTCGTCGATGGTCGCGATGAGATCCGCGATTGCTTGCCCGCTGGAGCCGGTTCCCGGCAACCTGTCGCGCAACTCGACCGCTGAGCAACGCAGAAGTCGTTGGTATTCGGGGTTCAGCATTTCGACAATACGCGCACGCAGGGCATCCCCGCCGTCGCGCTTAAAGAGGCCCTCGAGCAGGCTTCCGAACTGAACAGGGATAACTTGCCAGCCGGCTGCTTCGAACATCCGCTGGATCTTCCCTGCTGCAATGTTCGGCACGACACGATCGAGTGACTGTCTGTTGAGATCGACGATCCAGACTATCTCCCCAAGGTCAGTCACGCTCGAGTCAAGCAAAGCTTCCCAGATAGCTCCCTCGTCGAGTTCGGCATCGCCGACGAGCGAGTATTGCCGTCCTCGGTTAGGTCGGCCCGTAATTGTCTCGATGTATCGACGAGAGATGGCACCCCAAATCGGAGCTGTCGCGCCGATGCCGACGGAGCCGGTGGAATAGTCGACGGGATCGGGATCTTTCGAACGACTCGGGTAGCTCTGCAACCCGCCAAACTCCCGCAGCGTTGTTAAGTATTTCTCGTCGAGAGTGCCTAACAGATAGTTGATGGCGTGCAGAACGGGGGAAGCGTGCGGCTTCACGGACACACGGTCTTCCGACTGCAATTGCCCAAACCACAGTGACGTCATGATCGTGTTGATCGACGCGCTCGACGCTTGGTGTCCACCTACCTTGATTCCTGATGAATTTTGGCGAACCTTATTGGCGTGGTGAATAATCGAAGTAGACAGCCACAATACGCGCCGCTCGATAGTGGCCAGCGTGTCCAGGTAAGAGTTGCTGTATCCGCGGCCGGGCTGCATGGGGTTCTCCATTACAGGTATCTGATCCATCTCATCGTCCTTCTTTCGTGAACTGGCGCCTCAATTCGAGCACAGAGAACCGCTTTGCGCAATCGATGCCATCTGACATGATCAGAATGATCAGAGTAGAGTGCCATAGTGGGGAGAGAGGTAATCACAATGATGCTGCGACGACAAGCCGACTCCATCGATGAGGCAATACTGAGAACACTCGTTTCAAATCCGGATGCGACGAATGTCGCTGTTTCAAACGCTTCCGGTCTTGCGCGGAACACAGTTCGCTCCAGGCTCGCACGTTATGCGGACGAGGGCATCCTCCACTCCTTCGAGAGGCGAATTGATCCTGCGTATCTCGGCTATCCGCTGCGCGCATACGTCATCACCAAGGTCGTCCAACGAAAACTCGACCACGTAGCTCTTGTGCTTGAGACGGTGCCCGAAGTTCTGGAAGTGCATGGCCTTGCCGGGGTGAGCGACTTGCTCGTGCATGTCGTCGCTCGCGACGCCGATGATCTCTACCGCATAGCAGGGCACATTCTGAGCATCGACGGCGTCAAACGCACCAACACGGGACTAGTCATTCGTGAACTGGTCAATTATCGCATTGCGCAGCTTATTGGTTCCGACGATAGCGAAGATCGATAGCCGTGGCGTCCCCGTCGATCGACGTCAAAGGGAGACATCTCCCCGGCCAACCTCACCAGGACGGTGGTGTTGTAGGTTCTCGGCAATCGTCAGGCCGGGCTGGCTGGATGCCCAACTAATGGCAGTTGACCGTTTGGGACTGATGCAGGTTTAGGGGACACCTTGACCTGACCTACGGTTTGGTTTCCACTCGAGGTAGCTAGTCGATGGCCTTCATGAAAGGCTCACCCCTATGCCCCGCCCCTACCCACCACCATTTCGTCAACGCGCAATCGCGCTCGTCCGCGA
>Ga0307934_1001697_pt1 | contig 12954 bp, 5 predicted proteins | sample OrgLakmetageno90_FD_201838 | JGI IMG/M metagenome (GOLD analysis project Ga0307934, IMG submission 201838) | Saline water microbial communities from Organic Lake, Antarctica - #90 | ecosystem: Environmental > Aquatic > Non-marine Saline and Alkaline > Saline | place: Antarctica: Organic Lake... | reverse complement strand
TTGTTATCCAAAAATATGAGGAACTTTTATCAACAATGTGAGATGAAGAACTTCATCCATACGCCAAACAAATGATATGGAAAATATCATCTTCAATGGAGGAGAGGTATGCTTTTATGAACTCTGTATCTTCTATGGAGTTACCAAGTCAAGTGGTGAAAAATGGAAAAATTATGAAAAGAAATCAACGTTTCGATATAGCTCATAGTTCACCTGTTAAAGAGCAAAAACAGGAGGCTGATAAATTTGTAGCTCCTCAGCAAATACAGATAGCGAAAAAAGTAGAACCAGTAGTACAAAAAGAAAAAATAGTAGAAAAAAAAGAGGAAACAGTAGTGAAAAAGAAGGTGATAGTATCTGAGCAAAACGAATCTAAGAGTATTGCTTTTACTCAAGTGGAAGAACAAAACGCTAAAGATAAAGATCAATGGTATTCATTAGGTAATTGACGTATAAATATTTCACAGCTCAGAAGAACTTGGATAAAATGGGTAAATGATTTTAGAAAGGAGGAATGAGTAACTACAAAGATTGCACATCAGCCATTACTAGATAAAACGGCTACAGAATATTCTTATTATCAAAGATCACTTGGTGAACGAACGCATAGAAGAACTCCCTATAGTGCATTTTATGACTACGATGAAATTACTCAGTGGTTCAATGATAGATGAATAGATTTCAAAAATGTAAATAGAGCAACACATACAGAAAACGTATGACTATCAACATTATACTGTGATTGAGGTGACTGTACTGATGAAGCGACTACCTCTTTATCTTGGGTGTTTGACTATTTTATTAATGAGAAATGAACACATTATACTGCGCATTATGATACTATAGTGCAACCTTATTTCGGTGAAATGGGATTCGGGATTGCAATAGATGAGAGTACAGACACTATCTATAGTACTATGCATTATGCAACTGAGGCTATTAGAAGACCAGCTCAATTGACGAGTAGATAAATAATATATCTCTAGATATAAAAAAAATCCTCATCATTGAGGATTTTTTTGTTTATTATATAATGAATTATAGATAGTTGAAGTTCTGTCCTTTTTCCAAATGACATACACATTCGTACATAAGTTTGATAGTATTTTCTACATCTTGTTTTTCTACCATTTCAACAGTTGTGTGCATATAGCGCAGTGGAAGTGAGATCAACGCCGATGCAACACCATTTTTTGCGTAAGCAAATGCATCAGTATCAGTTCATGTTCGTCTACTTGCTGCCATACGCTGAAATGATAGTTTCTTTTTATCTGCTATATCTTCAATAAAATCACGAAGCTTGTTTTGAACACTTGGTCAGACTGAAAGTACTGGTCATTTTCCACATGTAGTATCTCATTCTTTGATTTTATTCATCATTGGAGTAGAGGTATCGTGACATACATCAGTAACTATAGCCACATCTGGTTCCAATCTATGTGCAATCATTTCAGCACCTCTGAGTCCTATTTCTTCTTGAACACTATTTATAATATGTAATGTAAATGGAAGTTTTTTCTTGTTTTTTTGCAACAATCTTGCAACTTGTGCTATCATAAATCAACCAGCTCTGTTGTCCATAGCTCTTCCAACATAATAGCGATCGTTGAGCTCCATAAATGGATCTGGATAGGTAATCACAGATCATACTACTATTCCCATTTTTTCTATTTCCTCTTTTTTCTTAGCGCCTACATCAATAAATATGTTTTCTACTTTTGGTGCTTGTTCTTTTGTATGTGATCTTGTATGTATTGCTGGTCGACCAAATACACCATCAACAGGTCATTTCTTTCCATGTATAATCACTCTTTTTGCTGGAGCAATTTGATGATCAGTTCATCCATTACGTCTAACATAGATAAGTCAATTATCGGTAACATAGTTTACAAACCAACTGATCTCGTCGCAATGAGCTTCAATAACTACTTTATAGTCTTGACCAGGATTGATTGTTGCAACTGCTGTACCATATGTATCTACAAAAGTTTCATCCACAAATGGAGTAATATAGTCCATCCATACTTTTTGACCAGTCCATTCAAATCCAGTAGGGGATGGAGTATTTATAAGTTCTTCAAAAAATGATCTATCCTCCTTGCGTAAGATACTTTTTACTTTTTTTGTCGATCCTTTCTTCTTCGTGCGTTTATTTTCTGCCATATGTAAATACCAAAATATAAAATACTACTACACATATACTTATATTGCTAAAGACTACAAAACAAAGCACAAACTAGTGATTGACTTCTCTTAATTTGTTTTGATAGTCTTTATTTTTTGATTGGAATTTATCCTAACGTTCGTATAGTATTTACATTTAATTTCCTAACATCACTCCATGAAAAATTATGAATCATGATATAAGGCATATGATATAAGATCAATTTTTGAAGAACCAGTAGATGGAACTTTTTGTTATAGTTTAGGGAAAGGAATAGGAACATATCTTTATAAGTTAAAATGAGATGATGCATCCTTCGTCTTTGCAAGTGATGTCAGAGAAGCAAACAATGAACTGATTTATTGGTTTTTGAAAGGTTTGGAAGAGTGATGATGTTCGAAGTATATTGGAATTGGCGTGCCAGTAGAGGCGGTTGATGATGAACAGCAACAGTTATGGTGAGTAGCAAGTACGATGATGTTATATTGGTGTACAAAGCATGCATTTACTATGTGAGCAATGTTTACGGCTTCACATAATCCTCCAGAGTATGTTGGTTTAAAAATTGTTAATGAAGAAGCATTATTGATGGAATCTGAGGTATTGAAATGACTTGTAGATACATATGAAGAAGTGCCAGATGATATTGATGAAGAAGATTTCAAACGTATCTGGGAGAAAGCTATGTGAGAAGAAAATCCTTTTGGTGAGATGATAGAAGAAAAAATATTTGGTATAAGCCGTATTTTGAGTAATCGTTTTAGCTCATTAGAGAAGCAATACAAAATTGTTGTAGATTTTTCGAATGGAGCTGCTGTAGGATATGAACGTATTTTCTTAGAAGAAATAGTTGCATGAGCTGGTCATGAAATTATTTACCTAAATGAACTTGCGGATAGTGAATTTAGAGCGCATCTATCTGACACAACTGATGTTCATGACTATAAACAGCTAAGAGAAAAAGTGCAAGAAGTGTCAGCAGATTTTGGTATTATGTTTGATGGAGATGCTGATAGATTGTGAGTGGTTGATGAAACATGAGAGATAATTGGTGGAGATATTGTATCATGAATGATTGCCTTGAATATGTTAAAAAGATGAGGTAAGAGAAAAAAAGTTATTCATGATGTATTTTTTACAAAAGCTATTATAGAAGCTATAGAAGAAGCTTGAGGTCAGCCAATTAAATCTAGAGTATGACATAGATTTGTGAAAGAATTATTTAAAAAAGAAGATGCCTTGTTTGGAGGTGAGTTGAGTGCTCATTTGTTTTTTGGTGAAGTTGGTGGTTTTGAATGTCCATTATTGGCATTATATTATTTGATGGATGAAGTTTCTTATAGTACTTCATTTTCTGAAGCTGTTACTCCATATATGAAGTACTACAAACCAGTATTGAGAAAATATAAGGTGAAATCTCATGAAGAAGTGGAAAATATATTAGAAAATATTAAACAATCTTACAGTGAGTATACACTAGATTTTACTGATGGAGTATGAGTATATGCTGAAAACTTTTGGTTTGTGATAAGAGCATCAAATACTGAGCCAGTATTGAAGATGGTGATGGAGGCTGACTCGCAAGATGTATGGGATGACAAAATTATATGACTAGAAGCAGTAATACAGTCTTAGTTTATGAAACAACATGAAAAAAAACGCCAAAGCTTTGCTTTGGCGTTTTTGTATAGAGAACTATATTCTCATATCAACTATAGATATACACGGTTACTTTTAGTTTTCGTACAATGTATATGTTAGAGTTGCAGTATATGTACCAATTGCCTGGTAAGCAGGTACATTAATTTGAATTTCTGGGAATGCACCATATTGACCAACTAGACCACTGTTTGCTGCAGTATCCCTTTTGATAAATGTTCTTGCACTATCTAGTGATTGATATCCAGCCATACCAGCATCAAGCACTACATTTGCATTTGCAGAACCATTCATCAATGATACACCACCAGTACTTCTTACTGATACATCTGTAGCAGCAATAGTATTTCCTGCTAGATCAGCTAGAGAACCTGATAGTTGCAGAGTGGTATAGTAACCAGAATCAGCTCCTTTAAGGTCTTCTACCCAAAATTCGTCAGCAAATGTTGCAGTTACTGTTTGTGGTGAGGCAGATGCTGTTACCGTACCTAGATCCAATGAACCTGTTGTACCGATACAAATATCTCCAGCAATTACTTCTACTGAAACATCAGTGGTTACTGAACATTCAGAACCAGTACCTACACATGCAGTATCTGCGCTAGCAAATGATGTAAGTCCAAATGCTAGTGCAAAAATAGCAAGAGGAGCTAGTTTTTTAATAAATTTCATTTTCATTTGTGTTTGTGTATAAGAATATAAAGACACGAATTAAGTATAATGACAGAATGTCAACTTTGCAAGTTTTTATTGACTTTTTTATTATTTATTGATATTATAAAATTTCAATAATCGTTTGTTATATAGTTCAATATCATAACATAAAAACATAATGAGGATCATTCAGACATATCGACCTGGTTGTAGGATATGTATAAGTCTTCAAAGATAAAATTTTGATGAGAGGTCTGGAGAAAATTTTTGAAGAAGTATTAAGTGTGTAAGCGCCATACGAGGATCTACTCATGTTTTTTGGAGTAGATTTGGATATTGTAATGCTGCGCTTAATGGATCTTTGTTAAGTAGTGTATTGTTATAGGTAGGTTTTCTTTGGAGTACTCTATTATGTATATTTTGGCGTTTGATACGTTGGATATCAAATGTATTTTTTAGATAAGTTGGAGCAGCCAAGTGTTCAGGCATTGGAGGTTGAATGATTTTATCTTCTTCGCACTTATCTGTGACTATAAAATTTTCGTAGGTAAATATTTTTTTTCATGCGACTGGGTGATTTGCTTCAACTTGGACTGTATATGTTCATCAAGGTAAATACATTGGACTTTGTGTATTTACGAAATCTATAGGGATCGCATAGTACCCAATATTATTTACTTGAGGTTCATAGCTATATATTTTTTCTCCTCACATAAATTGTATATGAAGAGTAACATCATCGGGATCTTTATTTGAATATACATATCATCGAATATCACCATCACATACATACGAAGTGGTATTTGTGTATCATCTTAGACTAATATTATCAACATCAAAGGTTGGTTTTTCTGGAGTTGATCATCCTTTAAAAGTCCTAGATTCATTTTTTTTGAAGAATGAACTAGGTCATATGCTTTGGTTTCAAATAAAGTCAATTGCTTTTACTCTTCGGTAAAGAACTCATGTAGGAAGTAGAGTATCGTTGATACGAATACTTGTATCTATTGAATTATATATTTCTGGTGATGAAAAACTTGGTTCTTGAGCTATTTCTAGAATATAATTTTTAACTCATGAGTGGGTATCTTCACTTGGTGCCCAAGAAAATAATATCGATGTATCCTTAGTGGTCATTCATAAGTTAGGTGAAATGGGTAATGAGATAGATGGTGGTGTAGTATCAACTACGATTTCTAAATCTGGTGCTTGGAAGTACTCATCATCTAATGCAACATAATAACTTGGAATTACTTTTTCCCCATCTCAAGGTGTGAGCGTAATGGAGCGGTTTTGTTCATACATACCTATTCAAGAGCCAATATACGATCACACGATATCTGATGAGGCCGAAGTATATGTAGCAGCTTTTTCAGAGGAAAATGTGACATCAACTAGAGTTCATGATGTATATATAGTATCTCAGGATATATAGAAGTTGGATATATCACTAAAGTATGTTTCTGCTTGAAATGAGTTTATTACTTGGATACTAAGATTTCACGTAGCTCTCTGTGAGGAAAGTACTGGATTAACTATTCAACTCAAAAAAAGTGTACACCCAATACATATTGATGTTCATATGGCATTGTAGCAACTAGTTTTGTTTTTGTTTATCATAGTTGTATAAGTGTAAGATTTTGTTTTTGTTTTTTATTTTAGACTACTTTGAAATTCTTTTAGTTTATCTCGTTTTCCATTTTTTGCAAGTGTAGCTTGTTTTTTCCAGTGTTTTGGATTATGTTGTGATAGATTGTTTTCTGCAAGAATTTTTCTCAGGTCACCTATTTTTGTTGAAGCTAAATCAGTGTAAGTAACTATACCATTTTTTTCTAATACTGATTTAATTTTTGGTCATATTCATTCTATTTTTGTAAGACTATCTTTATTCGCTTTTACTTTAGTGGCTATTGTCTTCTTTTTTGAGGTAGGTTTTTTTATGATTGTCTTTTTTTTCTTAGATACATCTGAAGACTTGGTTACATATGTTTTTGGTGGAGTTGGTTTCACTTGAGTCTCCATAGTAGATGATGTGCTATCATTAGGTTTTTTTCTAGATAATAAGATCCATAATATAACTAGAAGAATAAGCACTGCGATGATCAATTTCCATGGCATAATAAAAAATTGTGTTTGTAGTGTTTGCGTAGTAGTTTTTCTCATGTCTTGTGTTATATTTTCCGATTCAAAGTCAAATACTGGAGTAGTTTGTATTATTGTTTCTATATCTAGTACACCTTCTCGCAAAGGAATCGCTCATCATAGGTCAAATTCGAAACTAACTTCTTGTCCAGGGAAAACTCTTTTTTTCATGCTAGTTCCATTATGTGTGGATTCTTCTTTCCATGTAAATATATCAAGAGTTTCTATATTGTCTCAAACAATTACTTTTTCCTGAATATATTTTCAAGATTTAGCGCCTAAAAACCATGCACTTACTACTGGAGTTATATCAACTTCCTGAGCAACATTTCAATTATTTTTGATAGAAAGAGAAGTTGTATATTCATTTGTTCCTGGTGTATTATAGACTACCAGTGATGGATTTGTCCCAAGATTATCTAAGGCTCTATTTGTTTGTTCAACAATATTCATATCTAGCTCGATAGCCCCATCAACTACAACATCTACAAAATTAGCTCTACGAGAGACAATTTTGAACATGCTGTCTTCAGCTCATGATTCATTTTGTCCTTCAATTTGTAATGTTACACATCAATAGCTGATTCCTGCATATCATCATGGAAAAGTGATGTCTGCTGTAGCTTTTGAAACTGTTCCTGCAGGGACGTTGATGATTTTTTCTGAATCATAATCTACATATTGTCAAAAATTATCTTTTACTCACTCTGGTTGACACGCTTTTTTTTGAGATGCATCTGATGTAATGGTTCCATCTACAAAATTTAACTTTGCTTCAATATCTGTTGGTCCAGCGTTATTTATCAATACACAGATTTCTGTTGGAACCTCTGCATCAGTATCTAACAGCAATGTTTTTGTAGGTTCTGCATCAGGATTTTCTTCAAGATTATTACAAAATCTAATCACAACATCACCTAGATTGGTTACTGATTGATCTGTTTGAGCGAATGTCGGTAATGAAAATATGGAAAGTAGTAGAGCAAAACATACTGCTAAAAATTGTTTCATGTAGTATGGTAAATAAAAATAAAATAATCTTTTTAAGTATAGATAAAATAAGTGATTTAGCAATTTTTATTGCTTTTTTTGACTTCATAAAAGATACAAAAAAATTGTCAACACTATGTTTGAGTTTAAATGTTAGTTTTCATAGAGGGTATAGGTTATTTCTGCTTGATAGGTATCAGGTCTTGTATAGGCAGGTAGGTTGAAACGGAGTCGAGGAAAAGTGGCATATATTCATGTTCTTCCACTATTTGCTCCAGGATCTCTAAGTATAAATGTATAAATACTATCAGCTGTACGGTAGCTAGACCATCACGTAGCGAGTATTACATCTGCGTTAGTATCTCCACTCAAGAGACTCATTCATGTACTATATCGTTCTAGGTTTGTATTAGAAATGGTATCACCGTATGTCAATCACGTGAAATCTGAAATTTGAAGAGTAGTGTAGTATCAAGAATCATTTCAAGATGAATCATCTATTTGGAAACTTTCTGCAAATTGCTGTTCAAAAGTTGTGTCTGTATATTCTGAGGTAATATTACCACTAAAGGTGAAAGACGTTGGCGAAGTTAAACAAACATCTCATACTATACCTCAAGAACAATCGTCAATTTCACATACACAATCTCGTCATTCATAGCTATCATAACATACTTCTAGGCTATTACAATTATCTAGTGATAAGGCACATTCATCAACAGCCTCTATAGAACAAAACTCACTACATCCATCACCATTTATCGTATTTCCATCATCACAGGTTTCATCTGCAACAATAACTCAATCTCCACATTCTGCGTAACATCATCATCATAGTGCATATGGATGTGGTTTACCAAGTGCAAATGTGTTTCATTGCTGAGCAAGAATGTAAATTCAGAAACGACCATCCTCAAAATTTCATGTAAGGCTAATATCTAATGCACCATTTACGTAGACATCAATTTGTCAGGTGTTGTAGAATACTGAAGTGTCATATAAGTCTGGTGTATATCATAGATTTCAATAAGTTGTTCATCTAGCTAATTCTGTGACAGATCATGTTGTATTTGGAGAGTCAATATGTTGCCATAATTCATCATAGCTTACTTGTCCTTGAACTCTGACTATAGAAAGTCATTGATCAGCTTGTCATCAGGCTATTGGATCATCGTCAAAGTCAAATGTTTGGTCAGTATCTTTTCGATTTATTAGAATAAAATCAGCATCAGGATTGTCCCGGTCACCTGGTTGCCAACCAAACACATATCATATAAAATCATCGTCATCCGCTCACTGTAAGGCTAACTCTACAGCTCTTGGTGCCGCAAGTGATCGAAAATTGAATGGTGAGTAGAGTACATGTGCAAATGGGTTTGAAGCTGTAGATACGCTTGCTTCATATCATCCACCTCCAAACGACCAGATAGGTTCTCAAAGTCATCATCCTTGAGCAGGAGTTCTAATGAGACTTTCGCCAGTAAAGGTAGTAAGTAAAAAGTTAAATTCTTCTATACAATATTGACTACATCAATCTCAATCAACAGTTCATCAATCATCACATTGTTCTCATGCATCAATAACACCATTTCCACAGTTATTTAGATCTGGACATACATAACCAGCTTCAACTTGACAGAATTGATTACATCCATCACCAGTAGTAGTATTATTATCATCGCATACCTCTCATGCATTTATAATTCCATTTCCACAGTTGCCTGGATTCTCAAGGAGACACAGACTAGAACATCCATCTCCGTTTGAATTGTTGCTATCGTCACACTCTTCTCATGTTTCTATGATCCCATCTCCACAAACTGCTTGAAGTTCACATATATCGGAACATCCATCACCATTTGTTGTATTTGCATCATCACATTCTTCTCAAGTATCTAATACCCCATTTCCACAAAGGGCTATATCTACAGATAACCATCTTACGATTTCATTTGTATGAGAATTACATACTCATCATGCATCTGCTTCACAATATCTTATATCTGCTGCTGCTGTTGTCACATCCCTTGCTCGTGCATATTGCGGGTCTTGTCCTCAGTTGTCAGAATTTTGTGTAACCATCACAGCAGGTGTCGTAGAGTATGTAGGACTAAACGTCACATTTGTCCATGTACTATTTCAAATATTTTGTGTTCACGACTGGGCTCAGGACATCGTAAACAGACTAGGGTCTAATGCTACCCATCATAGCGTTTCATTTGGCTGACCAGCTGTACAATTATCAAAATCTGGGAGATTTCATGCTTGATGGACACAACCTACAAAATCTCATCAGTTAACACTTAGAGAACCATCGTCTACCCAAGCATGAGCTGCTATATTTCATCATTGATTCGAGGTTTGAGGTGTGGTAAATACGTATGGTAGGTTAGTAAACGCATTTGTAAAAGTAAAGGCTGTGTCTGATCAGTTCGTGGCTACATCTATGGTTCATGCTTCTATATGGTCTGTACAGGCTGACCTATCAGTATCAACAACAAAAATACTTATATCCTCTGTAGGAGGACTACTTGCACATGTAGCATCTCATGCATCGAGGCAGATCGAAATATCAAATCATCCTGTAGTTATATTTCTGATAACAGGAATAGGATAGTTGTTGGTACTATTATCTGTTTGTGGTGTTGCAAGGACTATAGGAGGCGAGGAGTATGTATTATTTGTAAACGTGCTATAGTTGATAGATTGAACTGTATCATCAACGTTTGTAACATTGTATCCAACGATTATTTTTTCAGTATTACATTGAATACATGTACTAGGTGTACCACTACATTCTCGATCAGTTTCTATTTGACATGTGCTAGAACATCCATCACTATCGCTCGTATTTCCATCATCACAAGTTTCTCATGTATCCAGTATTCAATCTCCACATACAGAACAAATACTTGGTTCTCAAGTACATGTATATCACGATTCAACTTCACAAGTACTTGAACATCCATCACCACTACTTGTATTTCCATCATCACAAGCTTCTGTGACTAGGGGTCATGGAATTGTTCATGAAAGTTCTACATTATCTATAGAAAGTCAGTCGTTTGTAGTTGTATTGTTAGCTGTAAAATTATCATTTTGTCCAAATCTTATCTGGAATGTAGTGCTTAGATTTTGATTATTTGTTGTAAGAACGTCATCAATATCTATGGTGACTGATTGATACACTCCATCTCAAATGTCATTTGCTTTTCGATCATAGACGGTGATCCACGTATCTGTATTTGATCATCTGATTTCTACTATATCTTCAGCTTGATCTTCATCCTGATGATCAGACCAATCAAACGTGAGTTCTATATCGTCTGCTCATGACAACCCTGATGCATCAGTTTCAAAAATAAGATAATTGGTTACAAAAGTTCCAGTGGGAGTAACATCTAGTGTAGCTGCTCATGCTCATCCGTTATTTTGTATTGCATTTGTTCCATATCTTACTTGACCATTTGCTCAAGAATTTTCATAGGTAAGTGTATGTGTTGGCGTACTAATAAGTGTTGTACTTGAGGTTTGAGTAGTTCAATTATCTGATTCAAAATCTTCTGAGAATATTGTTGATAGTGTAGCTCCAGAATTTATGATACTATTACCACAATATTCAACTTCACATATACTAGAACACCCATCACCATCACTTGTGTTTCCATCGTCACATTCTTCAATACCTTCTATAGTTCCATTTCCACAAGTATTTGCTGTTTCACATGTTGGAGTAACTTCAGTTTGATCGCATACTCAGCTGGTACATCATAGATCAAATGTTGCGCCTCATGGTCATGTATTACATGCAAAAGTGTCTTCTACAAGACAATTTGCATTACATCCATCTCCAGGGGTAGTTCATCCATCATCGCAACCTTCTGCTCCATCTATAGTGCTATCACCACATACTACATTATCAGTGATTTGTAACGAAACTGAATAAAGTGTAATACCGTCATCATTTGTTGTGTCTCACATAGTAAGTATCCAATCTCACACCGGATCTTCATTATCAAAATCACTCAAGGTACCTACTGGAGAAAATGTTCCAGCTCTAGGTAGCCCTCAACCAACAGCTGTTCACGCTGCATCATCAAAAGTAACAGTCACTTGTGAGGCTACTCCATCTGTATAGGTGCCTGCATTTACAAGATTGACTATAGTTCAAGTTGGAGAAGTTAGGACAAAAGAATTCTCGCTAGCATAGCTATCGCCACCTCATGGAGCAGCTGAATTTGTTCCATCTATTGAATGAAAATCAATGATTACTAGTAGGTCTGTAATGAGTCAACCAGCACCAACAGTTATCGTTTTGTCTAGGGTTGCATTATCTACAAAATTTTCAGGAGTCGCTCATCATGTGTACGTAACAGTAAATGTTGATGCTCAGCACGTATAGATAGTTGCAATACCATCAATGACAGTAACTATATTGTCATCTTTTCACTGTCATTCTATGGTTCATGAAGATGTACATACTGCTTCTGGATTGGTAGTAAGTCAGCTAGCATTTATAAAAGTATCTCAAAGATGTTCTACAAATATTTGTACTTCTTGGTTGTTGAATTCAGGATGAACAGGAATATCTAGCTGTACTGGTTTTGAAAAAACGAGATGATCATCATCAGCTCCTAAAGCTATTCATCATAATCGATTTTCTCCAAATGATCACTTGTGTTTTTCAGAAATACGAATAGCTAGATCGTTACGATTTACTGATCATTTTATCATGCTTTGAATGCGTGTGTCTTTTTGAAAATATCATGAAGCCTTATCTTTTTTTGTGTTGTTCCTTCTTTTTCATTGTATTGATTTTTCTTTAGAGGTAGTCTCTTGTTTAATATAAGTAATCATTCATTGATCAAAGAGATATGATTCATCACTTTCTATATAAAGAGAGTCTGCAAGTACAAATGAATCGTTTTTGTTTTTTTGAAGATCTCCGTTGTCCAATAAAGTTCATGATGCTAATTGTATTCATGTTCACATGGACAGTACATTTTTATCAACACTAATGTTTATATTTTTTCATGATAGATTTTGACTACTAAGATTTTTTCAAGTTCAAACCATATACTGTGTAGTATCTCATTCATCAATACGTATTTCTTCTCATTCTTCTGTGTCATATAGCGTTATCGTAGGTTGATTATTGGAAGAATTGTTTTTAGGTGGTTTGCTTAGGGATAAATCATATTCGGTAGGCTCTACTTCGGTAGGTTGTGATTCTATAGGTATTTCTTCAGTAGGTATTTCTTCAGTAGGTATTTCTTCAGTAGGTATTTCTTCAGTAGGTATTTCTTCAGTAGGTATTTCTTCAGTAGGTATTTCTTCAGTAGGTA
>Ga0307934_1001696_pt1 | contig 12956 bp, 13 predicted proteins | sample OrgLakmetageno90_FD_201838 | JGI IMG/M metagenome (GOLD analysis project Ga0307934, IMG submission 201838) | Saline water microbial communities from Organic Lake, Antarctica - #90 | ecosystem: Environmental > Aquatic > Non-marine Saline and Alkaline > Saline | place: Antarctica: Organic Lake... | reverse complement strand
AAGGTCAGTTTTTCAGGTACCATTTTGGAAGCGGCCGTTAGTGCTTGGTGGATTGGTTAGGCTCTTGAAATCATAGCACTTTCAGCCGCTTTCTTTTATACCCTCATGAGAAATTCGGGCTAAGCATCAGCGAAAGCTCTTCAGTCGACGTTTTATCTGCCAAAGCCAGTATTTCTTTCATTGCCAAAATGGACATGGGCAATAAGCCATCTTCTAATTGGATTGCTCCGGCGACTTTGCGATTAGGTATCGAGAGATCAGTACTAGCCACGCGCATCGTGTGTTCGAGACCAAATGAGTTAGTGAGAGTTATTCCTACAGAGCGCTCTTCCCACATTGGCCATTCCGGTGAAATAAGCCGACGTGATTGCATCCATTTGTAGAAACGGATCACTGCCGCCATTCTTTGTGACGCAGTGCTTGGAGCAAGCTCGCCATTATTTCTTGCTGCTACTAAAGCCCCCCTAAATCGTATAAGGCATCGCTCACTTTCTCTTTCTGGAAAATGCCACCAAGTAATCGACTCCGCTTCCAACCATTTCGCATAGCCAAGAAGGTGGGCCAAGTTAGAACGGACTGTTTTTATATCACGCTTTGAGGATGTTGCTTGGCCCAAAGCCCATAGGTTGGCTTCTGCCCAGGTTGAATTATCTTCCCAAACAATTTGTGGAAGATTTTTGATTGGTTTTCTTTTTAAATCTTTCCACTGAAATGAGCCATCATTTATCTCTGCTCGTCGTGGTAGGTAATGAATAAACTCAAGACTGGCCATTTGGTTCCCCCTTGAACAGCTCAATGCTATTCAGTAAGGGTTTCCATCTGAACAAAGAGCCTTTTAATTTGTCACCATTGAAGCATGTATGGTGTGGGATTAAAAGAAGGTATGTAACGTTTACCGCAGGCTGGATCATAGATTGTCATAACCGGTGGAAGATTGTCTTTAACCGGGTCGAATACCAGGTGAGTCATCAGCTCAATCACTTCCCGCGGGGTAAAGTGCTCCCCGGCTTCTTCGTTGTTCTCTTCATTGAACTTGCGGATCAGCTCTTCGAAGACATAGCCCATACCCAGATTGGTAAGCGCAGGTAGTCGATTTCCGTCCGGGTCTTCAGCCTCGTGCGGCGTGAGGTTGATGGTGGGTGAGGTGAACTTTTCCAGAACGTCCAGTAGCACGTCTTTGCTGGCCATGTGACGTACCTGGGATTTCAGGTTGAACTTAGTGATTATTTCCTTGACGTTGCTGCTGTAGCCATCCAGGTATTCTTCTACGTTGGCGAGTAGGATTTGCTGGTTGTTGGTGGCGGTTTTGAACAGTTTGGTCAGCGTCCATTTGCTGGTGTTGTGGAACACGTAGCCAGATACTGACCTCAAGGCATTTTCATCGAGCTCGACAAGCTTCATTTCGTTTTGCTGGAAAGCGAGCTCGTCCATCACCGCATCTTTGCTGGGCTCCAGCAGAGCGTCCAGGCGGCGAAGCACCACCATAGGTAGGATCACATCGCGGTATTTGCCCCGCACGTAGACATCTCGAAGGCAATCATCGGCAATAGACCAGATGAAGGACACCAGTTTGTTATGGACGGCTTGGTTCACTAAAGAAACTCCGGATATTAGTCAGATAAGGCATCGCGATGAACGCGAGCATAAATATTGGGCTGCGACAGACTCTGCCATCGAATAATCTCAGATGAAGCGCTGTCATTCTTCTATGAAGTAATCGGTATCAACTTGCTTAACCTCGTAAATTTCTTTGACGTTGACCCCAAGGTTATTCTCGATCATTAATTGAGCCAGTTCCCGGCCATCGATCAAAACGACTTTCATATCCAAACCTGCAGTGGCCTCTCGGGCCCCGGCAGAGAAGTCCGAAGTTGTAAGAAATACGCCTTTCCGCGCCCGCTGCCGGGTCAATGCGCCGATAAATTTATCGATCTCTGGACGATGCACTGTGTTGGTCCAGCGCTTGGCTTGCAGGTATATGGTATCCAGGCCGAGTTTGTCTTCCTTGATGATTCCATCAATACCATCGTCATTAGTCGTTTGTGTAGCCTGACCCGCTTCCCGCCGGGAGCCGCCATACCCCATGGAAATCATCAGATCTACAACCAGCTTCTCAAAAAAGGAGGGGGATGCTTTGCGAGTGCTCTCCAACACATCATCCGCCAGATTTTCCATTAGAGACTGGTGGGCAGATGCCAGCTGTTCATCGGGAGTTGCTTCGTCAACCGCGCTCACGTCCTCTTCTGAGGTACTGGAAATTGGCTTTGGCTTTTGCGTATGGAAGTCATGAAATTCAGGGAACTGCTTTAGCCAGGCAACACTGATCCTTTCAGGGCCATTCTGAATCGCATCCAGCCCGCGCTCGGTGATTTGCACCATGCCCCTTTCAGGAATCGTCAAAAGCCCCGCTTTATTGAGGTAAGTCCTGGCCCAGCCAGCCCTATTATTGATCACTGTCTGATGACCGGAAGGCAGTCGCTCTTTGCGCTCAGCGTCTGAAAGCTGAAAAAACTCCTTCACTGCTTCACGCACATCCGCTAATGGCTTTGCCTGTCCATCACCAACGGCAAGAAGAACCGGACGCATGACTGATTGAAAATCGGGTATGGCCATTGCCAAAACTGCTCCTCGCCAGAACGTTATTTACTGCTTGTCCACAAACTCGAACAAATCGCCAACATCACATTCCAGAAAGCGACACAGGGCATCCACAGCATCAAGATCCACCCTACTCGCGGTCTCATGATATAGCCGGGTAATTGTTCCCCGATTTACACCCGTCTCTCTCGCCACATCAACAATTTTCAGCTTCTTCTCGCCCATCAATCTGGATAGATGGCACTTAACCATTTGGCCCACCAAAGAACAAAATAACCCACAGGAGATCAAAAAGACTTGCAAGAGGTCTTAATGAGTGCATAATGATCTACAGGAGGACATTTTGATCATTGAATAAACCTTTTGTCCTCCAGCAACCGAAGATAGCAAAGGAGTCATCTTATGTCACAGGTATATCTCACAACCGAAGAGCTGTCCGACCGAATCAAGTACGACGCGCGAACGATTCGCGAACGTCTTAAAGATTCTGTTTTGCTTGAAGGTGTTCACTACATCCGTCCATTCGGCGGCAGAAAAATCCTCTACCTCTGGGATGTCATCGAACAAGACATGCTGGGTCACTCTGAAAACCATGCCCTGGCCGTCCCAATGGCAGGGGGAGGTGTGTGCCGTGGGTAAGGTCGTAGAGCGCCAGGAAACGGGCAAGCTCTTCTTCGACTTCCGGTATGCCGGTAAGCGTTGCCGAGAGCAAACCACTTTAGACAACACGCCTGCAAACCGCAGAAAACTCGAGGGCCTTCTCAAGAAGCTCGAGGCGGAAATCACACTGGGAACCTTTGAATACCATCGCTTCTTCCCCAATAGCCCGAGGGCAAAGGAATTCACGAAGCAAGCTGAGGTATTGAAAGCCAGGGAAGCTCACGACACGCCACTCTTTGAGACCTTCTCAGAGGACTGGCTAGTAGAGATGCGAATCCAGTGGAGGCAGTCTTACATCAGCACAATGGAGGGAACATTGAAAAACTATCTCAATCCCCATTTCGGGGAAAAGGAGGTTGGCCGCATCGCCAAGAAAGACATTCTCGATTTCCGGGCCTCACTCGCCAAAGTTACAACCCGGAGCGGAAAACATCTTTCAGCAAGTCGAATCAACCGAATCATGACGCCTTTGCGCATGATCCTCAGCGAAGCAGCCAACCGGTACGAGTTTAGCTCACCGTATCACGGGATTAAATCACTGAAGGTGCCGAGGACCGATGTCGAGCCCTTCAGCATTGATGAAGTGAAAACGATCATCGATACGGTCCGGCCCGACTTCCGGAACTACTACATCGTTCGGTTTTTCACCGGGATGCGCACCGGAGAGATTGATGGCCTCCAGTGGGACCACGTGGACTTCACCCGGCGCCAGATTCTGGTTCGTCAGGCCCTCGTCCAGGGTCGACTGGAATATACGAAAAATGACGGTTCCTTCCGGACCATTGAGATGTCCCAGATGGTCATCGACGCGCTGACGGCGCAGAAGAAAGCGACAGGGAATATGAGCTTTGTTTTCTGTACCCGCGCCGGTGGGCCATTGAGCCACAACAACGTCACCAAACGAGTGTGGTATCCGCTGTTGCGCTATCTGGGGCTTCGGGAACGGCGGCCCTACCAGACTCGCCACACGGCGGCGACGCTCTGGCTCGCCTCAGGTGAGAGCCCCGAATGGATCGCCCGGCAGATGGGCCATACGACCACAGAAATGCTTTTCCGGGTGTACTCGCGTTTCGTCCCGAATCTTACCCGGCAGGACGGTTCGGCGTTCGAGCGTCTGATTCGTCAGAACTTCGATAGCAAAACCGGTGCAGAAAAATCCGAATCCAAAGAACGCAGTGAGGTGTCTCATGACCAGTAACGTTATCGCCATTAGGCCTAATAAGAAGAACCGCGAACATAGCGAAATCCAGGCCGCCAATCGCCACGAGGTCCGGAAACTGGCCGCAGCGTTGGTTCTTGCTCTGAACGTCGCTCCCGGCAAGGCTCTGGTGATGTCACTGGGCGAGGGTCACGAGGCTACCAATTTTGAGGCGGTCGAATCCTGGGTGGCAGAGGCATTGGTCAGGGAACAACTACCGCCGGGACAAGTAGCACTAGGGACATTGCTGCCAGCCCTGGAGGCTCGACTGCACACCATCTCCGAGGCGGCGCCACAGCTTTGATTCAGCACCCCCCCTCTCTCTGAATATCGGGAATGCCGTAAGAGAGGGGATTATTCGCAGGAGCTACAAAATGACATTCAGCCCAATCGTCGTCTTTTCGATGTTCGTCGCCTCCATTGCACTTGGCGCACTGCTGATCTATCTGTTCATTCAATTCAATTACCCCCGGGATAGAGGAAAGGCCAACTTACCGCCAGGCGGACAACAGATTCTGTCCAGCGAAGGCTTTGATGTTTATCGGTCTGTAAGTTCCGACTCAGGACAGCGCCCGACGTATTACTTCGACATCGATGACCGGATCATCATCGGGATGCGCGACGCTTCAACTGAGCAATACGCTGGCATTCGATGCGCTTTGCCACACAGGGTTCTGCGAGACCTCGCCAGTATCGTGCTGTCGGATTCGACCGACGAGGGAGAGGAAGTATGAGCACGCCGCCAATTAGGCCTAATGATGAAAATGTCCAAATACGTTTCCCTTATTCAGTCCCTCAGGGACTGAATAAGGGAACCATTCGACCGATGCAATAAAAGGAAACGTTATGATTCATCCGATAATTGTCGTGCTTGCCGTTCTCCTGATATTGAGCATTGGCTTTGCCGGGATCTACCTCTATTTTCACCGGCATACACTCCCTGAAGAACGCCGGCGTGAGCCTGAAAACGAACAGTATGCCCACGCGATTGAAGTGACCTCAGGCAAAGGGTACTCAATCCATCACCAACAATTCGAAAATGGAAAGAATGACAGTGTTCATCTAACAATAATCGGCCCGGATTCCCGGAGCGTTGAAGCCGCAACCGCGGACTTGCCTGCTCACATCCGAGTCGAAACCGACGCCGAAGATATGGATGAAATAGCCATCGCCTGGATCAAGTACCGCAAACTATCTGGCACGATTGCGGGCCCGGCCGGCGACGAGCCGGGCAGCCCCGGTAATCCGGGGACCTAGCCCGCATTGAGCTCATGCTCTGTTTCAGACTTTAAAGATAACCGATCCCCCCAGGTAGATTCCGAATTCAAAATCGGCATGGCCGTCGCCAGCATCACCATGAGGTATCGGTAGCCAAAAATCTGGTCATCAAACTCGTCGGATTCGGCGCCAAAATCCGGTGCGATGAACAACCACTGTGCAACAGCCTTTCTGCTTTTATTGGTGGGAGCACGATGTTTGATTGTGTCCCTGAAGGTCAGCCCCAACGCCTTTTTCCAGCGTGCCAACGATGCAGAGCGGGGTTTTGGACCGCAGTAGATGAACTGAAGTTGGCTGCGACGGTATCCAAGGGCCTCGAGAAATCGAAGATACTTCCGGGCCATCTCAGGCTCTTGCGGGTTATGAAAAATTAACTCGCCCCAGGTTTTCCACTGATTATGGATGTAATACTCAACGACCTCCCAGACCATATCCGGTGTCTCCCGGAGTAGTCGCTCAACCCGATCGGTGAAGTCACGGTAGGCCGCGACGCTGCTTCGGGTACGGGGCTCGTTATGCAGCTCCATCTGATTTTCTTCGGATTCCTCAAAGGATTCGGCCGGCGCTGCAAATCGATGGCGCGAGCTCTTTACTCGCTTGTCATTGCTTCTCAGCCCGGCCAGGTAGTCCAACTGACCTTCAATCATGGAGCACTCCATTTCAGTCAATCCAAAACGCCTCGCCAGCACATCCCTCTCAGTGGGAGTTTTTTGGCGATACTTTAAATAACGTCTCACGTTGTCTAATGACGCCCGAAGCGTATCTCCCTCCGATTCGGGAATCAGATTCGGTTTTGCGTTCGGCAGAGGTTCGTTTACTCTCTCTGGATGATCTGCCCTGACTCTCCTGAGTAACCCTGAAACACCGTCCCTCTTGAGCAACCTGTAGGCTGATGAGGCTGGCACGCCCGATGCCCCGACCAGCGTCTTTTCGGTGTAAGTGGTTCTTCTTTCGTCAATCGCTAACGCAGTCAGGTCCAGCGTATGAATGTAGTGCTCCATACTCATGTCTGGCCCTGCATGACCGAGCAAGCGGGCAGTCGCGTATAAGCTCGTTCGATGACGGTTGCGCAGCAACGGCTGCAGCAAATCACCTGATCGATCCAGCCATTCCTCTGTCAATGGCTGGTCAGGCAGAAGTTCGCAATGCTTACCACTCTGAGCTAACGACAGCCTTAAAAACGTCCAACTGGCGAAAGCGTGGCGCAGGTGGTGATAACGCATAGACTTATCGCCCGTGACCTGGCGCATGAAGTGATGAATAAAGGGAATTACTTTCTCCTGATCAATAGCCCTGGCAGCGCGACCGGGGATGGCAAACAGGGCCTCGCAGCGAGGCGAAGAATGTTCTTCATCAAGGCGGGAATTCATCCAACTGGTCAGAAGCTCAAGTTCGTCCTCCTCAAGCAAGGCATAGAGTGGCATTTTTCGCTTTGCATTATTGGTTTTCAGGCGCCGGCCTTCATAACGCCGCACGATGATCTCCGGTCGACCTAACAGATGGACATCCCGGATCCGCAATCCAAGCGTCTCCATTCGCCGCAGGCCGCATCGAAACCCCAGCACAAAGATCAGTTCAGCAATTACGGGGAGGCCAGGCGCTTTTAATTCGAGATCAGAATCGCGTATCCGAGAGCGAATCTGGTGATACTCATCCAGTGATATCAGGTTGGCATCCACCGGGTGGAGAATGGATCCAACTCTGAGATTCATGACCTCGGACAACTGGGGCATCTCATATTGGCGATGCAGGAAATGGTGGAATTCCCGCAGCCCCCGGCGAAGAATATTCACTTGACCGGGGCTGCCACCATCCGCGATGACTTCGGTATATAACTCCTCAAGTTCGTCTGCGTCGAAACTGGCTATGTCTTCGTCTCCACTCAGCGCTGCGAGGCGCTTACCAGACTGAGTGAGATATTGCTGAATTGTGGAGTGGGCTATACGTTTGCCGGAGGACGCAACCTTTGTGCAGAGATCAAGCGCCCATTCCGTCAACAAACGTTCTGGACTGCCGACGTGATAGGTTCCGTCCTCCAGAATCCTGCTAAGCTTTTGTGCGGTACGTTTTTTGTCTGTTCCCTTTAACGCACTCCAGAGTTCTGAAGCCCACTCAACGGTTTCTTCACCCTGTTCGTCTGCAGCGTCTTCTATCGCGCTTATTTCAATCGCATTGGAATGAGCGGACTCAGAATCTACCTCGCCGTTTCCGGCATGAATATGATGAAGCCGGGACCAGACTTCCGGCCTGAGAGAGTGGCTTATATGACCTCGAGCCATATAAGCACCGACATTCATCGGTACCTCATGATAATTGAGAGCCTTACAGGCATTGATAAACCCGGAGAAATTACGAGGCATGTCGGTGTCCCGGCAATCGCTGCTCCTGAACCATAATTTTATGAGAGGCCAAAGAGATTTTGCCGGGGAGTCTGGCTCAGGAAGCTCTCCTGGCTCCACCTCAAGACGAAGGAACATCAATTCGGACACCGCATCCGGGAACCATCGTCGACGCTCAAGGTTTGCGGATCCACGCCAGGGCAGCTTCAGGTCCATATAGCTGCGACTGCCCACAACCGTAAGCTCATGAGAAGCCGCCTTCAAAAGCTCAAGTAGTGCTCCCGAATCGGCAACACCACTGTTAAGACAGGCACTTACCAGCAATGCTCCGACCCCGACGCGCGAGCGTATCTCCGGGGCTGACTCCAGCCATCGGTTGAGGGATAGACGCCAGCACTCTGCACGCTCGGCTTCGATTGGTGGACAGTCCCTGAAAACACTTGGCTGAGCCTCCAGCCTGAACGGAATGGCAGGCAATGGCGCGTTGCTCCACCCATTTCTATTGGCGAACCCCACAAACATTCGAAGCACTTCGCCATACTGTGTGTCGCGCCCTTCGCCCAGAGCGCGATGAACCTCTTTTTCGAGCTCCCACATATCACCAGCGCTGCAGTTCTTGATCGGACTTCCAGACAGGAAATTCGCCGCTGCCGATTGGTGATTGACTAAAAACGCCTGAAGCTTCTTCGCCGCCTGACGCGTATCTGACTTCAATTCCAGTCTGAAAAAGCTTTCCCATGCCGATGTCATAGTCATCATTTAGCTCCCGTCACGATTAACCGACTGGCAGCTGCCTCGAACCCTAGATCCCTTAGAATGGGTTCCAGATATCGCTCCATCACCACTCGATAATTTTTAACGGACAGCGAGGAGTAACGGCACCATGGTTCTTCCCCGTAGCTGGCGTGACCCATGAATGCATTCACGTAGTCTGCCGGACAACCCGCCTCCCGGAGTTCTGTTCTCATGAAGCGGCGGTGCGCATTGGCGGGCAATCCCAGGAAATCTTCGAGATAGGATGTCAGTGTCCCCGGACGTACTTCCTGCGTCCCTGCTCTCTCCTCGCTTAATGAGATAAGAAAACAAGCCTCCGACTCCGGCTCGCCTCCTCGCCTTAGCCGGAGGTCACTGGTGGCAAAAAGAACCTGCAGGTGTCGCTCGTAATTCTCTAGTTGCCGACAGACGACGGCAGGCAGATAGCTAAGCCGGGACTTGTGCTTGCGCTCGTTATCCTTGTCGCTGATGACCGTCACGCTCAGATGTCCATTAACTTCATTCAGCCTGAGGAGTGGGGTTGTCACGGCGCGGTAGCCGGTCGCGAAGGCAAGCATCTGAACCGTGTAAAAGGTAAATAGATTGTGGTACTGCGCAAAGGAACCCCAGCTTTCGTAGGCTCGATTGCGCCTCACCTTAACTTTCAGATCGGTCACCGCCTCAATGACGGCGGGCTTCGCAGCGCAGGCGCGACTGCCGACGTAATTGGATAGGTGGGCCGTATTTTCAATCTGCTGATCGAAATCCGCCACTACCCCCAGCGCGGCCAGGCTTGCCAGTTTCCGGGTTGCCCTGAGGTAGACCTCGACCAGATCGCCCTCTCGCGGGGTATAGTAAAATGACTTGGTGTGAGCCAGAGCATGAGGCTCGCCCGTAATCGCCACGGCGTCCACCACATCCCCGGTTTCATCGACGATGGCGTCAAACAAGACCCGCTCCCAGTTCGTCCAGGTGACCCTCTCGGATTCTTCCGCTTTCTTAACAAAGCTCCTGAACGCATCGCGGTATTGCTTGACCGAATATTTGAAGACCTTGGATTTCGGTGAAGGTGTCTGACCCCGACTTTTCATCAGACGGAGCACCCAGTCCCCAAGTCTATCCAGATCCGGCAGCAGAACATGGTCAACGCGTGGACGGACGGCCTGTTCCGGTTCCTTTAAACGCGTCTTGTATTTCGGAAACGTACTTTCGACGCGCCATTGATTCTGGTGTTGTGAAAAAAGGAGACAAAGAGTGGCGCTAATACTCGGGTCAGGGCTCCAAGGTTCCACACGGAGTTCTATCGCCCTTTCCCATGAATTACCTGTCCAGAAAACAATCAGAATCAGCAAGGCCAGTTCAAACAGAACCTGTTTTTCACTTGAGCCTGATTCGAGCGACTCGCTCGTCAAATAGTCCGTGGCTGCGATAAACACATTGTGAATTTCCTGCATCGTCAGCGTTTGATAACGCCAGGGCAGGTATTGATTAGCCATGGCAATGTGACGGGCCTGATTGCGGGCTCTTAAAAAGGGGGTGACTGGATTGCTGCTTTTTTTACTCGGGCCATCGTCATCATCGCCAGCGTCGGCGAAAAAAAATGTCCCTTCTTCATCGTCGAACGGAGGCTCATCAGTTTTCAGCGCTTCACTTACTGACCTTCCATCCTGGAAACGAATGGAAGGCAATAACCTATGGCCTTTACCCTCAACCCCCTTTACATCCATTCCTTTCGCAATCTCTTCAAAGTCAACATAACCGGACTCGCCCCCTGACCCGCCGATACCCTCGGACCGTTCGTGACGGTCGCGCCCAGACCAGGATTTCAGTCCATGGGCGCGCTCAATAAAATAGGAGAAGTAACGCAGCTCTTTCTGCCGTTCTTTCTTCTTTCGGTCGATTTGGCGTAAGTCCTGATTGTGACCTTCCGGACACACCTTGAGCCGATCGTAAGAGATCGATTCTTTGAACTCGCTAGGTAAGACAAATGGATTAAATACCCGCAACTCTTCTTCGGAAAATCCATGACTCAACTTTCTAATGAACTGCCCCATTAGGTTCGTCGACTTTGGGGACTGGAGCAGAGGCTCTCCGCCTGCATAGGCCTCGTATAGATTCAAAGAGTAGGTGCTGCGCACGACCATGGCATGGGCATACAAAGTTTGAGCCTGAAGCGCCGCATAATGACGACGAAGCCCTGGAATCTCCTGAATATTCCAGAGTGACGAATAAAGACTATGCCTAGTGAAACATTTATTTTTCAGTGGGTTATCACCTTTCCACCGAGGTCTTTTATCAAATTGAGGCCCAATCAATTCCGTCAGAGTCTCAGCATGCACGACAACCCATCTTGAGAGCTCACGCCATGCTTGGACATCCATCTCGCTGGAGTCATCAATCCATTGCTCACAGGGGACGCGAAGAATCTCGACGAGATTTCGACAAATTTGAGCAAACGAAAGCAAATGCGGGTGAGCATTAATCTGATAAAAAAAATCTCTGACAAGGTTTGAAGCGAATCCGGCCTCTTCCGCTTTCCTGATGAAAACCTGGTGCGCATGGCTGTCCTTTGGAGCAACCCATTTCAATGACTGTTTAGCCACGGGACATCCTCCCCTTGCCAACGCGCATGGCTCGCTGATAAGCCACTTTAGAGGAGAAAAGTGGCGCCAGCCCTAATGCCTTCGGCCAGTCCATAACGATCTCGTGTAAGCTGGCGCAGTCATCGGCCGTTAGTCCGAACGTCACGTTCAGGTACACCAATTCCAGCAGCTGATTACGGCCCCAGTATTCCCGATCAATTCGCCCCCGAGCGACTTCAACCGGGACTTTCTGGGTCGGATCAAACCAAGCCCGACACAACTCCCACATCCGGATATTACCGACGCACCGAAACTGATTCCGGTGCTTGTGAACCTTAATCGGGAAAGTACCGAGCAACGCCAGAAATGACGGGAGATTGATATCTCCAGCATTCGGCTGTGCTAAAGGGTGGAGGCGAAGTTTTCTTCTGTCGCTCTGGAGACTTTCGTGTAATTCGGGAATGTCACCGATTGGGAGAAGGGCTCTCTCCGATGTCCGAATAAGCGTTTTTTGAGCCATAAGTTTTCCGTCTGTGATTGGTGCAAAGGTCATTGCTTCACAGAACTTACGGCAGGGCCGTTTTTCATAAATTTTTCTAGGTTATTGTTTTTTATGGAGACTTACATTTTGTAACATTTTAGTTATCAAATAATTCCTCGATTTTTGACTTCCACCCACCAGGATTCTCAGATACTAAAAGTGGCTAGTTGTAGCAACAATAAATTGGAAACCTCACCCAATCGACCTCCTGAGCCAGTGGCAACCAACGGCCCACACTGCGTGTGCCTCTGACACCCTTAATGCTTTTATCACCGGGCAAAGTTGGCAGTATTTGCGAAAAACGACTCTCGCTTTCCTTTGGCGGGTTCTTAAAGCCGCGCCTCCATACGCCGGGCGTTCTTGGGAACCAGTAACAGAGAATGTTCATTCTATATTTGATTGGGAACTGACCCAACGCCGGAATAAGACTCCAGAACGCAGACGTTCAAAACAGCGAATTGGTGTTCGGAATGTATCAATCAAAGCCCGGGTCCGGCGACACCGGAAATTACTACTGCTCATCGTTCGATTCGAGTTCTGTTAGCCGACTAATCTGTTCCAGGAATGTCCAATTGAAGTGCGAGAGAATTTGTCGGTATTTGGTGGATTCTATGCAATGCCAGTCCCAGAAGGACAAGCATATTCGAGGCAATACGATTATCTGGAAATGTCGGGAACGCAGATGGTGAACAACGATAAGAAAAGGCCAAACCAGACTGAGCACAACGAGGCGCTTGAGAGGCTGAGATCATGGCTTGAAATCCCGTCGGCTGAACGGGTGCTAACAATAACCGCGCTTGAGCTCGGAGAGGAAGTTAGGCTTCTGCAAATTTGTTTTTTAGCTGAAGATCTTTTCCATGGTGATCGGCAGGCGGCAAGATGAACCGCCCCGGGTATCGCGGAGGCCCGTTGGTTTAAGTCACGCTGCCATAGCGGCCTGACTTTTGAGTTGCTGGTAGTAGTTTGCCTCAGCTTCTGCCGGGGGGATATACCCCAGTGGTTCCATC
>Ga0307934_1001693_pt1 | contig 12978 bp, 8 predicted proteins | sample OrgLakmetageno90_FD_201838 | JGI IMG/M metagenome (GOLD analysis project Ga0307934, IMG submission 201838) | Saline water microbial communities from Organic Lake, Antarctica - #90 | ecosystem: Environmental > Aquatic > Non-marine Saline and Alkaline > Saline | place: Antarctica: Organic Lake... | reverse complement strand
TATGAAACACTTAATATGCCAACAGATTATGCAAGACCATCTAAGATTGACTATAGGGGAGGTATCGTATCATTTCAGATAGATAAAGACACTTCAAATCAACTAAGAGCTATAGCTAAAGCTAATAATTCATCACTATACTCATTAATGCTAAGTGCATTTTATGTATTGTTACATAAGTATACAGGTCAAGAAGATATAGTTATTGGAACGCCTATAGCCAATAGACATCATAGTCAAACACAAGATTTGATAGGGTTCTTTGTAAATAGTCTAGGACTAAGAGAGCAATTAGACACTAACAAAAGCGTAATTGAATTACTTAAAAATGTTCATAATAATATTATAGAAGCACAGAGTTATCAAGATTTACCATTTGAGAGATTAGTGACAGCTCTTGATATAGAACAAGATCAAAGTAGACATCCTATATTTCAGGTTATGTTTGGCTTACAAAGTTTTGGTTCAGGAGAGAGTAAGTTATTTAGACCAGCAACTGATACTACCGGTTATAAAATAGCGAAGTTTGATTTGACATGCTTTATAGATGATAATCAAGCTAGATTGCAAGGAAGTTTTAATTACGCGACGGTATTGTATAAAAAGGAAACAGTAGGAAGGTTTGTGGAATCCTATCAGAGGGTATTAAATCAACTAGTACAAAACCAAGAAACCAAGATCAAAAACTATAGCCTTCTTTCAAAAGAAGACTACCAGACAATAGTGTATGACTGGAACAAGACAGATAAGGACTATCCAAAGGATAAGACGATATATCAGTTGTTTGAAGAGCAGGTGGAGCAGAATCCTAATAACATTGCATTAGTGTTCCCTACGACAAGCTCAGGGCAAGTGATCAATCAAGAGCTTACATACCAAGAGTTAAACAACAAAACTAATCAACTAGCAAGATACATCCGTAAACAGTATAAGCAAGTTACAAGTCAAGATTTACAAGCAGATACGCTAATACCGCTATGTCTTGAAAGAAGCTTAGATATGGTGATAGGTATATTGGGAGTGATGAAAGCAGGTGGAGCGTATGTACCGATGGATCCAGAGTATCCAACGGAGAGGTTTAAACATATTATCCAAGATACAGATGCGAGACTGATTGTTACGCAGAGTCATTTGAGAGAGACGCTCAAAGGTATAACGGGTATCAATCTGATAGGAATAGATGAACAAGATAACTCATTTATATACAGCAATGAAGACGCTAATAATCTACCTCAACATAGCCAATCAACTGACCTTGCGTATGTGATATATACGAGTGGTACTACAGGATTGCCTAAGGGAGCTGTAATAACTCATAGATTGCTCGTTAATAGATTGTTATGGCAAAAAGAAAAGTATGACTTTAATAATAAAGATAGAGTCTTACAAAAGACACCATATGTTTTTGATGTATCAGTATGGGAATTGTTGTTACCATTAATATCATCTAGCCAATTACATATAGCTAAACCAGAAGGACATAAAGATCCTTCATATTTATATGAGTTAATTAATAGTAATGAAATTACTAAGCTACACTTTGTTCCTAGTATGCTAGCTTCCTTTATAAGCTATGTAAAAGAACAAGATGCAATAAAGCTAGAATCGCTTAAAGAAGTGTTAACAAGTGGAGAAGCTTTATCAGTTAACCTAGCTCATGAATTTAAAAAGCTGTTAACTAGTATTAGATTAAATAATTTATATGGTCCTACAGAGGTTGCAATAGATGTAACATCTTATGATGATATACAGTCAAGTGATAAGGTTATACCAATAGGCAAGCCTATAGATAATGTGAAAACTTACATTCTAGATCAGTGCAACCAACCAGTCCCAATTGGAGTGATTGGAGAGTTGTATATAGGTGGAGCTGGGTTGGCTCGTGGATATTTGAATAGACCAGAGCTAACAGCGGAGAGATTTGTGGCTAATCCATTTGCTACTGATAGCGACATCGTGAATGGCTATACAAAATTATATAAGACCGGCGATTTAGTCAGATGGTTGTCTGATGGTAATATTGAGTATATAGGTCGTAATGACTTTCAAGTTAAGATCCGTGGTTATAGAATTGAGTTAGGAGAGATTGAGAATCAGCTAGCTAAGCTTGATGGTGTTAAGCAGTCAGTTGTATTGGCTCAAACCCGTTCGACAGGCTCAGGGCAAGCTCAACAAACAAATAGCCAATACTTAGTTGGTTACTTCGTGCCTGAAGAATTAGGTATACTAAATCAAGAAGGATTACTTAATCAGTTATCTACCGTACTGCCAGACTATATGGTGCCGAGTATCTTGGTTGAGCTTGAGAGTTTACCACTTACAGTAAATGGTAAGTTAGATCGTAAAGCATTACCTAACCCTGGGTTTGTGAATGAAGCTGGTTTTATAGCTCCTACTAGTGAGTTAGAAATCAAGATCTGCACTATATGGCAAGAAGTACTTGGTTTAGACAAGGTGGGTATTACAGATGACTTCTTTAGGATAGGTGGAAACAGTATATTGGCTATTAAGTTAGCTAACTTAATAGCTAAGTCACTAGATACTAGTGTAAGTGTAGCTGATATATTTACTTACAAGAATGTATCTAATATTTCAAAGTCTATTTTAAATAAAAATAATTCACTAATAAAACCTTATGCAAAAATAAATAAATTACTTTCAAATATGTTAATGATACATCCTGGTAGTGGAGGGTCTGAAGTTTATCAAGATTTAGCAGAATCATTAAGAAATGATTTCAACTGTATTGGTATTGATAATTACAATTTTAATAATGAAAATCAGATATCAAATCTTAATGAATTAGCTACATTGTATTTAGATAGCTATTTAGTAGAGTATAATGTAACAGATAGTTTATATTTACTTGGTTGGTCATTAGGTGGTCAAATTTCTTTAGAAATAGCGTCTATTTTAGAAAGAAGAGGTTATCAAAATGTCAAAGTTATATTATTAGATACTATTCTTACTGATGATAAGTTATCAAAACTAAGAGATAATATAGATAATAAAGCACTTAATCTACAACTAGAAAAGCATTATAAGGATAAAGGCTTCGAACCTCGATATATTGAAAATGTAATGAAAGTTCAAGTATCTGAGAAACTAATTTCTAAAACAGATATATCACCTAAGCTTAAATACACACAAGTAAAACTATTTAAAGCTATGCTTCTTGATGATAGATTTAAACTAGAAGATACTGAGTTAAGTGATTATGCTCTAAGTCTTGACTACAATAATATTAATAGATTTTCTGACAATATTCTCCTTGAGAAAGTGAATTGTCATCATGGGAATATCATAGAATATATCATAGAATATATGATAGATAACAAGTTATATGAAAATCTATTTTGATTTACTGGGTAACAAAATGCATTTCTGAAAGCATCTATTTTTAGATTAGTTTATATGCGAGTAACTTGAGAAATTTCTCCTTGAGGAGTGATTTTTATATAATTCCCTGTTTTGAACCAATCGCCCAATACATAGCGAGTATGAGTTTTTTCATGATGAATATTCATTCTATGTGTATGCCCGTGTATTACGATGTTACAATCTTTGCGGTACTTTTCTACACCTTCAGCAGTTACATCTACTGTTGGATCTTTACGATTTTTTGTGTAGCTCACATTGCGAACTTTACCAACTGTTTTTTCGCGTAAAAATAGCGGTAACATTCTAAATATAGCTCGCAGAGGTTTGTTATAAGCTACCCACTTTCTATAAACTTGATAGCTTTTGTCGTCAGTACAGAATAAATCGCCATGTGAAAAAAGTATCTTTTTATCCGCAATATTTAAGTAGTAAGGATCGCCAACTATAGTTACACCACTTTCTTTTGCAAACCTCTTTCCAATAAGAAAATCGCGATTACCATATAGAAATAAAATTTCTAGCCCTTTGTCATTAGCATTTTTTAGCCATGAAGTTATTGTATGATAAAATTCATCTTTGTGGTCATCACCAATCCAATAATCAAAAAAATCTCCCATTATGAAGAGTTTGTTTTCTATACTTGTGATACTTTCTAAAAAGTTTTTAAAAATGTCTGCCATTTCAGAGTGGTTGGCATTCAAATGCAAGTCAGCAATTAGATATATATTTTTATGAGCCATATTTTTCACGATAGTTTTTAAATTTAGTCAAAGTTTCTTGATCGAGATTTTCTTTTACAAACTTGTAAATCTCTTCAAAATTGGTAACTGCTAATACAGGAATATTGAAATCTTGAGATATCTTGGTAGTAGCCGAAGTATCGCTATCTTTTGCTTTTTCTTGGCGATCAATAGCAAGTGCTACACCTGCGATAGTTGCATTGATATTTTTTAGTTTATCTAATGATTCAAAAAAAGCAGTACCAGCAGTCATTACATCATCTACTAAAACTACTTTTTTGTTAGTCATATCAGCACCGACAAATACACCACCTTCACCGTGAGTTTTAGCTTCTTTACGGTCAAAAGCATAAGGCATATCTATATCATACTTCAATGCAAGGACCGTAGATATGGCAGCTACTAGAGGTATACCCTTATAAGCAGGACCAAAAAGTACATCGTATTTAATATTGCTCTCCGAGATTTTTTTAGCATAAAAATCTGCTAAAGTAGCAAGCTGATTACCTGTATTAAAAAGTCCAGCATTAAAAAAATAAGGGCTTATTCTGCCAGATTTTAGTGTAAATTCACCAAATTTGAGTACTTGGCTTTTAAGTGCGAAATCTATAAACATTTTTTTGTCTAATTAAAAGTTATTATCTAATTATAAATAAAATTCTTATAAATACCAATAGCTATACTAGGACTAACAATAACTTGTTATAATGTACTTAAATTAGATTGTTAAAAACTATTATGTCAAAACGAATTCACATTCTAGGAATCTGTGGTACTTTTATGGGCTCACTAGCTATACTTGCTAGGCAAAAGGGTTATAAAGTTACAGGTTCTGATACCAATGTATATCCACCAATGAGTACTTATCTTGAGTCGCAAGATATAGAGATTATACAAGGTTTTGATATATCTCAACTTGATGCAAAACCTGATGAGATAATTATAGGTAATGTAATGAAACGCGGTATGCCAATAATTGAGTATATTCTTGATAATGAGCTGGATTATTTCAGTGGTCCTGAATGGCTTTATCAAAACATCCTAAAGTATAAAAAAGTGATTGCACTAGCAGGTACGCACGGTAAAACTACCACAACGACTATGACAATAAAGCTACTTGAAGAAGCTGGATTGAACCCTAGCTTTTTAGTTGGTGGAATTAGTGCTGATTTTGGAGTTTCATCAAGATATACCGACTCAGAGTACTTCGTGATAGAAGCTGATGAGTATGATACTGCCTTTTTTGATAAACGCTCAAAGCTTATACATTATGCACCAAGTATTTTGGTTATAAATAATATTGAATTTGATCATGCGGATATTTTTAAGGATATTGAAGCTATATATTGGCAGTTCCATCAATTACTTAGAAAGATGCCTGCTAAAGCTACTGTGATTTATAATTGCAATGATACAAATGTAGAGAAAATTATCGAGATGGGTTGTTGGTCAAAGCTTGTGAAAGTTCAAGATGCTAATAGTTTTTATATTGGTGAGCATAAGGCTGATTATTCTAAGTTTGAAATAAAGTCTAGTGATGCTAAGTCTATATCAGTAGATTGGGATATCATCGGTGAACATAATGCTTTAAATGCTTTGAGTGCGTTTGCTGTAGCTAAGCAACTAGAGCTAGAAGATAGCATTGTTGAAAAAGCATTTGCAGAGTTTAAGGGTATAAAAAGACGCCTAGAAATTCTCTATAAATCAGAAGATGTAACGCTATATGATGATTTTGCACATCACCCAACATCTATAAAGTTAACCCTCGAAGCCGTGCGTAATAAAAGCCCAGAAGCTTTTGTGGTGGCAGTCATTGATCCTAGGTCAAATACAATGAGACAAGGTGATAACAAAGATAGTTTGCCAGATGCTATTTTAAAGGCAGATAGCGTGCTACTGTATGACCATGAGTTATTGAAATGGAATGCTAAAGAATTATTAGGTGCTAATAGTTCAGTGAAATATATGAAAACAATAGATGATTTTATTGTAAATATAGAGAGTTTAATCGCAAATAAAAATCAAAAGTTAGAGCTTGTAATGATGGGCAATGGTTCATTTGATGGGCTTAGAGAGAAACTAGTAGTATTGTTGGAGAACAAATGAGTAATTTAGTATATGGAATCCACGCTATCGATAGTTTGGTGAATGCAAATCAAGCAAAAGAAATTTTTATTCTTAAAAAAGAAAAAGCAAACCCTAAGGTTACTAAAATTGCTGAGAATGCAGAAGCTAGTAGTGTAGATGTCAATTATATTGAGAATATTAAAGATCTACCTTTTAGAATAAAAAAAGGTATAACGCATCAAGGAATATTCGCGGTTGAGAAGATTGATTTTAAAACTTATGGCGAAACGGATCTTGTGGGATTGTTGCCTACAGACAAAGAAGCATTTATTTTGATACTTGATAGTGTGCAAGACCCACATAATTTTGGTGCGTGTATTCGTTCTGCACATTCTGCTGGTGTGGATTTTATAGTTGTACCTAAAGATAACAGCTCGCCAATAAATGCAACAGTCAAAAAAGTTGCTTGTGGTGCTGCCGAGCATACAAAAATTGTGGTTGTTACAAACCTTGCAAGAGCTATTGAAACACTCAAAAAAGCAGGAGTTTGGATAATAGGCTTAGCGGGTGAGGCAGATGAAAGTTTATATGCCATGAATTTGAAAGATTCTGTAGCTGTAGTGGCAGGAGCAGAAGGCTCAGGTATGCGTGCAAGGACAAAGGCAAGCTGTGATTTTCTAGCAAAGTTGCCAATGCTTGGAGAAGTTTCAAGTTTGAATGTATCTGTAGCTACAGGCGTTGCACTCTATGAGGGTGTTAGACAAAGATCTTAGTCAATTATTTATAAAATACGAAATCCTCAGCTTGCCTGGGGATCTCCTTATCTTGAAAATACTATGAATAGAAAACTAAGATTTAAGAATGGACAGTGCAATGTACTGTCCCTACAAGTATGCTAAAGCTTATTCAACAAAAGGAAATTAAATGCAATTTGCTTTTTTAAATAGTAATAAATACGCAGCAATTAATGCTCTAAAAGCATCGCTAGCTGCAGGGATAGCGTATCTTGTTGGTCTATGCCTAGGAAAGGTGTTTGGTATTGATCAAATGTATATGTGGATGGTGATAACTGTATTAGTAGTCATGTCTACACAGCCAAATCTTGGTGGAGCTTTAGACAAGGCTTTGATGAGGTTTCTAGGTACTATAATTGGAGCGTTGGTAGCTATAGTTCTAACTTTTGTATTGCCAAAAGACTTGCTTGTACTAGGAATGCTCCCATTTATTGTGCTTTGTGTTTATACCGCTGGAGCATCATCTCGCTATAGCTATGCAGGGACTCTTTCAGGTATTACTCTTATAATCATTCTTTTAAATAAAAATCCAAGCTTACAAGTGGCAATTCTGCGAGCTACTGAGATATCTCTAGGCATAGCTATAGCACTTATAGTCAATAGGTTTATATATCCGATTCGTGCTGAAACTAGGCTAAAGCAGAGTTATGCGAAAGCGGTTTTACAAGTTAGAGATTTCTTTGATATATTGTTTATCGAAAGAAATGACAATCACCAAAAGCTTAGAGAAAGCTTGTTTCATGAGTTTGCAAAGCACCTTAATCTTATCAAAGAACTAAAGTATGAAAAGTCAGCCAAGAGTGTGAGAGAATTTGAGAAAATGAGCTTACATATTCGCAGATTGTACCGCTATATGATAGTTATGTATGAATTTATTGAGACTCAATCTGGAAATGATAAATTTTCACAACTGAAAGATGACGAAGTTTTTGTCGAGTTTAACAATCATATAGTTGAGTCATTAACTAATGTTGCGGCAGGTATAAACAAAAGACAGAGAATAAGTTATAAACAAATAATAAGCTTTGAAAAGCATATAGTGCCACTTTTAAAGGATAAATGCGATAATGAGGTGTTTTCATTTACTGTAAAGATGTTTCTTTTAGCTTTAGAAAGACTTTCTGTAGAGTATAACTACATCTTGCAAATCTCTAAGCATTGATATGTAAAGCTTTTTTAGGTATTATTAGATCTGTAAAATTATTTTCTCTTCATATAAAAAGGCTCGATTTCAATGAAACTTTACTCAAAAAATCTTGTGATAATGGTGCTTATCACGACTATTATCATAGACATAATGGGAGCTGGTTTAGTTTTCCCAATTATGCCATCATTATTCTTTGGCAATGAATGTGTAACATTTGGTGATCCAGGTGGGAATTTTCAAAACTGGTATTATTCAATAGCTTTATCTTGCTGGCCATTAGGATTGCTGATAGGTTGTCCTATTATCGGTGAATTATCAGATAAATATGGCAGAAAAGTTATATTGAAAGTGGCTTTGTCGATGACTTTTTTATCATACTTGGTGTCGATTTATGCTATTTATTCACATAGTTTTATATTGTTTGTAGCAAGCAGATTTATAAGTGGGTTAGCAGGAGGTGCTTTTGAGATTGCTCAAGCCGCTATTATAGATATGTCAAGAACTGATGAAAAAGCTAGGAATATTGGTTTCGTAACAATGGCGGCATCGCTGGGATTTGTGATTGGTCCAATTATTACCAGTGTGGTTTCATCGGTAGATGCAAACCGTATGCTGCCGTTTATTTTTGCTGCGGTCATTGCTTTAATCAATGTGCTGTTTGTGTCTATTGTAATGAAAAAAGATTTGCCCAAAAATCCAGGGTTGATTATTCAGCTTGGTAGCATTTATAAGACTATATCGTTTTTAATATCTGATACTCGAGTTAGGGTTGTAGGAATTGTATACCTTTTGCTACAATGTGGCTGGGGCTTTTATGGTCAAGGAGCGGCATTGTTTTTAGATCATATTTATGGTTATGGCGTGTCTGAGATAGGATTGTTTTATGGTTTGATGGGTATATCTACAGCCGTAGCTAGTATAACTTTACAGCCCAAGCTTTTTGCAAGGTATACAAATTCAAACATATTTGTTCATGCGATTATAGTGCTAGGTGTAGGAGCAGTTTTAGTAGGTACTGTTGATGCTCAGGCAGGTCAATGGCTTTTAGCTGTGATCTTGTCAGTGGCACAACTTTTGTGCTATACAGCACTTTTGACAATGATTTCATCCGCTGTATCAGACAAAGAGCAGGGTAAGGCTATGGGTGCTGCAGGAGCTGGATTTGGGCTTGCGTGGTTCTTAAACGATATCATGATGGGGCATCTTTCGTCTGTAACACCAGCTACACCTATTACATTTGGTGGTGGAATGTTCTTTATTGCTGCAATAATATTTGTATTTGCTACCAAAATTCTAAATGAAAAGGTAAAATAGATTCTCTTTGAATAATTGTCTGATTTTGAATGCAACTTATATCTCTTAAAAATATCTCCCTAAGCTTTGGTACACAAATAATTCTTGACCAAGCATACCTGGAAATTACTAAAGGACAAAAGATCTGTCTAATAGGTAGAAATGGTACGGGCAAGTCCACACTCCTAAAAATCATCGAAGCTATCGTAATTCCAGATGGTGGTGATATCATCACACATAATAATGCTGTGGTCTCAAGTATGGTACAAGATGTGCCATCTGATCTAGCCGGTAGTATCAAAGATGTAATTTTGTGTGGGCTAGCAGAGATTGGGCCTAAGCTTATCAAATATCAGCATTTACTTGAGACAGATTATGAATCTGATGAGCTTGAAGGCTTGCAGAAGTATATTGATGAAAATCATGCGTGGAATTATCTTAATGATGTAGATATATTAGCATCAAAATTAAAACTAGATCCAGAAGCTATATTTAGTGAGCTATCAGGTGGTATGAAAAGAAGGGTGATCTTAGCGAGAGCTTTAATCAAAAAACCAGATCTTTTACTTTTAGATGAGCCGACTAACCATTTAGATATTGATTCTATTAAGTGGCTAGAAGATTTTTTGAAAGACTTTAAGGGTGCGATACTTTTTATTACCCATGACAGAAAGTTCTTGAACAATGTTGCAACAAGTATAGTTGAGCTAGATAGAGGGCAGTTGTATTCATTTGATGGAAACTATACAAGATTTTTAGAAAAAAAAGATATAATCCTGAATGCACAGGAAAAAGAGAATAGTAATTTTGACAAAAAACTAGCCCAAGAAGAGGTTTGGATTCGTCAAGGTGTAAAAGCTCGCCGTACTCGTAATGAGGGTAGAGTAAGAGCATTGGAACAAATGCGTCGTGATCGTAAAGAGCGTAGATCCAAGATTGGTGGTGTAGATATCAATGTGACTAATGTTGAGAAATCATCGCGTAAACTTGTCAGTGCAAAAGAGATTGGATGTAAGTTTGATAAAGATTATCTATTTAAAGATTTCTCTGTAGAGATTCATCGTGGTGATAAAATTGCTATTATAGGTAAAAACGGTTGTGGTAAAAGTACGCTGCTTAACTGCTTACTAGGCAATAGCTCTCCAACTGATGGAATTATTGAGCATGCGGATAATCTAAAAGTAGCATACTTTGATCAGCTACGAGATCAGCTCGATATGAAATCAAGTATTGTTGATAATGTCAAAGAGGGTTCCGATTTTATAACTATCGCAGGCAAAGAAGTCCATGTAATCACATATTTACAAAAGTTCTTATTTTCACCAGATAGACTTCATGCACCAATCACTCATTTATCAGGTGGTGAGAAAAATCGTTTGTTATTAGCTAAAATCTTATCGAAACCAAGTAATGTGATTGTACTAGATGAACCTACAAATGACCTTGATATTGAGACCTTAGAAATACTTGAAGAGATGCTTATAAGCTACCAAGGGACTATCATTTTGATAAGTCATGATAGAGAATTTATAGATAATGTGGCAACTAGTACGATAGTTTTTGAAGAGCATGGAATAGAAGAGTATGTCGGTGGCTATGAAGATTGGCTAGCACAAACTCAGAAAGCAAAGCCTGAACCGGTGAAATCAAAAGCTAAACCAAGTAAGCAAGCGAATGCTAAGATTGCAGCAGAGCCAAAAAAAGTAAGCCAACTTAGCTATGATCAGAGAAAGATCCTCAAAAATCTACCAAGCCAAATTGAAAAACTTGAAAAATCAGTAACAGACTTAGAGGCTCAAATGGGAGAACCAAACTTCTATCAGCAAGCTCAAAAAGAAATTGATAGCGTACAGTCTAAACTAGATACAATAAACAATGATTTAGCAGGTAAGTATGAGCTTTGGGAAGAGCTTTTAGAGATGGAATAAAACTAGAACTATTGTTTAATATTGTTTTTTGATATTATAAAGATGTAGTTACAAAAAAATAAGTAGGAATATAATGAAAACATATAAAAGAGATCGCCATGATGCGATAGAAGAAAGGAAAATTTTAACTGTCGCTTCACTAGCAGAGTTTGCGGAGAGATATGGGTATTATGTAGTTCAAGCATTATTAATCTTTTTTCTAATTGAACGCCACGGAATGACCCAAGAGCTTTCAGCATCACTTGTAGGTACGGCGTTAGCTATGATATATATATCTGCTATAGTTGGTGGATACATGGCAGAGATGCTGCTTGGATACTATAGGGCAGGAATGCTTGGTTCTGTACTGATGCTCTTGGGTTTTTTTATATTAGGTTCAACATCAAATGTAGATGGCTTATGTCTGGGGCTTAGTTTTATATGTATCAGTAGTGGATTAATAAAATCAAATATGGCTGCGTTTATTGGTAGGTTCTATGATCGCTCATCATTGGATAATACAAGAAGAGATTTTGGTTTCAATATATTTTATATGGGAATTAATCTAGGTGGTTTTATGGGGCTAGTTTTAGCAACATCTCTCAAGGATCATTATGGATACGAAGTAGCTTTTTATAGTAGTTTAGTTATTAGTTTTTTTATGTGTGTTTTATTGGCGGTAGGCTATAGAGTAATAGATAAGCATCTGCTTGATATCAAGTTGACACCTTTGGTTATATTTAGATCATGCTTGATTCTATTTTTATATATAACTTTATTATTTTATATATTTAAGTCGCCAGAAGTGGCTAACTACTCTATATTTGCAGCAGCTTTAGTTTCGCTTTTGATACTATTTGTATCTGTGCGTAAAAGTAGTCTAAGTAGAGTTTTAATTGCTATTGTATTTTTTATATTATCGATAGTTTATTGGACTTTGTACTTTCAAATGTTTATAAGCTTACTTTTATTTACAGAATACTCTGTTGAACAGTATCTTTTGAACTCTAGTCAATTTTTGAGTGTAGTTTCTTTGACTGTATTGGTTTCTGCTGTGCTAGTGGGTCGTATATGGATGTACTTGGCAAGTAAGAATTTGATGTCGAATGATATTGATAAATTTAATGTGGCATTTATTATTATGGTTTTGGCTCTGATAGTTATTGAAGTATTTATTTATAGCTCAGCTACTGGAGTTAAGGTTTCACCTTATGGATTTATTTTTGGTTATATCATGGTTGGTATATCTGAACTATGTATATCTGCTATAGGTTTGTCTTTGATTACTAAGATTGCTCCTAAAGGTTTCGTAGCTTTATATATGGGTATATGGCTTATTACACTAGGCATAGGTGGTAAGCTAGGTGGTATGTTGGGTAGCTACTTTTATATTCCTGAAGATAATTTAGCTCTTGCTAAGGCAAATATGGCGGATGGTTTAGATGCTTTCATAGTGATAGCAGTTATAACTTCACTAGTTATATTTGTAATTAGACGGTATGTAAATAAGTATTCTGACTAAACCTCTTATTCTTACCTACATTCCAGTTCAAAGTGCAACAGAATTTATTTCAGCCTCAAACACTTGATTTGGCGACTTCCAGTTTAATCGTTTTCTTGGTCTATTATTTATTAAATTCACATATCTT
>Ga0307934_1001691_pt1 | contig 12980 bp, 2 predicted proteins | sample OrgLakmetageno90_FD_201838 | JGI IMG/M metagenome (GOLD analysis project Ga0307934, IMG submission 201838) | Saline water microbial communities from Organic Lake, Antarctica - #90 | ecosystem: Environmental > Aquatic > Non-marine Saline and Alkaline > Saline | place: Antarctica: Organic Lake... | reverse complement strand
GGAGCCGTTTGAGCGAAAGATGCGAGGGTCCAGTCCGTGCATCACATTTTTAACACTCTCTGCACTAGAGCCTTCCATGTAATCCGGTTCTTTTCCTTTTGACTCAATGGTCAGTAGTGGGGGTATCAAGTTCATGTTCACGGCCAACTGATTGACCATCACATTGACTGCCCCCCAATACAAAGGCATGGTGGGTTTTAGATTGTACCATCGGCTGGAGGGCTTGACGTTGAAAATGAACTTCACTGCCCGACCAATGAAAATGATCGGCTGCAAAGGCGCTGTAAATAAAAACCCGAACAGTTTACCGGCGGAGTAAAACCCGCCACGCTCCTGGCCAGTACGGGCCAGATACGACATGTTTGGATCGTAGAACCCTTGTTTACCTAAAGGCCCTATGAAAAAGTTGGTCATTGAATTAAACTTTGGGACGCCCGCGCGTATGTGCAAGTGCACCGCAGAGTCGTCGATGTGTTCGCTGTAGTATCGCCCCATGCCTGTGCCCCCACGTCCGGCGACCATGGGGTCGGCGAATTCGCAAAACTGGGGTGGGGGGTTGATGGCAATGTTGCCACCCAGTGAGGTGTTGGTGTACTTTTGACTGGCAGGGGTGAGTACGTACGGCGCCCTCTCCATTTTGGGCAAGAAGAACGATCGACGTACCCAATTTACGTCTTTGGTGGGGATGTAAGCCATGTCCTCAAACTCCTGTGGTTGAACATCATAAAATCAAGGCCGTCGCGAGGTTTTGACACCCCACGACGACCTTGTAACTCATGGATCTAACTTGACAAATCCACGACCGGTTTAAACGCTTCTTTCCTTCCTTGTGGGGGTCGGTACCCCCGTTTTACCAGATACTCCGCCGGGGATTTGTTGGTGTCTTGCTGGAACTTACTTTCCGCGAACAAGACCAGCTTGTCCAGGTTGTCGCTCATGCGACGTTGCGTGCTCAGCTGCTCCCCTAACACCGATTCGATTCTAGACACCGACTCGCGTTGCTGACGGCGTTCTTTATCGACGCGCTGTGTCAGGTTAGACTGCTCACGTTGGTCGTTCTGAGACTGTGCGAGACGCTCTGCTTCGCGCGTCTCCTGAACATCGGATTCCACGTCCACACCCGTGGCCATCACCCGCTTGGGCTTCTCAGCTAAAGCAGGCGCCTCCGGACGGTATACCGCCGAGGCCATGGTTTCCTGAACAGGTCCGTAGCTACGGACTTTAGGTTTACCGACTGACGTGGCATCCGCCACGGCACCCCCCGCCTTTGCAGCGGTCACTGACACACCGTTCTCACTCAACCAATCGTTCTTCCGCTGGTTGGTCAGACGCGTGAGCTCTATGTCCTTTAGGGTACGGATCTCTCGCGACGATTTGTCGGGGTGCTGTGCGGCCAGTGAGGCGTCCACAGTGGCGATGTCTTCCTTAGTGACCCAATCCTCGGGGATCTTAGACAAAGCCTCCTGCTCGCGGTCTGAGGCCTTCCCAGGCCTATCGATGGGGGATTCACCCCGCCCGTCCTCAGGTAGCCCTGGCTGGTACGCCATGGCTCTCATGGCAGTCTGCTCACCAGACCACTCCACACCGTTACCCGCCACACTGGCGGCGGTGCCGGCCTTAGCCGCCTCAGCGATGGCAGGCTCTGTGGTCTTGGGGGCTTTCTGCCCACCGGCGTAGGCAGAGGAAACCTCCACTGTGACGTTTTCAATCCCGATCGCCAGCAGCTCGGTTTTCAAGCGCTCCAATGTGTCAACGGAACTGGTCACCATGTTCGGTGCATCGTCTTTTCCGCACAGCAAACACCCGTCGGTTTGACTAGGATAGTTGCCGTTATGAATGTAAATGTATCGATCGTCCGACACACCGTTGCCGTACAACCAAGGTACGGGTAAATGCGGACGCACACCGGCGATGCCGGTGGCAGTCTGCCATTTTAGTTTGTAGCTGCCCTCCGGTATGCGCTGTCTTTGATTGGGTTCTTTGGTATCGGGTCCTGGGCGTTCTAGGAATTTGAACTCCAGTACTTTGTGCCCGGTGCCTTTATCAATCAGTGCCGCGTCTGAGATGGTGGATTGTGACGATTGCTTGTGGCGTTTGATGCTTAGGATGTACTTGGTGTTGGCTTTACTGGATGCGGTCGAGTTTTTTAACTCTTTCGCTGTAAAGCCACCCCAGGATGACCCAGACGCGCCTCCACTGCTGCGGGGTGTGCCCACAATACCGTTTCGATTGCCGCCCGGTGTGCGGGTGATGTTGCCGTTGTCGTCGTATTCTGGGAAAGTACTGGCCGAAGCGGACGAGGCTTTATCGTCTATCCCAGGCTTTTTGCCCACGGTGGTCGCGCCACGCGTCGGTATTTTAACACTGGGCGCTTTTTCTTTCTCCAGCTGATCCACCGCCCGCATGTGCATGGCACGGGCTTGCTCTGCGTTGAACTCCAGTGGTTTTCCTTTGTAAGGACCACTCATGATGTTCAGCGCCGCGTTGGACACGGCGCCCGACAGACTGCTCAGGAACGCTTTCTTTTGATGCAGCTCTAGATCGTCTACCTCGTTGAGTGGCACTCTATCGTCGTAGACGTTGTGCAGTATAGCACGGTGCGCAGCCCATGTAGGTAAGAACCGATCTCGGAACCACATCCCAGAAAGCTGAGGATCCATCTCTGAATTCTCACCCGTCAGGCCTAGGATTTTTGCTAAAGTATCGTCCTTCGGGTCAGGGGTTATCTGTGGCGTGCCGTTGTTCCAGGAGACGTTGTCGTCCAGGTACGCTTCTAGGGACATCACCAGCGTCCGGTTTGTCTCGGAGTCGATGTTTAACCCGTAGTGCGCGTACCTCAACCTGTCTAGGACTTTGGGCGTGTAGCGGCTGGCGTACTGATACAACTTGTACCCGCCGTACGCCACCACAGCCACTGCAGCGGCGGTGAGTACGATGGGCGACGCCAGTACGCTGCCCACGGCTGCGGCGCCGGTGGCGATAGCGCCGCCCACTGCCACGGCGCCGGTGGCGATGGCGCTGCCTGCTGTGGCCAGTGCCGGTAACACCAACGGTGCTGCCCTTACCGCCAGGCTGGCGCCTTTCTTGGCCACGTTTTTAACACCGCCCCATAGACGAGACATGACACCACGGCCACGCCTAGGACCCCCACCGGCCAGATCGCCTGCGGCGTCCGCAGCCGACGTAGCCGCTCCGCCAAACAACTTGGCGGCCATCCAACCTGTTAATCCAGCAATGGCGCCTTTGAACACCCCCATGTACTCGCCGAACTTTTCAACGATACCCCCTAACGGCCCGAACAAAACATCCGCCATAGATTTCTTTTCGTACCCTAGGGTCTTGGAGGCTTCTCCTAACTGAGGCTCGTCGTCTTCACCTTCCTCCTCACCCTCGCCTGAGCTTTTGGCTTTACGTGCTGCCATTCTCTCACGCCAACCGCCTTCACGCAGCTCATCCTTTTCCGTATTCTCCTCGATACCTTTCAGCGTCTTGGTCATTTGGGCCTGAGAGTCGAGTTGACTTTGCTGAAGGTCGTCCAGCTTATCGCCTCGTTCTTTCGTGGCGGAGGTCAGGTTGGTCAGTATGCCGGTTTGTTGGTCACGGTCCCGATTGTGTTCTTCCTCATTCTCTCCCGATTTGGAGAAGTAGTTGGAGAACGTGTCTTTCAACGACCCCACCGCCCCTGTGAGCTTACCGGCGACACCGCCTAGGAGGTTTCCGTCGCCCTGGGAAGGGGCTTTAGACGGTGCACCTAGGTTCGGTTCTTTGTCGTCGGAGGTTTCATTGGAGGCCTCGGGCTCCTGTGGGGCGGCGTAGCCGCCCTGAGGTGGCGACACTAAGGCCCTGGGTGTGGCAGGTTGGCCTACATCTACATCCCCCGCAGGCCCTATAAACCTCTGTGGTGCGGTATAATCATCTGGGTCTGAGACCGGTGAGGCATTAGGGCTCATGGGCCCTGCAGGACCTACAAGCGGTGTGTCGGCGGCGTAGCCGCCCTGAGGTGGCGACACTAAGGCCCTGGGTGTGGCAAGTCCCGAAGGGGTCTGTGGACCTAGTGAGTCGGGGGGTACACCAGGACCCCTTGTGCCATCGCCGCCCTGAGGTGGTGACGTCAAGGTCCTGAGTGTGGCCGATTGATCTGCACCTGCATCCCCCACAGTGTCTTTAAGACCCTGTGGGGCGGCATAGACATCGGGGGCGGGCGAAGTCAAGGCATCAGTTCCAGTAGGCCCTGTAGGACCCACGGGGGCTGTCTCGCCCGCCTCAGGCTCAGATGGGCCTCCCGCGATACGAGGCGGTAGCGTCGCCACTAAGGCCCTGGGTGTGGCAGGCCCTGAGGGGGCCTGTGGACCCAGTGGGGCGGTGTAACCATCGGAGTCTGATGCCAACGTGGCATTAGTGCCCATAGGACCGATGGGACCAGCAGAGCCCGCCTCAGTGGCAGGAGGACCTCCGGTGAAACGCGTGTCGATGCGACGGAGAATAGCCAACTGCTCGTCCCAGTACGTCCAGGTACGCTCAGATTGCTCCTCATCCATAGCACCGCCACTACCCTCACGCTCGCTTTTACCTGCAATGCGATCTTTGATGCCGGTGGCTAACCCACCCACAAACCGACCCACGCCTTTAGTAACGCCCCACAACGCGCCGTAATACGCCTTGACCAGCTCCACGCCTTTTTCAGTGAGCGACCGGATAGGTTTACCGTCTTTGCCCACCACTTTCTCCAACTCCTCCATGGACAGCACGACCCGATCGTCCGGGTCAATGATAGAGCCATCAATGTCATCGTAGGTGTAGATGGATTTACCCGTGGTTTGTGACCGATAATGGCCACGCTGCAAAAGGTTGGCGAGGATGCGCGGCGTACCCTCGCCTTTGACGTAGATGTCCTGCTGACGCATCAAGATCCCTTTGGCAAATCCTGTCGCCGCCCTCACGGTTGGGGGTATAAAGCCTAACAACGTCTTACCGCCACCCCACAACATCGAGTAGTACGATTTAAGGAAACCCGCGGCTTTGATGATGATCCCTTTGCCGTGTTTGTCGTACAAACCCTTAGCCAACTCCTCCACGGTCAGGACCACTTCGCCTGCTTTGTTTTGGATGTCGCCTTTGCAGGCCTTCAGATCTTCCAGGGACCACAGAGTCTCACCCGTCAACCCATCAATGTATTCACCCGCACGCAACTTGCTCATGTGGATAGCAATGCTCGCACGTCCTTTGACATAGAGCGCTTCGGCTTCGGCTTTGCCTTGCGTCAGACGTTTACCGACTGACTTTAACAAGCTGCCCGCACCTTGTGCCAGCGGTTGAGCCAGTTGGCCACCTGTCTCTACTACCTTACCCATGACACCAAAAGCGCCTTTAAAGTACGATTGTAGAATGTCACTGGATCCCTTGGCCACTTTGCCCACACGATCGGCGATGCTTTTAAGGATAGGCTTACTGCCTTCAGTCGGCGCGCCGCCTAAGGCAGCCGATTCGGGAATGATGGCTAGTATCTGACGCAACAACTCGATTTGCTCGGCCGCTTCGTCCTTAACGCAGCAGTCCTCTATAGCTTGACGGAGGGTGTCCATTTGTCCGGAATCGGCCATTTGGGTTTGGGCTCTAGGGGTGGCTAACCCGAGTATTAGAGCGTCCAGTTTTTCGATCTGGGTGGACTGACCCTCTACTAACTGAGACAAACGCAATACCGTGACTTTGCCCGCTTCGGAAACTTCCTCCGCAATAAGTCGCAGTATTTCGTCTATTTCCGAGGAGGTTTCTGACGTGGGGGGTTTTTCGCTGAGGGCTTCCCCGTGCGAAGTTCTTCCTCGCTCTTCCATATCTGCACGGGGGTTTTGAACACGAGGTACAACCACGCGATCGCCATCAGCAACGTCACGATCCCCAGACGCCACACGAGCCTTAAATGTGCCATCTTCTCTCCTTTTTGAGATGGGACGACCGCCTAAATATTCAGCGACGACGTCGTGATCTATTTTGCCTTTCTCATCAATGAGGCCCATTTTGACCAGGTCGTTACGGTACCCTGCGGCGACCATCTTTTCAATGGACTCTTCTAAGTAAGGAATACTGGATCTTAAATCGTTGATGTCCTTGTAGGTTTCTGTGGTGGCGTTGTTCAGATCCGCGCTGGCATAGTGTTCGCCGGAGCTGTCGTAGCTGTTTTCCATTAAGGCCTTGGACAAGGCCTCTTTGTTGCTATCCTGGACATAGTCGGATCGCTTAATAGCCTCGGGGAGTCCTTTGAGTTCCGCACTGTTACCTCGGGAGAGGTGGTCGTACAAGAAGTTCTCAAACTCCTGACGCTGATCGTCTGTCAACGATGCGTCCTCGCCCAGTATGCCGTCCGACGCTCTTTTTGAGGTGCGTTGATAACGGTCTTTGGCATCTCCAAACAAACGGGTTTCTACTGTTTTTGTTTTGTCGTCCGCCGAACCAAACCCACCAGTCTCGGGGTTGTACTCTATCTTGTCCACCGGCTCACCGCCTGAGACCAGAAGCCTCAGTTGATGAAGCTGCAGCGACAGATACCCAGGGATCACATCCGTGATCGCCCGGGCCACTCGATTAGTAAACGTGGCTGCCTCATCGGCGTCGGCGATCATTTCGGTGGCGATGCTGTCTACTCGGCTGTAATTAGGCACTTGCGATTTGATGAAGTTCTCAAACATCCCACTTAGGCCGCGGCGCTCTGAGTCCTTACCGCTCCACGCCAGCAGTTTCTCTGGGGATTCCTGCCACATTAACGTCAGCCTGGCACCCATCTGTCTGACAATGGACTCGTCGGTGTCTTGCCCGGTGGCTTGAAGGGCGGATTTAATGCCTTTCTCCATCAAAGCCTTACCGACCGTTGAGCCCATCATATTGCCAATCATCTGGGCAGCAGACCCACCGCCTCCCTCTGACATACCTTGGGCGTCCTGGGCCATGCCCATGGCGTCCTGCAGACGGGTTGATACGGTGTTCACGGTGTTACCGATCAGTTTACTGCCCAGTCCTTTGGCGTAACCGGCAACGCCTTCCACCGCTTCACGGCGAAGGTCGGCTTGAACTTCGCGTTTGGCTTCTTCGAACGCTTTGATCTTTTGCGTCTCAGGCAATCCGGTGTTCTTAACGATCTCTGACAGAGATTTGTTATCGGATTCTGCCTGGCGCTTGTTCAGATCCAGTATGTCTTGAAACGTGTACAACTGACGGTAGGTCAATTCCAGGTGTTTTTGCTGATACTTGGTCAGGACCTGGTCTTGATAGTCAGTTTGCCGAGAGATGCCTGATCGTATGGCCTCAAGAACCTCCACTTGGGACATGTGGCGCTTGGTTTCCGCCTCTTCCTTTATGGCGAAACGTTCGGTATCGGATTCCTGATCGACGCTGCGCGCCTCCGTGTCCCTCTCTTGATTCAGCCGAAATATGTCGGCGACAGACGCGCCTACTTCTGCTTCGCGGGTATCAATGTTTTCATAGCCGCCGCCGGTGTCATAGTCCTCTGACCAGTTTTCTAGCTTTTCGGCCATTTTCCTAGGCAGGAACCTGCTCACCAGCTTCTTGTTTTGGCGAGCCAGCGCTTTGGCCTGCCGGCCCACGGGCTCCATGGCGTCTTTTATTTTGTCTTTGGTGTCACCGGCGGCGTCTAGGGCCTCAAACGTGGATTCGTACTCTTTTGGTAACGACTTCTCAAGGGCACGACGAACAACGTTTTTGTCAGTGAGCGATCCGCGGAATCCTTCTATAGCACTGTCTTTTATGACCGTGGTGGGTTTGCGGTCATCCACCGCATCCGCGGAATCCATGTTAAACTCGTCGAAATTAAACTCGTCGAGATCAAAATCATCTAACTCAATATCATCTTTATCAGCCATGGTTTAGCCTCATGTCATTTGGGCGGCTGAGCCTTGTACACTCATACATTGACGGAGCAAACTCATGGCTAAGAAGCCACCGTTTAACTTAGAAATCTTACAAGTGGACAAACGCAGCCTACAGGGTGTTCCTCAAATCACTGTATTGGACATCACCGATGGGGCAACAGACAACCTTCACCCGGAAGGATTGTTCTCCACGGAGTTCTTTGGCCGTAAAGGGGAGGATCGCCGAACGGAGCAGTTTGCTTACATTGACATGCACACACGTATCTTACATCCGATACTGTACGATGCGTACAGTAAGCTGAAAGGTCTGTACAAAGGCATTCTTGAGGGCACGGACTACGCCGATTGGGACGCGAAAGAAAAAGACTTTGTGCGGTCTAACGAGCTCGACGGACAAACCGGTTATGCGTTCTTTATCAAACACATGGCGGATATTAAATTTAAGCGCACGGGGTCTGCGGAGCGTGATGATCGCATCCTCCTCATCCAGAAAAACATGGATCGCGCCCTTATACGCTACCTGCTGGTACTGCCTGCGGGGCTGCGGGACATCGAAGACGATGGCACCGGCCGGGTAAAGAAAGACGAGATCAATAAGAAATACGCCCGTGTGATCGGTGTGGCGAATCTCATTGGCAAAGACGGCGAGACGTCTGCCCAGGACGCTACCCGGAAGACACTCCAAAACACCCTCAACGATATTTACGCGTACATCAAAGATCTGCTGGACGGTAAAAGTGGGTTTATGTTGTCCAAGTGGGCTAGTCGCAGCATCTTCAACGGCACGCGGAACGTCATCGCGTCCAAGAACGCCGTACGTGAGTCCTTAGACGCCGATAACCTGGCGTCAGTGACGGACACCGGCATCGGTCTGTTTCAAATTATGAAAGGTACATTGCCAATTACCAAGTACGCTCTGCGTACGTTCATGGCATCCAGGTTCAGTACACAAGAAGGCAACGTGACAGTGGTGAATCGAATGACGTGGAAGCCTGAGTCGGTAACGCTGGACACCGCCGACATAGACGCCTGGACCACCAGCGAAGGCGTGGAAAAACTCATCAATCGGTTCAAAGACGCGGCGGTGCGTCATCGCCCTGTGATGCTTGGGGATCATTACGCCTTTTTAGTGTATCAAGACGACAAAGGTTTTCGGGTGTTTGACGACATCGACGACCTGCCAGACGAGTTCTCGCGAGACAACGTACGCCCCATCTCGTTGGTTGAAGTGTGTTATCTGTGTCAGTATCAGAAGTGGTATGAATTTGGGGGGTACGTAACGCGATTTCCCGTAACGGGGTCAGAGTCTACGTACCCGACAAGGTTCTACACCCACACCACCACCAAAACCAAACGACTGCTGGAGTACGACGCGCGATGGCAGTTGCAGGATACTCACGTCGCACGTGAGTATCCTTTACCGGGCATGGCCTTTATGGACGCGTTGGTGCCTGACACCACGCGCCTGGCGGGACTCGGAGCTGATTAACGTGGGTAATGTACCCACACAGTCCGTCCCTTTGGTAACGAAGGTGACGTTACTCTTTGAATTGCTGGAAGATCTCGTTAGATTCTTGCACCACTGCCTCGGGGAAACCACGGGGTCACGGTTTGAAAAGCAAGAAGTAGAGGAAATCAGCAGCCAAGACTCTACGGACTACTGTGAAGTAGGCTAGGAGTAAGGTTCAACGGCCATCCCTTAGCCGGGAGTAGGACACGCAAGCTTAGGCGGTCCGAAGTGGAGAGCCCCTACCTAGTAGGGTGAAGATATGGTCTCGTTCCTTGGTGAGAGCCGGGGCAGCCTCCTGGAGAGGCGGTTTGGGGGTTGCGCCCTAAGCGAAGGCAACGTTTGATGGCGACACGTGCAGCGCCGACATTGTGTACACCAACAACGGCCTGAAAGAGATCAACGATCTCCTAGGCAACATCAACACCTACGTCGACCCACGCGGTGGGTTCCGGGCGAGTACCTCGACGGACACCATCGAACTGGTGCTCAACAATTTAACAGGTGACCCCCTATGATTCGGATGGATTTGTACCACCGACAGTTTCAGGTGCGTAAGTTTGCAGAGATGACCACTGACAAGCACTTCGACACGACAGCGATGCAGTTGCCCCGTGGGACAACGTTTCATTACTTACCCGAGTCTGAGACCGTCACCGGTCCGGATGCGTCCGACCCTTTACTGACCGAAGTGGACCGGAACATCTACGTGGAGCACGTACACCGCTATCGTGAGCCGACCGAGGGGCGGATGCGGGAGTTACCGTTCAACGAAGACCGGGACGTCAAGGCGTTTCACCGCCGTCATCGGCTGCTGCGCCGCTCTAAGAAGCGCGAGACCTCAGTGCGGGATGACAAATCCTTGCTCGTGGTCAACTACGCCCCCATACAGCATCATTACCTGTACACCCGCACGTACCGCACCACGTACCAAAGCTGGATCAACCTCCACAACACGCTGATGCTGGAGATGCTGGATCATTTAAAGACCACGGACCGTACGCAGTTTTTGCGGATTGAGGTACCGGATGTACTGCCGACGTTGTCGGCCATGCGCAAGGTGGCTAAAGAAGGCTGGTCCACTGACGCCATGAAGACCTTTGATACGCCTGAGGCGCTCAACATCATGGACGCGTACCTGATGTTGGATCCAGGATCGGATCAGTCGGTGTACGACCGTATACCCAAAGAGTACTGGGGTCGGGTCAACATGATCTGGCGCTATCAGGATCGGTGGTTTTCAATATCGTTAGGGACGCTTAAAGGGTTTACGTATGAAGTGGAAGGGGAGGACAAAGAGCGGGACGTCACCGGCGTGCGTAAGCGCTTTTTGGCGCTGCTGATGACGCTGCAAGAAGCGGGTCGTGGTGGCGTATTAACAAAAGACGCCACCAAGTACCTGGCCAAACAGGACGTCGACGACAACGTCGTCGACGATGATGAGGATCAAGACGGAGAAGTCGTTACCAGCCGGCGGAAAAAAGAGAAAGACGCCGTCGCTGAGAAAGACGAAGAGGATCTGGATGGGTTAGAAGAAGTCCCGGTGACCAATAGCGATGCCGCACCTACCCTACAAACCATACGCCAAGCCACCGACCCCGAGCCTGAACAGGCGTTCATGAACGTGGCAGACGGGCTGGTGGAGGCGGGTCGGATGTCCGGCGCTGAATACCGCCGTGCAAAAAAACTCTCGACCACATACCGCGCGGTCAAGCACCCGCTGACTAAGGAACCGCTGGACGTCTTTGCTAAGATCACTCCGGAGGATCTGGCGATAGAAACCGAGACATTGATGGACAAAACCACCGGAGTGCCAGACGATTCCATGCGCACTTCGTCCATCAATACCGTGCGCAATCAGTACGTCGATAAAGTCATGCAAAAGGACATCACCAACCACGTACTGTCCCTGCAACGCATGGGTGCATCGGTCACAGACTACGACATAGAACGACACGAGGACGCTGGGGGCGCCTACGAGGCTCACACAGTGCGCCTGCAGCCCCTGACAGGGTCGCCCTCCACGGTGCGCTTTAAGCTGCCCGTGATCAACCCAGACGGCACGTTCAAAGTCAACGGCATTACACAGTACATGCGCTGGCAACGTGGCGACCTCCCCATCCGTAAAACCGCCCCTGACAAAGTGGCTCTAACGTCTTACTACGGCAAGTGCTTTGTAGAGCGCTCATCCAAAGTGGCTTATGACTACGGCGCCTGGTTGACCAAAGCGGTAATCGGTGTGGGGCTGGACGATGCGGATACGCGCATCAAAGGCCTTAAGTTGGGCAATGTATTTCGCAGCGAGGCCAAGCTGCCTAGGGTGTACAGTACCTTGGCCAAAAAGATGTCCCGGGTATCGCTGGGGGGTGTGGCTCTTTATTTCGACCGCGAAGAGGTGGTGCGTCTGTACAAAGACGATTTGGCGAAGATAGAGGTGTCGGGCTGGGTCATCGTGGGCAAGAAAGCAGGGGACTATGTCCTTATGCAAATGAGCGATGCGGCCAGTACGTTGTACCGCCACACAGACCGGGCACCGGAGGAGCTGGGTACCATTGAAGAGCTGGCGGGGATTGATCTGTCAGCGGCGCCTGTGGATGTGGCTGAGATCAAACTGTTTGGTAAATCCATTGCGTTGGGTGTGGCTTTGGGGTATACACTCGGCTTTAAGGGGTTGTACCGTTCACTGAACGTCACCCCCAGGATTGTGGCTTCAGGCGAAAAGATGCAGTTACAACCGCATGAGTACGCCATTCGTTTTGCCAATGAGTCCTACATCTTCTCACGGGAAGACACCGAAGCGGCGCTGTTGCTTAACGGCTACAACCAATACAAACGCCTAGTGCAGCGCTATTCATCCAGGGAGTTTGAAAAGAAAGACATCTACAAGAACTTGCTGGAAGAAGTGGGCTTGGGCGTAAGGTACGCCCGAGAGCTGGATCTGATGGACAAAATGTTTGTGGATCCGATTACCTTAGGCATACTGCAAGATCGTAATGAGCCTGAGACGTTTCGGGGCTTGTTGTACCTAGCCAATGAGCTGCTGCTCACCGATGACCACCCACAGGAGAACGACCTCAACTACCAACGCATCCGCGGGTATGAGCGTATGACCGGGGCGGTGTATCAAGAACTGGTGCGGGCAGCGCGAGGGTACGCCATGAACCCCAACACCCGCAAAGCTAAGTTTGAGATGAACCCAGAAGCGGTGTGGTACAACATACTGGGGGATCCGTCGATCAACTTAAGCAAAGGCAACAACCCCGTCTCACAACTGCGCGAAAACGAGGACGTAACGTTCAGTGGCGTAGGCGGACGCAGCACACGCTCCATGGTGGAGCGTACTCGTCATTATCACCACAGCGATTTGGGCGTGATATCGGAGGCCACCGTGGACTCTGGGAAAGTAGGTTCCACCATCTACTTATCAGCGGATCCGAACTTTACCTCGGTACGAGGCACCACGCGCCCTAGGACGGACGCCGATGGTCCAGCGAATTACTTCAGTACGTCGACATTGTTGTCTCCGTCTTCAGACAGAGACGATATAAAGCGCGTCAACAATAGGCGCCTTCTGGACGTGAGTCCGGTTGCAT
>Ga0307934_1001686_pt1 | contig 12991 bp, 11 predicted proteins | sample OrgLakmetageno90_FD_201838 | JGI IMG/M metagenome (GOLD analysis project Ga0307934, IMG submission 201838) | Saline water microbial communities from Organic Lake, Antarctica - #90 | ecosystem: Environmental > Aquatic > Non-marine Saline and Alkaline > Saline | place: Antarctica: Organic Lake... | reverse complement strand
TGATTACAATATTCAAGGAGGTTAACTTTAACTTCTGCTAATTTTTTCTCTGTATACTTACCTGTAGCTAATTCCATTTACCCTTTGAGGTGTTGATGACAATGAATGGGAGTTAATTAAGTAATACTCTTTCATTTTGACCTAATGTGTTTCCATCTTTATCATTCCATTCAGTTCTACCATTGATAGGTCTTCATGGTAACAATGGAGCTGTATGAGAAGGAGAACTACATATATAATTTTCTTGTAGAGTATACTGTTCAGTATCTTGAATGGTACCTTAAAAGTACAGTATGTCAGGTTTAGTCTACTTCTTTGCTATTTAATTCGTTTGATATACTAAAAAAGACTAGTTTAATACTAGTCTCTGGTCTTTTTTTTGCAATGACATTTAGATTACAAACAAGTCCTTAGATAATTTATTGATTCTAGTAATTCAGCATAAGCTGGGGATCAAATTGTTGCTCTATGATGTATTTGATTTCTTATGTGAGTATGCAGTGTAATTTGGTTTGGTGTATCATACCAAGGGTGTGCTACTGTTAGATTTTTAGTCTGCACAAAATATTCGTTATCAAATCTCTTAATACTAAACTTTACAGGGTTGTCTTCTCATATCGACGCATAATAATCTATTAGTATTTTTTCGTATAATTCATTATGATATTCTTCTGTAGCTAGTTCAAATGCGGTATAATTAATTTCATTTGCTGATAGGTATCATAGCTTATGATCTGCTTCTGATGTTAACTCTATAGTTCATCAGTTCTTCTTTAGAATATTTATTGCTTCTTTCTTACATCAAGCCTTCTTTAATTGCTTAATAAACAATGGCGAATGAGTAGTTATTATAATTTGATATTTATCAGATATTTCAAATATAAAATTAATAAATCTTTCTTGTAATGATGGATGAAGATGAAGTTCAGGTTCATCTATAAGTATAATAAGATTTTTTTTACTTTGTTCAGCTAAACAACAATTATATATTATACTAAAGAAATGCTCATATCAAGATCATAAATTAGCTAATCTATTACCGTTTACTCAAAGGTAAGCATTCTCAAATGGATGCTGATTATCTATTTTATTTAGTGATAAACTAATTCAAGTAATCTTGCCAAATATTTCCATTGCATCATCAAGAAAATCATTATTTATATCTTGATCTATTGATAAGTAATAATTTAAATCAGGTTGTTTTGGATTATATTTATTAAGAAACTGATAACTAAAATCTTCCATTAAGCGATCAAATCTAGTATTATTAAATGTTCAAGATCTAGTTTGATTCGTTCTGTTAGAGTCAATTGTAATTATATCTGTCTCACTAAATCTATTTCATTTGAAAGGGTTATTTACAGCAAGTCTAAGATCAGGAGATCAAGCTTTGGGTTCTCATTTAACTCAAGTTACAGGAACAAAATACTGGTCTTTAGTAATTATAGATGATAGATATTTTTTATTTTTTCTGGCTCTTTTTTTCGCAATAAAATTAAATCATTGACACTCAAAATTTCAACTCATAGATTTACTGACTGTAAAATTTTGATTGGACAATAAACGAATATTAAGATTTTTAGAGTGATCATTAAAATCATTTATACTAATATTGTCAGTTTTATATTCTAGAAGACACAGTCATATTGCTTCTAATACAGTTGTTTTACCGCAACCATTTTCTCAAACAAATATATTTATTCAAGATCACTTATTTCAGTCAGGAACTTGAAGTCAATCAATAGAAAATTCTCAGTCAAATATTCTAAAATTATTAATTTCAACTGATTCAATAAACATTTGAATTTATTTAAAATCTAAAATAATCATTTTTGCGTTCATCATCTTTTTTCTAAAGATATTTTTTTTACGTTCACTATATCATTAGATGATAAATCGTTTACTTCCCACGGAGCAACGTCAATTTCTATATTCATTGGTAATGGATATTTAACTTTTCAATTATATTCATAAACTTTTGTTATTTCTTTTTTGTCTATTTTAATTTTACCATTATCATCTCTCTTAAGATGATAACGCATTTTTACTTTAATTGATTCTAGATATATATGATTCTCTAATATATATTTACTAAATCACTTATCTTTCATATAGGCATAGAACCTATCATAATTCTTTATATCCTTAACTCGCCAAGCAAGATTTTTCTCATCTTTGGTATTTATCTGTGAAACTATTGTTAGATGATGAAATTTATCAATAGGCTCTAAATCAGAAAGTTTTTCTTCTAATTCTACAATCCTATATCAAAACGAATCTCTATGAATTGGGAAATTATGGCTACAATCAAATCAGATTCATTGAACGTCAGGATTAGTTAATGAGCATTCATAAAATTTATTCTTTGCATCATATACACTATAGAATTCTTCATATCAAATATTGTGATTTACTAAGTCTGAATTCTTCTTTTCAATAAATCATTGAACCATTTCTTTTACAATAACAGTTCTATTTTCTACGTGATCTGACCAGTCTTTTCAAGTTAATCATTTTATAACTCAATTTGCAGTATCTGGAAACATTGCTCAAGCAATAAAAGAAGCTCAAACAATAACCCTAATTCAAAACTTTTTAATTAATCATCAATCATCATCTGCATATACGACTACTTCAATAGAAAACTGATTTTTAAAGATAATTTTATTTAACTCCTCTGCGATACTTTTGATTGATTGTTCAGTTATAATCGATTGATCAACTGGTATTTCGTGCTTATTGTCTGCAAGATCAAAATGTATAATAAGCTCTTTGCTTTCAGTTATTATAAAATTTTGATCTTTCAAATTCATATATCTTTAGTTTTAACTTTCTAAAATAATCATCCTCTCCTCATCAGTCAATCCATACAAATCGAATACCATATTATCAATCTCTCTATCAGTGGCATCAATCTTTGCTTTTAGTTCTAGAAGCTGTGTTTTCTTTTTCGTGAAATAGGAAAGTAGCTCTTCTTCATCTTCAAGAGACAGCTTTTTAACTTTTAGCTGTTTTTTGAAATCTTGAAAATTAAGTTCATAAAAAGATTGAAGTTTTTTTGAGATTTTTTTGAGTCAGTATTTATTAGTAAAGAGATCTAATCATAGATAGAGTAAATCTTGAAACTGCTTATTAAGATTTAATATCTCATCAACCTTTTTTATATATGGTCATTGTAAAATTAGAGTAATCTTTTTTATTGGGAAGTTTCTAACATCATTTACTAAAATTTTGGGAAACAGTCACTTACTTGCTTTAGGTGAAGTTTTAAAGCTATAAAATCATAGCATTTTACTATTTAGGATAGCAAGAATATATTTCAAATTTATTTCTTGATCTTGAGATAGAATATTAATAATTGAAGGAGTATTATAGTATTCTTGTTCAGTATAACTTGCAAACAATTTATCCTCTCATATTTCTCTAATAACTATTCTTGGTTCAGTAAAAAATCTTTTTGTTCTTGGTGCAGCCAACCAATCTCAGTATTTTATATAAAGCTTTCCATTCCATACAATAGAGTACCTTGAAATATCTCATCATTTTAGTTCTTTTTTATAACTTTCGTCTATTTTCACTTCGGAATGAAAAACTCTATTTTTAATTTGCTCAGGTGTATGTCAGCGATATTTGTCATAAGGGATTAGGCCCTGTGAAACCTCACAAAAAGTATTAAGCGAATCACTATTTTGAATTTTTTGAATTATTTTCTTTTCTTCTTTTGTTTGATAAAATAGGGACAATAAGTTTTTTTTATTTTCTAACAAAAATATTTTTAGGATATTGTTCAAATTTGTAAATACTTTTTTCTTTAATCTTACTAAACCTTGTCTTATAGTTTCATAGTTTCTTTTGAAATGAAAAAATAATAGTTCTTACGTTTGCATCTTGAAATGTTTGATCATTTGATAAATCTACTATTTCTTTAATTGATGTATTTGATATAAGTTGTTGTCTATATTTTTCTCAATTTATTGTCGAGATAAATGTATTTGGGAAAATGTAAGATAAAATTCAGTCTTTTGATAATATTTTTTTATACAATGAGATAAAATAAATATAAATCTCATAATCCGGAACTAAATTATCAAAGTTTTCTAAATATTTTTTTGTGTTAGTATCGAAAGAAACACCATATGGAGGATTACCAACAACAACATCAAATCCTCACTTACTCATAATCTCAGTAAACTCTTCTTCCCGCTTAAACGCCTTATCTCCTCCAACATCAGGATCATCAATTAAAGAATTTCCACACTTAATGTTTCCGTCTAAATCTGCTAGCTTCTTTCATTTCTCCGCTGTTTTGAGCCAAAGAGAAAGCTTTGTTATTTCTACTGACTCAGCATTAAGATCCACTCAGTATATATTGTTTTGTAGAATTGATTTATAGGTTGATTCATTATCAAACAATGAACCTAGAATCTCTCCAACTCTTTGATTTTCTGCAAGTAAATAATCAAATACTTTCACAAGGAATGCTCCTGAATCACAAGCTGGATCAAGTACTTTCACATTTTGTAAGATTATTTGATATTCTGCATAAAGTTCTAATTCTTTCTTTTTATAGGTTGCATCAAGAGTAGTTTTTTTGACTCACTTAAATTTATTTTTTTTGAGTGTTTCAAATTTTTCATCTAACCAACTTCAAAGACTGTTTTTTACAATATAATCAACAATGTATTCAGGAGTATAGAAGATACCATCTTTCTTACGTTTAGATGTCTTTCACTCTGTCTCTCATAGATCTCACGTTTCTAGTTCAGTACCTAGAAGATCAATTTTAAGTTCTTCTAAGTCACTAATAGATTGCTCAAAGATATGTCATAGAATATTTACACTCAAATCTTCAGCAAAGTCATAGACCCCAATGTCTACAAATTTATGACATATCCCATCTCCAATTTTCAATGAGTTGAGTATTTTGTCTTCGTGAAACAATCATCCATTGTATCAATCAGGAATACTAAGCTTTGTACTTCCACTATTTACTGCTTCAAAGAAGCCTTGGAGTATTTGCTATACTGGCACTCATACAAGGTTTTCTGCATATGCTACAACTTCAGCAAGTTTATTTTCTGGCAACAGCTCTAGATCTTCACAAAAATGAACAAAAATAAGTCTATCAATTACTTTTTGTGCCTTTTCAATAATGAGATCTAAAGCACTATCAGGATTGTTCTTCCTCATATCATTGATGAGTTCTAGTCTAAGTTGTTTATATTCTTTATAGAACTTCTTAGTTATTTGCTCTTGTTCTACTCTTACCTCACTGAGTAATTTTTCAGTAACTGATTGTCCTGATTTACTGATGAGATTACTTGCATTGAGTAAGTAGTAGAAACGTTTGAACTGATAATAGTCGTTGCTTGGATCAATAATGTCTTCTAGTGTTCGTATTTCATAATCTAATTGATTGTCTTTGAAAAGTCTTATTTCAATAAAGTTTGTTGCTATTACCCACTTACAGTTACTATACTGTGGTTTGTATTTAAATCATTGTTGAATAGGGGATAAGTTTCATTCTCTACGTTGAGACTTATCGAGTGGTGTATTTGCATCTTTAATCTCTACAACTACTTGGGTGTTTTTATGAGTATTTTCTCCTTCAGGATCATAGTATCACAAAATAGCATCAGGTTTTTGACTAGTTGCTTGTGTCTTTCACTTTGGATCTATGGTATAGGGATTACTTGGAAAAGAAGCATATCATAATACTTGTTTGAAAAAATCATTATTAAATGCTTGCTCGCATTCAGTCTCATTCTTTTTAGAAAGGATTCATTTATTTTGTGCATTATACCATTGTTGTACGAGAGCAAGTTTTTCTTCAAATTCAGGGATAGTATAGCCATCAAGTTTCTGCTTGAGTAATTTCTTTTTAAACAATCAGGCCATTACGTTATTTAAATAAACAAAAAAACATATCTTACTGATACGTTTATTATGTTTTATTACAAGTGTAATGGGGCGGTCAACGGGACTCGAACCCGCGATCCTCGGTACCACAAACCGATGCTTTACCGACTAAGCTATGACCGCCATAATAATGGTGTAGATAATTTTAATAATGAATGTTAATACTGACGTTCACGCAGCTAACGCGATGCTTTTCCCTAAAGGGATACTACCTATCTTCGCAAGGCTCGATAGGCATAACCGACTAAGCTAGTGCGAATGTAATGAGCTCCTGTAGCGTAGCGAAAGCATGCACGCCATGATGTTGTTTTTTATTTTCACGAAGCTTAAGTATACGATTTCTATGAATAGTATCTAGCACAACGTGAAACCATATATAGTGAATTTTGACTTGTTTTCAAGGTGGAGTGGAGGAGTTGTGGTTGGTAGTGAGAATGTTTCGAGCTTGGAGGTAGTAGGCTACTGTATTGTATATAAAATATACAGTATTATACGATTTTATGCATAAATTAATTAATTTTATTCTATAATTAATTATATTTAACACTTTTTATTCAATCTCTCTTGCAATACATCTATCATTGTCTATACTAAGAGTATGAAATACTAGTATTTTATTTTTATTTATGTCACATTCTCTATGTATGGCGGAAGTAAAAAGGCATAACAAAAAAGAATATCTTGAGTTGGTGAAACAAGCTATTGAAGACTTTCAGGACGATGAGCTCATGTCCGATAGAGATCTCTCAAAAGCAGCTGGTATGAGTCCAACCATGGTATCCAAGATCAAAAAATGAACAACGCTACCAAAACTCTCCACACTAAAAAAACTTAGAGATACTGGAGTGCAGATACCTAGACCTCCAAGGTATATGATGCATGATTTACATAGTCATAAGGTCGCTGGGTAATATGAAAGAGTTATGGTAGTTACACGTATCGTTCGTGCTTACAAAAAACTATCTTAGTTTATGTAAAGCACGTCAACGTATTTCTACCAGCAAGATATTTTTATCTTCTAGACACTCTCTCATGGAAAAGCATATGACAAAAGAACAATTTCTGCACATGGCATTTCATCTAAAAAACAGAAAAGAAACACTACAACTTCCTGAAAAATCAGTAAAAGAGTATTTCAATATTGTCCAGACTGGTGCCAAGAAAAATATAGACTCACTTATAGAAAAAGTAGAGGAGTGAATGTACAGAGTGAAAAGGACCTAATACATTTTCTTTAAGAAACGTTTATTTTATTTGTTTATCCACTGGTATGATGAAAGTTAACTATATTGAAGAGTATAGACACAGGAAGACAAAATTTGAACATAGTATTATAGAAGATATGATTCAATGATTTGTTTCATTTGTTCGTATCTATCTCTAATATTTAGATAATCACCTTTCACACATATAATATTTTTATAACATTATTATTTTTAACTATGGATTATAAACTCGATACCGAATACAAAGAAAACTTGAATAAGATTGAAAATGGAATGGATGGTATTATGAAAAAAATTAAGGAAAATGCTGATAAGATCAAAGATGAAACCAAAGAAGTTTCTGAAGAACAAAAAAAAGAAGTACTTGGTCTATGGCATCACGTTGTACATAGCTATCACGACACACTCGCTGACTTGAAAAAAAGATTTGATATAAAGAAAGATGATGTGTTAGAACACAAAATGAAAAGCTTTCTTCATCAAGCAAAAGAAGCGTGATACGAACTTTCGACTGACTAAGTGTCTAGTTTGAAGACATCTACGAAATTGATGATAAACATATCGTTTGTTGTCTATGTATATATGTAGTGCTTGGTGATGCATATGTTGTTCTAATACATGATTCTTGGCTAAGAAACATGATATATGTTGCTTCGCCTTATCATTATAGACTCCACGTGTGTATCAATCTGGCACACATGCATGTATAGTAAGTGTATGTTTTTATCTCTAGTGTAAAAAAACAATTTAGTTTATATAACCCTCTATATGACCATACGAGCTCTGACTCTAGTTCTTACTCTTTGGGTGTTTTATGGTGTATTATTGTATATTAGAATACGTAAGATTAGAGGTATAGTGACAACAAGGTTTCCTGAGCATGTCTTACTTGCAAAGCAACAACGTATATTTTATGTAATCATTGGTTTGATTTGGTTGACCGTATTGATCTTGGTTTCGTTGATTGCTCTCTTTATTTATTAACCTTATATGTTAAAAAATATTATTAGAATAATAAATGATGATGAACCAAATCATTTTATTGTTAGGAAATCAAAGTATATATTATTTTTCACTATTTTTCTTTGATTGCTTTGATTACTATTGCTTCTAGTCACTATGTATTTGGCCAGTGGGATATACGTTTCACGGGAGGAAGCATGAATATTGTGACAATTTTTTTGATGAGTGATTGGTATCTTATTTATCGTATGACAACTATGTGTGTGGTGATTGATATTAGCAAAGTTGGTTAATTATTTCTACTCGTTTACCATTATAGAGTGACAAAATGTCATTGCGTTCAAATACAAATTATTTTTTGAAGAGGAAGTGCATAGTGCAGAGTTGTATAGAATATTGACTATAGAATATACTAGAAACTGAATACTCGAATCGTTTTGTAACTATGGTGACATAACCTTACAGATGCAAAATGATACAGCTATTGTTATTAATAATATTCCTCGTCCAAAATTTGTAGTGAGTAAGATAGAAAAATTGAAAAAGCATGCTATACAAAATAGACTACCTACTACTGAAGAAGAAATAATACAACAAGCTGAAACGACATGAAATACCCATTCATCTTCAAACAATATTGAACTAGAACAAGAAAAGAAAAACAAATGAGTAACTATGCCGAGTATGATTCGTAATGAAATCAAAGATCAAGTATACGAAGAAATCCGTCATGAAATCAAAGAAGATCTCAAAGAAGAAGTTAAAGAAGAAGTAAAAGATGAGGTAAGAAAAGAAGTGCAAGAAGAAGTACAGGAGGGCTTGACTATAGAATTTTCTGATAAAATAAGCTAAAAATTATTTTTTTACATATCCTAACATGTTATGAAAACAAAAACAATTGTATTTTGATTTTTTTGAGTCATTGCACTCTTGATAGTATTTAGTGTTGTAGACATAGCAGAGCTCAAACAACAGTTTATCAACCAAGATGATATTGTTGCAGCTCCAGTCCCACAACCTAGATCGTATTTTGTCGAAGATGCTCAAGAGCAACAAGTTGACGATCAGGAAGTACAAGATCAGGAAGCAGATGATGTTCAGGATACTGAAGAAATAGATGAGGCTGATGCCGATTTTGTAAATACAGAATGAACTTGACTGCCTGAAATTATCGTTGATGAGGATGCATTCAATGATCTTCCTGAAAATGAAGAATGAGAAGTATCATTTGGTGATATTGATGATGCAAGTGGTGATCTAGAAGACGTATCTATAAAGCAAGCCGTTGAACAAGAGTTTTTACCCGAAAGTATAAATCTTGATATACCGTTTTATACTCAGGCTCCTGAAGGAGACCGAAGTTTACCTTGGAAAGAAGCTTGTGAAGAATCGAGTATTATTTTGGCTGCCTACTTTATGAATAATGAATCGTTATGATTAACAGAGTTTAAACAAGAAGTCTATAATCTCGTTGATCTTCAAAATGAAATGTTTGGCAAATATATTGATACGAGTGTGGCAGAAACCAAAGAGTTATTTGATGCGTATTATGGGATTTGAAGAACACAAATTATCGATAATCCTACGATTGAGGAAATGAAATACCATCTTGCTCAATGACATCCTATTGTTGCTCCATTTGCTTGAAAACTCTTAGGTAATTCAAATTTTACCAACGGATGACCTAGATATCATATGTTAGTTATCAAGGGATATGATGATGAGTATTTCTATACAAACGATGTCTGAACAAAAAGAGGGAAAGATTTTCCTTATACCTATGATGTGATTATGAACTCTCTTCATGACCTAGTTCCTGTATGAGCATGAGATATAACCAATGGAGCAAAACGTATTTTAGTTCTTACTAAGTAAGAGTGTATGCAAGCTACCCAAGAACTGTTGCCAGATGAGTCTTTGTGGCAAAAAACTAAGTCAAAATGATCACGGCTATATATACTAAGTTTTATGGCTATTCCCATAAGTTATGCACTGAAAGCCCTTGTTTCTAGAGAGTTGAGTGTTGAAGATGTAGGACTTATGTATGCAATATTATGATTTGTTGGGTTTATCTCAATTTACAATGATTTAGGGTTGACTGATGCGCTGCAATATTTTTTACCAAAATATATTATCAAGAGAGATTTTGCAAAAGCGAAAGGGCTGATGTACTCAACATTATGTATACAGTTGGCGAGTGGACTATTGTTATGATGAGCTATGTTTTTGTTTGCAGATGTATTAGCGAATACGTATTTTTCAAGTCCTGATATAGTCACTCTTATTCAGTTTTTTGGTGTCTATTTTTTGTGTTTAAATTTCTTTCAAGCATTACAATCATTCTATTTTTCTGTACAAGCAGTAAAAGTAGAAAAAACAATTGAATTTTTGAGGATGCTCTTGGTTTTGGTAAGTGTAGTAGTAATCCGACAGTTTGGTTTTCTTTCACTGTTTACTCTAGGAATGGCATGGATTATATGATTATTTATCTCTACAATAGGTAGCGCATGGTGGTTTAGAAAATACTATTATACATCATTTTTGTCATGAACACATCGTATAGAAAAACATGATGTAAAAAAACGGTTTTCGTATAGCATCTGGTCATTATTAGCTGCAAATACGTGGACAATTATTGCGCAGGTAGATATGCAGCTTATATTGCTGTATATGTGAAAAGAATCTGCATGATATCGGAGTAATTATATGTCATTGAATTCTGCTGCAAGCTTTATCTTTCTGCCGTTATTGTCGTTCTTGTTTCCTGTATTTACAGAGTATGTGGAAAAATGATTGGTGGGACGTATTAGATATATGAGAAAGCGAATTTTTATACTTACAGCGATATATGCAGTAGGTTTAGGGATAGTGTGTAGTATGTTTGGAGAAGAAATATCCATGCTGTTATTTGGAGACGTCTATCAATATAGCTGACAGATTCTTGCTGCGTCAGCTTGGTTATTGGTAACACCAATTCTAGGAATTATAAATTTTCAATTACTCAGAAGTATATGAAGCGTAAAACAAGCAACCATCTTACAATGAATAGTCGTGTGTATACATGTTCTAGCATCGTATATTGTGGTGCAAGAATATAGCTCGTTGATATATATGTCATATGTATTTTTGGGTAGCTATTTGCTGTTCTTTGTGTTGAGTCAACTCTATATAGCTCGTGTATGATATGAAAAAAACTCATCACATGACTATATCGTATAATATTTTTTATATAATTATTCTATATAGTATGAAATTACTCGTTGAATTATTGATAATGTGAATTGCTGTAGTAGTATGAGCTTACTTTTTACCAGGAGTTGTCATAAGTTGACTATGAATGGCAATTGTAGTGGGACTGGTACTCATAATACTTAATGCTACGTTGTGAAATTTGCTACGTTTGCTTACCTTTCCTATAAATTGGTTAACGTTGTGACTGATGAGTTTCATTATAAATGTGCTCATGATCATGTTAGCTAGTAATATACTTGAATGATTTGAAGTATGAGGGTTTCGGAATGCATTTGGTTTTGCTATTGTCTTGGCTATTATTGGAATGTTATTTAATTCAGCTGAAGACGGCATTGACTAATATTTTATATCTTTGAACGTACCTGATATGAGCAATAAAGAGCTAAGTACATCGATTCAGTCGCTGACTGATCTTATACAAAAGCGTTCTAGCTATACGTATAGAATCATCAGTTGATTGATAACATGAGCTGCAACAGCTATATGAGCAACAGTCGTTGCAGGTATAGTCATTTTTTCGTTGGGTAAAATTGCTGCACAGTTCTCTTTTTCTGATTATCCTGCTATTCAAAATATGCTCATACAAGCAAATATTATTGATGATGAACAGGCACAGAATTAACCATAATTTATAATCTATACTAGTGCCTTGATGGGATATGTAGAGAAAAAAAAGAATTTGAGCGATACAGCTCGCTTAGAAAACGCTGCAAATGGTATTCAACATGCTATAGAAAAAGAGAGTAGTATAAGAAAACAGATACTTGCTCTTGTTGGTATCTGTTTGTTGCTATATGTGATTTTCCATGATCGACATCTTGTCAAGCAAACTACGGTATGGTGATGAGTTGTTATTGGTGTAGAAATGTTGAACTCGTGTATAGAACGTTTGTGTGATATTGTACAGCCAGAATATGACGATCGTATCTGAAAAATCAAAGACATGGCTGCATGAGCCACTCTTTTTGTAGGGATACTTGCATGAATTGTGTTGCTTATAGATATCTTATTTATTTTGCTCTAGGGATTGTTCGTATCTAGCTTTCGAAGTATTGTATCTTTCCATAGCTTTTTTTCTTCGAATATAATGATCTACAAGTGGAGGAGTATATGATAAGTCGTGTGTTATCGGGTCGTGAATGGCTTTTTTCTCTTGTCATTCAAGCTCTGGGACGTATTTTAGTATATATTCGCACTCTGGGTCAAAACGCTTTGATTGAAGGATTGGATTGAAAATACGTAGTGGTTTTGGGTCAGCTCAGACTGAGGCAGATCGTTGTCGATTTCAGGTATTGACGTTACGGTCATGATCTAGGAGATAGTCTGCAAAGTGTTGCGCTCATCGTTTTCGATCTATAAGAAGATCTTTGGTGAGAAAACTTGCCACGACCATTCTCACACGGTTGTGCATTCGATTTTCCTCACGAAGTTGTCTCATTCCTGCATCTACAAGGGGATATCACGTTTTTCATTGTTTCCAGGCTTCAAACCACTCTTTGTTATTGTCTCGTTCTATGTGTCTTCTTTTTTCTTGGAAAGATGATTGTATCGCATAGGGAAAATGATACGCTATGTGCTGCCAGAATTCACGCCATGCCAATTCCTTGACTATGATCTCATGTCATGGATTT
>Ga0307934_1001681_pt1 | contig 13016 bp, 10 predicted proteins | sample OrgLakmetageno90_FD_201838 | JGI IMG/M metagenome (GOLD analysis project Ga0307934, IMG submission 201838) | Saline water microbial communities from Organic Lake, Antarctica - #90 | ecosystem: Environmental > Aquatic > Non-marine Saline and Alkaline > Saline | place: Antarctica: Organic Lake... | reverse complement strand
ACCATGAGCTATGAAATCCATCATCATTGGTATTCTACCTAATCTAAATTTTAAAAGATTATAATCTTTCTTTAAATCTGAAAAAAGTTGAAGATTTGCAGAGTCAATAGATTGAAATATTTGTTCTTTAGTTACTTCGTCAAAGTTGATCGTAGAGGCTCCTGGAATCATTCTGCTTCCCTCAGTAATTAGCTTTCTTAAGGAATCCTTATTGTATGAAGTATCTCCGTATAATGCAATTGGTATCAGATAATTATTATCATAGTTCCCAATGAAGTCAATAACGGTTAGATACCCTTTTCCTTCAACCTTCCTCAACCCTCTGCCTAGTTGTTGCACAAATATGATTGCAGACTCGGTAGGTCTCAACATTATTATCTGGTTTACTTTTGGGATATCAATTCCTTCGTTGAAAATGTCAACAGTAAAAATATAATCTAGCTTTTCTTGTAGGTTATCTGACTCCAATAGCTCAATAGATTTTGCTCTTTGTTCATCTGAACTATCACTTGTTAGTGCAATTGTCTTAAATCCACTTAAATTAAACATAGATGACAATTCTAAAGCTTCTCTTTTTCTAGAACAAAATATTAAGCCTCTTGTAATGCCATTGTCGCTGCCGTAAAAATTTGCTTGCTCAATAATGCGAGTAACCCTTTCACGAGAAGTTAGTAGGTTGAAATCTGATTTTTTATCAATTTCAATATTGTCAATTTGCAAGTCGGTAACTCCAAAATAATGGAAAGAACTTAGCATTTCTTCTTCCATCGCTTTGTTTAATCGAATCTCGTAAGCAATATTGTGATCAAACAGTTGGAAGATGTCGTTACCATCAGTCCTTTCTGGTGTCGCAGTCATTCCCAGTAAAAACTTTGGTTCAAAATATTCAATCAAACGTAAATAGGAATCAGCACCCGATCTATGTGTCTCGTCAATAATAATGTAATCAAAGTGAGATTTAGAGAAATTTTTAAGATGATTCGATTTTGAAATGGTCTGAACCGTTGAAAAAACAAAATCACTATCGAGTTCTTTCTTTTCTCCTGAGTAAAGACCCATCGTTCTTTGCTTTCCAAAAACATTTCGAAAAGTGTTTAGGGCATCTTTAGCAATTGTTAACCTGTGCACTACAAAAAGTAATTTTTTCGGATTAAAATCCTTAGCGTCAAATGCGGATAAAAAGGTCTTCCCAGTTCCTGTTGCAGAAATAATAAGTGCTTTATTTTTTTTATTATCACGTAGGGTTTTTAAATTTTGCAATGCTTCTAATTGCATTGAATTAGGGCTCACCGCTAATTTAGATTCTAATTGACTTTGGTTTTGTTCCTTTTTATTTAAAAGTAATTGGCTCTTATATATTTCTTCATAAGTTGTAATATATTTGGGCGTTACGACTATTCCCTTTTCAAAATCAGACTTAAATTCCTTTAGAACTTTTTCAACAAGTCCACTTTCATCTAGTGCAGATACTTTAATATTCCACTCTTTATTAGTTGCTAAAGCTTGGGCAGTTAAATTACTGCTACCAACGATAAGATTGTAATACTCCTTATTCTTAAAGATGTAACCTTTTGAGTGAGAGTTTCCAGTCGTTGCAATTCTTAGTTCTACGTTTTTGAATTGTAATAATCTTTTTAAAGCTTCTGGTTGTGTAAAATTTAAATACTGAGAAACAAGTATCTGACCTTTTATTTCTCGGACTTCTAATTCTTTTAGTTTATTAATTATCGTTGCAACTCCGCTTGTTGTTGCAAAAGCAACAGATATAAAAAACTGACTACAATTATCAAATTCATGAAGAATTGATGAAAGTACCTTTTTAGGTGGATTCTTTTGATTGGTGAGGAGCTCAGGCTGAAAGTCGGCATTAGACAATATCGTTTTATCGACAAAGCCAGTTTGTAAACTTTCATTGAAAATTTGATTAACGTTATCCATTTGCTACTAATTTCTTCACAATTGGAATATCGGCTGCTGCCCAGTCAAGTCTATCAAGTTCTTCGATTCTAAGCCACTCTTTAGATATATGTTCGTTTAGAGTTAGTTCCTTTGTTTCAACCTCACAGATAAAACTATGCATAGTTAATTCAAAATTTGGGTATTCGTGAACCACTGTATGGTACAAAGATTTAATATTTGTGTTAATACTTAACTCCTCTAATAGTTCACGCTTCAATGCATCTTTTCTTGTTTCACCTATTTCAATTTTTCCACCTGGAAATTCAAATTTCTCAGAAACATAAAGTAGTTTGTTCTTTGGTCTTTGAACACAGAGAATCTCATTCTGAAAAAATATTATTCCCGCAACTACTTCAATCTTTTTCATGAACAACTACCGTTTAACTTATTACTTTAGTTAGTTCAAAAATAATATAATAAACTTAGCATAGCCGCTTGATTTTTTTGGTTTGTCATTCGAACTACCCAAGAACATGTGAACTTCATAAAATCCTTAAAACCCAACCGAATCAAGCCACTTAACCGCTAAACGATTTTGATAGTACTTCTACCGCTTCAACACCTTCAAATTCTGTCTGTCGCCATTTTGGCTCAGCACTTCTACGAAATAAAGTCCTGCACTTCCAGGTATTTCTATTTCTAAAGAAGGAGAGTTGGAAAGCTGCACCCTTTTAACCAATTGTCCTTTCACATTTCTAATGTTCACTTCTGCGGTAGTTAAATCGCCCGAAGAGGTCAATTGAAACCTTCCGTTAGTAGGGTTAGGAAATAAGCGGATGTCGTTCAACTGCGTTTCGTTCGAAGCTAAAGAGGTGATGGTATTACACAGCACAGGGTCAGGTTCCACCGTTATCGCCAAGGTTCTGTAAAATTGAGGATCTGAGCGGTTGTTTACTTCATAGCCAAAGGTAAAATAATGCGTTTTGGCCGTTCCGTTTAGGTTTAAATTGTCACAGGTAGGAATGTAATAAAAGGTAGTGTTAATAGAGTCTACACCTAATAATTCATACCTACTAGGATATACGGAAGTTGTAATGTTTGGCGATGGAAACATCACTGCACAAGAAGTATCGTTTGGGTTTTGGCAATTGGTGGTTCTAAAAAAATCGGCACTAAAAGAACTTCCAAAAGGTACTAAGGTCAACGTGTCGCCTGCATTGGCGGTATCTATCAATCGTATTGGAAGAGTAAGTGAACTTCCAACTCTTAGTGTGTCGTAGTGTATTCCAAAAGAGTCAAAAGTAAGGTTGGGATTAAATTGAGGTTCGTTTGGTATCACTGTTGAATTTAACATGTAAAATATCATAGCTCTATTTACAGTTGCAATTTTTACACCTGCTCGGTAAGCATCTACCGTAATTTCTCGGTTAAATGTACCAGAGGGTTGGGTAGATTGGTAAGAAAACCCAGTGTTTCCAGTTTTTGCATCTATTGTATACGGTACATTTCCACCGGCATTGCCGTTACCAGTATAGTTCGCAAAGCTGTAGCCATTGTTAAATGATTTTCTGGTAGTATTTGCTCCGGTTCCTGATAAAGGTCGATCTAGTCGATGAACAAGGGAATCGCCATCAAAGTCTACGGCTATGTTTTGCGTAATATAATTGATGCTAGGGCTAAAAGCTATTTTTGGCATTTCCATGAACTGTGGAGAACTATCGTAGCAACCGCCAGTTAGTGTATTGGTGGCACTAGGAAACATGGTTGCTTTTAACAAGCCATTACCTCCTCCCGAGAAATTAGTACGTCCTACGATACAACAACCTAAATTGTAACTGAAGCTCCATCCGCTGGGAGGTGGTGTTCCGTTTAAGCTTATTGGATCTGATTCGTAAACATAATAGTTGCTTGGGGTCAAGTTATAGGCGGTTAAATTTGGTTTTACAAGAATGGTAGTAATAGGTGACCCTCCAGAAGTAGGCAGGGGTGTTCCGCTCACTTGAATAAGTTCATTGTTAAAAGAAATGCTAGATTGAAAATCTGCATAAACGTGCATTTTAAAAACAAAGCTTCCATTGTTTAAACATTCCCAAGTTATCTCGCCTCCTATTAAATGTCCGGCTTGAGAAGAAAATGGTAAAGCAAATAGCATGGCAATAAGAACTAAATATTTCATAATAAGTTGTTTGTATTCTTCTTAGTGACGAAGATTTTTTAGATGGTTGCTTGCGTGCAGTAAATTATTTTGAATACTCTGAACTTAGACAGGGTTAGAGTTTTGAATTTTTGAAGGCAAAAATCTCCCTCCTATGTTATGCTAACTATAGAAGAACTAGAAAAGAGAATCCGAAATAAGAGAATACAGTTTCAAATTAATTTGTAGTTAAGAAACCTTCAAAAACAAGCTGGATGCTTCTCTTATAACCGAATTTCTTACCTTTCTTTCTCTCGTATTATTTCTAATACATCCTCTAGCATCTCCTGAATCACTCAGCATTTCACACATTACAGTTGTTAAAATTAGAAATTCTACTTTTAAACTGCATTAGTTTTGGGGGAGCATACAACAAGATAATGTTTGCAATTTACTAATTAGCAAAAACTGTTTTTCAGTTTTGTGAATTGCTCCCTATTACAAAATCCGCTAGCGGATTTTGCGAGCCTTCAAATATTTGCTAAAGAAACCAAACTGCCTAACCCACAATACACTATGCAGAGTGTTGGGCAATGTTTTTTATTTCCAAATATCTTGTTCTCTCCAATTATCAGGGATACCCATTTCAGATAAGTCAATGCAGTCAGTCGACTCTATTAGTGATATTAGCCTATCTTTTATACTATGCCCTTTTGATACTTTATTTAGAACGTAAAGAATGCACGACATACAATGATAAATTGAATTTTCATTTTCGGGCTCTTCAATGAAGTCGAATTCAGTTTTGTAATTTATCAAACAGTACAAAATCTGTGAGCAGATTTTGCGGACTTTCAAAAAGTGAAAATATGTCGTAACCTACTGACGCCTAATTAATTTTATACCATGTTAGGCAAAGTAATTTTTCAGTTCAGATTTCGAAACTGTTTCGGACTTACTCCTTCGTTGCTTTTAAAAACCTTGCTAAAATGTTGAGGATATTCAAAACCCAGACCATAAGCTATCTGACTGATTGGGTTATTTGAATTTAGAAGTCTATTCTTTGCGGTTTCCACAATATGCAGATTAATATGTTCTGTAAGGCTTTTTCCAGTTTCTTTTTTTAATAAATCACTAAGGTACTTACCCGACATATTTAATGATTTTCCACACTCGTTTACAGAAGGAATACCTTTTTCCGTTGGTAAATTACTCTCAAAGTAAGAATGAAGATATTTCTCAAATCTCGAAATGAAATCTTTGTTGTGGTTCTTTCTTGTTAGAAACTGACGGTCAAAATATCGTTGGCTATATTTTAGTAAAGACTCTATATTATGGATAATTAAATCTTGTGTGTGCTGGTCTATATTTTGATGAATTTCGGTTTCAATTTTAGCAACAAATTCGTAAAGTGCTTTTTTTTCTTTATCTGAAATATGCAAGGCTTCATCGCTATCGTAATCAAAAAACGAATAATTTTGAATATCGTTTGCCAACGAGTAAGCACGAATCAAATCCGGATGAAAAAAGATGCTCCAACCACCTAAATCTAGTTCAATATCTGTTTGAGCTGAAACGATTTGTTTGGGTCGCATAAACATCAAACTTCCTTCCTGAAAATCGTAGGTTTGTCTGCCATATTTAAAAGCACCTTGTATATTTTCTTTCAGCGAAATAAAATACAAATGACTGTTTACACGTATTCCATTGGCAAACCTCAAATCCATATCTTTTGTATGGCGAACCACGGAAATTAAAGGATGTACAGGTTTTTCTAGCCCTAATAGTTGATGTATTTCATTAATGCTTTTTATGTGTAAAATGGCGCTCATCACAAATAATTCTTAATGTGTTCGTAATAAATCTGACCTCTTTCTTTTGAGAAATAGTCAATGATAATTAATGCTACGCCAAATACCGATAACACAATTCCAATAGCGTGAAAGGTAGGGTTTTTAGAAAATACAAATGCAAGAAGTGTTACCAAAAAGCAAACAGCACTAATTACTAAAGAAATGGGGTATAAAATCTGAAATTCTTCTACACGAGTTCTTTCTTTTTGAGCAAATTCAGTAGAATTATTATAATAGGCTGATTCAAATTCGGCAATTCTATTGTTGTTAGAATAGACCATAAAACTGCCCATTGCAGTAAAAAGTAAACCTATTACCAAAGTTGGAATTACCAATGCTTTGGCGTTTACAGTCGTGCCATATTTCCAAATTATTAAAGTGCAAATTAAGGTTAAAATACCCAAAACAGCGATGCACATTCCTTCAAACATTTCGCCTTTTGCCCATTGTGTGGTGTATTCTATAAGTTTCATATTTAGTATTTTATGTTGGTCCGTTGTATTATGACGAAGACTTATTATTCTCTAACTTAATTCTTTAAGTGCCTTTAAATATATGACCAACCTGTGTTGCAGCGTTGAATCTAAAATTAGCATTGTTAGAAATAGACCAATCAAACCTATGCTTAATCCTTTGTAGTAATATTGAGAAGTGAAGAAAAAAATAAAACCTGCAATGGCAATTCCTGTAAACCAAAAATAGGGAACCATACTATAGGTTTTGTCGTCTTTAATCGCTTTACCTAATTCGGTTTCCAAGGCTTGTTTAGGATTAGATTTATACATTTCTTCGACTTTAGGTATGTGTTTTGGACGTACAATGACTTGCATAGTCCCATATCCAATAAGGATAAGCGTAATTAATCCCAATGGGATAAGCATTCCTTTAAGTATTTCGTTATTATTACGAATAACAAAAAAGGCTGCAAACCCAACAATAACGCCTAAAACTAACATTGTTTTACCCTGTAAAACCTCTCCATTTACCCATTGGATAGTGTGTTTAATAAGCTCCATTTTTTTAGTATTTTATGTTTGTTAGTTGCTCAGAAACTTCCCAAAGTTTCTTTGACGCTTCTAAATTATGAGATTTTTCATTTGATTTTACAACTACAGGGTTACCGTGCATTTCAAAAAACCTTGAAGGTCCAAAATAATCGCCAGATTTTGCATCAGCATCAAAAGCGGCTCGTAAAGTAGGCAAAACACCTTCGTCAGGTCCTTGTGAAAATAGAGGGTTTAATGCTTTCATATACCAAGAATGCTTCTGCAAATTGGTTCTTGTCCAACCTGGATGAGAAGCGGTTACTTTAATATCGCTTTTTTCGTTTTGCAATTTTCGAGCAAGCTCGTAGGCAAAATATAGATTTGCTAATTTGCTGTCTGCGTAAGCTTGTGATGTTTTGTATTTTCGTTTTTCCCAATTAATGTCCGCAAAATCAATATTTCCCATTTTATGCCCAATACTTGAGGTAACAACAATTCGTGCGTTTTTTGCTTTATGAAGTAAAGGCATTAATAAACCTGTTAGGGCAAAATGACCTAAATGATTCGTTCCCATTTGTATTTCAAAATTATCTTTAGTCCTGTCAAAAGGACAAGTCATTATCCCGGCATTGTTTATCAAAACATCTACTTTATCGTAATCAGATTTTACACCCTCGGCAAAATTGCTAACAGATTGCAAGCTAGATAAGTCCATTTCTCTAATTTCTAATTTTGCATTGGGATTTTGTTTTTTTATTTCTTCAGCTACATTTTTACCCTTTTTTGTATTTCGCACAGCCATAATTATGGCAGCATTTTTTGAGGATAGAACTTTAGACGCTTCCATTCCCAAACCACTTGAAGCTCCAGTTATAATTATAGTCTTGTTGCTTTGGTCGGTAATGTTTTGGGTATTCCAATTTGATTTTGACATAGTTGTATTGTTTATTCTACAAATCTAATTTTACTCAAAACCTAAAAATGCAATAAAAAGCGGAAAGACTAATACATTTGGCCGAAGTTGGTAAATAGGCACAAGTGTTTTTTTTATTTTGCCTAACACCCGAATAAAGTGAAAGGTAAGTTTATTCGCTTTTTGTGTTCAAGTTTTATTTTCTCTAAAAATAAGGTTTAATCCCCTTTTCACCAGCATATCTTTGTCCTCAGATTTTTAGAACACATCTACCGTTTTAACACCTTCAAATTCTTTCTGTCGCCATTTTGGTGGTGCACTTCTATAAAATAAAGTCTAGCACTTACTGGCATTTGGGCAAAAAAAAATCCATCAACGATGGATTTTTTTATTGAATTGCTTTAGTAAGTTAAGCATCTTTCTTTTTAGTAGCTGCTTTTTTAGCAGGAGCCTTCTTGGCTGCAGGTTTCTTCTCTGCAGGCTTTTTTGCTGCTGGTTTTTTAGCCGCTGCTGCTTTTTTTGGAGCTGCTTTCTCTTCTGCTGCTTTCGGAGCTTCTTCTTTCTTTGCTGCAGCCTTTTTTGGCTTCGCCTCAATCGCTGCTTTCTCCGTTTTTCTTTTTCTGGTTATACCGTAAGATCCTGCACTTCGTTTACCTTTCTTCGTTTTAATATCGCCTTTTCCCATGTCGTAGTTCGCTTTTTTACTCGTTAATAAATGATAGGTAACAAAGATATAAAAATTGATTTACTTATCTAAATCCACAAAAGACTATTATTTTGAAATACTTAGGCAAAAAAAAAGCCCCACTCAATCAAGTCGAGTGGGGCTTTTCATACAGGTGTAGCAATTAGAAACGCTCTAAGTTAGAGAAGAAGAAACTTCCTTCAATGTTTGCATTTTCATCACTATCAGAACCGTGAACCGCATTTGCTCCAATAGATTCTGCATATAATTTACGAATGGTACCTTCAGCAGCTTCAGCTGGGTTAGTAGCGCCAATCAACGTTCTAAAATCATCTACTGCATTGTCTTTTTCTAGAATAGCAGCAACAATAGGTCCTGAAGACATAAACTCTACTAGTTCACCGTAGAAAGGTCTTTCTTTGTGCACAGCGTAAAATTCTCCTGCAGCTTCCTCTGTTAATTTAGTGTACTTCATGGCTTTAATTTTAAAGCCTGCACCATTAATTTTGTCTAAAATCGCTCCGATGTAGTTGTTTTTCACTGCATCAGGCTTAATCATTGTAAACGTTCTGTTTGTTGCCATATCAATTTAATTTTTGGAGTGCAAAAGTAACCATTGAAAGCAGCTTAAGCGTTAAAAAAGAGATTAAAAATGCGTTAAATAGTAGGAAGGAAAGAATTACTTTTGAGAAGTGTATGCCATTGTAGATATAGAAACCACCGGAGGAAGTGCCACAAGAAGTCGAATTACGGAAATTGCGATTTACAAACACGACGGTCAAAAGATTGTAGATGAGTACCAAACGTTGATTAATCCGTGTCAAGATATTCCGTACAACATTACCAAACTAACGGGAATAGATAACGAATTGGTGGCAAATGCCCCTTTGTTTTTTGACGTTGCAAAAGAAATTGATGCCTTTTTAGAAGACTGTGTTTTTGTAGCGCACAACGTAAATTTCGATTATGGTTTTATAAAAGCGGAGTTCGACCGCATTGGTCTTTCCTTTCGCAGAAAGAAATTGTGTACCGTTCGATTGAGTCGGAAGCTTCTACCTGGTAAATTTTCGTACAGTTTAGGAAAACTCTGCGCGAGCGAAGGCATTCCGCTGAACAATGCGCACCGTGCTGCAGCAGATGCCAAAGCAACGGCCATTCTTTTTACACAATTAATGAAGATTGACCGAGAGGGTTACATTGAAAAAGCATTAAACCCTTTAAGTTTAGAAGGACTGATGCCGCCTAACATGCCCAAAGAGGATTTTGTTGCGCTTCCGAACAAGCAAGGAATCTATTACATGCTCAACGAAAGAAAGCAAGTGATCTACGTGGGCAAAGCGAAAGACATTAAAAAAAGAGTTCACTCGCACTTTTCAGGGAATACCAACACCAAGTCAAAATACCATTTTGTAAAAAATATTTTCGGCATCGACTTCAAAGTCATTCCAAACACGCTGCTGGTTGATATTATAGAAGCAACGGAAATAAAAAAACACTGGCCCATACACAACCGCTCGTATAAACGAATTACCCTTAATTATGGCTTGTACCAATACACCGACCGTAACGGTTACGAGCGTTTTAATTCTGGAAGGTGCGGCAAACACGACAAGCCTATTAAATCTTTTAAAAGTTTGGTAGAATTGAAAGATTTTTTGAAGGAAATGACGTTGGATTATAATCTCTGTCCGCGTTTGTGTGGTTTGCAGCCAATTTCTTCAGGTAAGTGCAATTATGTAGAAGATTTAGATTGCAGGGGCGCTTGTGAAGGGGAGGAAGAAACTTCTACTTATAATTTAAGAGTGCAACAGGCAGTGGAGGAGAAGGTCAACAGAAATACAACTTACGTGTTAAAAGAGGAGTCGCATGAAAGGGCAGAGCAAGCAGTGGTACTAGTAGAAAACGGAAGGTATAAAGGATACGGAAAAGTTCCGCTATCTGTTGATTTAATGAATGTGGAATTGCTAAAAAGCCAACTGAATACCGCATACGACGATCAAGACATGTCAATTATTGTACATGCATGGCTAAAGAAGTCAAAACCAGAAGATGTAGTTTTTATAAATTAATTTTGAACCATGGGAGAGCAGTTGAGCAAAGAGGTGAACATTCGGAATAAAAAAGCATCATTCTTATATGAGTTTTTGGAAAAGTTTGAAGCGGGTATTCAATTAAAAGGGACGGAGATAAAATCCATTAGAATGGGTAAAGCCAGCATTAAAGAAGGCTACTGTGCCTTCAATAAGGGTGAGTTGTTTGCTTACAACGTAAATATAACACCATACGAGAATGCCAGTTTTGCCAATCACGAATCACGAAGAGCACGGAAATTACTTTTGCACAAACACGAGATTGACAAACTAATTAAGAAAAAGAAAGACGTTGGGCTTACGATAGTTCCAACCCTGCTTTTTATCAATAAGAAAGGGTATGCCAAATTGAATATTGCTTTAGTGAAAGGGAAAAAGATTGCAGACAAGCGCGAATCGTTGAAAGCAAAAGATGCCAAACGTCAAATGGATCGTGCCATGAAAGTTTAACCATCAATAAAGTTACCTCTCCAATTATCATCCTATTGTTAATTCTGTACCTTTTAGGAACATAATGCTATACTTTACGGTTAACTTTGCGCCGAATTTATTTCACTATGAAGAAACTAAACCTATTGCTGATTAGCGTATTATTCGCGTTAAGCGGCATAGCACAAGAAAAATTTACCATCAGCGGATACATTACCACAGCAGAATCTGGAGAGGAGTTGATTGGTGCTACAGTAGCTGTTAAATCCCTTGGTACAGGAGTGAGCGCAAACGTTTATGGGTACTATTCCTTAACCCTTCCCGAGGGCACCTATCAAGTTACCTATTCGTTTATTGGCTACGATGAACGAGTGAAGACGGTAGAATTAACTTCCAATCAAAAAATTGACATGGAGCTGAGTGAAGCGATGAATGAGATTGATGAAGTGGTGATTGAAGCGGAAGGAGCAGAGCAAAACATCAAGAGTATAGAAATGAGTGTCAACAAGATTGATGCGAAGGACATTAAAAAAATCCCAGCCTTGTTGGGAGAAGCTGACGTAATTAAAAGTGTGCTTTTATTACCTGGTGTTAGCACGGTTGGCGAAGGAAGTACAGGGTTTAACGTTAGAGGAGGAGGAATTGATCAGAATTTGGTTTTATTAGATGAAGCTCCGGTGTACAACTCATCGCACTTGTTTGGTTTCTTTTCTGTGTTTAATCCAGATGCGGTGAAGAATGTAAAGCTGGTTAAAGGTGGAATTGCTCCAGAATACGGAGGCAGACTTTCGTCCATATTGGACGTAAGAATGAAAGAGGGAAACAGTAAAAAGTTTACGGGTAGCGGAGGAGTTGGCGTCATTTTTAGTCGCTTGGCGCTAGAAGGTCCAATTAACGATAAAACTTCCTTTATTGTTGCAGGTAGAAGGTCTTATGCAGATGTTTTGGCGAAACCATTTTTGGATGAAGGACTGAAAGACAGTAGGTTTTACTTTTACGATTTGACCGCTAAAATCAACCACCGAATCAACGAAAATAACAGAATATTTTTATCGGGTTACTTTGGTAGAGATGTATTCGGTTCTGGTTTTGCATTTAATTGGGGAAATGCAACAGCAACAGCCCGTTGGAATCATATTTTCAACGAAAAGCTTTTCATGAATTTAACCACCTATTATAGCGATTACGATTATTCATTTGGTGTGGAAGAGGATAGCGATGCGGATGATTTCGAATGGTCTTCTAGCATTGTTAGCGGAAGCATAAAACCGGACTTTACGTATTACTTAAACAATAAGAACACGATTAAATTTGGCGGACAAATCATCTATTACGATTTCAAACCCGCGGAAGCTTCTTTTGTAAGCGATGGACAGCGGAATAGCTTGAGCTTGCCCAACAAGTATGCAAATGAAAGTGCCGCTTACCTCCAAAATGAACAAAAAATTGGCGCGAGACTTTCCATTTTATATGGCGCACGGCTTTCGCATTTTAGATACGAAGGCGATCGGGAGCAGGAGTTTATCGATGGAGAGCCGGGAATACGAAAAGAACTAGAATCTGTCAATTTAAACGAGTCAGAATTATACCAATTGGATTTAGGGTTTTGGAGACCTTCTTATCGGAACTACAAGGCAAATACCAGTTACACTAATCTAGAACCAAGGTTGGCTGTGAACTATTCCTTGACAGAAACTAGCTCTTTGAAAGCGGGTTTCAACAGAATGACTCAATACTTACACTTAATTTCCAACACCACAGCGTCTACTCCAGTTGACTTGTGGTTGCCAACTACGAATAACATTAAACCTCAAATAGCAGATCAAATTGCGGTTGGATATTTTCGAAATTTCAAGCAAAATAAATACGAAGCTTCTGCCGAAGTTTATTACAAAGACTTTCAAAATCAGATTGATTACATTGATAACGCAGATTTATTCTTTAATACAGAGTTAGAAGGGGACATTCTTTCTGGCGATGGAAGGGCTTACGGAATAGAGTTGTATGTCAAGAAGAATACTGGTAAA
>Ga0307934_1001675_pt1 | contig 13054 bp, 7 predicted proteins | sample OrgLakmetageno90_FD_201838 | JGI IMG/M metagenome (GOLD analysis project Ga0307934, IMG submission 201838) | Saline water microbial communities from Organic Lake, Antarctica - #90 | ecosystem: Environmental > Aquatic > Non-marine Saline and Alkaline > Saline | place: Antarctica: Organic Lake... | reverse complement strand
CTTGAGCCTTGACCAGCGCAAACTGAGATATGAAAAGTCCAAGAAAAAATAACTTTTTCATGTATTAAATCATTTCCATAATCTCATCTTCCACCTCTTGGCTATCCCAGAGTTGTTCAATATTATCCTTCGCCATGATGCAATCCATTATTTTTTCTTGGCGTTTTCCGTTCGCTAAAGCATCGGAATATGGAGTATGACTAAATGTGACCTGAGAATATAGAGGAACCCACTTTTCCGGATATTTACTATAAATTTTCTTTTCAATCTTTTTCCTCAACAAGAAACTCTCGTCGGCTACCAAGTCCCTCATTTCAATAAAATTTTGAAGCGCTAGATTTGAAATGGCATCTGCATCTTTTTTTCGAGTTTCTGAAAAAGAATGGAAGCTCTTTTTCCAATCTCTTTCGTTGGATTCAAAAATATCATTAAAGACAGTGCAATCTTCGAATCCTGAATTCATTCCTTGACCATAAAATGGAACAATAGCGTGAGATGAATCTCCCATCATGATGATTTGATCTTTGTAGTTCCATGGGGAACAACGAACTGTAACTAGAGAGGCCGTAGGATTTTCGAAATATTCTTCCACTAAGTTTGGCATCATTTCAACAGCGTCAGGAAAGACATTGCCGAAAAACTTCTCTACATCTGCTTTGGTTTTTAATGACTCAAACGAATTCTCTCCTTCATAAGGAAAAAATAAGGTACAGGTAAAACTGCCGTCTTCGTTAGGCAAAGCAATCATCATATATTCTCCTCTAGGCCAAATGTGTAAAGCGTTTTTATCAATTTTAAATCCGCCATTTTCAGTTGGAGGAATGGTTAACTCTTTGTAGCCATGCTCCAAATACATTTGTTGGTAATTGAACCGATCTGTTTTCATCAATCGCTTTCGAATTGCGGAAAATGCCCCGTCGGTTGCAAAAATCTTACCGTTTGTTACCCTCTTCTTTTCATTACTTATTGTATCTAGAAAAGTTAATTCATTACTTTCTAAGTTGACATCTAAGCATTTATGATTAAAAAAGAATTCTACGTTTTCAAACTCTCCTGCACAGGTCATAAGCTTTTGGTTTAGCAATCCCCTGCTCACGGAAAAGATAGCCTCGTCCTCTTTGCCATATTGCTGAAAAGTGGTATTCCCTTGCTCATCGTGCATCATTCGGCCTCGCATTGGGATTGCAATTTTCTCAATTTCTGATTGGATCCCTGCTTCTGAGATGGCTTTCCAACCCCTGTTAGATAATGCTAAGTTAATGGACCTTCCTGCGACTAAATCTACCTTTCGCATGTCGGGTCTTCGTTCGTATACTTCTACCTTATACCCTTTCTTTGCCATATATATGGCTTGCAATGAACCTACTAATCCTGCTCCAACGATAATTACCTTTTCCATATTATTTTATTTCTTCAATCGATTTTTCTATAATTTGACCAAAATTGAACACATCGGTAAATGAATTATACATTGGCACCGGTGCGACTCTGATAACATTTGGCTCTCTCCAATCTGCAACAACACCTAGTTCAGTCATTTTGTTGAATAAATCCTTCCCACCGCTGCCTTCTGTTAAAATAGAAAGCTGAGAACCCCGTTCCTTTGGGGTTATGACCGTGAAGTTTACGGAAGGTAATCGGTCAGATATGTCCTTTAATACAAACTCTAAAAAAGAGGTGAGCATTATTTGCTTTTCAATTAAACGATCTACCCCAGCCTCCAAATGTAAATCCAGTGCTACTTTATGAGCCGCCATTGCTAGTACAGGCGCATTACTCAATTGCCACGCATCTGCTCCAGCAGCAGGAATAAACCCTTTAGGCATTTGAAATCTTCCCTTAGAAGGCGTTCCCCACCAACCTGCAAAACGATTTAGCTCCTTGCTTTCTGAATGTCTTTCGTGCACATATATACCTGCAACACTTCCAGGTCCTGAATTTAAATATTTATACGAACACCATGCAGCAAAGTCTACCCCCCATTTATGAAGTTCTAGTTTTATATTTCCCGCAGCATGAGCCAAATCAAAACCAACTATGGCACCTGCGGAATGACCTGCCTTAGTTATTTCCTCCATCGGAAAAACTTGTCCAGTATAATAATTTACTCCTCCTATCATTATTAAAGCTAGCTCATCACCCAGCTCTTCTATTTTGCTTAGTATGTCTTCTTTTCGAATACCAACCTCTCCTTCTCGTGGATGTAACTCTACAATAGTATCTTCGGGGTTCAAGCCATGAAATCTTACTTGCGTTTCTAAAGCATATTGGTCTGATGGAAAAGCTTTGCCTTCACACAACAATTTTACGCGCTTTCCTTTCGGTCGATAAAACGAAACCATTAAAAAATGAAGGTTAGAAGTAAGTCCACCCATCGGGGTTACCTCTAAAGCTTTTGCTCCAACAACTTCTGCCAAGCTAGTTTTAAACATTTCATGATAAGAATACCACGGGTTCTTTGCCTCAAAGTGCCCGTCTACTCCAAACTCAGCCCAATCATCTAATTCTTGCAGCAACGCTTCTTTCGCCTTCTTTGGCATGAGCCCCAGAGAGTTTCCCGTGAAGTAAATTTTATTTTGATCCTCGTGTTGGGGAAAGTGAAATTCATTTCTAAAGTTCTTCAACTTATCTTGACTATCAAGAGTCTCCGCAAAATCAGCAGTATTTTTAAACGTCATCTAATCTATTTTTTCAATTATAAAGGTACACCTTGTTGTAGTTTTAAAGCTAATTGTTTCCCGCATCTGTGTATTCAAAAAGGACAAATGAACCGACCATTCCCAGCGCAGTATATGCCAAATTGTTTAAAAATCGTTTCCCCTTTGCCACTCTGTTGTATCCATCTTTGTAGGCCGGGTTTTCTATTAATTTATTGTTGTACTGATTTCTTTGAATCCGTGCATTGGGAATCATCATTATTGCAGAATATAGAATTGGACTAGCAATTACAACTCCGCCGCCATCTGCTACAAAATAACCTGCAACAGTGCCAACTGCGACAGCTGAAATTTTAGTTAATGTGGTATTGTGATATTGATCTGCGTGTTGCTCCCCAACGATGTATCTTTTCATCTCATCAACTTTATAAAAATTCCCGATATCCGGATTGTATTTATACACTAGCACCTCTTTTTGCCCTTTCTTTCTAAATGAAAAAATTTCATCCGTAGTTCGTTCTTGAAAACTTGTTTTAGTGGAACTTCTGGATTGAAAAGAAATTACCCGTTCGGACACACTGTCAATAGAGACTTCCAGCACATTACCATTCATAAGCCTTAAAGTATCTTGGCAATTTGCATGTAATGAAGCAACTACAAACAGAAGTGTAAGCGAAAGATATTTATTCATAATTAATTAGCTTAAAGGTCTTTAACAAAAGCGAAGGTAACTAAAAAACTTTATGTATTCTAATGCGTTTCATGGTCGATAAGTGAGTCAACCGTAAAACTTTCAATTATATTTGCACTCTTAAAATTTTAAAAAATGACTTCAGCTCCATTTAGTTCTAGACACATCGGATTAAGCGACCAAGATATCGCTAAAATGCTACAAACAATTAAAGAAGATAGCATAGAAAGCTTAATCGCGAAGACAATTCCAAATTCAATTCGATTGGCTAAACCGTTACGTTTAAGCCAGCCGATGAGTGAATACCAATATATTAATCACTTAACGGAGGTTGCCTCTAAAAATAAAGTGTACAAAAGCTATATTGGTTTGGGATATTACAACACAAAAGTTCCAGCAGTAATTCAACGTAACATTTTAGAAAATCCTGCGTGGTATACTGCTTACACTCCTTACCAAGCTGAAATAGCACAGGGGAGATTAGAAGCACTTTTGAATTTTCAAACCATGGTGAGTGATCTTACCGGAATGGACCTAGCAAACGCCTCCTTACTAGATGAAGGAACTGCTGTTGCAGAAGCCATGTCGCTAATGTATCACGGACGAGGAAAAGAACTAAAAAAAGTGAATGCTAAAAAGATTTTCGTTGCGGACGATTGTTTTCCTCAAACATTAGATGTCTTAAAAACAAGAAGCGAACCTCTAGGGATTGAGCTAATTATTGGGGATGCATCGACTTACGATTTTTCTGACGACATATTTGGTGCAGTTCTGCAGTATCCATCGATTAATGGAGAGGTTAAAGATTATAGAGAGTTTGCTTCTAAAGTGCATGCCAAAGGAGCTTTACTTACCGTTGCGGCGGACCTACTAAGCTTGGCTCTTTTTACACCTCCAGGTGAATGGGGTGCTGATATTGTTTGTGGTACGACACAAAGATTCGGAATACCAATGGGTTTTGGTGGACCGCATGCTGCGTATTTTGCAACTAGAGACAGCTTTAAAAGAAGTATTCCAGGAAGAATAATTGGATTGTCGGTTGACATGGATGGCAAAGCTGCTTTAAGAATGGCACTTCAAACCAGAGAGCAACATATTAAACGAGATAGAGCAACTTCAAACATTTGTACTGCTCAGGTATTGCTTGCTGTAATGGCTAGTATGTATGCTGTTTATCACGGGAAAGATGGAATCAGAAAAATCGCAGAAGGAGTTCACAATTATGCGTCTACCCTAGCGAAAGAAATTAAAAACTTTGGTTACAACGTTATCAATTCTAACTATTTCGATACGCTACTAATTGAAGATAAGGATGGTAAAGTGGACGAATTGCTTGCATTTGCTGCAGAGCATCGTATAAATCTAAGAAAGGTTAATTCTACTAAGCTATCTATTAGCTTAAACGAAACGGTTGAATTACATGAGCTTAACAATCTAATAAGACTATTTGCAGAGTTCAAAGGAAAATCATTCAGTTCCGTGGAAAATGCAAAAGGAAACTCAACTGCAAACGAAAAATTAATACGAACAAGTAGCTACCTATCGCACCCAATATTTAACAGCTATCATTCAGAAACTGAAATGATGCGTTACATAAAGCGACTTGAGAATAAAGATTTTTCTTTAGTACATGGGATGATTCCACTTGGATCATGTACCATGAAATTAAATGCTGCAACAGAATTACTTCCACTTACTTGGGGCGAATTTGCTAACATTCATCCATTTGCACCCCAAAATCAAACTGAAGGTTATTTGGAAATGTTGCATGACTTGGAAAGAGACTTATCTGAAATTACAGGATTTTACCGTACTTCATTGCAACCTAACTCGGGAGCTCAAGGCGAATATGCAGGCTTGATGGTTATTAGAGCGTACCACATGAGTCGTAATGATCATCATAGAAACATCGCAATTATTCCTTCCTCAGCTCATGGAACTAATCCTGCAAGTGCTGTAATGGCAGGAATGAAAGTTGTTGTTACAAAATGTGACGAGGCAGGCAATATCGATTTTGACGATTTAAAAGAAAAAGTTGAATTGCATAAAGATAACTTGGCTGCATTAATGATAACCTACCCTTCCACTCACGGTGTTTTTGAAGAGTCAGTTATTGAAATCACAGATTTAATTCACGAGCATGGTGGACAAGTATATATGGATGGCGCCAACATGAACGCTCAAGTTGGCCTTACCAGTCCGGGTAACATAGGCGCTGACGTTTGTCACCTTAACTTGCATAAAACATTTGCAATTCCTCACGGTGGTGGGGGACCAGGAATGGGTCCAATTGGTGTAGCAAAACACCTCGCACCCTTTTTGCCTAGCAACCCGATCATTAAAATAGGAGAAAAAGAAGCAATTTCTTCTATTTCAGCTACACCTTACGGAAGTGCATTGGTTTTACTCATTTCTTACGCATACATCAAAATGCTCGGAGAAGAAGGTTTGAGAAAATCTACGGAAGCAGCAATATTAAGTGCCAACTACATCAAACAACAGCTAGAGGGAGATTATCCCATTCTTTACCAAGGGGAAAACAAAACTGTTGCTCATGAAATGATTTTAGATTGCAGGCAATTCAAACAGTCTGCCGGCATAGAGGTTGTGGATATTGCAAAACGTCTCATTGATTACGGGTTTCACGCTCCAACTGTTTCTTTTCCGGTAGGTGGCACATTAATGGTTGAGCCAACGGAAAGTGAAAGCATCGCAGAACTAGATCGATTTATAGCAGCAATGAAGTCTATACGTTTGGAAATAAAATCGATTGAAGATGGTGTTGCAAGGAAAGATAATAATCTCTTGAAAAATGCGCCACACCCTGAATACATGTGCACGTCTGATGAGTGGAATTTACCATACACAAGATCCCAAGCTGCGTATCCGATGGAGAATCAAAGAGGAAACAAATTTTGGGCAAGTGTAAGAAGAGTAGACGATGCTTATGGCGATAGAAATCTTATCTGTAGTTGCCCTTCAATTGAGGAATATGCTTAAATAATTGAAATACTCCAACTCCCTCATAAATACCTCAAATTGTCGTGTACTTGATATAATTGTTGATATATATGACATAAATCATTGAAAAGATAAATCCAATATTAAAAAATGGTTATCTTTATGAATTGAAATAATTGTTTAACTAAAAATTTTTAACATGAAAAAGAATTACATTTTACTGTCAGGTATGGTGTTAGCGTCTTGTTTTGCGTTTGCTCAAAATAGAGTAGCCAAAGCAGATATGTCTAGCTTCGAAGTACCTGCAGCCTTAACGAACAAAGCACAATCAGTTGATCCTGATTTTCTTAAAAAAGCAAAAAAGAATGCGAAAGCATTCGGTGATACATTATATTATCAAGATTTTGCAGGTGGTCTTCCACTAAATTGGTCAGTTGTAAACAACAATCCAAATAACTTTCAGTGGGTTTGGAACACAGTTTACCAAAATGGTGGATTTTCTGCGGCAACAAACATAATAACATCGACTTCCGCAGCTAATGGATTTATGGTGCTAACAGGAGATTTTTTCAATACTCCAATACCGACAACCGGAGCAGTTGCGATGGATACGTATTTTGAGTCAGAAACGATCAACTTAACCAATAATGGATTAAATCCAAACGGTTTTGGTAGCGTTTGGGTAACTTACCAACAAGCGTTAAGATATTGTTGTTCAGGCGCAAACAGACTCGTTCTTCAAGCCAGTACGGATAATTTCGTAACTTTTCAAGAATACGATGCAACAGATGCAATCGCTGTAAATGCTGCTTCAGGAACTGTATCTAACGTAATTAACATTAGTACAGCAGCAGCAAACTCTGCAACGGTAAAAATTAGATTTTTATCCGAAGGAAATTCTCATTATTATTGGATGATTGATGATTTTGCAGTAATCGAAGGTCCAAAGAACGATTTAGATTTAAGAACTCCTTATTTAGAGTTTAATTTCGATTACGCTTACAATCCTTTCTACGGACAAATTCCTTTTGATTTATTTCCACCACTTCCATTATCCGGATTTGTATACAACAATGGTTCAAATAATTTGACAGGTGTTAGAATTGAAGGAGATATTTTTAATACTGCTACAGTAGGTCAAGCAGGTCCTGGACCAGGTCTTGGTCTTGTATACTCTACATCTTCCACTCCGCTTCCTTTGCAGTCGGGAATTACTAGAGATACTGCTGATTATGTGGTAACTAATTCTCCAAGATTTGTTCCACCAGCTTTAGGAGCTTACCGAGTAGACATGGTCGCTACTTCTGATAGTGTAGATGAAAATTTAGGGAATGAAACATATTCACAAACATTTGTAACTTCTGATACTGTTTTTGCAAGAGACGATAACGGATATGCAGGCGGAACAGGTCCAGGTTCATACGTAAGAGCAAATTCAACTGGTGGAACTGCTGTAGGTGATAGATTTGGAACTATGTATGTAGTTGAATCTAGAACTGGTAACGGAGGAACAACAAAAATTCCTTCTTCTATAACATTTGCGGTATCAGATGATCCATCACAAATTGGTGTTGAAATAGTTCCTAAAATTTGGAGTTATGTTGAAGATTCTCTTTTTGCTCCTGCTACAGGAGGAATTGCTGGAGCATTTGCAGGTGGAGAAGTTGCTTCTTCTTTCATTCCTTACACTGTATTGTCTTCTGACACTAATACATTACTTACGTTACCATTAGATAACGGTACAGCTGTATTTAGTGGATTAGATTCAGGTCAGTACGTTGTTGGATGGGAAGTAACCAATACAAATGGAGGAAATAGTTTCGAAGTGCAAGTAGATGCATCTTCAGGACAATTTCAGGATGACGTTACATGTTTCATCGATTTAGCTCACTCTCCAGGATGGGGATGGGTAGATGCTAATCCAGTAATTCGTTTGAACATGAAAGATTTGCCATTGTCAACAGGTTTAAGCAATGCTACTAATTCTTCTACAGAATTTAACATTGCACCAAACCCTAACAACGGTTTATTTACAATGACTGTTTCTTCAACAGAAACAATCACTTATAACATGAATGTAAGAAACATGTTAGGACAAGAAGTTTACACAGATTTTATTTCTGTAAACGGTACGGTTACAAAACAAATGGATTTAACACAATTCGAAAAGGGAGTTTACTTTGTAAGCCTTGAGAATGGTGCTGAGAAAATTTTAAAGAAGGTTGTTGTTCAATAGTCTAATTTGAAATAGAATTAAGGAAGCCACGCATTTTGCGTGGCTTTTTTTGTTTTCATATTTCTTGGATTAAATAGTTCTATATTTAACAAAAATTAAACCTAACTCAATATGAAAAAAACATATCTATTCGGGCTAGTGGCTACCCTTTCCATTAGCGCCTTTTCTCAACAAAAAGTACACACAAAAGTTCCTCTACCAGAGAACAGCGCAGAAAAAGAGGACACTCGTAACGATCTAGATGAATCCTTCTACGCTAAAAAAGCCTACAATAACAAAGCATTTGGAGACACATTATACTATCAAGATTTTGCCAATGGCCTTCCAACGGGCTGGACCATAGTTAACAATAATCCAAACAACTTTCTTTGGGAATGGAATACTGTGTACAGACAAGGAGCATTCTCCGGAACAAGGACAGAGATTAAATCTACCACTGCGGCAAACGGGTTTATGTCGCTACCTTCCGACTTTTACAACACACCAACACCACCTACGGGCAGGGTAGCTATGGATACCTATTTTGAATCCGATACTATCTCTATCGCCCCTAAATCGAGTGTATGGGTCAGTTACCAGCAGTATGTTAGATATTGCTGTAATGCAAGCAATCGCCTAGTACTCCAAGTTAGTACTGACAACTTTATCACCTTCACGGAATTTGATGCAATTGATGGCTTACCGGTAAACACAAGTAATACATCTAATGCTGTTGGCGGAACTACCAATATAATTAACATTAGTACCGCTGTTGCGAACGCTCCTCAGTTCAAAATAAGATTCTTAGCTGTACACAGTGGAAGATACTTCTGGATGATTGATGACTTCGCTGTGATTGAAGGGGTGGAAAATGATATGGAATTAAGGTCCCCTTATTTAGAATTTAACTTTGACTATGCCTATAATCCTTTTTATGGGCAAATTCCGTTTGACTGGTTTACGCCATTACCATTGTCAGCCTTTGTTTACAATAACGGTTCAAATGATTTAACCGGAGCTCGCATTGAAGCTGATATTACACACACTGCCTCTCTTAATTCAGGTCCAGGTGTAGGCTTAGTATACTCTACAAGCTCAACCCCACTCCCACTCCAATCAGGTGTAACTAGGGACACCGCCGATTACGTTGTTACCAACAACCCTAGATTCGTACCAACTATTTTAGGAGATTTTAGGGTGGACATTATAGCCACGTCAGATAGCATTGATGGAAACCTTGGTAATGAAAACTATTCTCAAACATTCACTACTTCTGATACTATTTTTGCTCGTGATGACGATGGATATGCAGGTGGAACAGGTCCAGGATCCTACGTTAGGAGTGGGCAAACCGGCGGAACTGCTGTAGGAGATCGTTTTGGAACGATGTATATAGTAGAATCAAGAACAGGTAATGGCGGAACAACTAAAATACCCACATCCATAACTTTCGCAGTGTCCGATGACCCGGCGAACATTGGAGTAGAAATTGTTCCTAAAATTTGGTCCTATAACGAAGATTCTTTATTTACAGCCACCGGTAGTATAGCTGCAGCTTTCGCAGGTGGTGAAGTTGCCTCTGCATTTATTCCTTACACTATATTACCTACAGATACAAATTCATTATTAACCTTGCCGTTAGATAATGGCACAGCAGTATTCAATGGATTAGACTCAGGACAGTACGTGGTGGGTTGGGAAGTAACCAACACTAACGGAGGCAATAGTTTTGAAGTGCAAGCCGATGCATCTTCAGGTCAATTTCAAGATGATGTTACCTGTTTTATTGATTTAGCACACTCTCCGGGATGGGGTTGGGTGGATGTCAACCCTGTTATTCGATTAAACTTTGGAAATACTAATTTTATTGGATTGAATGATCTGACCAACTCTAATACTCAACTTTCGATTACTCCAAATCCCAACAATGGTTTATTCACCATGGCAATTACTTCTAAAGAAACCATTATCTATACTTTAAATGTTAGAAATATGCTAGGGCAACAAGTTTACACAGATATCCTTTCAGTAAAGGGCTCTGTTACAAAACAAATGGATTTATCCCAATTTGAAAAGGGGATTTACTTGGTGAGCCTTGAAAATGGAACTGAGAAAATTTTAAAGAAAGTGGTAGTGCAATAATTGCAATTATGCTTTCATTCTGAAGTCCTGAAGTAAAACTTCAGGACTTTTTTATTTTATAAATTCTGCTGGGGGGCTAACTAGCTAAAAGAATATTCATTAACTTTAGATGAACTAATAAGCTTATACTATGTCTCGTAAAATTATTGTGCTTTCGATTATATCGCTTTGCTCTGTTCTAGGCTTTTCACAGAGCACAGTGAGGCAAAAAGTAAACATCCCCCAAGAACAAGTAGCACTTTCAAGTCACGCCATGAGCACAGACCCAGACTTTTTAAGACAGACAAAACGGACTTCTAAGGCGTTTGGAGATACCATCTACTATCAAGACTTTAACGGAGGATTACCTGCGGGATGGACAATTGTAGATAACACTTCCAACAATTTTATTTGGAAGTGGGACACTGTTTATCAGAACGGACAACTCTCTTCTCCTAACAACGTCCTTGTTTCAAGTACAGCTGCCAACGGCTTCATGTCATTACCCGCAGACTTTTACAACACTCCAATACCAAGTACAGGTCCGGTTGGAATGGATACCTATTTCGAATCAGGCGCTATTGATTTGACCAAAAACGGAATTTACCCTAACGGACTCCAAAGTGTTTGGGTCACGTATCAGCAATCGTTACGGTACTGCTGTTCAGGCTCGAACAAATTAGTACTTCAAGTAAGCACAGATAACTTCACTACATTCAGTGAATACGACGCCACTAATGGAATAGCATTAAGCTCAGCAATTGCATCACAAACCAACATTATCAAGATTACAGATGTTGCCGCAAGCGCAACGAGCATTAAGATAAGATTCTTATCTAAAGACAACTCTCACTACTATTGGATGATTGATGATTTTGCAATTATTGAAGGCCCTAGGAACGACTTAGAGTTAAGGTCTCCATACTTAGAGTTTAGCTCGAGCTATACCTACAATCCTTTTTACAGTCAAATACCATCCATTCTATTTCCACAACTCACATTGTCAGGTTTTGTATATAACAACGGGTCAAATGATTTGACAGGAGTTCGGATTGAAGGAGATATTTTTAACACTGTAGCACAGGGAGGAACGCCTTTAGGTCTTGTTTATTTCGCTACATCTAATCCATCATTTTTAGAAACAGGAATAACTAGAGACACAGCAGATTATGTAGTTACCAACCAGCCTTCTTTTCTTCCACCTATATGCGGTGATTATAGAGTTGATATGATTGCAACATCAGACAGTATTGACGAAAACTTAGGGAATGAGGTGTACTCTCATAACTTCACAGTTACAGACACTGTTTGGGCCAAAGATGATAACGGATATAGCGGTGGAATAGGGCCTGGGTCCTTTGCACGTGTAGGACAAACTGGTGGGACTGCTGTAGGCGATCGATTCGGAACAATGTATGTCGTAGAATCTAGAATTGGTAATGGAGGAAGTAGTCAAGTTCCTACATCTGTTACTTACGCAGTTTCTAAGAGCCCTTTCAATATTGGCGTTGAAATAGTTCCGAAAATATGGAAGTATGAAGAAGATTCTTTATTTGCGCCTGCTTCAGGGACAATAGCTGCAGCGTTTGCAGGTGGTGAAGTTGCTTCTTCCTTTATTCCTTACACCATTCAAGCTGGAGATACAAATACGCTATTAACCCTCCCATTGGATAATGGAAGCGCTGTGTTTAATGGATTAGATTCGGGTCAATATGTTGTAGGCTGGGAGGTAACCAACACCAACGGAGGAAATAGCTTTGAGGTTCAAGTAGATCCATCATCTGGTCAATTTCAAAAACTTATTACTTGCTTTGTTGATTTAGCACACCAACCTGGATGGGGTTGGGTAGATGCGAACCCTGTTATTAGATTAAATATGGCTAATCTGCCAATTACAGGCTGCGGTACTAGTTCATTAGAAAATGTACTTTCGCCCAAGGAGTTGAGCATCTCGATTCAACCTAATCCAAACAGTGGTTTATTTAATTTGACAATAAGCAACGAGATTAAAACAACTTGTAATTTAACCGTTAGAAATTTATTAGGGCAGAGCATTTACACCGAAACTATTTCTGTAAATGGAACCATTACCAAGCAAGTAGATTTAACAGAGTTCGAAAAGGGAGTTTATGTAATAAGTTTGGAGAACGGTGCGGAGAGAATTTTAAAGAAAGTGGTAGTGCAATAATTGCAATTTTGCCTTTCTTCTGAAGTCCTGAAGTTTTTTCTTTAGGACTTTTTTATTTTATAAATCCTATTGGGAACTAATTACCTAAAAGAATATTCGGGTCACGTTCATTTTATGGGGACTAAGCAAAAAGTTTCTCTAATCTAAAGAGGAAAAATTTAACATCAACAACTCCTCTTAAATTAGCTCTGAAGAGCTTTATTTTGGAATTGAATGATTCT
>Ga0307934_1001672_pt1 | contig 13068 bp, 12 predicted proteins | sample OrgLakmetageno90_FD_201838 | JGI IMG/M metagenome (GOLD analysis project Ga0307934, IMG submission 201838) | Saline water microbial communities from Organic Lake, Antarctica - #90 | ecosystem: Environmental > Aquatic > Non-marine Saline and Alkaline > Saline | place: Antarctica: Organic Lake... | reverse complement strand
AACGACTCCTTCATCACCATCCCTTGGCCCATCAGAGAAAACGAACAGATCACTCTGGAGCGCCAAGTCGTTTTCCTTCAGTGCATCTATCGTTGTCTTCAAATGGGCGAGCCTGGAATAGACCGTGAGGCCAATTGGTGCTAAGTTCTTCATAATAAAATATTAAATCGTCCTTAAAAATCAATTATTGAGCAACCGCCCCCTCTCAGGTCATTTAAACCAGATACTTCAGAACCTACTGGCATTTATCAACTTTGACTGAAGACGAGAAACAATTATTCTGGTGACTTATTAAATCCTTCAAATTCTGAAATTTCTGAAATTTCTGAAATTTCTGAAATTTCTTCTCCATACTTAGTGCTTATTCTCTTTTCCAATCCCGAAACTCATTCAGCGCAGCATTTTTGATGAATAGAGTCAATGCAGGAATCAAATCGATATTGCGAGACTTTTAATTAGGACTCGATCAAAACTGACCATAAATCAAATTACTCATGGCCCCTTATGGATCTAATTTGATACAAGAATTTTTATGTCAAGATATTTTAAACTTACTAAAAAATATATCTTTAACTAATTTAAAGGACCTTAACCTGAAAAAATATGAAGCTGTTACGTAGGCTAAAATCGAGAAAAGCATCAAAAATAATAAATAGAAAATTCCGGAGAAATTAACGATATATTGCCCAACATAAACCAAGAGGCCAACAAAAAACGATAGCAAGAACGCCGGCAAAACGTCTGAAATCTGTTCCAAGATTTTATAATCTATAAGTCGAGAAGAAAAAAATGCATTAGGGATATAATTAATCACTGAAGCTACTATCTGGCCAAACAAAATTATTTCTATAGTGAACTGCAATGTAAAACAGAGAATCAGAATAGAAACCACCTTTTTATATATACCGACGTAAAATACTAAATCAGCACGGCCTTTAACCTTCATTATATTTAAATTGAGCGCATTTAAAGGGTTCATCATTGATGCTAAACACATTAATTGCAAAAATATAGATGCCCCGAGCCACTTTTCTGGCAAAAGAACGTCAAAAATCAACGGAGCCAACGCGGAAACAAAAACCATAATCGGAAAAACCAGAAAGGTGGTGCATAATATCACACTTCTAAAACCTTCCTTTAGCCTAATATCGTCGCCCTGCAACTTTGAAAAAGCTGGATACGTTATTTTCATTACAGTCTGAACAGTAAGCTGGAGTATAATTTCTTTAATTTTGTTGGCGAAGAAATAAAGGCCGGCTGGGCCTGCCAAGAAGTACTTTGGGAGCACGATCAAATACATGTTTCTAAAGGGAATTGCAATCAAAGAATCGGATAGAATGTAACTTGAAAATCCCCAATATTCTCTAAGTACACCAATACTGAATCTTGCTTGTGGTCGCCATTGCATAAAAACAAGGTAGAACGCAGCAATTAACGCATTATTGAGTACAATCTGAAAAATGAGGGCCCAAACTCCAACGCCATTGTAGGCAAGAAAAATTGCTAAAGCACTGGATAAAACGGTTGCAGGAAGAACAATCTTTAACTGCTTTCTAAACTCCAGCTCACGTACTAAAATTGCTTTCGGAACTAGATAAAGTGCTTGAAAAAAAACTGAGATTGAAACTACTCTAATTAAAGACGTTAACCGCTCTTCTTCATAAAAACTTGCGACATGAACTGCGAAAAAATATACCAAAATATAGATTATTACTGCTATTACGATATTTAAAACAAAAACCGTATCAAGTTCAATTTCTTCGACATTTTTTTTCCTTATCAATGCCTGAGTTAACCCTCCGTCGACAAGGGCCAAACTTAAACTGATAAAAACCGCCAACATTGAAACTAGAGCATAGTCCTCTGGAACGAGAAACCAAGCCAGAGCTATTGTCGTTAGAGTTACGACTCCCTTTGATAGAAACTGTTCAAGGAAATTCCACATGAATCCCGCTGTGGCTCTCTCTTTTACAGACGCCATTTAGGTTCTATTCTCCCAAGGAAAGCTAGTACCTGACGACTCTACGCCGACAAATTTAAGAAACTTTTGGTAGGCTCCTTGTTCCGAGAGATTTATAACCAAAAGATCATCAGGACGATTTTTGAAATAATCCACGACATACCTGTTATGATAATCGTAATGAGAACACATAATTTCTTTATTGTAAGGATCTCTTTCATCCGTTCCATGGACTTTCATAACATTTATTTTTAGTCCGGAACCTGGATATTTTTCCTTTGCCAATTCTTTGCAATCTGGCAAAGCTCCGCCATTCCCATAGATCTTTTTGTGGAATTCTGTAAGAGATTGATACCACTGGTCGGGACCATCTCTTACAGTTAATATAAACTTACTATTCGGGAAGGCCTTATCAACGTGCTCAATTGTGCTGTAGATTGAGAAAGGGATATCCTGAAATACTTCCGCTGTCTTGCAATAATCTATTAATTTACTATAACGTCCTGAAAAAACATCTTTTCCAGCAATAATTTCAGCTTCAATTTGATCTCCAACAACGAAACCCAGCTCTTCAAACGCCTTTTTCATTGAAGTAGTTCCGGTTTTATTTCGCCCGACACAGAAATATTTGGTCTTTCCTCTAACTCTGTCAGCATTTAATTGAGACCTGATATTTCTTCTTATTCGGTGCAGTACGAACAAGATTCTCATAAAAAATGCTCTTTTATTCATTACCAATGCATCTCTGATAGAAATTCTTTTTCGCGTCCATGTTGGCCTTGACACCCTCTGAACGATTTAACTCCACATCCGAAATTTCTTGTTGATTCAGCGTCTCGAGCCAATCTTCTGTCACGGCGGTCAAATCGTATTCAGAAAACTCAGGGACATACCCCAAGTGCTTCATCTCAAAGAAGCAAATTTTTTCGATAGCTTTTATTTCATCTGGCAAAAGATCTTTGAGGTACTTCCGGCTATTATTGACGATTACACCTTGCGACAAATTATTCCAGGCTTTCTGCATTCCTGCGTTCTTTTGGGTAATCTCGTCTTTATAGAAATCAAATATTCCCTCGTCAAACGGTATGCCCAAAAAATCCAGTATTTTCTTGACTTCGTGCTCATTGTTGGCCGTCAGGTCTTCGTACTTTACGAAATGCGCTTTCCCTTCCCCCTTCAGCAAGTGATAATTCTTTAGACTCTGCTGCTGATCCTGTTTCCACTGGCGAGCGGCCCTTACAACACCACCGGGGTGATCCGAGTTTTTTTTCCATGAGAGAGCCATATCCCTTGGATCGCGGGTTTGATATACAAACTTTGACTCGGGGAAATAAGTTAATAGAAATGGAAGAAATTCATAAACATGATTCTCCTTTATAAAAACATGCTGCTTTCCACTTGCACGTGCTTCTTCAAGAAAAATATTCTGGATCAGAGATTTTATATCCCCGGCCACCGTAAGATTTTTCAATTCCTCATATGAAAAACTCTTCTTCCAGATGGAAAAGTCGACTGAAATTAGGCGATGAATATTCTCTAACAGTTCTTCCCAGTTTTTTTCTTCTGAAAGATCACCGTACCTGAAAAGATTCCGCGCAACAGGGTTGATAATATGCTTAGTCGAAGGGCCGCAAATGTTTTTATGGCCGTTAAGCAGTTTCGAGATGAAGTTGCTGCCGGAGCGCTCTGAACACATCAAGAAAAACAAAGACATAAAATTTCCTCTGGATTTACACTAACAATTTACTTGAAATCTTTCGTATGCTGAGAACGCCTCCTCAAGGCTATATTCCTCCAACCTCCAGGCATTGGTATTCGAAAAGCGCCTCTCACCCCGATAATCCGGCACAGCCGACTCACTCAAATCACCCTGCTCAACCAAGCGGCGGGTGATTTCATAGAAGTAGTGCTCGGGGCGCTGGCAGAAGTCCTCATACTGGACAACCAGTTTTTGGCTTTCATGCAGGTCCGAAATGCCCTGCTCCACAGAACGGTTGATGGCTGCAATCTGCCCTGCAACTGACTCAAGCGGGTCAAGATTTTTCAGTTCCGGGAATTCCCTGATTTTGAAGGAGTACCAGGTATTGATATCGCCATACTGCCGCTTGCGAGCTTCCAGGGCGGACTGGATGTTGAAGATTGGATCCCGGCGAATCCAAATGAACAGGGGCTTTTCAAACTGCTCAGCCAGCTCCGGGATGTTCTGGTTCATGATCATGGCTTTCATGGCGAACGGTTTTTCGAAGATATTCGCCAGGGCGTTCAGTTCGTCCCGGAATCCGGGCAGGTTAGCCTTTTGCTGCAGTTCGTCAGGAGGCATGTAATCCAACTCGTCAAAGGACAGGAAACGCCGCCAGAAGTACCAGAATTCGTTCGGAGCCAACGCGCCTTTGGTTTTCCCATTGTCGGAGCTGAAGTTAATCTCCGAATTGAAATCCAGGATTTCATTCCGGAAGTTGTACTGAGGGTCGGTAAGCAGTTGCTGGATTTTAGCACCAACCAACGGAGCGCCGAAGAAGCGCGATAGCAAATTGGTTGGGTAGGCTACCAAGCCGCTGCTTGCGAGCCATTGCATAAACAGCGTGCTGCCTGATCGGTGTGGCCCCATCAGAAAGATTTTAGAAAACTGCTCGACCGAGTCCTCAAGGTAGTTTTCGTTCGCACTTGCCAGATTGCTATTAAGGTCTTTTAGCAACGCTTCAAGCGCTGAAACACGTGCGTACTTTTCTGTCCGGTTTTCAGGAGCGGCCATGCATTTAAACCTTTTACTTGATTGCCAACAGATGGACAAGCCTATCCATGTCATGTTCGGTGTACCGCTGATCACACGGCAGGAAAAGGCCATTAGTCACCAAATCCCACTCAAAGCTACCCTCTTTCACCCGCGTCAGCACTTCAGGCCAGTAGCTAGGAATAAACACCCTGTTTTCGATCAGCTCTGACCTGCTGACTGGCTTTACTTTCGGGAGAAACGGATAACACAGCGGCGCGATACTTTCGCCAAGGTTCAGGCGCAACTGGTTGAACTCGCCCAAGCATTCGTGAAGATAGAGTGCATTACGAATTCGTGCATTTTTGGCAGCTTTGTAATCCACAGAGTACAACAGGCGTTCGGTTAATCTGGACATGCCAAGCACTGGCAACCCTGCTATTGCCTGTTCGGCTTCCAGGTACTCCTGGTAAGCCTTCTCAGGGCTGTTGGTGATCCTGCTGATCAAGTGAGCCATGCGGCTTTCTGACGTGTTGTCTCGATCTTTGGGCTGATTAATTCGGGAGTCATCTGAGTAGAGCAACCCGCCATCTGGAAAGCCGAAGAATTTCCGGGGAGAGTACATTGTTGCCAAGGCCTCACACGGGTCACAAAACAACGCCTGAGAATTATCTATTACAACCTTACCGGCACCGTAGTGCGAGATTACGTTTTCAGCTTGCTCTGCGCATACACCGAAGTAATTCACATACAGCAACAGTGAGTTTTCACTTAAATTCAATTCGCCCTTGATGGTGAAATCTTCGGCAAGGTCGTAAAACTTCAGCTGAACTTGGCGGCCATTGAGCGCGTTGATCATCGAGTCGCACAGGTAACTCGGTACCCAGACCTCTTTTGTGGCGAGCTGATCTACTAAACCAGCAAAAGCCGCTCGTGCTGAGTTGAATTTCAAGGCATTCGCTAGCCAGCTTTTATAGTCGCGCACTGGCAACTCTAGCTCAATATAGCCTCCCAGTGCGTCAGTCGACGATGACACGAATATCACGCTCCATATTGTCGATCATATCCAGCATCTCTTCCTGGTTTGGATACTTCAGGATCATAGTTCCGAGGGTATCGTGGGAGCCGCTGAACACGTTTACTTTTGCTCTTGGCTGTACCTGAACATCTTGCTCAACAATATATGCTTTGGCACGGTCAGATAGTCGCAATTCCTTGAACGCACCATCGTCAATAGCGTGAACCATATAGCTAGACCAAAAGCCATTGGTTGTTTTCATCGTGAGATCTTCGCAGGGTATGCCAAGTGCAGCATCAACTGTGTACTTGATAAGATCCACACCGGTGGCATAACGGATCACTTCGGGTATCAAACAGCCACCATTCCTAGGGCCTAGTTCCAGGAAATAAAACCTACCATCCTCTGAAAATACAAAATCAAAGTTCAGCGCCCCAGTTTTCATGCCCATCAATGTGAGGAGCCGCTGAGTCTCCTTATGGGCTTCGTTCAGCAGTTCTTCACTGTGAGAGGTCGGGAATGTCTGCCCTATCGGAACCAGACCATTGCAGAGTTCGTCGAAGTGTTCGTCTGCCCAGCAGCGAAATGCGAGTTCGCCATCCAGAACAAAGCCATCACCAGCTACCTGATATCCCTGCCGAACGATTTTCTCCTCAACAACGACCTTTTTCTCTCGGGAAAACTGTAGCGCGTACTCAAAAGCGGTAGAAAAATCCTCTGCATTTTGCAAGTGTGTCACGCCTTTACTCCCGGAAGAATCTACCGGCTTAACGAATGCGGGCACACTAATTTCATCAAGCCAAGCTTTGGCTTCTGCTTCTTGGTAAAAAGCTTTGGAGCGCGGCACGTTGAAGTTGTGTTTAGCCAGAAACTCCCTGAATAAGTCTTTCCTTGCGAGGATTTCTACAGACTCGTAAGGGTTTCCGGGCAGCTCCATTTTCTCAGCAACATACGCAGCCGTTGGCGCGGCAGGGTCGGATGCATAGGCGACAATGCCATCAATGTTTTCTGCTTGCGCTACTTCAAGTACCGATTCTTTGTCCGTTGTGGAAACGTTATAGTACTTGTGGGCAAGTTTGTGGCCCGGGTTGTCTGGCAGATAATCCAGGGTGATAACATGATGGCCTTGTTCCAGTGCGTATTTAATGGGTGGTATTTGCGTCGGCGCACCGCCCAGGAAGAGAACTTTTTTCATCAGTTAATCACCTCTTTTACAATGCCTGTGATTTTTTCCAGAATTTCAACGGGAAGGCCGGAGTATATGGGCAAGCACAATATCCGGCTGGCTATGTCCTTTGAAACGAGTTGATCTGCTTGAGCATCAAGGCACTCCACCGAATCCAGTGACGGGTAAAAATATCTCCTTGCCAGCACACCATCTTCTTTGAGGGCCGCAACCACTCGCACGGCTTGTTCTTCGCTGTCAAAAACCACCGGAAAATAAGCGTAGTTATAGCCAAGCTCTTGATGTTTTACCTGGAGCTGCAGGGTTCTGCCCAGCGTTGCCTCGTACCGCTGCCAAATCTCTGCTCGTGCTTTCAGGTTTTCTTCCATTTCATCCAGCACACAAAGCCCCATTGCCGCCTGAAGCTCATTCATCTTGGCGTTGATGCCCAGTTCTTCGATGGTCTCCGGCCCGGTGATGCCGAAGTTAATCAGTTTCTTGGCACGCTCAAGATCTTCCTTACGCTTGAATACAATGGCACCGCCCTCGCTTGTGTGGAACAGCTTGGTGGCGTGGAAGCTCAGCGTAGCAGCGTCGCCATGCTTTAACAGGCTCTCGCCTTTGTACTTCACGCCAAACGCGTGAGCGGCGTCGTAAATTACTTTCAGTTTGTGCTTTTGTGCAATAGCATCAATGGTTTCCACATCACAGGCGTTGCCGAATACGTGTACCGGTACGATGGCGCGGGTATTGGCAGTGATGACTGCTTCGATATTGTTTGGAGCCAGACACCAAGTTTCCGGGTCTATGTCTGCGAATACTGGCGCTATCCCGTCCCACTTCAGGGAGCTTGCGGTAGCTATGAAGGTAAAGGGTGTGGTGATGGCCTCTACCGGCTTACCGTTTACGGATTCGTTGATGCCCAGTGCGTGGTAGGCAATTTGCAGCGCCAGTGTGCCGTTGGAGACCAGCAGCAGGTTTTCTACGCCCAAGTAGTTTTCCAGGCGCTGGGTGAGTTCTTGCACCAGTTGGCCGTTGTTGGTGAGCCACTGGCGCTCGTAGATGCCGTCTATGTAGCTTTTGAGCTTTTCCCGGTTGGGAAGGTAGGGCTTGGTGACGGGGATCATTTAGTACCTTCCACAACGGCGAGTAAGTGACACAAGTTCTGCATTGTTTAAGCTGCTCTGTTTGCTGGCGCTTTGGTATCCAAGGCTTTCAATCAGGCACCGATAGACTCCGGAGTGCGAGACGATCAGGAGGTGTTCGTGGGTTTTCAATACATTTTGTAATGGCGCAAGCCGCTTGGCAAGGCTTTTCTGAGATTCCACGTAAGCTGAGGTGTTCATGGCAACACGATTAGCACTGGTTTTTTTCATGCCCTCGTAAGGGCCGAAGTCGCGTTCGGTTAGCCACTCCGCAATGTGTACAGCCGGTGCCCCAGGGTGCTGTTGTGCAATCAACTCGGCGGTTTGTCTCGCTCTGAGCAACGGGCTGGTCAGGATCAGCCCCAAGGGTATTCGGGCGATGGCCTCTGCGGCGGCTTTTGCCTGATCAATACCTGTTTGATTCAGTGGGTGGTCTTTACGGCCCATCCACAGGTTGTTTCGGTTGTCGTCGGTTTCGCCGTGGCGGATAAAGTAGAGCAAGGAGTGTTGTTTCTAGTTAAAACAGCAGTGCTTGATGAATTTGGTGTTCTACTGGGTATTTTTTTATCAGCCACTCAGTTAAAACGTTTGAAAGCTCAACACCTTTCTCCCGTAGATCACGGTACGGCGGGCAGTTTTCTCTTTCCTCTTTCTGGAGCTGTTCGAGGGTTTGGCGAACTTCGGGGTTGGAAATCTGTGCCAGGAAGTGTTCGTACAGCTCCAGCACTTGCCCGGTTTGCTTTAAATCTGGTGCAGCTGTGTAAATTCGTTCCAGCCCTTGGTGATCAAACCAGTCACTGATTTTCTCAAGTGTTTGTTGTTGTGGGAAGTCTGCAGTCTCTGCTACGGCAACGATGCCACTGAAATATAAAACCTTGCGAGAGAACCGGAGTTTTACCTGGCGTAATCCCCACTCTTTATTCTGATCACTGACTTTGTGTTCGAAGTCTGTGGCGATGGTGCGGTAATACCGGATGATGTCGTTTAGCAGGAACCGAGCGAGCTTGCCGTCTGAGCCATTAGGTTTTATATACCGGCCCAACAGATCCTGGCGGTAACTACGGAAACGTTCTTTACCGTACAACCATGTGCCTTCGAGCAGGAATAGCAACCGCCGGGTGATATCGGCGTTGGTATCGTCTTTCCCACCGATGTTACTCAGGGTGTCTGCGAACCGAATGCAAACGTCTGCGCCAAAGGTGCCGGTACTGCCGGCTTCATTCGGTACAAGACTATCGAGACTTCTCTTTATGTTGCTCAATTCATCGCTAATGACATCTCCAGCATCCCGGTCTGAATTGAAAAGGATGTATAAATCCAGATCGGAGGATTCAGACGCTTCGCCCCGGCCATAGGAGCCCACGGTTACTACGGTGATTTGGTCTTTATGAGGACTGTTTTGCAGTTCTGAATCCAAAGCGCTTCGGATTTGGTGCAATTTGTCATCGGTGAATCGCTTTGCGTTACCTAATGCCGGGAAATTCGCTAATACGTGTTTATACACTGATTGCATCCATGCTTGTTATTTGACGATTGCAAACTGCAGCTGCCGGCTACTCAAAGAAAAGTCAGGCAGCAATGTGGTTGCCACATTTTTTGTGTATTGGTAGCGAGTGAAACCTCTTTCGGTTTCCTCAAGATAGTAACAGCGGCTGGTGTAGGTAACCTGCTCGCCGGACATCCACTTGATGTTCAGCCTCTGGCTTTTAATGCTCTGCAAACCTCGAAACAAGGTGGCGTAGCGTTTTTTCCACTGTCTTTCGGATGCGAAGATGTCTTGCTCTGACAGCCCGTAGTTTTCGTGCTGAAAGTAAAGCTGTGAGAGTTTGTCGGCTACCAATCCGCGGTTGCTGGTGATCAGGCCGTTATACACTTGGTGCTTCATTTTCCAGAACTGGTCAAGCTTGGGCCAGGGGTTGTTTACTTCTGGCAGAAGCGAGGCCGCCGCTATTTCAATTCGTTTACGGCTGAGGCTGGGTTCGCTCGCAGGATTAAAGAGCTGGTGGCTGCGCGTTATGCCTTCAATGGTGTCGATGTTTATAGGGCTGCTGAATAAGTCTCCGCCATCGATATCCAGGGCATTCTGGCCTATCAGGCTGATCAAAAATGGGAGGTCGGTGTTTTCGCTCAGCCATTTGTTAAGCACTTTGCCCAGCTCGTGCTGCCCTTTCAGAATTTTTTCGCCGGCATGGTGGTGACCGTAGCCTATGTGCTTTTTAATGAAGGGCTCTGCGCTGTGGGATAACGGCGGGTGTCCGATGTCGTGCAACAGCCCGGCTACGATCAGGTGTTTTTTCAGTTCCGGCGTGTATTGGCGGCGAGTCGCAACGAAATTGGCGAGCGCGGCTACGTTCAGGGAGTGCTCAGCGCGGCTGCCGGTGTGCATTTGTTTGCTTCCTACAGCGTAATCCAGCGCACCCAGAAACGATACGCCTTTCAGCCGCTGAAAGGCTTGGCTCTTGAGTATTGTTTGGTAGAGGCTGTCTTGTTCGATATCCGCACGCCAATAGCCCAGTGTTTGTTCTGGGGCTTCTTCAGCTTTGGTTATCGTGGTTTGGAGCAAGCTGCGCTGTTGCATGATCTTTGCCGTGCCCTGCTATTCGTTTGCCAGGTCGCTGAGGTAGTTTCCGTAGCCGTTTTTTCTCAGCTCTTTCGCCTGGGCCAGAAGCTGGTCTCTCGTTAACCATTGTTGATTGTAAGCGATTTCTTCCAGACAAGCGATTTTGTAGCCCTGGCGCTTTTCGATGGTTTCTACAAACTGCGCGGCTTCCAGCAGGCTTTCGTGGGTGCCTGTGTCCAGCCAGGCGAAGCCCCGGCCCAGGAGCTCTACGTTCAGGTTGCCTTGTTCCAGATAGGCGCGGTTTACGCAGGTGATTTCCAGTTCGCCCCGGTGGCTGGGCTGTACCTGTTTGGCGATGTCTACCACGCTGTTGTCGTAGAAGTAGAGGCCGGTTACCGCGTAGTGGGATTTTGGGTGTTCGGGCTTTTCTTCGATGGAGATGGCGCGTTTGTTGTCATCAAACTCGACCACGCCGAAGCGTTCTGGGTCTTTTACCTGGTAGCCAAATACGGTGGCGCCTTCTGTGCGGGCAGCAGCTTGTTTAAGCTTGGGGGTAAAGCCCTGGCCGTAGAAGATGTTGTCGCCCAGCACCAGGCACACGCTGTCGTTGCCGATGAAGTCTTCGCCGATGATGAAGGCTTGTGCCAGGCCATCGGGGGTCGGCTGGATTTCATAGCTCAGATTTACACCAAACTGTTCGCCGTTGCCCAGTGCGCGCTGGAAACCGGCCTGATCTTCCGGGGTAGTAATGATGAGGATGTCCCGGATGCCCGCCAGCATGAGCACGGAGAGCGGGTAGTAGATCATGGGTTTGTCGTACACCGGCAGGAGTTGTTTGGAGGTGCCGAGTGTTATGGGGTACAGGCGGGTGCCGGAGCCGCCTGCGAGGATTATTCCTTTCACTTAAAACTCCTTAAAGACTAAAGACTTTTTTGCCACTAAATCCACGAAAGAACACTAAATAACGATTAGAGATAAAAGATTTTTTCGTGTTTTTTCGTGGGTTTCGTGGCAAATCAATTCTTTGTTCCCAAGCGTTCCCGCTGGTAGCTGCCATCCTGAACCCGCAGGCACCAGTCGAGGTTGTCGAGGTACCACTGGACGGTTTTGCGGATGCCGGTTTCGAAGGTTTCTTCTGGTGCCCAGCCGAGCTTTTGCTGGATTTTGCTGGCGTCTATCGCGTAGCGCCTGTCGTGGCCGGGGCGATCTTTTACGGTCGTGATGAGGTCTCGGTAGGTCTGCTCCTGTGGGCGCAACTCTTGGAGGATGTCGCACAGGATGTGGACCACTTCGATGTTCTGTTTTTCGTTATGGCCGCCGATGTTGTAGGTTTCGCCTACTTGGCCTTCTGTGACCACTTTGTATAGTGCGCGGGCGTGGTCTCCTACGTACAGCCAGTCGCGGATTTGGTCGCCTTTACCGTAAATAGGTAGCGGCTTGCCTTCCAGCGCATTAAGAATCACCAGCGGGATCAACTTTTCCGGGAAGTGGTAGGGGCCGTAGTTGTTTGAGCAGTTGGTGATTAGTGTTGGCAGGCCGTAGGTGCGGAGCCAGGCGCGGACTAGGTGGTCTGAGCTGGCTTTGCTGGCTGAATACGGGCTGCTTGGGGCGTAGGGGGTTTGTTCGGTGAACAGGTGTTCTTTCGCATTATCTATTTCAGTTGGATGCGGGAGGTCGCCGTACACTTCGTCTGTACTAATGTGGTGAAAGCGGAAGCTGGCTTTCTTTTCGCCTTTCTGAACCTGCCAGAATTGACGGGTGGCTTCCAACAGAGTGTAGGTGCCTACGATGTTGGTTTCGATGAACTCGGTTGGACCGTCTATGGAGCGATCTACGTGGCTTTCTGCAGCCAGGTGCATGATGGCATCGGGCTGGTGCTGGGCCAGTACGCGGTCGACTTCAGTGCGATTGCAGATGTCGACCTGTTCAAAAGCGTAGCGTTCGCTCTCACTCACTTCGGCCAGGCTTTCGAGGTTGCCAGCGTAGGTGAGTTTATCGAGGTTAACCACTTCATCCTGGGTGTTTTGGATGATGTGGCGGATAACAGCAGAGCCTATGAAGCCGGCGCCGCCGGTAACTAACAGTTTCATTTAAGTGCCTGACGAACTTGAATTGGAGTTAGGCGCGACGGTTCGAAAGTCGCTTAATTTTTGAATTTGGAAAATGGGTTTCTTAAGCTGGAAACGCTTCACGAGTCAAAATTGGCCAGACTCCGTGGAAAACGCTTTAGCGATGCTGGAAACGCGCTAATTTGGTTTCCAAAGCTGGAAAAAGCATTCCACCGGAAATGTCTTAGAAGTCTTGGAAATCCTCTTTTCGAAGCTGGAAATTCGGAAATTTAACCCATTGATTATTAAGAAATCTTAAAGACTGATAAGGGCCACTTATCAGCTTTCTATAATTTCAGACTCTTTGCCGCTCTTTATAAAAGCTCGTATGAATACGATAAATACGCCAAGCATTCCGCCTAGCATCGTAGCTACAATGCAAATCAATGCGCGCTTGGGCCC
>Ga0307934_1001671_pt1 | contig 13076 bp, 15 predicted proteins | sample OrgLakmetageno90_FD_201838 | JGI IMG/M metagenome (GOLD analysis project Ga0307934, IMG submission 201838) | Saline water microbial communities from Organic Lake, Antarctica - #90 | ecosystem: Environmental > Aquatic > Non-marine Saline and Alkaline > Saline | place: Antarctica: Organic Lake... | reverse complement strand
TGATCCTCAACGCCCTGGAAGGCAAGCCACTCCCGGTGTACGGTAAAGGCGACCAGATCCGCGACTGGCTCTACGTAGAAGACCACGCCCGAGCCCTCTACAAAGTGGTCACAGAAGGCAAAGTAGGCGAAACCTACAACATCGGCGGCCACAACGAAAAACAGAACATCGAAGTGGTCCATACTCTGTGCGACATCCTTCAGGAACTCCGTCCACAGGAAAAAAGCTACCGGGACTTGATCGCCACCGTAAAAGACCGCCCCGGCCACGACATGCGCTATGCCATCGACGCCAGCAAAATCGAAAAAGAGCTCGATTGGACACCCGAAGAAACCTTCGAAACCGGCATCCGAAAAACCGTACAGTGGTATCTCGATAACCTTGACTGGTGCCAACGAGTACAAGACGGCAGCTATCAAAGAGAGCGCTTGGGGGAAGGTGTATGAAAATCCTGCTCCTGGGAAAAACCGGCCAAGTCGGCTTTGAACTCCACCGAACCCTCTCCCCTCTAGGCCCAATAACCGCCCCGGGCAGAGAAGAGTTGAATCTAAGCGATCAGGAAGCCGTAGCCGATTACCTTGAACAAGTTAAGCCAGAGTTGATCGTAAACGCCGCCGCCTACACAGCCGTAGACGCTGCGGAAGAAGACCAACAAGCAGCCAAGCGCCTGAATGCTGGCTTACCCAGCCAGTTGGCAGAATACGCAAAAGCCAATAGCGCCCGCCTTGTCCATTACAGTAGCGATTATGTTTACCCCGGAAATGGCATAGAGCCCTGGCAAGAAACCAGCTCCACAGGCCCATTAAGCGTATACGGTCAAACCAAACTCGAAGGCGACGAAGCCATCCAGAATAGCGGTGCGGACTACCTCATTTTTCGCACCAGCTGGGTCTACAGCGCCCGCGGCAACAACTTTATGAAAACCATGCTGCGCTTGGCCAAAAGCAAACCTGAACTGAATATAGTGGCCGACCAGATCGGTGCGCCCACACCCGCAAGGCTAATCGCTCAAGTAACCACGCTTGCTATACACAGCCAACTAGAAAATGGCCTTTACCACTTGGCTCCCAAAGGTGACACCAGCTGGCATGGCTTCGCACAGGAAATATTTCGCCAGGCCCAAAAAGCTGGTGAGGGGCTAACCATGGGGCCAGAAAACGCCCATGCCATTCCAACCAGTGATTACCCAACGCCGGCAACACGCCCACTGAATTCGCGGATGGCCCTGAGCAAACTGGAAAACGCTCTGAGCATCCAGCTCCCAGACTGGCAAAGCCAGCTGACGCTAACGTTGAACGAATATCTGGAGAAGTAAATGAAAGGGATTATCCTGGCCGGTGGCTCCGGCACCCGCCTCTACCCCATCACCCGAGGCATCTCCAAACAACTCCTCCCGGTGTACGACAAGCCCATGATCTACTATCCGCTGTCAGTCCTCATGTTGGCAGGTATCCGGGACATCCTCGTAATCACCACCCCGGAAGACCAACAAGGCTTTCAGCGCCTGCTGGGTGACGGCAAGCAATGGGGTATCAACCTAAGCTACGCCCAGCAGCCCAGCCCGGATGGCCTGGCCCAGGCCTTCATCATCGGCGAAGAGTTCATCGGCAGCGACAGCGTATGTCTGGTACTGGGTGACAACATTTACTATGGCCAGGGCCTGAGTAAGATGCTGCAAACCGCCGCAAAAAGAGGCTCAGGTGCCACGGTATTCGGCTACCAGGTAACCGACCCGGAACGCTTCGGTGTGGTGGAGTTTGACGACAACCATCGCGCCGTCTCCATAGAAGAAAAACCCGCCAAGCCAAAATCCGACTACGCCGTAACCGGCCTCTACTTCTATGACAACGACGTAGTTGAAATCGCCAAGCAGGTAAAACCCTCAGAGCGGGGCGAGCTGGAAATCACCAGCGTTAACCAGGCCTACCTGGAGCGGGGCGACCTGAACGTAGAACTGCTGGGCCGCGGCTTTGCCTGGCTGGACACCGGCACCTTCGACTCCCTGCATGAAGCCAGCGGCTTTATCGAAACCCTGGAAAAACGCCAAGGCTTGAAAATCGCCTGCCTGGAAGAGATCGCCTACCGCATGAACTTTATCGGTGAAGAACAACTGCTGGCAGAAGCCGAAAACCTCAAAAAGAACAGCTACGGCGCCTACCTGAAAAAACTCGTCACCAAAGCCCGATAAACAAAAGCAGACGCCATGAAAATTACTGAAACCAAAATCCCAGACGTAAAACTCATCGAGCCCAAAGTCTTCGGCGACGAACGCGGCTTCTTCATGGAAACCTGGAACGAAAAGGCCTTCCGCGAAGCCGGAATAGATGCCATCTTTGTGCAGGACAACCACAGCCGCTCCGTCAAAAATACCCTGCGTGGCCTGCACTACCAGATCAAACAGCCCCAGGGCAAACTGGTGCGAGTTACCCGAGGTGAAGTGTTCGACGTGGCCGTAGACCTGCGCACCAACTCACCCACCTTTGGCCAGTGGGTAGGGGAAGTCCTCTCGGAAGAAAACAACCGCATTTTGTGGGTGCCACCGGGATTTGCCCATGGTTTTCTGGTAACCAGTGATACAGCGGATTTTCAGTACAAATGCACGGATATCTATGCTCCAGAGCACGAGCGCTCCATCCGTTGGAACGACCCAACACTAAAAGTAAACTGGGGAATAGCCAACCCGGAAGACCTGCTGCTATCCGGCAAAGACAAAGACGCCCAAAGCCTGGAACAGGCCATGGCTGAACTTAAGGAGCATTATTAAATGATCCCCGTCACCAAGCCCTACCTCCCCAACCGAGAGAAGCTGAATAAATACATAGACGGCATCTACGAACGCCAGTGGCTCACCAACAACGGCCAACTGGTGCAAGAGCTCACCCAGCGCCTGGAAAACTACCTGGGCGTAGAAAACCTGCTGCTCGTCTCCAACGGCACCCTGGCCCTGCAAATCGCCTACCGCGCCTTGGGCATTAGCGAGCCGGTAAACGGCAAACCGGCGCAAGCCATCACCACCCCGTTTACCTTCATCGCCACCGCCAGCTCCCTCAAATGGGACGGCGTGCAGCCGGTATTCGCAGACATAGACCCACAAACCTGGTGCCTGGCTCCGGAGAACATCGAGGCGGAAATCACACCGCAAACCCGCGCCATTGTACCCGTACACGTATTCGGCAACGCCTGTAACGTAGAAGCCATCGGCGCCATCGCCCAGCAGCACAACCTGAAGGTGATCTACGATGCCTCCCACGCCTTTGGCGTGACCTACCAAGGCGAAAGCCTGCTCAAACACGGCGACGCCGCCACCCTCAGCTTCCACGCCACCAAACTGTTCCACACAGGCGAGGGCGGGGCGATCGTCTTCAAGCGCAAGGAGGACCTGGAGCGGGCGAAGAAAATGATCAACTTCGGCATCACCGGCCCGGAGAGCATCGACGAACTGGGCATCAACGCCAAGATGAACGAATTGCAGGCGGCCATGGGCCTGTGCGTGCTGGACGAGATGGAGAACAACCTGCAAGCCCGGGAGCAGGTTTGGTGCCGGTACGAGCAAGCACTGCCGGAGAACCTGCAACTGCAGGCCAAACACGAAATCCTTGGCTATAACTACGCCTACTTCCCCGTGGTGTTTGAAAGCGAAGAACAAGCCGTACGCGTAGCTGCCACCCTCAAGGAGAATGGTGTGCTGGTCCGGCGGTATTTTTATCCGTCGCTGGAAAGCGTGGCGTGCCTGGACGCGAAGGCGGAGCAGCCGGTGTCGAAGGATATTGCGAGTCGGATATTGTGTTTGCCGATTTATGCGACGCTTAACGCTGGCGATGTCGACTTAATCTCCGAGAAAGTAAAGGAGAACTGTTGACCAATGGCCCATTTTTCAGGCGCTTTTTTGCTACGCACAATCAACACTGAAGATGTTGTTGGTTGTCTGGGTAAACAGGGAGCGCGACCAGAGGTCGTGGCGGGCCCCGCGCACTTAACGTTGCAGGGCGTTTGTGATTCGCGCCACGGAGGCAAAGGCCAGCTCGTTTTTTCCACCGTTAAGCAATACTCAACCGAGTTGGGGTTGTCTGACTCCCTGGTTTTAATCGACGAGTTGCCCGAAGAAAGCGAAATGGGGACTAATCAGTTCCTCAAAGTTACGGATCCCAGAGCTGCATTCATTGACTTGCTCCAATGGTTGATTAGGCATGTAGGTCTGGATGCCCACAAATCCGGGTTCAGCAAAATCGCAACCGTATCAAAACAAGCCAATATCAGCCCACACGCTGTTGTTGAACCTGGCGTTGAAATTGGTGAAGGAACAACAGTCGGTGCAGGAGCTGTTATAAAAAGTGGTACCCGAATAGGTAACAACACGGTTATTCGTGAGAATGTCGTAATCGGTTGCGATGGTGTTACCGTCTACCGGGCCAAAGATGGCCGCTTGTTGAAGTTTCCTCACGTCGCTGGCGTTTTAATTGGCAGTAACACAGAAGTAGGTGCCAACGCGGTGATTGCCGGCGGTATTCTTGCTCCCACTACCATTGACGATGACGTGGTTATTGGAAATCTCTGTAACGTCGGCCACGGCGCAGTGATTGGGCAAGGGGTTTGGCTGTCCGTCGGTTCTCTCCTTGGGGGGCATACAACGGTTCATGGTGGGGCGACCATAGCCATGGGCGTTCGCGTTCGCGACAACCTGGTGATAGGCGACGGCGCGTCACTTGGTATGGGCAGCGTTGTTGTTAAAAGCGTTGGAGCAAATCACTCAGTTTTTGGCAACCCGGCAAAAAGAATGGCTGGCCTTAAAACGGGCCCGAAGCGATAGGTGAGGAATAGTTATGTCTAAGAGCTTGAAGTTTGTTTTTAAAGGCAACAGGCATTATGTTCATGGAACCAGTCTGTTCAATGAGCTGGTGACTGCGTCAGAGGAACGAGGCTTAGGTGAAGGGAAAATCAATGTTTCCTTCAAGCACATAATCAGTAACCCCCTTTGCATTCTAGAGGAACGCTCGCCAACGGCTGCAGATTCTGTGGTCGCAAAGGTTGCCAATAAGAAAGGTGTAAGCGTTACGCTTTGCATTAATGAAGCTCCGGATACTGTGGAACCAAGCCGACAAGAATTTGACGAGACGGAAGTATGCCGAGGGGCCGTGCTCGGGGACAAAAGCATCAGGCAGAAAAAGCCTCACCATGAAGATCGAATCGAGCTATTGGTGTCCCTTTGCAAGAAGATGCATCTGGCGTGTATTGACGATACCAAGAAATGGGTTTTTTCCCGATATGACGGCAGATTTCCAATTCCTGCGTTGGAAGATGTGGAACTCCAAATCACCAAACAGGTTGGAGCGCGTCTAACTTGCAGTGAAATTTTGATTAATGGTGAAAAGATCGGGGATATTTACTTCTCATGATAAGAATAGCGACTAAGGAGTAAGGCATGCTAGGGATTCAGTCTATTGCGAGTTACCTTCCGAAAGGGCGCGTTGACAACCTGAAACAGGCGGATCAGTTTGATACGGATCGTGAGTTCGTGGAACAAAAAATCGGTGTGTCCACGCTGCCGCGATTTGAGGAACAGGATTCCGTTGTCAGTGCATGCGCCTCTGCCTTTGAGAAGCTGTGTAAAAAAGAAAATGTTGAGCTGGCAGAGGTTGAATGTGTCGTTCTTTGCACCCAAAACCCGGATAAAGGGGGGTTGCCCCACAACTCTGCATTGATTCATGGTGAACTGGGTCTGCCAGACGATTGCGCCTGTTTTGACATTGGCCTGGGGTGTTCTGGTTACGTATATGGCTTAAGTGTGATCCAATCCTTTATGGCTGCAAATGGAATGAAAAAGGGCCTCTTGTTCACCTGCGATCCTTACTCCCGAATTCTGAACCCTGATGATAAAAATACCTGCCTGCTGTTTGGTGATGCGGCATCCGTCACACTCATCTCAGAAACTCCTCGCTATACCTTGTCCAGCGCCAAGTTCTCGACAAAAGGCAGTGGTAGCGCAGCACTTCAGAAGAATGAGGGTTTGCTGGAAATGAATGGCAGGGCTGTTTTTAACTTTGCACTGCAAGATGTACCTAAACAGATTAAGCGGGTTCTGGAAAGTGCAGAGCTTAAGGCCGAAGATATAGACCTATTTCTCCTGCACCAAGGCAGCCGCTTTATGCTTGAAAATACGATCAAGAGGGCGAGCATACCGGCTGAGAAGGCGCCTATCAAGTTGAATGAGACGGGAAATACTGTGTCTTCATCCATCCCGCTTTTGTTGGAAAACGAAATTGATAAAAGCCCTGAAACAATCCTAATGTCGGGTTTCGGCGTTGGGCTCTCTTGGGCGACAGCGATTTATACTCAGGTTAAATAAACCCAAAAGGAAACTTACATGACCCGTGAAGAAGCAGTAAAGATTGTTATGGCAATGCTGGAAAAGAATGTTGAAGGGCTGGAAATGTCTGAAGACAAAATGGGCGAAACACTAGAGAATCTTGGGGTGGACTCGCTGGATATGATGCTCGTGGTGATGGACGCTGGCGAGGCTGCAGGTGTTACTATCAGTGATGATGATGCAGAAACGCTTGATACACCGGATAAGATTGTTGATTTTATCATCAGCCAATAAGGTTTACTTGTGCTGCGGGTACTTTGTTTGCACTCCAGCTTGCAGCGTCAATGGCCCATTAACGCTCTCCTCATAAGCGTTAGAACTGAACATTGACGCAAAAAAGCCAACATGACTGACTTTCGGGATGAGCTGAGTGCCCTTGCGAACATTTTCGAAAAGCCGTTCGCCATGAAAGCTATGATCATGAACCAGAATATTCCTGAACTGGCCGAGCAGTTCGACAAAGCTCTGTTTATTCATATTCGCCGCGACCCGATCTTCAACATCCAGTCCGCCCTGGAAGCTCGCAAGCGGCAGTATGGCGATATCAACACTTGGTATTCCTTTAAGATCAAGGAATATCCGGAACTGAAGAACCTAGACCCACTGGAATCCGTCGTCGGCCAGATTGATGCTATCAATCGCTCCGTGGAGCATGGCATTGCTAATTTGCCAGACCACAAGAAGCTGGTGGTGCAGTACGAAGATTTCTGCCAGCGGCCGGAGTTTTACTACAACGAAATCACCCGCAGGTTAGTTAAGCAGAGTGGGGTTGATGGCGTGCCCGACTATAGTGGCGAGGCAGAGTTTTCCAGCACGAACCGGTGGCGGTTGGAGGAATATTCGCAGGCGGATGCGGAACGGGTATATCAGGAAATTAAATTATGGGGCAACAGTATTGATCAAAACTGTGTTAGGTAAAGTTAAACGTAAAGCGAAACAGCTTGCTGATGATTTCAGTAAGGAGCGGAAGGCTGCAGGTAAAGTAAAATATTTCTGCGTCGGTAGAAACAAGACTGGCACCACCTCACTAAAGTCCGCCTTCGAGGCTCTCGATTATCCCGTGGGCAACCAGCGCAAAGCCGAGGTGCTCACCGGCAAGCACTACTTCGAAGGCAACTTCCAGCCCATCGTGGATTACTGTAAATCGGCCCAAGTGTTTCAGGATGTGCCATTCAGCTACCCGAAAACCTACAAACACTTGGATAAAGCCTACCCCGGCAGCAAGTTCATACTCACAGTCAGGGACAGCCCGGAACAGTGGTACAGTTCCATCACACGCTTTCACGCCAAGATGTTTGGTAAAGACGGTCGCACACCCACGGTTGAAGACCTGAAAGCCGCCCAGTATGTATGGCTGGGATTTATGTACAACGTGGTGCGCGTGCACGGCACAACCGATGAAGACCCCTACAACAAAGAAACCATGATCGCCCACTACGATCAGTACAACCGTGAGGTCATGGCGTATTTCAAAGACCGCCCGGAAGACCTTCTGGTGATCAACGTGGCAGAGCAGGGCGCTTACCAGAAGTTTGTGAAGTTTCTTGGTGTGGATTCACCTTTCGATGACTTCCCTTGGGAAAATAGAACGTGAGTGAAAGATCTAAATGATTAAATCAGCTGCGATAAAATTAAAAAAAATATTTGAATGCCGTGTATTTGGAGGGCATCAGCCTGATTTCGCCATTATAGGTGCGCAGAAATGCGGGACTACTTCTCTATTCTCTTACCTTGATGAACTGCCAAGTTTTTCAGGCTCCCAGCCAAAAGAAGTTCACTACTTTGATCGTGAGGACAATTTTCGAAAAGGTGATCGTTGGTACGAAGCGCACTTTTTGCGAAGGAATGGCGGAAACCAGTTAGTTTTTGAGGCTTCTCCGACCTATCTTTGCAGAGAGAAAGTTCCAGAAAGGCTGAAAACATACAATCCAGATTTAAGATTCATACTGATACTACGGGAGCCAATCTCCAGAGCCTATTCAGCCTGGAATATGTACCGTCAATGGAGTGATGATGGCGTTGTTCCCTGGGCGATTGCTAACGACCAGCATGGAAAAGATGTAAGTCCGATTTACCAAACGTTTTTCAAAAATGGTTGCCCTTCGTTTACAGATTACATCCAGGTCGAAATGGGATTAATCGAAAAGGGTGATTCTGAAGAGGAGCCGAGCCTCCTGCGCAGAGGATTGTACAAGCAACAGATCGAGCGGTACGTTGAGCTCTTTGGTTGGGAAAATGTACTGGTCCTCGGCTTCAATGAGTTAAAGACAAATAGCGAAGGAGTCATCCGAAAGTGCCATGAGTTCTTGGGCGTTTCTTATCAAGCGCCTGAATCGCTAGGTGTGAAGGAGGTCAAGAATAAGCGGGACTATACTTCGAAAATCAGCGCTGATGATATTGAGATCTTGCAGGAATTTTATGCAAAGCCAAACGAAGAACTTTTCGAATACCTTGGCTTCAAACCAGACTGGTAACCTTTCCTGAGTGGGACAATAGATTTGGCGAGCCTCAATCGAAAAATTGGCATTGGCACTCTCTGGAATTTTCTTGAGCTGTTTCTCTCGAAGAGTGCCACGACGCTGTTCACAATATTTCTTGCGACCTTACTAGCTCCGAAAGACTTTGGCCTTATAGCTATCATCGCTGTTGTGTTTGAGCTTTCGGGCGTACTGGTTAACGCTGGGTTCACTCAAGCCCTTATACGCTCAAAGACAGTCAGCGACAGAGAGCTGAGCACTGCATTTTGGGGCAATCTTGGAATCGCTGCGGTTGTATACCTGGTGGTGTTCCTGCTTTCGGGCCAAATCGCGGCATTTTTCGGCGAGCCAATTCTGAAGCTAATGGTCCAGGTTTTGGGCGTTGGGATTCTGGTTAATTCATTCAGAATTGTCCAAACGGCGATTCTCAGCCGGCGGATGGACTTCAGATCCCAAATGGTTGCTGCTACGGCTGGTACGATCATCTCGGGACTTATCGCTATAACGATGGCTTATCACGGTTTCGGGGTGTGGAGTCTTGTCGCACAGATGCTCATCTCCCAGATCGTCGCTACGGGAGTTCTATGGTTTTCTACTCGGTGGGTACCAATGTGGGCCTTTGACCGCGTGGCGTTTAGATACTTGTTTGACTTTGGAAAGTTCCTGGTTATTGCAAACGTACTCAACGTCGCGTTCAAAAACTCGTATGCTCTGGTGATCGCTAAGTTGTTCAGTCCGGAACTTACCGGCCTGTATTATTTCGCGACAAAATTATCTAACCTCGCGGCCCAGCAACTCACAGGGGCACTGCAAAAGTCCTCTTTTCCGGCCTTGTCGACCCTGCAAGACGACAACACGCAGCTTCGGCATAAATACAGGCAAATCATTCAACTGACCATGTTCGTGATGGCACCCATCATGTTCATGTTTATGGCGCTCGCTGGTCCGGTGTTTGAACTGCTATTTGACGAACGCTGGAATGATGCCGTGGTCTTCACACAACTATTATGTGTGGCTGGTCTTTTGTACCCCGTACACTCACTGAATATTAATGTGTTGATGGTCAAAGGCAGATCAGACCTCAACCTCAAACTGAATCTGATCAAGAAGGGTATACAAATAAGCTTATTAGTTGTATCAATTCCGTTTGGAGTGCTTGGAATTGTGATTGGTCAGGTTATCGGTTCCATTATTGCGCTACTGCCCAACAGTTACTATACAGCCAAGCTCATTCACTATGGTTTTAGGGCGCAAATGATGGACGTTATGAAGCCTGTAGCCGCGGCCGCAATCGGCGGTATTATCGCCTGGTGGGCGGCGCAAACCAGCATCACTTCTCTGGCCATTTCGATATTATTTGCGGGCACGGTGGGTGTGTTCGTCTACCTTATGGCCAGCTGGTTGTTGAGGGCTGAAGGCTGTCGAATGGTTTTCTCTAAAATCTCAGGAAAATTGGCTAAAAAGTTCGGAAGAAGGATATATGGTGATCAATGAACCTGAGCGTAGCTCGTAATGGAATGGAACGGCAAAACACGATGGCTATGAATCTGAAACCTGGTGATCCGGTACCCAAACCGCTGAAGCCTCGCTCTGAAGATGAGATTGTGAGTGGTTGGGAAGGTGATTTGGAGGCGCCGTTGGTTTCGGTGGTGTGCATCACCTTCAATCAGGAAAAGTATATTAGTGAAGCCTTGGACAGCTTTCTTGCTCAAAAAACGCGTTTTCCATTCGAAGTGATTGTTCATGACGACTGCTCTACAGACGGTACGCGGAGGGTCATTGAAAACTACGTGGCAAGTTACCCCAGAATAATAAAACCTGTATTCCAGAGAGAGAATCAATTTTCACAGGGAAAACGTCCAACCTTTGTAGCGTCAAAGTACGCCAAGGGCCGATACATCGCACTGTGTGAAGGAGATGATTTTTGGATCGGGACGGATAAGTTAAAAAAGCAAGTAGATGTTCTAGAAAACAACCTTGATTATTCTGCCGTCACTCATCAAACAATAAAATTCTTCGAAGATGATCGAGCCGAGCCCCAGCTTTTTACCGAAGTTCAGAAGGATCACTGGGAACTTGATGATCTGATGCTCGGTAGGAAATACCATACTGCTTCCCTGATGGTTCGAGGTGAAATCTTCAGAGACAATGAGATCCCGGTAAAAATTGTTTCTGGTGATAAGGCTATCTCGTTTTTATTACTCTCATTCGGAAAAATAAAATACCTGTCAGAACCAATGGCGGTATATAGAAAGAATCCTGGTGGAATCAGCTCGTGGGTAACAGCAGATATTATGGCCGGTGACCTTAATATGCTGCCGTGGTTGAAGCGCATTAATCCGGAGTTTCCGATAATTAAGTATCGGGCAATCATCCACAGCACAATATGCAACTATCCGCCGAAAATCCGGCTGACCGTGGCACTTAGAAATTATGTGTTGTTCTGTGTTTATTCATTTTCTTATTTCCCCGGAAATGTCAGGACAATCGTTGGTCTAAGCAAGGGGATCGTTGGTCGAGCCTTGCGGGGTGGGTTTAGTGGGCTCTAATCAAGCTGGGCGGGTCGGCGCAAATAAATTCAAGACAGGCACTGCTCAACCTTTCTAAGCAGGAGCATTACCAGAGCAAAATCGCCACAACAATCCGGCGTTTTTGTAGCCGCCACGCAAGGAAACCTAGAAGGCATCGCGGCTCGCCGTTAAGTTATGGAGTTCGGTATGGAAATTGATGAGGTTGTAAGGAAGGTTGATAGCCAACAAGCGAAAGATGTTCTCAAAAATCTGCTAACTCGCTACCTAAACCCGGCTTTCGGTGCGTTACTGACCTGCCCCCAATCAAAACCAGAATGACGGCGCAAGACCCTACCTGCCTCCCCATGCATTGGAAAACCCAACCGCCGGGCAAGCGCGAGAAGAAACTTTGACTCAGGCGATAATAGAAATTGGTGTCATCAACCGAACCGCAGATGGCCGCGTGAATATACCGGATCTGTTTCGCGTAGCAGCAGGTATTGGCCGGCGTGGCGGGGTTCGGGCGATACGATGAGAATGGTTTAATATATTATGAAAATCTCTGTAGCCATGGCCACATACAACGGTGCGCAATACATACAAGAGCAACTCCAAAGCTTTGTAGACCAGACCCGGCAGCCGGACGAATTGATCATCACCGACGACTGCTCCACAGACCAAACTGAAGCTATCGTCCGTGAGTTCGCAAAAACGGCACCTTTTACGGTGGAGTTCCATCGTAATGAGAAGAACTTGGGTTACTGTGGGAATTTCAACGCAGCCTTGATGAAAACGACCGGCGATCTCGTATTTCTCAGTGATCAAGATGACGTTTGGTTTCCTGAGAAGATTGAGTACTTGCTCGGTCTTTCCGAACGTAATCCGTACGCTTTAGTGGTGATGAACGATGCAGCGTTGACGGATGGTGAGCTGAATGAGGTGGGGTTGACCAAGCTTGGGCAGATTCGCTCCGCTGGCTTCGATCTCAATGCCTTTGTAATGGGCTGCTGTTGCGGGGTTCGGCGGGAGCTCTTAAGTTTTTGTATGCCCATCCCCGCTGGCATTAAAGGCCATGACAATTGGATTGTGCACTTCGCAGACGCGCTGAATGGCAAAGTTGTCGACGATCGGGTTCTTCAATATTACCGCCGCCATGAGTCCAACGAGTCACAGTTCATCGCTAACCGTACGACGAAGGTTACACGCCAGCAGGCTTTTTTCCACTCGGTGAAAAACCTGTTTTCAGGTGATGCTCGTCAGAGGGAAAAGGATCAGGTTGAGCAGCAACAGCTGATGATTGAAGGCATCCGGCGCGTGCAAATGACAGCTCCAGAAAAATACAGGGCAGGTTTGCAGCGCATGCTTGAAACGGCTGAAAGTACAGCAAAGAGCTTTAAGCTTCGGGCTGGCGTACGAGAGAAGTGGCTTTTGCCGCGAATTGCTGCAACGTTCGGGCTGCTGTTTAGAGGCGGGTACCGGAATACGAGCGGGGTTAAGGCTGTTTTGAGGGATTTGGTGGGGTAACAAGGCTCTCTTTATGGACAGCCACAGCCGCCTCTACCAAAGAAATCACGAATGTGCTGGCATTTCAGCACTACCAAATGACACCAGCGGACGTCTCGTGATCGACCTCTACCTCGGCTACCCAGTCTTCCTGATTCAATGACTACAACATGACCACAATGCAAACCTACGACCTATTCAACGGCGATGCCGACGGCATAT
>Ga0307934_1001664_pt1 | contig 13098 bp, 14 predicted proteins | sample OrgLakmetageno90_FD_201838 | JGI IMG/M metagenome (GOLD analysis project Ga0307934, IMG submission 201838) | Saline water microbial communities from Organic Lake, Antarctica - #90 | ecosystem: Environmental > Aquatic > Non-marine Saline and Alkaline > Saline | place: Antarctica: Organic Lake... | reverse complement strand
ATAGCGTATTGAGCGAACTTTGCTGCGATCCAACCAAGGCAGTAAAAATAACACTACAATCGCCATACCCATGCCAATAACACCAAACAATTTATCCGGTATAGCTCTTAAAACGGCGTAAAACGGCGTGAAGTACCACAAAGGCACAATATGCTCAGGTGTTTTTAATGGATCAGCTGGTACAAAATTGTCCTTTTCCAAGAACCAACCACCGCCTTCTGGTGCATAAAACAGTACCAGGGCAAAAATAAACAGGAAACCCACGACACCGACTAAATCTTTAACAGTGTAATAAGGATGGAACGGGATACCGTCTACTGGCTTACCGTTAGCATCTTTGGTTTTTTTGATATCAACACCGTCGGGGTTATTGGAACCCACTTCATGCAGCGCCAGAATATGCATTACAACAAGGCCCAGCAGTACAACTGGCAAGGCAATGACATGGAAGGCAAAGAAGCGGTTTAAGGTTGCATCGGCGACTACAAAGTCACCACGAATCCACAAAGCTAATTGCTCACCCACTACCGGAATCGCGCCAAACAGAGAAATAATCACCTGTGCGCCCCAGTAAGACATTTGTCCCCACGGCAACAAATAACCCATAAATGCTTCAGCCATCAGGACCACATACAACAGCATGCCGAAGATCCAGAGAAGTTCACGTGGCTGCTTGTATGAGCCATACATCAGACCACGGAACATATGCAGGTATATGACGACAAAAAATGCCGATGCGCCAGTGGAATGCAAATAGCGAATCAGCCAGCCCCATTCGACATCGCGCATGATGTATTCAACCGAAGCAAAGGCTAACTCTGCATCGGGTTTGTAGTTCATGGTCAGGAAAATGCCGGTGATGATTTGCATCACCAGAATCAGTAACGCCAGCGAACCGAAGTAATACCAGAAATTAAAGTTTTTCGGTGCGTAATATTCGGAGATGTGTTCTTTCCACATCTTGGTGGCGGGGAAGCGGGCATCGACCCAATCCATCATCTTGGACATTACGCAGCTCCTTTAGCATCTTCACCAATAATCACGATATTGTCGCCCTGGAAATGATACTGGGGCACTTCTAAATTGATTGGGGCAGGAACACCTTGATAGACGCGGCCAGCTAAATCAAATTTAGAGCCATGACACGGGCAAAAAAAGCCACCTTTCCAATCATTCCCTAAATCTTCCGGCGCCAATTCCGGGCGGTAGGTAGGTGAACAACCTAAATGTGTACAAATCCCGACCAGCACCATGAGTTCATCTCGAATAGAACGTGTTTCGTTTTGGGCATACTCAGGTTGTTGTGAGGCAACTTCACTGCCTGGGTCACGCAGCTCGTCAAACAATGTGGGTAATGCTTCGAGTACTTCTGGGCTACGACGATAAAGCCATACCGGCTTACCACGCCATTCAACAGTTAGAAGCTGACCAACTTCAAGCTGGCTGATATCGACTAATACTGGTGCACCAGCGGCTTCTGCTTTGGCGCTCGGTGCAACCGAGACAACAAAGGGTATGGCAACGGCAATTGCGCCAGCACCACCGACAACACTGGCGGCGGCAGTTAGAAAGCGCCGTTTGCCGGTATCTATGTTGTTACTCATCAGATGGTATCCCCTGACATTCGTTGATAGAGCTTGCTAAAAGCGGTCTGCAAAACACCACTTTAGAGCAATTAAACCCCTCAATTTTAGCACAGCCTGTCAGCGTTAGGATCAAAAAAGCCCGCTAAAAAGCGGGCTTCTTTGGTGCAGCTAGAAATTATTCAGTTGCTTGTTGTACTTTCTTAACCAGACGTTTCAAAGCGCCTTTTGGTTTTGAATCAACAATGGCTTGCAGGTTTGTTGGTTCGCCAACGATGATTGCACCGCCCATGCCTGCACCCCAATGTGGGTCACATTTATACAGGTAGACACCTTCAACTGTCAGAGGGTCAGTTGTGAAGTTATCACCCATTTGTGACATAAATCCTGTGGCACCTTCAGGAATATACTCTTGTTCACCATCAGCATTTGTAAAGGTTGTATTAACCAAATGGCCACTCATTCTGCCCCAGGTAACTTGATCACCGGGTTGTGCTTTAACAACCAGCGGGTCAAATGACGTCAAAGAAGCATTAACTTGGTGGGTTTCAGCCATTGCACTAGCAGCAAAAAGCGTTGAAGCGCCCAAAAATGCAGTAGTTAAAGTTTTACCAAATTTCATGTTATTTTCCTCTCAAATTTTTCTTAAAGGTTTTGCTTTCATTGCGAGCTAAGTTTTGCACAAGCAAACTGAACAATGACTGAACAACTGTCAATTTTTTGTAATTAAATTTTGGTCTTTAGTAATACCAAAGCCGCAAAGTCTACCCTGAGTTAAATTGGCCTGTCCAAGATTTTCTGACTTTAAGCATTAACTAATAGACAACTTAATGCTTATAAATCAAGTGGCTCTGTCGCTTGGGAGGGGGCTGCTATGTACTTAATTATAATTACAGTTTGGTTGTTTTCAGCCAGAAATGTCTGTTGATTCCTGCGTTCAGGAATGTGCTGGATAGTGATATAACGGTGATTGTACGCAGCCCATCACCGGCGTTATTAATCGCCAACGACTCATTAAAATTGATAATTTCTGTCAGTGGTAGAGAGGCAAGCGTAATAATCAAATGTTCTTTAAATTGTGATGAAATGCTAACAAGCTAAGGGTGCGTCCGCTAACTCAAATGATTTTTTCATTGGTGGAGGAGGCTGTATTTTCTGAATGTCCTCGAAAGGCTAGGACGGAAATACTGTTTTTTGGTTATAATCAGTTAGTTCTGGTCTTGAAACCGGACGCGCAGCGCCTTATGTCAGATGACGCAATGTTATTTTTGCCTGTTGGAGATTGACCATGCCCTTTTATGAATACCGTTGTGACAGCTGTGGCCACGATTTTGAGGCATTACAGAAAATTAGTGATGAACCTTTAAAGCATTGCCCTGCCTGCGATAAGCCAGATCTGCGTAAATTAATTTCTGCCGCTGGTTTTCGCCTCAAAGGTGACGGCTGGTACGAAACTGACTTTAAATCTGGCAGCAAGCGCAATTTAGCTGATAGTGCCGCCAGCCCGGAAAGCACGAGCGCGCCGGTCGCCTGAACTTGCAGATCTGCTGATTATTAAACTCGGATTTATGATCATCAGTTAAAATTGTTATTAGAATTGTGCCGCCGATCTGGGCGGCTTTTGTTTTTATTAATTTGAAAGTGTTGGAACCATTATGCGTAGCCATTATTGCGGCGAGGTAAACGAAACTTTAGCAGGACAAACGGTCACCGTCGCCGGCTGGATGCACCGCCGCCGCGATCATGGTGGTGTTATTTTTATTGATCTTCGGGATCGTGAGGGTCTGGTCCAGGTCGTTTGTAATCCTGAAGATGCCGAAAGCTTTGCCGTTGCTGAAAAAGTCCGCAGTGAATACGTACTGCAAATCGAAGGTTTCGTACAACCGCGCCCGGCGGGCAGCGAAAATGTTGAGCTGAAAAGCGGCAAAATTGAAATCATCGCCAAGTCGGTGCAAATTCTGAACAGCGCTGAAACGCCACCATTCCCGCTCTCAGAACAAGCTGATGTCAGCGAGGATGTCCGTCTGCGTCATCGTTATATCGATTTGCGCCGTCCAGAAATGTTGCAAAAGCTGCGTTTTCGTTCACAAATTACCCGGCAGCTGCGTCATTATCTAGATGACCATGGCTTTATGGATATAGAAACGCCGATCCTGACCAAAGCCACACCGGAAGGTGCGCGCGATTATTTGGTGCCCAGCCGTACCCATCCGGGCGAATTTTTTGCGCTGCCGCAATCACCGCAGTTATTTAAACAATTACTGATGGTCGCTGGCATGGATCGCTATTACCAGGTGGTTCGCTGCTTCCGCGATGAAGATTTGCGTGCTGATCGCCAGCCAGAATTTACCCAACTAGATATCGAAACGTCATTTGTCTCAGAAGAAGATCTGATGACCATGATGGAAGAGATGATTCGTAAGTTATTTGCTAATGTGCTGGAAGAAGCGCTGCCGAATCCATTCCCGCGCATGACCTATGCGGAAGCGATGGATCGTTTTGGTAGCGATAAACCCGATCTGCGTATTCCACTTGAATTAGTAGAAATCAGTGATCTGATGCAAAACGTCGATTTCAAAGTGTTTTCGGCACCCGCACAAGACCCCGACGGTCGGGTTACCGCGTTACGCGTTCCGGGCGGCAATAGCCTGAGCCGGAAAGAAATTGATGATTACACCAAATTTGTTGGTATCTATGGTGCTAAAGGCCTCGCTTACATTAAGGTTAATGATTTAGCTGCTGGCCGCGAAGGTCTGCAATCACCGATTCTGAAGTTCCTGCCTGATGATGTGGTGGATGCCATTATGCAGCGCGCTGAAGCGCAAACCGGCGATTTGGTATTTTTCGGTGCTGACAAATCCAGTGTGGTTAATGAATCTCTGGGCGCTTTGCGTGTCAAACTGGGACATGATTTGGATCTGGTGGCACATGGCTGGCAGCCATTATGGGTAATTGAATTTCCGATGTTTGAATGGGATGACAAAACCCAGCGCTGGTATGCCTTACATCATCCGTTTACTGCGCCGCGTGAAGCCGATCTGGAATTATTGAAAACTGATCCGGGCAAATGCCTGTCCAGAGCCTATGATATGGTGCTGAATGGTACAGAATTGGGTGGTGGCTCGATGCGTATTTATAAAAATGATATGCAACGACAGGTATTTGAGCTACTCGGCATCGGCGCTGAAGAAGCTGAAGAAAAATTTGGTTTCTTGTTACAGGCATTGAAATTTGGTTGCCCACCGCATGGTGGGTTGGCCTTTGGTTTGGATCGTCTGGCGATGCTGATGACCGGTTCGGCTTCAATCCGTGATGTGATGGCCTTTCCAAAAACCCAGTCAGCGGCTTGTTTACTGACCAATGCACCCAGCCCGGTCAGCGATGAGCAGCTGAAAGAACTGAATATCCGTTTGCGTAAAGCGCCGGTTGTTGAAAGCTAAAACAACCTTTTAAGCAACGGTTAAGGAGGACGAAAGTGGCAACAGAACTGGAAAGCAGTCCGATTCCGTTTGAGGAATATTTTTCACTGGATGACGCTGAGTGTGATCAGCGCATTATCGACGCCAAACAGGCGCTCGGTGAGGATTTGGTTATTCTCGGTCACCATTACCAGCGCAATGAAGTCTTCAAACATGCCGATTATTCCGGTGACTCGCTGAAATTATCGCGAAATGCCGCAGCGTCTGATGCCAAGTACATCGTTTTTTGTGGTGTACATTTCATGGCCGAGGTGGCGGATATTTTGTCACGACCGGATCAGGTCGCGATTCTGCCGGATTTAGCGGCGGGTTGCTCGATGGCGGATATGGCCAACCGGATTAATGTCGATCGTGCCTGGCAAGAAATGGCTGAGGTGCTTGACCCTGACGAAATGGTCACGCCGATTACCTATATTAATTCTGCTGCGGATTTAAAGTCCTTTTGTGGCAAACATGGCGGCATTGTTTGTACTTCTACCAATGCACCACATGTACTTGACTGGGCATTTGCCCAGCGCGAAAAGATCCTGTTTTTTCCGGATCAGCATTTAGGCCGTAATACCGGCTTTAAAATGGGGATTCCGCTGGAAGAAATGGTGGTATGGGACTTCGACAAACCGTTGGGTGGCCTGACACCGGAAGCCCTGAAAAACGCCAAAATGATCCTCTGGAAAGGCTTTTGTTCGGTACATCAGATGTTTCAGCCAGTACAAATCGATAATTTCCTGGCTAAACACCCGGAAACCAAAGTTATTTCACATCCGGAATGCAGTTTTGAAGTTTGTCAGAAATCGGATTATGTCGGTTCTACCGAATATATTGTGCGCACCATTGCCGATAGCGATCCGGGTACGCGTTGGTTAGTTGGTACCGAATTAAATCTGGTTAACCGGCTGCATGAGCAATTTGAATCACAAGGCAAATCGGTGCACTTTATGTCGCCGACCGTGTGCATGTGCTCGACCATGTTTCGCGTCGATCCGCAGCATTTAGCATGGGTATTGGAAAATCTGGTCGAAGGTCATGTGGTTAATCAGGTTTCAGTCGACGAAGTAACTGCCGCACAGGCCAAACTGGCGCTGCAACGTATGCTGGATTTGCCAATTTAAGCTTTCTGGAGCGGATGATGGACGCCAAACAAGCCAATATTGATAAGTATTATCAAATCCGCCCCGAAGATTTGCCGTTATGCTGTCCTTTGCCAGAAATGGCGGTATGGAATTCCCATCCACGCGTTTATTTGTCGCTGGAAGAGCAAGACGAGGTACGCTGCCCGTATTGCGGCACTTTATTCAAACTCGTTAAAAACTGATGCAGCATTTGCGGGTCGCTGTTGGTGTTGTCGTTAATGCCGATAAACAAATATTAATCGCCCGCCGTCAGGCGCATCAGCATCAGGGCGATCTATGGGAATTTCCTGGTGGTAAACGCGAACCAGATGAAAGCCGTCTGGCGGCTTTGCAGCGGGAATTATACGAAGAAGTTGGCTTGCAGATATTGGATGCTCAGGACTTACTGCAAATCGATCATGATTATAGCGATCGAAAAGTAACGCTGGATGTCTGGCTGGTAGAACAATTCAGCGGTGAAGTGCATGGCCGTGAAGGTCAACAAATCAAGTGGTGTCCGCTGGCAGAATTAGATCAACATGAATTTCCGGCCGCCAACGGCGCAATCGTAACAGCCATCAAAGATTACTTCCGGGTTTAGTGTTTGTCGTACTCTGGATCGTTGGGATCAATCATTGGATCGCCAGCAATACGGTGATTTTCCGCCGCCCACTCACCCAGATCGATTAACTTACAACGTTCGCTGCAAAACGGCCGGAAGGCATTATCTTCAGACCAAATAACTTTGTGGCCACAGGTCGGACAACTTACTTTCATCATCATTACATACTGCAACAGCTAAGCCGAAAGGCAACATCCTCAGAGATTTGCTGCGGCCGCTGGTTAATATCAAATAACATAAAACGCACGGTAAACCGGTGTTTACCGCCACTGATTTCCGGAAAATAACGGGTATCGGCCGGAATTTGTACACGAATCAACTGTGTTGGTTGATTACTGTCCAGACTGCGCTGGAAAAAGCCATTTTCGGCCTGTGCGTCGCTAAAAGCGGTACCACTGCGGATCAGCCTTAAACTGATATCTATCGCAGCTTTAACCGCGATAAATTGTTCCAGCCAAAACCGTAACTGACTGAGACGGTCAGCCACGGGGGTGTGCTGCAACCAAAAATGATAGGCCGGTAAATCAAAATCGCAGGTGCCGCCGGCAATGCTGGATCGCTGGCGAATGCTGTATAAAAAATCATTTTCTTTCAGCGCCTGGCCAACGCCCGATTTACGTAATTGCAGTGCATCAAGCGTTTGATCCAGCTCACCGAGCAGACTGTCTAAAGCAGTACGATCGACACCTGCCAGATTTTCCAATGCCGAGAGATTGGTGATCAGCCGCTCAACTTCTTTTAATACCTCAGACTTTAAGTCATTGCGCTCAAATACCGACAAAATACTGAGCATGGCATCAATGGCATCCCGATGGCTAAGCTCGTCTTCAAATTGCATGGCTCTATCAACCCGCGCAAATAAAAATTCCAGACGTAAAAAAGTCCGGATGCGCTCGTTGAGGGGTTGTTCGTAAATAGTAGTCGCTGACACGTCGCTTCTGTTTGAAAAAATTAAGGGCTATTGGCAGCGAGTTGTTGATAGCTTTTCATCAATTTCTCTATCTGCCCGGTAAGATTTTTAACATCATCATTATTATCAATTATGTCATCAGCATAGTGTAATCGCTGCTGGTCATCAATCTGTGCACTGATCATCTGCTCTGCCAAGGTCTTTGAAATTGTTTCCCGAGCCAATAATCGGGTCAATTGTGTCTTGTGATTTGCTGTTACCAGCAACAGGCGATCAAACATATCCTGCATTTCGGCTTCAACCAACAGGGGCACCGCTATAATGGTCACAGCTGCATGACTTTGCTTCAATTGTGCGGTCAGCGCCTGCCGGACTTGCGGATGAACAATGGCTTCTAAAGCCTTTCTGGCATCAGCATCCTGAAAAATAATTTGCCGGAGCGCCTGGCGATCCAAATCACCGGTTTCCAGCACTAGATCAATACCAAAATGTGCAACGGTCTGCTGATAAGCCGGCATACCTGGCTGACAAACCTGTTTTGCAATGACATCAGCATCAATTATAGCGGCTCCGAGCTGGGAAAATATTTTACATACCGTACTTTTGCCGCTGGCAATGCCGCCGGTCAGGCCGATATGTATCGGCATCTAACTGAGCCCGCTCCAGCGCAAGTAGCCACTATTGATAACATCACCCCAGATAAGTGCCAGCCAGCCAGCAGTAGCCAGATAAGGGCCAAACGGTATCGGTTGGTTGCGATGATGTTGACGCAATAAAATAAGACTAATGCCCACCACCGCGCCGACCAGTGATGACAACAAAATAATCACTGGCAAAAACTCCCAGCCCAGCCAGGCACCGAGCGCCGCTAATAATTTAAAATCACCAAACCCCATACCTTCCTTATCGGTCGCCAGGCGAAAGGCATGAAATACCAGCCACAATGATAAATAACCGGCGAGTGCACCAATAACAGCGCTTTGGAGAGTCGTGAAACTACCGAATAGATTAAAAAACAAACCCAGCCATAATAGTGGCAGGGTAATGCTATCTGGCAATAATTGTTCATCAACATCAATAAACGTTAATGCGATTAATGCCCAGGTTAAAAGTAGCGCGCCCAGACAAATCCAGCTAAAGCCAAAATGCCAGGCCACCACAGCGGAGAACACACCAGTTAACGCTTCAATCAACGGATAACGCACCGAAATACGCGCCTGACAATCGCGGCATCGGCCACGTAGAAACAGATAGCTAATCACCGGAATGTTTTCCAGCGCGCTAATCGCGTGACCACAATGTGGGCAACGAGAACGGGGCGTACTTAAGGTTAACGGCGACGTTTCCAGTGCATCGCTGCCAATCATTTCATGGCATTGCTGTTGCCATTCAAGGTGCATCATGAGCGGCAGACGATGGATCACGACATTCAAAAAACTGCCAATCAGTAAACCGAGAATGAATAAAACACTGATAAAGGCCGGCGTCGAGCCGGCCAGAAATTCGACCACCGGCATTTACACTACAGCGCCGAGTTTGAATATGGGCAGGTACATGGCGATAACCAGTGTACCAATCAATATGCCGAGGAATGCCATAATAAACGGCTCCATCAACGCTGTCATATTGTCCACGGCATCATCGACTTCGCGCTCAAAAAAGTCCGCGACTTTAGCCAGCATCGAATCTAAAGAACCAGATTCCTCACCTATGGCGACCATTTGTATCACCATGTTGGGGAACAACTCAGTCTCGACCATGGCTTTATTTAACTGCGTACCGGTGGACACATCATCGCGCATGACGATGGTTGCCTCAGAGTAAACAATATTACCAGTCGCGCCAGCTACAGAGGTCATGGCGTCGACCATCGGGACACCGGCCTTAAACATAACAGCAAAAGTACGGGCAAAGCGGGCAATGGCACCTTTTGTTAGAACGTCGCCGATAATTGGTAGTTTAAGCAATAAACGGTCGAGAAAGTGTTGGATCTTGCGAGACCGTTTTTTAGCGGCCATAAAGCCGACAACGCTACCTATCAACACACCGAAAATTAGCCACCATTTTTCCTGGAAGACCTCTGAAATCTGAATAACCATGAGGGTCAGGCCCGGCAAATCGGCACCAAAACCGCTGAATAATGACTCAAATTGCGGAATAACGAAGATCATCAAAATCGCAGTAACGATAAATGCTACAACAATAATCGCCGCCGGATACACCAGCGCTTTACGGATTTTAGATTTTAAAGCCTCGGTCTTTTCCTGATAGGTGGCAATTTCATTCAGTAATGATTCCAGCGTACCGGATTGCTCACCGGCATCAACCAGGCTGACGTATAAATCATCAAAATGTAGCGGAAACTTGGCCAGCGATAGAGCAAGACTGGTGCCGGATTCGACATCGGCTTTAATCGCCAGAATCATTTCCTGCATCGAGACTTTTTCATGGCCTTCGCCGATGATTTGCATTGACTGCATCAGCGGTACACCTGATGACATCATCGTCGCCAGCATACGGCTAAATACGGCAATATCGGCCGGCTTAATCGGCGGTTTGCGTGCGGCAAATAAATCTTTGGGTTTTTTGCGGACTTTTAACGGGGTGATCCCCTGGCGGCGCAAATCGGCTCGAATGGCCTGAACACTGTCACCGGTTGTTTGGCCTTTAACACGGCGGCCTTGCTTATTGGTACCCTGCCAAAGATATATGGGTGGCACCACGACTTTTTTCTTTTTTCTCGCCGAAGCAGCAGCTTGTGCCATGACTTACTCCTTGATCACGCGGTTAATTTCTTCAAGGCTGGTCATGCCTGCCATGACTTTTTTCAAACCGGAAGCCCGCAAATCATCAATACCTTCCAATTTGGACTGATCGGCTAACTGCATGGCGTTACCGCCTTCCATAATAATGCGGCCCATGGCATCAGAAACTGGCATCACCTGATAAATACCGACCCGGCCTTTATAACCAGCGGTGCAATGTTCACAGCCGATGGCCCGGTAAACTTTAAAACCACTATCAATTTGTGCTTGTGAAAAACCTTCTTCCTGCAAGGTTTCCAGCGGCAAATCTTCAACCTGTTTGCATTTTGGACATAAACGACGTGCCAACCGCTGGGCAATAATCAAGGTAACAGCTGAAGCAATATTAAAAGCAGGCACGCCCATATTGGCAAGGCGGGTCAGCGTTTGCGGCGCATCATTGGTATGCAGCGTGGAAAATACCATATGGCCGGTCTGAGCGGCTTTGATGGCAATTTCTGCTGTTTCCAGATCGCGAATCTCACCGACCATGATGACGTCCGGATCCTGACGCAGAAAGGCGCGCAGACACTCGGTAAAGCCGAGCCCGATGGCGGGATGAACATTGACCTGATTAATACCTGGCAGATTGATCTCAGCGGGATCTTCGGCGGTAGAAATGTTGCGGTCATCAGTATTAAGAATATTCAATGCGGTGTAGAGCGATACCGTTTTACCACTACCGGTCGGGCCGGTGACCAACACCATGCCATAAGGTTTGTGCATGGTTTCCAGAAAGATTTGCTTCTGATCTTCCTCATAACCCAGTGCGTCAATCCCCATCTGGGCACTGGTTGGATCCAAAATCCGCAAAACGATTTTTTCACCGAACAAGGTCGGGATAGTATTCACCCGGAAATCAATCGCTTTGGATTTTGATAATTTCAGCCGCATACGGCCATCTTGCGGCACCCTGCGCTCAGCAATATTCATTCGCGATAATACTTTTAACCTTGCTGCGATCCGACCACTGAGCGCGACCGGTGCAGTTTTGGTTTCATGCAAAATACCGTCAATACGGACCCGTACCCGATATTTTTTCTCGTAGGGTTCAAAGTGAATATCTGACGCACCGGCTTTAATGGCCTGGGTCATGATGCCGTTGATAAAGCGGACCACCGGCGTATCATCAATATTGGTTTCTGTGGCGTCTTGTCCACGATCAATTTCATCATCGGGACCCAGGTCAATGTCATCGAGTTCGGCATTGGCAAACTCATCAAGTTGTTGTTCGCGTTTGTCGAGGGCTTTTTCGATGGTTAATGAAAGTTTGTGTTCATCGACCAGAATCGGATAGGTATTGAGCGCGGTATTAAACTGAAATTCATCCAGCGCTTGTAAATTGGTGGGATCAGATACTGCAACATAGAGCCGCTTGCCGCGCTGAAACAGCGGGAGCGCATTGTGCTGGCGGATTAATCTTTCCTGAAACAGGCTGGTAGGTGCCAGTTCCAGATTCATTGATTCGATATCAAATAATGGAACGCCGAATTCCTGTGAGGCAATATCAGCGATTTTATGACTGGCCAAAAGCTTATGATTGACCAAGTAGGTGACAAACGATTGTTTGGCCTGTTTTGCCGCACTTTGCGCGGATTGCGCTTCATCCTCGTTAAGCAGACCTTCGCTTACAAGACGTCGTGCCAAACCACTGAGTCGGATAGGTGCCGCCATATTTGCCATGACTAGTTGCGATTCCTTAACATAACGCTATCTCCAATGCGCCAATAGTAGGGGAGTTGCGCGATAATTTCTAGTTTCTAATTCAGGTGGCGATTGCATTCACGTATAGTTTGCCTGCTATTCACCTTATGGGGAAGATATCATGCGAAAAGTTACCGGCTGGCGGGCGCTGGCCATCATGTTATTCACGGTAGGGCTTTTGGCAGCATGCGGCCTGAAAGGCGATTTATATTTACCGGAGGGCAACGCGCAGACTGTTGAGGTTGCGTAAGTTTCATGGATCATTTTCATTATCAGCATGGCGAACTATTCGCCGAAAACGTTGCGCTAACAGCGATTGCAAAGCAATACGGCACGCCAACCTATATCTACTCGCGGGCGACCCTTGAACGCCACTGGCGGGCTTTTGATGATGCGTTTACCGGTCAGCCACATCTGGTGTGTTATGCCGTTAAAGCCAATTCTAATCTGGCAGTGCTGAATGTGCTGGCACTGCTGGGGTCGGGCTTTGATATTGTCTCGGCCGGTGAATTAGCGCGGGTATTAGCCGCCGGCGGCCGCGCCGATCGGACGGTATTTTCTGGCGTTGGCAAAACGGCAGCGGAAATTGCCTATGCGCTGAAACAAGATATCCGCTGTTTTAACGTGGAGTCGGTTGCGGAATTAGAGCGCATTAATCAGGTGGCCGGCGACTTAGGCAAAGTTGCGCCAATTTCGATACGTGTTAATCCCGATGTCGATGCCGAAACTCATCCTTATATTTCCACCGGTCTTAAAGAAAATAAATTTGGTGTTGATATTAATCTCGCACCAGCGGTGTATCAGCAAGCGTCAGCAATGGTCAATTTACAAGTGATTGGTGTCGACTGTCATATCGGCTCACAGCTGACCAAAGTCAGACCGTTTGT
>Ga0307934_1001662_pt1 | contig 13100 bp, 12 predicted proteins | sample OrgLakmetageno90_FD_201838 | JGI IMG/M metagenome (GOLD analysis project Ga0307934, IMG submission 201838) | Saline water microbial communities from Organic Lake, Antarctica - #90 | ecosystem: Environmental > Aquatic > Non-marine Saline and Alkaline > Saline | place: Antarctica: Organic Lake... | reverse complement strand
ACGGCGGCTATACGCATCTGGCCACATCAAAACGCACGGGCGGCAAGCCGTTGCAGCTGGCTTTCTGCTGGGCACATGGACGGCGCAAGCTGATCAAGGCCAAGCCGAAAAAGGGCTCGCCCATCGTGGACGAGGCGCTGGTGCGCATCACCGCCCTCTACAAGGTCGAGGACAGCGTCCGTGGCTCCGCGCCTGATCAGCGCCAAGCTGTCCGCCAGGAATTGTCGCGCCCTCTGGTGGATCAGTTCTTTGCTTGGTTGGCCGCCCAGGCCGCACGCATCTCGCGCAAATCCGATCTCGGCGTAGCGCTCGCCTACATGCTGCGGCGCCAGGACGGCTTCCGGCTCTTCCTCGAGGATGGCCATGTCGACATGGACTCCAACCTGGTCGAGAACGCCATCCGCAGCCCGGCCATGAATCGCCGCAACGCGCTCTTTGCGGGTCACGACGAGGGTGGTCGAAATTGGGCACGCTTCGCCAGCCTCATCGCTACCTGCAAGATGAACGGCGTGGAACCCTATGCCTACCTGCGCGATCTGTTCACCAGCCTGGCGGGCGGCCATCTCGACAAGGACATCGATGCGTTGATGCCATGGGCTTACGCTGCGGCCCCCAATCCCCTCACAATGAGCTCATCCGGGAGTCCCCAGTGAGCTCATTGTGAGGGCTCACGACAGTGAAACGTCGACCGAACGTGCCGGGAAACTAACCCGCAAGCAAAATTCCAATGGGGCGGGGCCGGCGCATACTGCCCATATGAGTGGGGTGGATGCCCACGCCCTCTGCGGGGCGCATCACTTGCGCGAACTCAAGGCCATCGAAGAGATCGAAAAGGAGCCGTGGGCGACAGAGATGAGCGCGGTGCTCAACAGCGCCAATCAACTCAGGTGCGAGGCTCAGGACCGAGGCGAGACCGAACTCCCGGAGCCCGTTCGCCAGGGTATCGTCACCAGATACATGGCGATCCTCGCCGAGGGGCTCGCCTTCCACGAACGTCAGCCCCCACTGGCCAAAAGCCCCGGCACCCGCGGCCGAAAAGCCAGGCGGCCAGGGCACAACCTGCTCGTCCGTCTGCGTGACTACCGCGATGACGTCTTGCGGTTCATCGCCGACTTCGCAGTCCCCTTCACCAACAATCAGGCCGAACAGGACCTGCGCATGATGAAGCTGCGCATGAACATCTCGGGCACCTTCCGCACACTTGAGGGTGCGCAGGTCTTCGCCGACATCAGGTCCGTCATCTCGACGGCCAGAAAACACGGGCTCAATGTCCTCGACACCCTGACCCTGTCACCATCTCAGATCATCGCTCGGCTCTGACCGCAGCCCCCTTCACCCCGTTATCGGAGAGGGTGCTTGGGAGTTACCCTATTTCTTATTTTTTTAACCAAGCGTATAAATGGACCACTGTTAGAACTTTGGTGTTGAAGCGGCATAATAACCTCCTCTACTTGCCTCTTAAGTCTTGTGATTTCATGCATTCGTGAAATAGCAAGTTCTTCTGCATAATCTTTCGCTGCATGCAGTTTGATGTTTTCATCAGCAAGGGCAGAGAGATGATGCGGCATTTCACGAAACTGCACGCTTGGAAGGTTTCCTGGATTAATTTCCATCCCCCGCAAAGCATCTAACTTACCTTGATAACCATCACCATTAACAAATTCATAGAGTATTTTTTCTATCTCCAGAAAGTTTTCAATGTGGGAGAAATTGACCTCCATTTCAGCCCGACGCATTATTTCGACGATGATGTCTACATAGTTTGAAGAATATTCAGTACGAGCTGAGATAGAACCAAAACCAGAGATCATTGAGAAGGTACTGCTTAGTGAACGGAACAAAAGATAGGCTGGTGATAACCCATCATGCCATGACCATTCAAGATCAAAGGCTCTGACTTTTCCAGAGCTCTCGCGCAATATATTTGAAGGTATTGCATCTAGTAAACATCCAGGCAACTTAGGCTCAAATGGATATTCATAAATTTCCTCCAGAGGCACTTCAGAAAGCTGCGCGATTATCTTTAAGTAATCCTTCAGAATACGGTCTTGCCTATCTGTATTATATTCCAGTTCCGTAAAAGCCCGCGCCCACTCCGAAGAAAGCAAAGTTCCTGAGAAATAATCTGAACCTTCAATGAAATTCCATTTTACAGGCGAATCATGCGCATCGCTTTTAGAACCATCATATACATTTACCAGCTTACGATATTTAACTTTAATATCACCTTCCTCATCCTCTCTAAATTTCGTTTCCTTACAAAATTGCCTCCTACGATTTGTCGAGAAGTGAAAGGCAAGATCAGACACTAAGCTCACAATCTCATCTTTACTATTATTTGAAATTACGAGAAATGAGTTAGAAAGTTCTAAACCGAGGTTATTATCAAAAACTTCTGGCCAAGCTCTTTCTATTGAAAAGCTTGTTACTTCAGGAAGCTGATGATCCTGCTTTACAGTTTGCCAAGCAAAAGCTCCACCGTCAAATGTACGACACCTCGCACCCTTTTCTGTAAGTATAGAAGTTGGAAGTTTGTAATCTGGGAAGGGAGCAAGAAATTCTGATTTTATGAATCCTGCCCTTTCTAAAAGCTGTTGCAGTTGTTCTCGACCATATGTTCGAGCGCTACTAGGTGAGTAGCGATCTTCTATCCCGAAAAACGGTAGGCCAACATGATCTTCCGGAGCTCCCGCAAAATATTTGAGGCCAAGTTTGTTTTCAATAGCGAGAATCAATTTTCCAGTTGGCTTTAAGAACGATCTAGCGCGCTGAAGCATGTTTAAGGCTGGATTGTCACCTGGCGTGAAAATGCTCGCATATTCCAGAACACCTATCAGAGTAACAAAATCAAATTTCTTAGTACATTCGAAGTTTTCAAAACTATCTGAAACGACAGAGATATTCGCCAGGTCACGTGTCCGAAGGCTAGCAATACGTGCACGGCGCAAACTACCTTCAACAGCTGTAACAGCTGCACCGCACTCTCCAAGAAAACGCGTTATGGCGCCGCATCCCGCCCCTAATTCGAGCACTTCAACACCTAGCTCTGCTTCTAAGGGACGTAGTATATTGGCTCGAGTGCTGGCTAGGTGATAGCGAGACGGCCAATCAGTTATGTGTTGCGAAAGCTCATCTGAGAGCACGCGTAAGTCTGTGGTGTTAGCAATAATTTGTTCTATCCGATCTTCAACCTCATCACCATCGCTATAGTCAATTCCTTTAAAATCTGAGCGTCTCCATACGAAGTTTGGCTCGTCATATATGTACCCTACGTCGTTAAGAGCTGATTGCATTCTTAGTTCCACTCTGACTTATGGCCTGTAAACATCACGGTGCGTTATGGAGTATTTAAGCATTTTTGAGGCTCTGTTGGGCGTTGTTGCACAAACCTGCTTGAGGCCGTGCTTCCCCTTATCCCGGACGGATTTAGCCTACGAGTCACATCCCGGCAGGTAGTATGGCTGCGTCTTGAACAGCTCTGGTTTGAGTTTGTGCCAGTCTTTCACGGCCTGCAAGGGCGTCTTGCTGCCCAAGGCTGATTGAGGAAGCTGCTGGTTGACGCCTGACGCAAGCGTAATGGACATTGTGGTAAGATGCTGGAACGCTTTCTGGCCCACCGTACGCCAGACGCCACATTCCACGATATCACCCGGAATCCCGCGCCGCGCCACATAGCACGCGGCCTGATAGGTGGAAAACATAACTTCCTTGGATGTCATCGTAAAATTGCGCGACCGCGCAAAGATGTCCTCGAACCCTGGCGTGGCATCTATGTCTGGGATCGGATGATCCTCGATGACGGCTTCATGCGTGGAAGAATAGACGACGTTGCGTCGGGTGTTGGCAGTCATTTTAGATACCCCTTATGGCGGAGCCAGGCGTGCAGGCTGCCCTCACCGGTTCGGAAAGGTTTTGGAAAAGCCTTCTGAAGATCTACCCGCGACCGATAGAGTTCGCGCACTGATTTGGGAATGGGCGTTCCATCATCGAACTGCCCGTAATGCCACCAGCGGTTCGGAATACCCCGTTGCCCATTCGCCACAATCTGCAGCCGATACCACCACCACAGCTCGAATATCTCGCTGTTGTCGCCTGCATATCTGCGGGTCATTTTATCCCCGATCGACCCGAGCTTGGTGAAGTGGTAGAATCGCAGCGGCGCGCCGTTCACCCGCGCAGTGCCTTGGCTGTCGAACTTCAAGGTCCGCTGGCTAAGGTTCCAGCTTGCAACATTGTACCCCGGGTCTCGCAACACCTTGACACCGTCGAAAAAGCAGGGGATCAGATTGCACCATTTCTGGTCCACGAACAGCCCTATATCCAGACGGTCGTGGCACCAATCCTCCAGCCGATCGGCCCACCAGTCGGCAAAGCGGCGTCCCTCGGGGCTGTTGCGCACCGCCACGAACCCCAGATTGAACACGCCGTAATTCAGCGACGTGATCTCGTTGTCCCGGATGGCCTGGGTTTCGGACCTGTCGTCCGGATCAAGCTGATGGGGTGTCAGCACGATCGCTTCGTCGTCCAGCAACTGTTCTACCTCCATCATGTCATTGAATAACGCGATGTCAGGGTCGAAATAGAACACCTTCTCAGCCCCGGGCTGGTCCATGATGCGTTGCAGCGCGCGGCCCTTTACGGCGGTGCACGCCTCGACGATGTCATTCCGGAACAGCCAGCTATCCGTGGCCGCTCCGAACAGCTCCTCGGCGGTCACAACCTTGTCGAACACCTCCGCGCTCCAGTCGACCGAAAAATCCGGTGAGGCCTTGTCGGTCAGCACCGCCCAGATCACCCAGTCTGGATGTTGTCGGCGCAGGGATGCGGCCAGAACGCGTGCGCGGTCGAGGTAGCTGTAGGAAAAGCTGGTATAGGCGTGCACGGTCATGTCAAAGCGTCTCTTCAAAGGCGGCAAGGGATAGGCGGCTGGGAACGATCTGCACGGAAAAGGCCGCCCACGTTTCCCGTGCGCGTCGGGCAAGGGCTTCAACGGCATCGCCTTCGAAGAAATCGAGCAGCGCGCGCTCGTCGGTGAGCACCACGCCCCTATCATAGTTCCTGACGGATGCGGCGACATTGCCGGACCCTGAATTGGTGACCACAAAAGCCCCGCCTTCCATCGCCTCCAGAGCGGTCAGCGCAAAGGTTTCCGGCCAGTCCGGCCAGTGCAATACGAGGTCGATCTTTTGTTCGCGGACCGCATCGGCCATCGCATTGGGATGTTCGGGCGTAACATTCACCGAAATCGCCTTGCCGCGCAGTTCCGCCTTCGAAGCGGTCAGCGCCACGAAGTCGAACCGGTCTGCCAATTCGGGCATATAGGACAGGCGCTGAAAGATCGGCCATCCCTTGTGGCGCGCGGCGGTTCCCAGAAATCCCACCCTGATCCTAGTGTGGTCGGCCGGCCTGTCAGAAACCGGGTCAGGGTCCGCCCGCGGCACCCATTCCAGGGTGACATGCGGGACAACCCGCGTCCCGGCAACGCGGAATGCGGCCACGCTTTCCCAGAAATCTAGCGTCACCTGCGATGGCGCGATCACCTTGGGGGCCAGTTCCGCGAACAGGCCTTTCATACGGTCCAGATGCGCCACGCGTTCGGGACCATAAACACACAGGCCACAGGCGTTGGACGCCAGATCGGGTGCGCCGCAAAATTGCAGATCGTTGCGCTGCAGCCTGACCCCCGGGCACAACGTAAAGAAATCATGCAGCCAAAGAAATACATCTTCCGGATGGGCGATCCGGCACATGTCGGTGATACGTTCCGGACTGTGGCCCAGCAAGTGATGGAGCGTCACCAACATGCGCAGTCCGGTTTCGGCACGCGTGCGGAGCACCTCAGTCAGGACCGACATCCTGCATGTCCCAACTTGAACGCCGTCCAGTACAAGCACAACAACGGGGTCGGGGTCTTCGCATTCATGGGCCATGCGAGGCAGCGGCTGCCAGGGGTGGATGTTCAGATAATGTCCTCCCGCTGCGTTCGTCAGGTACTGTTCGCGCTGGATGCAAACCTGCACGCCCCCGGGAATTCTTGTATAGTCATCATGGCCCACCGAAACGACCAGCCAATTCCGGAAAACTTGGCCCAGCACCTCGTGGAGGGCGTCTCTAGCTAGAAGCTTTTCGGGAGTCTTCCCGTGTTTCCGTTTGGCGACCTTTTCTTCGAGAGGGCGCATCCTTTCCAGGATAAGCAGATCGGGGTGCTTCACCTTGTCGTCTGCTACCTTAGCTTGCCCCGGTCCCTGTGAGTCCGCCATGCGCTCTACCCAAGGCCGAAACATCCGGCGCACATTTCCATTTTTCTTGGTGACAAAGCGCCGGAAAGGCTTGCGCGGCGTTCTGTTCGATCGAAACACCATATACCTTACCAAAAGTCGCGGCTTACCGTTCTTCGAAAGAAGAAAAAAAAGTATATCCAAGATTAGATCCTATTTTCTTACCATTCAGGCGCAGCTCTTGATAACAAACTGTACTGAACCCCGCACAATTAATCCAGCGTGTTGACACTGGTTTGATGGATAATGCCCCCCATTACATCAACTATTTACATCACTCTGTCCAAGCTTGAACTGCCCCTTTCGATTGCCATCATTCTACGGCGCGAGCAATCGGCGCCGGCCCGGAGCCATCAAGTAGCTCAAGCGGCTGCGCCTCTTGCGTCCTATTGAGATGCCTCACTGCAGTGAACTCTTCCGGCGTCTAATATCAGGGCCGAGCGGAACTCTTCCCACGACACGACGACCTCGATTCCCACAAGAGAATCCTGCTTGGTGTCAAGACTCGCATAGCGATCTGAAAGATCAAAGAAACCCATCCGCGCCATCGTCAAACCTCAATCCATGGAAAATCTCGGACATTATACCGCCGTGACAATGTGAGGGAAATTCTAGAGGTGCCCTTAAGAATGGACGATCGTTAATTACCTGCAAATTGCTGGTCATATAGCGATCGAAACTTTCCATTACGCTCTATGAGCTCTCGCAGTGATCCTACTTCTTCTATCCGACCATCCTGTATGTAACAGATTTGGTCCGATTGAAGCACCGTTGACAGCCGGTGCGCGATTACGATGGTGGTGATGTTATACGTGATCTCTACAAGGGCGTCGCGTACCAGAGCCTCGGAGTGACTATCAAGCGCGCTGGTCGCTTCGTCCAATATCAGGATTTGGGCGCGGCGCAGCACTGCCCGAGCGATAGCCAGGCGCTGACGCTGCCCACCCGACAAAAAGGTGCCATTCTCTCCAATAGGCGTATTATAGCCTTCTGGGAGCCGCTGGACGAATTCATCAGCATGGGCAATCCGTGCGGCTTCAACGACCTCTTCATCCGTCGCATCGACGCGCGCAAGCCGAAGGTTTTCCATGACGGTTGTTGAGAACAAGAAGGTTTCTTGCCCGACATAGGCGATTTTTTGACGCAAGGATTCGAAGGTCGCTTGTTTGATATCGACGTTATCGACAAGGATCTTTCCCTTGTCAGGGTCATAGAGGCGTAGAATGAGATTTATCAGGGTTGATTTACCACCACCCGAAGGCCCTACCAGAGCCGTGGTCTTCCCGGCCAGGCAATCAAGGGTTATTCCTTTTATCGTCGGCCAGTCTTCATTGTAAGAAAAATATACGTTTTCTAATCTCACATGACCCGGCCCATCGGGGAGAGCCCGCGCGTCAGGTGCCTCGGTCATTGTTCGCGGTGTGTCGAGAAGATTATACATCATCCGCACGCCAATCATACCGCTTTCAATCACAACGCGCAGCCTCGTCAGGCGCTTGGCTGGAAGATAAGCCATCAGGAAAGCTGTCACGAAAGACATTAACTGGCCCGGAGTCGCCGCAGAATTACTGAAAAGGGGGACTGTGCTTAACACCATGATTGCGGCAATAGCGAGCCCAGTGGTTGTTTCCATCAAAGGCTGTGTAGCCGCTTCGAGACGGGTCAACTTGTTAGAGCGCTTTTCTACCTGACGAACAGCCGATTCCATTCGGGAGGCCATGACATGTTCGAGTCCAAAAGTCTTGATGACTCGATTGCCAGTTGAAGTCTCCTGAACGACGCGTATGATCTCGGCCTGACCCGCCATTGCTTTTTGCATGATGTCACGAACATGCCTAAGAAGGCGTCGCAGGCCAAAGAAAGCCACCGGCCCTATCACAAAGCAGATCAAGGACGGGATCGGCTGTTGGTAGAACATCACCGCGACCAACCCGACTAATGTCAGTAAGTCCCGGACAAACCCCGTGACGATAGTGTCGATAACCTTACGTACCATCTGAGCGCTTTGCGTGATCCTCATCAGTGTGTCCGAAGATTCCGTTTTATTGAAGAAATCTAGGCCCTGGTCGAGGAGGCGTTGATACATCTGTGATTGCTTTTGGGCCACGATCCGGTTTCCTGCCCGTGCCATCAGCACGAGCTGCCCAAAGGATGCCAGACCCTTTAGAGTAAAGATTCCGACGATAGTTACTGCTACCTTGAATACCTGTGCTCGGTTTTCTGGGTTGGTAATTGCATCTATGATGGCTTCCATTATCCAGGCGGATAGGGCGGTCGTAATAGCGACGACAACCATCGCTACGGTGGCCGCAAGGTAGTTGTTTCGATGTTCAGACATGCTTTCGCTCAACAAGCGCCACAACAGGCTGCGCGCACTATACGACTTACTCCAAGCACCGATCCGATCGGTAATTTTAGCGAACATCAAAAAACATTCCCTTTTTTCATCGTTTAGCAGGCTACTGAAGACCGACTTTGGACGGACGTTTTCATCGAGCGGATCAATACCCATACCAAGCGATCTTCTTCGGCTCGAGGAGAAGATGCAAAACCCGACCCCGTGTTGCAACACTACGGTCAGCCCCCGACGTTTTCAGCCGTCTGTTAGGAAGCCGACCCAAAAAAGTACGTTCAGCGATCTTACCGCGGCAAGCTTAATCATGGCCATGTAATTGTGAACTTTGTACCGGGTGTGAGATGCGCGCAGAAGTTGGTGGGGCATAGTTATGCGACTGTTCTCTTGTGACTAAGGTCCTCGCAGAACTCAACCCCTTGCACGACCTCTGGCAGGGCAATCGTCTCTATGGATTGGTGACTGGCGCATAGGTTTCCGACTCGGGGGCATTCGGGCGCGGTTCCGCGACCGGGTCGCGTGGATGGTGGCGCAGAAGTCAAAAGCGACAGTTGTAGCTGGGAATCTCGTGAGAGATTGATTATTTTTATCAAAAAGGTAGCCTTACAGGAAAGAGAAAGGAAGGCAGTCATGATCAGCGCAGACCTTGGTACACAGCTTGAAAGCTTCGTCTCGAAACTGGTCAAGACCGGCAGGTATAACTCCAAGAGCGAAATCTTGCGCGAAGGCAGCCGAAAGTCGGTCAGGTTGCCGAGCACATCGGCCAAAGCCATGATTTTGGTCGTCACGCCTCCGCGAGAGCGCCCGATGGCCTGGCGTTCCATGGGCTTACGCGGCCCCACCTGGGCCACGGTCCCATTCCACTCCCCCTTTTGCGCCCTGTCCGTGGCGGTGAACCTTGACGATACTGCCGTCGATCATCGCGTATTCAAAGTCGGCGCCCTCGGCTAACGCTGTGAACATGCGTTGGAATGCGTCAGCCTTCACCCACCGCTGGAATCGCTTGAACACCGAGTTCCACTTGCCGAATTCCGGCGGCAGGTCGCGCCATGGGCAGCCCGTTCGAGCGATCCAGAGCACCGCTTCCAAGAACAGCCGAGGATCAGGACCAGTGATGGTCGACGGCTGGCAAACCCTCCACGAACCGATCGAGCCCATGATCCTTGACCTCGCCACCTGATCTGGCGCAGATCAAACGGCTCGAGGGGACGCCGTCAAAGAATTTCCACCACTTTGGAGACACAACCAAGAATGAACCATGACGCGTATGATCTACAACTAGGAGAGCCCGCCAATGACTGAAACGACAGGCGTCATCTTCGCCACCACAGGAAAGAACTACACCGAGTTGGCAGAACGTGCAGCGCAATCAGTCAAGGATAGCTGTCCTGGGCTTGAAGTGGATTTGTTCACGGATCAACATGTGGACATGCCGGTTTTCGACCGCATCCATCAACTCGAAGATCCCTGGCATCGATCCAAGATGGACGCGATGATTGCCAGTCGTTTCGACAAAACCCTGTATCTAGATGTGGATCTGTTTGTAATCGCGGATATTCGAGACGTGTTCGAGGTTTTGGATCGGTTCGATATGGCCATGGCACATGATCCCATCCGTAATGGAGTGCGGTGTCATACCTTCTGGTGTAAGGTTTTGCCAAATGCTTTTCCGCAATTTAATGGCGGCGTGGTTGCCTTCAGGCACAGTCCCAAGGTTGAGGATCTCCTCAAGAATTGGAGTGCCGCCGTCCGTGAGAACAACTTCAATCGGGATCAGCCGGTGCTGCGCGAATTGGTGTGGAACAGTGAACTCAGGATTACGACACTGCCACCGGAATACAATCTTATGCGCTTCAAAGACCTGCACCTCTGGCGAACTCACCACTCAGCCCCTCGAATCATTCACAGCCCCCAGTTTCACAAACATTTCACTAAGAGAAAAACACGCGTCAGCACGATCGAAGATCTGTTAGGGCCGATGCTCACGTCAAGATTAACAGCATTGCTTTTGGCAGATAGAAGTCTCGCGCGCATGGCTGGACGGGAGCCCCACTTTCCTAGTGGAAGCGATTTTTTTATCAGAAGGCTGAGATTGATAAAAGACGTTCCACTTTTTTGGATACGCCGGTTTTTCCGAAAATGAGGTGCGAGAGCATTCAATCAGTGAGAGGCTGTTGTTTATCAGAGTTTGAACGTTCAACATCCAATCGTACTAAAAAGAAACAATAGTCGGATCGAAGGTTTCCTTTTGGCCATAAAACTTTTCTTTCTCACTCCCGATACCAATAAGCCCTGGGGCAGCAGCCTTATGCGGGGCAACCAGCTTTGCGAGATTGCGGAACGTCATCTCGGCGACAGGTTTGAGTGCGCAACAATGGAGATGCCCTTAACCGGAAAACGACAGCCGAAGCGCGGCCTTAATGCACTTCATCAGATAGCGTGGATGGCGACGTGCCCACGTGACGCGATCTATTTCGTAACCAAACAATGCCTCGAGAGGCTTCACCCGGTTTCGGCGGAGATCCTGAATTGGCGCGCACGGGGCGTTTTGTTCGACTATGTAGACGCCGACATGGCGACCGTGCCTATGCACGGAACCGACATTCATTTGTGCGCCAGTTATACACAATACCACTACATGACGCGGGAACAGCGGCACGTTTTGCCGGCATCTGTCGCCCTTCTTCTGCATGGTTACGATAACAGGTTGCAAAGCTGCGCCCCGACCACAGGTGCAGCGCATGCGGTTTACTGGGGCGCACTGGAAAACACGCGTATCCCACCAGCCCTGGCCGACAAGATATTCCTTATCTCTGGCGCTACCGGGCCGTCAGCGGACATCATGCACACGCTGTCGCGGTACAGGTTACATTACGGCATCAGGACAACGTCGATGGCCTCCCGAAAAACCATTTTCAAACCGCTTACCAAAGCCGCGAACGCTGCCGCGTGCGGGGCCAACATTATCATCAACCGCGATGCGCATGACGCCGTCGATCTGCTTGGCACGGACTATCCATATTTGGTCGACGCAGGTGACGACGATAACATCGTCAAGGTGTTCGAGCATGCCAGAGAGGGGGTGGACGGCCCCAACTGGGTAAAGGCCCGTAGTGCTATGGATGATTTGGCTGCGCAACTTTCACCGGAAAGCACCGCACGCCAATTGAGGCTAATCCTGCGGCCATTGGCAGAGTGAACGACTTCCAGTACCTTTGGTTGCCGTCCGTGATAATCCCCTACATAACTATCCTCCTTGGATAATCCAGGATCCATCCTGTCAGTCCATGCCGTCAGGGGCTAACATCATCAATGTCGGTAGGACGGTGGAACCGTAGAGCTTTATCGCGGACCATATCGTCCGAAGAGAAAGTGCAACACACCTTGTCCCATCGCCATCAAATTATGATACTTATGTTTTTCAAAAAGTAATGCGTTACGAATAATCCTGCGAATCTTTTTCCTAGACGATTTGCGATACTCAGGAAACCGATATCCAAGATAAAGATTGTTGCGCACCTGATAATAATAGCGCGTACTGCTATAATTGAAAATAGTTTTGTCTCGTCCGCGCCAAGTTACGGTGGTAGGCGTCCCTCGCCTGTGATCAAGCCTCGAACTCTTGTCCATAATTATTTTATATCCGGACTCTCGCAACCGAAAGCAGAAATCGAAGTCAACGCAATCTATAAACAGTTTGTTATCAAACCCTCCCAAATTCTGTAAATTAGAAAGTCGGCTGAGGCTACCAGAAGTAATGATTTCGTTAACCTCTTTTAATTTGTAATCTTTATTTTTTTTCGGATCCGTTATAGGGCCAATGACTGCTACTTGTTTATCATGCTGCAATGCCAGTGCTGTAACTTTCAGACGCTCAAATTCGTTAACCTCGAAACGGCTGTCCTGATCCATCATTAAGACCCAAACCGCGCCAAGCTCCGCCGCTTTCGAAATACCATAGTTGAGCGCTGAGGCTATCCCTGCATTATACTTCAAAGGTATATATATGACGTTGTTTAGGCAAGGCAGCATGGCCATATTGTCGTCGACAGAATTGTCCACGACGACTACGTAATCAACATTATACGCGTAAGAAAGGATATTTCTCTGCATAAAAGGCTCTGGTTCATACCAAATAACAACAGCAATGATGGGTGTGTCGTTGGCTGCCGGCTGTAACATTGAACGCTCGCTTCATTAGAAACTACGATGTAGAATTATATTCATTTTTACGCATCTGCCGACCTGTTCCGACAAAACGCGCCATGGCGCATTGCCATGAGACATTGGTTTAATGGTGTCACGGCTCGATGGTTTGGTCATCCTTTCTTACCATCAAATTTTCGTGATCTTGCCCCCATTTCACCGAACACTCAGGCGGTTGCGTTTTGGGCTGCGATGAACTCGCGGGGCGAGCGCCATTTCAGCCCTGAGTGCGGATGGTTCTCGTTATAATCCTCGAACCAGCC